>Ga0209874_1000222_pt1 | contig 15931 bp, 12 predicted proteins | sample GWRWN1_20_30_FD_187216 | JGI IMG/M metagenome (GOLD analysis project Ga0209874, IMG submission 187216) | Riverbed sediment microbial communities from areas with no vegetation in Columbia River, Washington, USA - GW-RW N1_20_30 (SPAdes)... | ecosystem: Environmental > Aquatic > Freshwater > River... | reverse complement strand
GGACGCGCTGGTCGTTCCGAGGCAAGGACGCAGGGAGCCCTCGTATCGACTTCAGATACGGGGGCGACCCGTGATTCTGAACGCGGATGCGTTGGGGCGAGCGGCGCGCCTCCGGCGGCACAGACGATGTTTCGTCAAGCCCTCCTTAAGAAGCCGTCGCCAGCAGGGCTCCCGCCGGCTGCTGCGGGTCTCGGGCATCGGTCTGCAGGAGCCGCTCGAGCGCCGAGACGCAGCGCGGACAGAACTGGGTTGTCGACCCTCGCCGGAGCTCCTCGAGAGCCTCGTCCGCGGGACGAGCAGCGCGGTAGATGCGCGTCGTCAGCATCGAATCGAGGGCGTCGGCAACGTGAATGATGCGCGCGCCGAGCGGGATGTCCTCGCCGGAGAGGCCGTCCGGGTAGCCGGTGCCGTCGAACCGCTCGTGATGGTGGCGGATGGCCGGCACGGCGTCGTTCAGGAAGCCCAGGCGGTCGATGATGCGGGCGCCCTCGTCCGCGTGACGCTGCATGAGCGCCCACTCGTCGACTGTCAGACTGGCCGGCTTGAGCAGGACCGCGTCGGGGATGGCGAGCTTGCCGATGTCGTGGAAGAGAGCCGCATGCCCCAGCAGATCCAGCTCGGCCTGGGACAAGCCGAGCTCGCGGCCGATGGCGAGCGCGAGCTGCTGCACGCGCCGCGAGTGGCCGGCCGTGTACGCGTCGCGCGCGTCCACCGTGGCCGAGAGGCTCTCCATGGCGGCGGTGGAGCGCTCCTTCAGGAGCCGGTTCGCCTGTTCGAGGGAGACGTTCTGCGAGCGGATGGTCTCGGCCGCCTTGCGCAGCTTCTTCGTCGACTTCTCGGTGTGCCCGAGGTAGGCGGCCATCGTCTTGCGCATGAGCAGGAGCGGCAGGACGAAGACGGCGAGCCCGTAGAGGCCAATGGCGCCGTAGGCGAGAGCGATCGCGCTGCCGACCGCTCCGAAGGCGACGTAGTGCGGGAGGAGCCAGGAGAAGCGCTCCTTCCAGACGGAACGCCAGCGGTCGTGTCCCTCGAGGGCCATGGCAAGCGAGATGAGCGCCGTGTTGACGGCGAAGTAGGCGGCGCCGGCCGCGAGGCCGGCTCCGGCGGTCACGAGCTCGCCGGCACGGCTGTCGACCCAGCCGACGCTGAACACCGCTGCCGCGGCGAGCGACGCGAGGCTCAAGGCTCCGATGTTGAAGAGGGCGTAGTACCAGTCGTCGCGCCGAGCACTCCACTCGACGGCAACGATGGCGACGGCGAGCGGCAGGGCGGCGCGCGGTCCAAAGAGGCCCGCGCCGGCGAGCGCCCCGACGGCGCTCACCGAGATCGAGCCCGCTTCGAGCTCGAGGGAGAGCGCCTGGCCGCCGCCCACGAGGACGACGATGGCGATCAGCCCGATGACATCGCTGGTCGTACCGAAGAGGAGTCCCGCGATGCCCGCAGCGATACCGGCGATCGCGACCAGCCCGACGAGGGCTGCAAGAGGAGCCGAAAGGGCGAGGAAGTGCGGCCTGCCGGGGGTGTGCGGCCGCTGCTGCTGAGCTTCGCGGAGCTCGCTCGCACGCTGCTCAGGGAGGACGCGCGAGGCGGTGGCGACGTACTCCCCCTCCTCCGGCACGGCGGCGAGGCGAGGGCTCCTCTCCCCGGGCATGAGCAGCGGCTCGGAGCTCGCGCCGAGGACGCGGTTGCGGCCCTGGAGCTTCGCTCGGTAGACGGCGAGGTCTGCCTGGTGGATCAGCTCGTTCGGGTCGGAGCCGTCCTTCGGGTAGCCCGCGACGCCCAGGGAGATGGTGGCGCGGATGGGCTCACTCGAGGTCTCCACCTCGAAGAGGTGCTCGGCGACGGCGCGCCGGATGCGCTCGGCGATCTCGAGCGCAGTCTCGGGCGCCGTCTCCGGCAGGAGGATGGCGAACTCCTCTCCGCCGAATCGGGCCGGGACGTCGTATGGCCTCAGCTGCTTTCGGAAGACGTCAGCGATGCCGTTGAGAACCGCGTCGCCGGCAAGATGACCGTACGAGTTGTTGATGTCCCGGAGCAGGTCGAGGTCGGCCATGATCACGGACATCGGCCGATCGAAGCGGTTGGCGCGCGCCAGCTCCTCGCGCAGCTCCGCGGCGAAATGACGGGCGTTGAAGAGGCCGGTCTTCGCATCCACGCGCGCTTCTTCCTGGAGCGCGGGAACGCTGAGGGACCGATGAATCAGGAGCAGTGGCGCGACAGCGGTGGGCAGGAGGTAGGGATTCCACCGCCACAGGCTGGCGAAGGCGACGCCGAGGGCGGCGAGGACAAGGTCGGTGGCGAGGCTGTCGCCCGAGAAGAGCCCGGTTTCCCGCAGCGTGTGCCCGCGTGCGAAATGGAGCATGGTGGCGAGAAGCACATGGTTCGTCGCGACGAAGACGACACACGCGGCGAGTCCGGCGAGCGCCATCGTCGGCTGACTGGAGAGGCCGAGGTCGCGGACGAGCCAGACCGCCCCCCAAGCCGCCAGGCCGTTCAGCGTGTAGTTGCAGATGTTGAAGCACTGGATGTACCAGGGGTAGCGAACCTTCAGCCATTCAGGGATGTGCTGCACGATGCCCACCAGCGCGACGAGCTCCGGCGGCAGGAGCAGCGCCGCCGGGATCAGGAAGACGATCGAGGTGTGGTAGGACTGGTCGCGCGGGGTGCGGACGACGAAGAGCTGCGCGATCGCGGCGCAGGAAGCGATCACGAAAAAGGTCGGCCACCCTCTCGTTTGCGGGGACAGGTGCGAGAGCGGCACGAACGCCGCTACGACGGTGGCAATGCCGACGGCGGCCAGGTAGACCTTGGCGCCCCTCGAAAGAGTGGGCTCGCCCTGCTCCGATGCCGGCCTCGGCTCGGCGCCTCGATACTCCCTGGGTACTGCGCTCATCTCGCCCAGCTCAAAGCCTCGCTGCCATGGGTCATCGCAGCTCCGTTTGCTTCCACGCGCAAGCGCGGGGGCCGCAGAGCCATAGTGGGACCGTACGCCCGGGCTAGCGGGGCGGCGTCCCCCATTCGAGGGACGACCCCAAGTTCACCCGAAAGGGTGAACCCCGAGCCGGGTGGGCGGCCCGGGGCTCGCGGTGGCTCGACCGGTTAGGGGAGCACAGTCGTGCTGGCAGCGGCTGCGGGGTCGGCGAGCCCGAGCTCGGCGGCCGCCTCTTCGAGCTCGGCCGGGTCGAGCCAGTAGCCGCCGGTGACGCTCGCATCGCCCTCCGCGTTATCCGCCCAGGAGGCGCTCGCCCAGGACGCGTTCGACCAGGAGGCATCGGCCCAGGAGGCGCTGGCGTTGGCGGTGGCCGCCCACGAGGCAGATGCCCACGAGGCAGATGCCCACGAGGCAGATGCCCACGAAGCGGACGACCAGGAAGCCGAGGCCCACGAGGCGTCCGCCCAACTGGCGTTTGCCCAGGAGGCGCTCGCCTGGGCAGCGTTCGCCCAGCTGGCCGCGTCGAAGATGCGTCCGGATCCGCCCGTCGGATCGGATACGAGGAAGCTGTTGAGAGCCCGGTTGGGGTTGGGCGGATTCGCGACGAGGACTGCCGCCGCCACGCTCACTTCACCGACGCCTGCCGAGAGCGGGGCTGCGTTCGGGAGCGCCTTCGCGGTGAGCATGAGCGCGCCTTTGACCTGGTCCGGTGTCCAGTCGGGGTGCAGCGCGAGCAGGTACGCGGCCGCGCCCGAGACAACCGGCGCGGCGAACGACGTTCCCGAGAGCTGCATGTAACCGGGTGCGACCACGTTCGTCGGCCGCTCCTGCGGGAGCGTCGAGGCGGCGGGCACCGGACCCACCATGTAGCGCCCTGGGGCCGCGAGCTCGGGCTTCGTGAAGCCGTCGAGCGTGTAGCCGTAGGCCGACCACGGCGCGTTCGTGTCGTCCCACGCCTTCACCGAGCCGTCGATGTCGAGCGCGCCGACCGTGATGACGAACGGATCGTTGCCAGGGGCGAACGGGACGCCGCTCGGCTGCCCGTTGACCCCATAGTTGCCCGCCGCGACCACAACGGTCACGCCGGTGAACCAGAGCCTCTCGACCGCCCTGTCGAGCGGGTCGAACATGAAGCTGTTCGGCACAGCCGAGTGGAGCGAGAAGTTGGCGACGCGGATGTTGTACGCGGCCCTGTTCTGGAGGATCCAGTCGGCCCCAGCAATGACGTCGCGGGTCATCGCCATACCGCTGTCGTCCATGACATCGATCGAAACGAGTTTGGCCCGCGGGTCGGCGCCGGCGTACCCGTCCCCGCCGCCGGCGGCAATGCCTGCGACAAAGGTCCCGTGGCCGCGCCCGTCACCGGGCGAGTTCGGCTGGATCGACGTGAGGTTGACCTGGGCCAGCACACGGCCCGCGAAATCGGGGCGGGAGGCTTCGATTCCCGAATCCACTACTGCGATCGTCGGCGTCTGGGCTACGACATTGGTCGCACTGTCCCACCACGACTTCACGACGCCTGACGCGTAAGGCCACTGCTGGGAGGTGGAGAAAGAGGCGAGCCGCACCGGAGCGTCCTCGGTGATCGCGCGAATCCGAGATTTGCGCGCGAGGATGAGAATCTGCTTGCCGGTCAGGGTGGCGGCGACTCCGTTGATGACGCTGTAGCGGCGCTTGACCTTCGCCTTGGAGCTGTTGAAGTCGGCGATCTGCTTGGCGACCCAGCCGGTGCTCCTGTCGCCCTCGACGATGACCTGGAAGGTCGCATTCGGGTTCGCCTGGGCGGCGCCGAGCAAGCCCGGGGTGGTGAACGCCGTGTACTCGCTTCCGCCCCCGGACGCGAGCGCGGCGGGCGCGCTCAACGCGAGAGCGACGACGAGCGTCGCAAGGAACCCGCGTCCGCCCTTGCCCCAGAGAGCGCTGGAGCGCGTCTCGCCCTTCGAGGGCTTGCCCCAGAGGGCGCTCCACCGAAGGTCTCCGCTCGAACCGCGATCGTGCCGCATCAGATCTCGCCGCATCAGGTCTCTCGTTTTCCTCTCCCTCGCGCTTTCGCGCGGCCGCTGGTGATTCGTGACGCAGACCGCAAGCTAGGGGGATTCCCGGGAAGTCACGTCCCCCGTTTGCGGGAGGAGGGACGAGGTTCACTCTTTCGAGGGATTGGCGTGCTGAGGCGCTCGGGGCGCTATGAAGCCCAGGCCGCTGCGGCCCAGCTGGCAGCGCTCCACGAGGCGGCGGCCCAGGAAGCGTTCGCCCAGCTGGCGGCATTCCACGAGGCTGCGGCCCAGGAGGCTGCGGCCCAAGAAGCGTTCGCCCAGGAAGCGCTGTTCCAGGAGGCATTTGCCCAGGAGGCGTTCGCCCAGGACGCGCTGTTCCAGGAGGCGCTGTTCCATGACGCGTCCGCCTGAGCCGTGTTGGCCCAGCTGGCCGCGTCGAAGGCGAAGCCACCGGAGACGTCGGGGCTGACGAACTGGTTCAGGGCGAGATTCGGGTTGGGCGGGCTCGCTACTTGCGAGGCCGCGTTCGCGTCGACCTCCCCCACGCCCAGAGCCATGCCACCGGCCGTAGGCTGCGCGCTCAGCATGAGGGCGCCCTTGACTTGGTCGGGCGTCCAGTTCGGGTGATGGGCGATGACCAGCGCTGCCGCGCCGGAGACGACGGGCGCGGCGAAAGACGTTCCGGACATCCACATGTAGCCGGGCGCCGTCACCCGCTCGGGGTGCTCACGCGCCATCGTCGACAACGAGGGAACCGGGCCCACGAGCACCCGTCCAGGGGCGCCGATGTCAGGCTTCGCGAAGCCGTCGAGCGTGTAGCCGAAGGCCGACCAGGGAGCCGCGAAGTCGTCCGCAGCGCTCCACGGCGTTCCGTTCAGATCTGAGGCGCCGACCGTGATGATGAAGGGATCGTTGCCGGGGGCGTACCCGACCGTCGTCGGCTGGCCGTTGTCGCCGTAGTTGCCGGCGGAGGCGACCACAACGACACCGGAGAACCAGAGCTTCTCGACCGCCTGGTCGAGCGGGTCGTAAGCGAAGCTGGCCGGGGTCGAGGACTGCAGCGAGAAGTTGGCGACCCGGATGTTGTAGGCCGCCTTGTTCTGCAGGATCCAGTCGGCCGCGGCGATGACATCGCTCGTCAGCGCCATGCCGTTGTCATCCATGACGTCGAGGGAGACGATCGGTGCCGTCGGAGCTGCGCCTGCGTACCTGGTGGCCGCGCCGGCCGCGATGCCCGCGACGAAGGTTCCGTGGCCGCGCCCGTCGCCGAGCGAGTTCGGAGCGAGGCTCGTGAGGCGAACCTGCTTGAGCAGGCGTCCGCTGAAATCGAGCCGGCCCGTCTGGACGCCGGAGTCGACGATTGCGATCGCCGGCATCGCGAGGCCGGAAAGCGCCTGGCCGACCCAGTAGTCGTCCACGCCTGCGGTTTGCGCCCAACCCTGGTCGTTCGAGAACTGACCGGTGGCGACGAGTCGCCGGTCGCGCGTGATGGCCAGGATGCCCTTCTGCTTCGCCAGCTGCACGAGCTGCGCGCCTGTCAACTGGGCGGCGACGCCGTTGACGGCGGAAAACTTCTTCTTCAAACCCTTGGACTTGCCGGGGTGCTTCGAGACGACGTCTCTGACGAGGCTCGCGACGTACGTCGAGCTCTTGCCCGGCTTCGCCTGCACGATAACGCGGAAGCTCCAGGTGGGATGGCCCTGCGCGCGGGCGAGCAGCGCTTCGGGGACGAGCGCGCCCGAAGAGGCCGCGCTCCCGGTCGAGGCGGGTGCGGCAACCGGAGCGGCGAGCACGCCGACCACGGCGAGGAAGGCGGCGAAGCGGCGCCCGGGCTTGCCCCAGAGCGCGCTCGAGCGAGCCTCGCCCTTGGTCTTCTTGCCCCAGAGAGCGCTGCCTCGCAGATTGCCCTTCGTGCCGCCGACTGGCCGCATGCCGTCGATTCCTTCCTCCGCGCTGGCGCGCGGGCCGCAAGGGAAGTCCGTCGGCACCTACATCGAACGGACTGGGCCTCCCGCTCCTCCCTGGAACGAGGGAACGGGCCGAGATTCACTCCTTCGAGTGAACGTAGGATTGAGCGGGTGCGACTTCAGCTCGAAATCGCCGTCGCGAGAGCGGCGGGGCGCCTGTCGCGCCTTGCGGGCCGGGGCGGCGGCACGACCCTTCCGGGGAAGATCCTCGCGGCGCTCGATCCCCGCGCGCTGCGGACGCTGGCCCAGCGCCTGCCCCGCGGCTCCGCGCTCGTGTCGGCCACGAACGGCAAGACCACGACAGCGGCGATCGTCGCGGAGATCCTGGGGGGGCGGGTTCGCCTCGCACACAACCGCGCAGGCGCCAACCTGGTCTCGGGCGTCGCCTCGGCTCTCCTGGCCGCCCCCGACGCGGAGCTGGGCCTCTTCGAGGTGGACGAGGGCGCATTTCCCGACGTGGTCGGCCGAATCAGGCCTCATGCGGTCTGCCTCGGGAACCTCTTCCGTGACCAGCTCGATCGCTACGGCGAGCTCGAGTTCGTGGCCGAGCGCTGGCGGAGCGCCCTCGCTGAGCTAGATGCGGGCGCCACCGCGATCGTGAACGTCGACGACCCCCTCCTGGCGGACATCGCGCGGGGACGCGCGAACCTTCTGCGCTTCGGCCTTGACGACCCTACGGCTGCCCGCGAGCGACTCCCCCACGCCGCCGACTCGAAGTACTGCCGCTCGTGCGGCGCGCCCTACACGTATCGCGCTGCCTACGTTGGGCATCTGGGCGACTACGCCTGCCCCGGATGCGGGGAGGAGCGGCCACCGCTCGACGTGGCTGCGCGGTCGATCGTGCTCTCCGGGCTCGAGAGCGCCGCGTTCGACCTCGTCACCCCCCAGGGAACGAGGCGCGTCTCCCTACCGCTCCCGGGCCTCTACAACGTTTACAACGCTGTCGCGGCCGCGTCCCTCGCCCTCGTGCTCGGAGCCTCGCTGGACGACGTCGAGGCGGGCCTCGCGCGCTTCCGCGCCGCCTTCGGCCGTTTCGAGCGGATCCCGTCCGGCGACAAGGCCGTCCTCCTGCTCTTGATCAAGAACCCCGCGGGGGCAAACGAGGTGGTGCGCACGCTCGTCGCCGACGGGGGGCCGCGCGTGGCCGTCGTGGCGCTGAACGACAACATCGCGGACGGACGGGACGTGTCCTGGATCTGGGACGTCGACTTCGAGCCCCTCGCCGAGGGTCTCGAGCGGCTGGTCGTGACCGGCGGGCGGGCGCACGAGCTCGCCCTGCGCTTCAAATACGGCGGCGTGCCGCCCGAGCGCATCGAGGTGGTCGCCGACCTCGAGCGCGCGCTCGACCGGGGTCTGGAGCTGACGCCCCGGGGCGCGGAGCTCGTCGTCCTCCCGACGTACACCGCCATGCTCGCCCTGCGCAGGATCGCGGTCGCGCGAGGGCTCGCACGTCCGTACTGGGAGGAGGCTGCGTGAAGCCGAAGATCGTCGTCGGGCACCTCTATCCGGACTACTTGAACATCTACGCCGACCGCGGCAACATCGCCGTGCTGGAGCGTCGCGCTGCCTGGCGGGGAATCGGGTTCGACTACCGCACCATCGGCCTCGGCGAGGAAGCGAACCCGGATGAGCACGACCTCTACTACGTCGGGGGAGGCCAGGACCGGGAGCAGGCGCTGGTCGCCCCCGACCTGGCGACGAAGGGAGAGTCCCTCCGCGAAGCAGTCGCCGGCGGAGCCGCGTTCCTCGCGGTCTGCGGCGGCTACCAGCTCCTAGGACGTTTCTACCGCGGGCGCTCGGGCGCCGAGCTTCCCGGCATCGGCCTCCTCCCCCAGCACACCGTCGCCGGCGAGCGCCGCATGATCGGGGACGTCCTGCTCGAGTGCGAGCTCGAGCCCGGCCACCGGCGAACGCTCGCCGGCTTCGAGAACCACGCCGGCCGAACGTACCTCGATGAGGGCGCAGAGCCGCTTGGACGCGTCGTCGCGGGCTTCGGGAACAACGGCGAGGACGGCGTCGAAGGCTCCCGCTTCGGCAGCGCACTGGGGACGTACTTGCACGGCCCTCTCCTCCCCCGTAACCCGTGGCTCGCGGACTGGCTGATCGGAAAGGCGCTCGCCCGCCGGCTGGGGGAGCCGCCCGATCTCGAGCCGCTCCCCGACGATTTCGAGAGCTCCGCGCAGCGAGTGTCTGCCGAGCGGGCCCGCGCGCGCGGCGGCCGTTTCTAGCGCCTGCTCAGGGGGCCCACATGGCGCCGAGGTAGACAACCGGGTCGCCGGGCTGCCAGCGGGCTAGGAAGCGCTGGATCGGCGGGTGGAGCGTGATGCCCACGAGCTCTTCCGGGTCGAAGAGGCGATGGTTGCGGACGGCCGCGTCGGCCGAGGTCACGCGCTCGAGCGAGCGGCGCCCCAGATGTCCGGCGAAGATGATGTGGACGACGTGCTTCGCGGGTGCGCCCGGAGGCGCGATCGAGTCCGCGATCGCCACCGGGCCCTCGAAGACGAAGTCTTCGGCGAGCCCAACTTCCTCCTCGAGCTCGCGACGGAGCGCATCGACGAGCGACTCTCCCGCGTTGACCCCGCCTCCCGGCAGCAGCCAGTACTCGCGTCCCGGCTTCTCTTGGCGGACGAGGAGGACCCCGGTCTCCCGCCGCAGGATCGCCGACACGCGAATGCGGGGTTCCATCACACGGTTTGTGAAGAGCCGAAGCCGCGCACGCCCCGCTCGCTCGCGGGAAGGTCCGCAACCTCGCGCAGCGTGAGCTCGGGTACGGCGAGGACGACGAGTTGGGCGATCCGCTCGCCCGCCTCGGCGGTGAACGTGCGCTCCCGATCCGTGTTCAGGAGCACGACCTGGATCTCCCCCCGGTAACCCGGGTCAACGAGTCCCGGCGAGTTCACGACCGTGATCCCGTCGCGGGCGGCCAGGCCAGAGCGCGGCTGTACAAACCCCGCATAGCCCTCGGGAATGGCGACGGCGAGCCCTGTGGGCACGAGGGCACGTTCGCCGGGGGCCAGCCGGACAGCCTCGCACGTCGCCAGGTCGAAACCCGCATCTCCGGCGTAGGCGCGCTCGGGCAGACGCGCGTCCGCGCGCACACGCGTAATCGCGACTTCGATCACCGGCCCCGCGCTCGCGCGGCCGGCTCGGAGACAAGGTAGGGCGCGAAGCGCGCCACCTCGCGCTGCGGCAGCCGGGCGACGACGATCACGCCCTCCGACGTGTCGAGGCGCTCTTCGATGGGGGCCCCAAGCTCGTAGAGCTCCGCCAGAATCCTCCCCTGGTCGTAGGGAACGAGCAGGCGCACCGGCCGCAGCCGCTCACCAAAGCGCTCGGCGACGCGGGCGCGCAAGTCGTCCAGCCCTTCCCCGGTCAGGGCAGAGATCTCTAGCGACCCGGGGAAGCGGTTCGCGAGGCGCCGTCGCCTCAGAGGGTCGACCTCGTCGATCTTGTTCAGGACGAGCTCGATCGGGACCTCCGCCGCGCCGATCTCCGCGAGCACCGAGTCGACGGCGCCGATCATGTCGTCGAGGCGCTCGTCGGGCGCCGAGGCGTCCGCTACGTGCAGGACGAGGTCCGCGTCGACGGTCTCCTCGAGGGTGGCCGCAAAGCCTTCGACGAGCTGGTGGGGCAGTCGCCGAATGAACCCGACCGTGTCGGTTACGAGGTAACGGCGGCCGTCCTGGACGAAGCTGCGCGTCGTCGGGTCGAGCGTCTCGAAGAGGCGGTCGTCGACCGAGACCTCGGCGTCCGTCAGCGCATTGAGCAGCGTCGACTTGCCAGTGTTCGTGTAGCCGGCGAGCGCGACGATGGGCGTCTCCGCCCGCCGGCGAGCCTTCCGCTGCGTCTGCCGGCGGCGTTCGAGCTCCTGCAGACGCCCCTTCAGCTGTCCGACGCGCCGGCGGGCAAGACGGCGGTCGGTCTCGAGCTGCGTCTCTCCGGGCCCTCGGGTCCCGATACCGCCGCCCAGCCGTTCGAGGTGCTGCCAGAGGCCGCGCATGCGGGGGAGGTTGTACTCGAGCTGCGCGAGCTCGACCTGGAGCTTTCCCTCGGCGCTGACGGCGTGCTGGGCGAAGATGTCGAGGATGAGCTGCGTGCGGTCGACGACGCGTAGCTTCAGCTCGTCCTCAAGCCGCCGCTGCTGGCCGGGATCCAGGTCGTCGTCGACGATGAGAGACTCGGCCTTCGTCCGCGGCACGGCTTCCTTCAGCTCGGCGAGCTTGCCCTTGCCGACGTAGGTCCGCGGGTCGGGGGCGGGCCGCCGTTGCAGCAGCTCCCCCACAGGCTCAACGCCGGCCGCGCGCATGAGCTCGCGCATCTCCCCCAGCTCCTCGTCTTCCTCCACCCCCTGCGCCAGCACCGCGACGAGAAAGCCGCGCTCCGGCTCAGCCCCGGGCGCGGGGTCGGGCTGGTGGTGGGTCACGGTCTGATTATGCCGTCGCCTCGACGCGAAGCGAAGACGCGATCCGGCGAGCCGCCTCCTCGAGGCGCTCGTCGGCGACTGTCAGCGAGATGCGGACGTACCCCTCGCCGCTCGGCCCGAAGGACGGGCCCGGGGAGACGACGACCGCCGCCTCCTCGAGCACCAGCTCGGTGAAGCTCGCCGACGTGTAGCCGTCCGGGACGCGCACCCAGATGTAGGGCGTGGCCTTGGGCGGCGAGGAAGGCAGGCCGATGGCGGCAAGCGCTTCGATCATCAGGTTCCGCCGGCGACGATAGATCTCGGACATCTCCGCCGGGAAGTCACGTGCCGCGGTCAGCGCGGCGATCGCCGCATGCTGGAGCGCATCGAACATCCCCGAATCCAGGTTCGTCTTCAGGCTCCGATAACGGTCGACGATCTCCGGATTGCCGGCGATCCAGGCCACCCTCCAGCCGGTCATGTTCCAGCCTTTGGAGAGCGAGAAGATCTCGACACCGACATCCTTGGCGCCCTCGGTCGCGAGGAAGCTCGGCGGCCGGTAGCCGTCGAAGGCGACCTCCGAGTAGGCGCTGTCGTGCACGACGATTACACCGTGCCGCTGCGCGAGCTCGACGACCCGCGCAAACAGATCGGGGGGCGCGATCGAGCCGGTGGGATTGTTCGGGTAGTTCAGAAAGAGCAGGTTGGCGCGCTTCCAGATGTCTGCCGGGATGACGTCGAAGTCGGGGGTAAAATCGTGTTCCTCGCCCAGAGGCAGGTAGTGGAGCTCGGCGCCTGCGAAGAGCGGGCCTGACGTGTACGGCGGATAGCCGGGCTCGGGCGCCAGGCAGAGGTCTCCGCTCTCGAGGCAGGCGAAGGCGATGTGAGCAACTCCCTCCTTGCCGCCGAGGACCGGGATCACCTCGGTCTCCGGGTCGATCTCGGCGTCGAAACGGTCTCGGTAGAAGGCGCACACTGTCTCGCGAAAGGCACCAAGGCCCCGGTTCGACGGGTAGCGATGCGTCTCGGGGCGCGCGACCTGGCGCTGCATCTCCTCGACAACCGCCGCAGGGGCCGGTAAGTCCGGATCGCCGATGCCGAGGCTGATGACGTCGACGCCTGCCTGTTTCTTCTCGTCGATCCTGCGCTCGAGCTCGGCGAACAGGTACGGCGGGACGAGTTCGAGGCGCCGGGCGAACTTCATCGGTCGAGCCACTCCTCTGTGGTCTCGCCGTGGCAGATCTCTTCGGCGGAGCCGGTAAGCCGCGCGTGCAAGCGCTCGTCCAGCTCGACGAACAGGTCGCCGCCGGCGAGATGAACGGTGACCGGGCTGTCGCACCACCCGTTCGCGACGGCGGCAGCGGCGACCGCACAGGCGCTGGTTCCGGAGGAGAGTGTCTCCCCGGCTCCGCGCTCCCACACGCCTGCGGTGGTCTCCGTGCGGGAATCCACGCGCATGAGCTGGACGTTGGTGCGCTCGGGAAAGCGCGGATGATTCTCGACGAGAGGCCCGAGCCGCAAGAGCTCGGTGCGATCGGGCTCCCGCGCGATGACCGCATGCGGGTTCCCGACCGAGACAGGCGTGAACGCGAGCGCGAGCCCGTCGACCTCCAGGCTTTCGGTCGGCGCGACCTCGACGGGTCCCATGTCCATCTCGACCTCGGTCTGGTCGCGCATCCGGGCCACGACCTCGCGCGTGCCGACGACGATGGTCACCTCGTCGGAGCCGCTACGTCGGGCGAGCCAGCGGGCCGCGATGCGAGTCCCGTTCCCGGAAAGCTCGGCCGTCGAGCCGTCGGGATTCCAGATGACGATCTCGGCCCGAGCGCCCTCCTCGGCCACGACTTCGAGAATGCCGTCGGAACCCACGCCGAAGTGGTAGTCGCAGAGCCTGCGGACGAGCGTGGGCTCGAGGGCTCCGTCCGCGGAGCTCCTCTCGACGAGCAGATAGTCATTGCCCAACCCGTGCCATTTCTCGAACGGAATCGCGCGGCTCACGGTTTCAGCCTAGCCACGGAAAAGAGAAAGGGCCCGCTTCCGGGCGGGCCCTTTTTTCCGATCTGCCGGACCTTTGGCGTGCGGGCCGAAGGAGTCATACGGCGTGCCCGGTGTGATCGGCCTCACCTTTCCTGATGCCGCAGGCACCTTCTTCTTGCTGCCCCAAAAGGGTGAAGCGCTCGCGTACGGCTGCGAGAAGAGCCTCGGCCACGCTCGCGGGGGCGTGGTCGGCGGCGAGCGTGATAAGCCCCGGAATGCGCCGCATCCACTTCCTCTGGTAGGCCGCGTACTGAAGCGTGCGGCGGACGATTGCCGCCCCGGCCTCCTCGCGGGGAAGCTCCCTGACCTCCCGGAGCCCGATCACCTGTGCGGCGGTGTTCGAGAGCGATCCGGCGCTGGCGTGTGCCACTTCCTCCTCCACCCCATGCTCGAACATGGCTCGCACACGGGCTTCGATGCGCGTGGCGAGGACTTCCTTCGGAACCTCGAGGCCGAAGACGAGGGTCGGATGACGCGTCTCGCGTGTCCACAAGCGGCTGGGCGATCGCGCCAGGCTCTCACCCGCATCGGCCAGCTCGAGCGCACGAACGACGCGCTTGCGGTCGTTCGCGTGGACGATCTGGGCCGCGCGCGGGTCGCGCTCGACCAGTAGGGCGTGCGCTTGTTCGGGCCCCAGGCTGTCGTAGAGTTCCTCGAAGCGCGGTCGCGCGCCGAGTGGGGGCGCGGGCGGAAGGTCGAGATCGACCAGCGCGGCGCGGAGATAGAGGCCGGTGCCGCCGACCACGAGCGGGGTGATTCCCTCTGTGAGCGCCTCGTCAACGGCCTGATGAGCCAGCTCCGCATACTCGCCGACCGAGGCGTCGTGGTCGAGCTCCCAGATGGCCACGAGACGGGTGGGCCGAGTGGGCTGGTTGGTGAGGACCGGTAGCCCCCGGTAGACCTGCATCGAGTCGGCGGAGACGATCTCGGCGGGGATGCGGTCGGCGACGGCCTCGGCGACAGCCGATTTCCCGCTCGCCGTGGGCCCGAAGATGGCCAGAATCGGATGATTCACCTCGGTCATGTCTGGGGCCACCCCGTGCCTCCACCCGCTTTGAGCGTAACCCGGGTGAGCTCACGCATGGTGGACGGAGTGCGCCGAGTCTGTGTCAGGCGGCCACGAGGGCGGCCTGCGTTCCACGGAGCGTCGTCGACGTCGCGCCCTCGATTTCCACCCGAACCAGATCACCCGCCCGCGCCGAGCCGCTGAAGTTCACGGTCGTGTTCCTGCGCGTCCTTCCGCGGAGCAGCGAGGAATCGGTTCGGCTCGCTCCTTCGACCAGCACCTCTTCGAAACGACCGATCCGCTCACGGTTGCGCTCCGCTGCAATTCGTTGGACGAGCTCGACCAGGCGCTCGATTCGCTCCCGCTTGGTCTCCTCGGGAACCTGGTCGGGCATGCGCGCCGCCTCGGTCCCTCGCCGCGGGCTGAAGACGAACGTGAAGGCGCCGTCGTAGCGAACTTCCTCGACGACCTCGAGCGTTTCCCGGAAGTCGACTTCGCTCTCGCCGGGGAAACCGACGATGACGTCGGTCGTGAGCGCCAGGTCGGGGATCGCCGCGCGCAGCTTGTCGACGAGCGCGAGGTAGCGCTCGCGTCCGTAGGTCCGCCGCATCGCCTTCAGGACGCGGGTCGAGCCCGACTGGAGCGGCAGATGCGTGTGCTCGCACACTGCCTCGCATTCGGCCATCGCGGCGAGCACGGGGTCGCGGAAATCCTTCGGGTGTGGGCTCGTGAAGCGAATCCGCTCGATTCCGGGAACCGCGTCGACGGCGCGCAGCAGCTCACCGAAGTCCGTCCGGACATCGGGCAGGAGATCGCGCCCCCAGGAGTTGACGTTCTGGCCGAGCAGCGTGACTTCGCGGACCCCCTCGGACGCGAGTTGCGTCACCTCGGCCACGATGTCGCCCGGCGGGCGGCTGACCTCTCGGCCCCGGACGGCGGGGACGATGCAGTAGGAGCAGACCGAGTTGCAGCCCATCGAGACCTGCACCCACGCCTGAACTGGACGCTGCCGGTGGGACGGGAGCTGCGCCGCGAAACTTCTCTCTTCGAGGCCAAACCTGCCTCTCGCCACGCCGACACCACCGGCCCCGATCCAGTCCCCGAGGTGCGGGATCGACCCCGGCCCGAACGCGACGTCCACATACGGATAGCGCTCGAAGATTCGCTCTCGCTGCGCCTCCGCATAGCAGCCGCCGACGGCGATGACCCGCTCCGGGTCCGCGCGCTTGAGCGCGGCCGCCTGAGCGAGGTGAGCCGCGAAGCGCTGGTCGGGCTTCTCGCGCACGGTGCACGTGTTGAAGACGATCACGTCGGCGTCGTCCTGCGAATGCGCCTCCCCCAGGCCGAGCGACTCGAGCATCCCCTTGATCCGCTCCGAATCGTGAGCGTTCATCTGGCATCCGAACGTGGTCACGAAGTAGCTCTTCACACGGCCACTGTAGCGCCGTGGACGGCGTCGCTTCGGTGGCTCGCTCTAGTAGGAGGGCTTGACGCAACATCATCTGTGCCGCCGGAGGCGCGCCGCTCGCCCCGAGGCTGTGTCCTCGGTCGCCCCCGTATCTAAAGTCGATACGAGGGCTCCCTGCGTCCTTG
>Ga0209874_1000220_pt1 | contig 15941 bp, 6 predicted proteins | sample GWRWN1_20_30_FD_187216 | JGI IMG/M metagenome (GOLD analysis project Ga0209874, IMG submission 187216) | Riverbed sediment microbial communities from areas with no vegetation in Columbia River, Washington, USA - GW-RW N1_20_30 (SPAdes)... | ecosystem: Environmental > Aquatic > Freshwater > River... | reverse complement strand
GCATCTCGGAATTTCTTCCCAATTGCGGCATCCAGTGCGATCGCTGGGCCATAATATGGTGGATATATAGTCCTATGATTAGCAACAATAATCCATTTTGTTTTAGAGTTTTCTGATGCGTGCTTTAGGTCATTACTTACAAACTCATATTGAGGGGAGTCCTTTTCATACAACACTTCGGTCGACATCATCAGAAAATGAACACCTCCATAGTCAAATGAATAGTATTGGCTTTTGAGGCCAAATTGGTTCATATATGCATCCGGAGTTGAATATGTCGGGGATTCGAAAACGTTGAGATGATAATTGCCTTTATTTTCATGATTCCCAAACACTATTTTGACAAGGCTTTCGATCGGTTTAATTTTATCAATCCAGCATTTTCCCGAGTTGCTGTAAGAATAATCTCCTAATGCTATAATCAGATTTGGTCCTCTTCTAAGGATATTCTCTACAGTCTTGTCAGTTTCTTCCGTACAGCCCCAATCGCCGACAGAGACAAAATCATAATAACTTTTTTCTTCTCCAGGAACGATCAAACCATGTGCTGTAGGTTGATTTGTAACTGCCGCTTGGATATTTCCCAATGATAAGGATTGGTTTAGTTTATTTATGTAGGTAGCACCATTTGAGTTGGCACTTAGTTGTGGTATTAAACTAAATACTAAAATTGATATTGAAACTATGGCTACTGTCCAATGCAATAGGTGTTTAGCATTCATTTTGAACAATTATACATTTCTATTAATGTTAATTGCGCTCATTTCGTTCCTTTCTCTCAATGTCTTTTTTTAGCGCTTCGTTAAATATTAGACCAGGTAAATCTAGTAAAAAAATTCCAAGACGCCGTTGGTGCTTTTCTATGCACTGAATTAATGGTGGTGAATTTTTGATAAAGTATAAGCAGGGACAGGGAACCGCTGGAATTACTAGATCTATTTCAGTCCTGTTCACATCACATATGTTTTTGCTGTTTTCTAGACATTGAAATATTGGTATTTTCGCTAAATACTATATGTATAGAGATTAATGAGAATAAAATGCTTACGAACGCAAAGAGGGTAAACTTGAAAAGAGTTTTATTAGATCTCATTTGTGTTTTTCTTTTTCACATTACTTAAATTTTTTCAAATCCTCCCATAAAAGAGGTTCAATTATTTTCCCGATAGATTAACAATATTAATAACTGATAAATAAACAATCAATAATCATGCTGTTCTGCTTTCAAATTATTACATATCCAGTACCCTAGAGTAAATCTGTTCAGCGACTATCATACACGTACTTGATTCAAAAATGATAATTCATATTGATTTTTGTAACAATTTAAAAATCATAATTTCATGAATCAGTATGTTCGTTCAATTCATTGTAAAATGTAAAATTAGTCAGTTGGTGCGTTTGTTTAAATAATCATCAATGAGTTAAATTGTGTGGATGAGAAAAATAGATTATAAAACCATTATTAGACTCTTGCCAAGTAATTTTGTCTTATCAGACTTGCCAGTAATTATTGCTCTCGTTATGCTGGCTTCTACACCTTTCTTCCTTTTGCAAAACGAGCAGGAAATTGCAAATCAAATCGCAGGTTATGCATACTACCTTTTGATTGTTGCCATTTTGTGGAAAATTATTCAGCACTTTATGAATACTCATTTCGAGAAAAAGAATATTTCTGCAAAAAAAGAGGAAACGTAGGCTTGAATCCAGATAAATCATCATCAGATTCAGAAGATACAAAAAAAATTGAAATCCATTCATCAGGTGATTTTGTAGCTCCAAGTTTCTTTCTTTTTTTAGACATTTTTCTTGTCTCCATAGGTGGCTGGATATTTTGGCTGGTTATGACCAAACTAACATCATCTTCGGCATTAGGTCTTGCAGTTACTGTTTACAGTCTAGTTCTTTTAGTCACGACTTTGACACAACTAGGCCTTGAATATCCATTATTAAAAAGATCAAATATTCAGAGATCACAAATTCTTGGAACTTCTTTTATGATAGAATTACTGATAACACTAGCATCAATTCCTTTTGTATATATTGTCATAAATACTCTCTACGACAAAACGGTAGAGCAATTTACGTGGATAGCCATTGGGTTACTAATAATAATATCACTTGAGTTTGTGTTTCGTTTTAGTTTACTGGGAATCTCTAATTCAAAGATTGTCCTAATAATTGATCTTATAGGCGTGGGAATAAAATTATCAACTGGATTCATTTTGGTCTCCATGTCGCTCGGAACACTAGGTATATTACTTGCATATTTATTTGAAGGTTTATTTGTAATTTTTACTTCTCTATATTTCATAAAAAAGTCATTTAGTTTTAGAATGGGTAACTTAGGATATTTCAAGGAAATAATTGAAGATGCTCTTGTCAACACTCCAGCAAAATGGTCAAAGATGGTCATCGTCATTCTAAGTGTTGTTCTTCTGGCTATCTTCAATATTAGTACTTCTGAAGTTGGTATTTTTTATGTTGCATTAATGATTACTATTGTTGTGGCCGGTTTCGCTTCAAGCATGGCCTATATGGTAATTCCCTCTTCAACTACTTTAAAAAAAGATCTATCTTCAAGTAGCCTCAGACTAAGTCTAAGCCTAACCGCGCCAATAGTTGTGGCCTTACTTGTGGCGCCCAGATCTATCCTTTCCTTGATTGGTCCAGAGTATGAATCCGCAGTAGCAGTTTTGGTTATACTTGCCATGGCCATTATTCCTTCAGCCATAACAGCAAATCTGATATCAAAGCTCAATAACCTGGATAAATCTAGATTGCTCGTATTTAGTGGACTTTTACAAATAGGTACTTTTTTTATTTCTTTTTTTGTCTTGGTCCCAATATATGGAACTATTGGAGCTGCAATCTCAATCCTTGTTGCATATTTGAGTTCTTCAATATTTTTAATAATATTATCAGGACGTGGCTCTTTCAGACATATTCTCACTGTTTGTCTCTCTGTATTTGCTGGATTTATTGTGGGTTATATGATAAGCATGATCCTAGGTAATGGACAACAATATTTGATAATTATAATTTCCGTAGCAACATCGATCTTAGTTATACTTGCATCAAAGAATATGACAATTAAAGAAATGAGATTTCTACTTAAGGCAATGCTTCCAAAGAATTAATTTCTTGTTATTCAGTTATTTTTATCTTATTCATAGAGTAAAAACACTCTGGTTTCTAATTCATTCTAATTCATTCATTAATTAAATTTTCATACCAGCCTCAAAAATGGTTTCTTGAAGCTGATATAGTAAGCTTGCTTAGACTGATACCCATCTTTACTATTTATTATGTTGTTACCCGAATGATACACCTAATGTGGTTTAGAAATCGTGTTTGGTCTTTACTGAATAAAAAATAGCATGAATGACTGATAAAACAAGTTAATTATGGAATTTCTTACATTGTCTGTTATGAGATGCTGGAATTTAATTAATAGTCTGGTATGCGTATAGAGAACTTGAGTTGTAATTTGATCTTTGTACATGGACTAGTTTTTTTGTAAATGTTGTATACTTTATATGCCATTAAAATGCATCAAATATTAGGAACAATTCTAAATATTGCTCCTCTTATATAAACAATAAATTTTGCAATCAACAACTCATTTTGGAACAGACTAATTATGATTTAGGTTAACCTTGATTCTTTATGGGACGAATCTTGAATATCTTGCCATCGGCAGCTACGTATAGGTAGCCGTCAGGACCAACCAGCAAGTCCGTAATTCCACCAAAGTTGTTAGCAAAGACTATGTCCTGAAGCTCTGTTGAGTTAACTGATACTTTATCCTTGAGCGAACCAGGAAGAATCAATTCAGTTCTGTTTTCATTCAAATCAAAATGATAAATATTTCCATTATTAAAATCTCCAACGAACATATCGTTCTCATATTGTTTGCCCAATTTATCAGAATTAAGAAACGTTAGAGCTGTAGGAGCTACAGTATCGTTCCATACAAATTCAGGGTTACTGTATTTCCCTCTCCCAGTAAAATTTACTAGGTTATCAAGGTTATCATATTCAGTAGACATTCCCCACAATATATCAGTTCCGCTATTAAATCCTGGTTCGACAAGATTAATCTCATCACCATAGGCAGGGCCATTTTCTGTATCCCATAAGAAACCTGTTATAGGATCGAATGCCAGTCCGAAACTATTTCTGATACCATAAGCATAATACAGTCGTAACGGCATAGAATCTCCCAAGATACCTTCCCCTGCTAAGGTACCATTTTGAGTCATTCTAAGTATGCCAGCTCTTCCGTCAGGGTCGATGCCATCTTTATAATTTTGAGCTTTTGTTCTGACACCGTCTCTCGAACCCCCAAGTTCGCCAATGACAAAATAGACTAAACCATCTGGTCCGATTAGTACTTCTCCTCCATGATGCATTACTCCTAGGTTATTGCTTGGTCGAGGAGCTTTTATCTCAAAGAGAAGTTTGGGTTCGACAAGTTTGTTGCCTACCAATTTATATCTGTAAAGCCGATCGCCTTCTCGATCATATCCGAGAGTCCGATTTACCGTGCCTGCTTCTTGTTTATCATTCACATCGTTACCGTATTTTGCTGCTGCCTCATTAAGGTACAAGAAAACATAAGGTTGACCATTTTGGTTCTTTACTGTAGCAATTCCAATAAGACCATCTTGGTAGAAAGAATTCAGATCGATTACAGGCTCTTCCAACATCTGACCATTTAGAATTCTATATACTTTGCCGTTGTTTCCATCTAGGACTAATATGTCATTTGGCCCTAAAAATGCCATGTTAGAGCTGTTTAATCCTCTAAAGACGAGCTCTACGGAAAGGTGACTGGCATTATCCGTAATAGATGGAACATTGTCCTCTCCTACAATTTGTATATTATCTAGAAGATAAGTAACATTTTTACCAAGATTTATGTTATCTATAAGGTAAGAAGCATTTTTACCAAGACTTGGCTTGACCCACATCTGCAATTGCATGTATTTTGCTGCAACTGGTGATAAAATAGAATTGTTGAATTCCTGTTTGAATGTCCCATCTCTACCACCAAAAATAAAATCCGAGCTTATTTCCTTTCTGTTCGAGTCAAAATGGTAAAGTTTTGAATGCAGTTGATTTACATCTTTGGCAGAAACGTCCAAACTATAATTATGATATCCATTTTTATTTGCTGGTATAAAATCCGTAGTAATAACTCTCCATGTAGTATTAATTATTTCTTTGGCAGTGGCAGCTGGTTTTATGTCTACTCTCAAACTAGCATTGCCAAAAATAGGTGCATTTGTTTCTGTCGATACGGATAGAGTGTCATAATCATTGTTTGTCCATCTTATTTGTCCCAGCTCAGTAACAGCTAAAGAATCTTGTCTCATTAGTTTTCTTTCATAATTTTCTCCTTCTTGAGCATAAGTAGAAGAAATTGTATCATCCAGAGAATATTGTATTAGAGCAAAGCATATAATAAAAGTTGCAATAGTTACTATAAGTACAATTGCCAAATAGATTAGTAAATTCCCTCGTCCATATATATTTATCCTACTTTTTACTCATAACTTTAATATTGGAATTCAAATTCAGAAAGATCTAACATCATTTATTTCTGAAACTTTCTAGCATTTATTTTACTAATTCTGATACCCTATTCTAACTTTGTCTAGTTGTCGGTACAGGCTTTTTGATAACATCGTTAATTTCTGATAATATGTGGTTCAGCGAATAAAAAGATCGCAACAATAGAATAGAGTATTGTGACGAAAAAACAGCCTCTCTTAATTTTCAAGCAGCAGTTATTGCATGGTTCTCCTGACACACGTGCTGTACTTGCTAAATAAATCACAATAACTGGTTGGAAATGAAATATCAAAATATACCTATCACTTTTTATTATAGAAGTTTATCCATTACAAAAGCATCTGAATGAAGACTGGGTTGCTTATTCTTCTTCTTGTTTAAATACCGGAAGAGTATAATAGGAAAGTGGTATTATGGAATTTCGATAGGAGGAATTAGAGTTGGGGGATGGACGAGACCGTCAGGTTGTGGCTAACAACTTTGTTTATAGGAAAGCAAGGATCAAGTGATGTTTTACCCAAACTGGTATCCGTTATTATACCTACTAGAAACGCTGACAGAAAGATCGAAAAATGTTTACTGTCCATTAAAAATCAAACATATAAAAATATCGAAATATTGGTAATTGATGCTTTCTCCACCGATAATTCACTTAAAATTATCTCTAGATTTGGTACCAAAGTATTTTCCCTCGAAGGGGAAAGATCAAAGGCAAAAAATTTTGGAATTTCAAAATCTATTGGTGAGTTTTTATTATTTATAGATTCTGACATGATTTTAGAGCATAGGGTTGTCGAAGAATGCGTAAAAGTTTGTTCTAATAACAAAGGAATTGTCGGTGTAATAATACCTGAACGATCGGTTGGTTCCGGATTTTGGATCAAAGTCAGAGATTTTGAAAAGAGGTTATATGTTGGTTCTGATATTGAATCAGCACGTTTCTTTATAAAGAAATTTGTTACTCAAGTCGGAGGGTTCGATGAGGAGATTATCTGGTACGAAGAAGCAACTCTTCCTCAAAAATTAAGGGATAACGAATTGAATGTTAATGCACGAATATCATCTTTCATACTACATGATGAAGAAGGATTTAATTTAGTTAAATGCCTTGATAAAAAACGCTATTATTCTGTTAGTTCAAGATTGTACTCACAGAAATATGAAAAATATGCAAGAAAACAATCGACCGTAATGAGCAGGCTCAATATTTTTCTAGAAAAAGGTAATTGGAAAATGCTAATCAGGCATCCTATTTTGAGCATAGGCATGATAATATTGAAAACTCTGGAATATTTTTCTTCAAATAGACACGTGTTTACTGCAGGAAAATAAATGATTTGGTATATTGTTTGTCCATAATCAAGTTAATTGGATATTAATTCATGAAGATTACTAATTTAAGATAAATATAACAAGTTCTATTTACTTTATTTATCTTACATATGTGATGTCAATTCAATTAGATAAAAATTGATACCTGCAATTAAATTGGCATATAAGCTGGTTACTTAAAAATTCAGTCTCTCTCGTATTGATATACCAAACTTCTAGAGGGGAAGGCCGTTTATCATATCAAATATAAATTATTGGAATTATCACACTACGATATTATAATCAAAATATTTCAATATTTATTATTATTAGTTTAATTCAAAGTGGTGTGTTGTTGATATAAGTTTATATCGTGAGTCTCATACTCTGAGTTAATTGGAACAATTGTCGACGAATACGAGTATTACTATTATTTTACCTGTTTATAATGAGGAAAAAAGAATTGAAAAGAACATAGAAAGACTGCTTTCTTATTGTAAAGAAAAGGAATGGGATTTTGAATTAATTTATGTAGAAGACGGTAGCAATGATAATACATGCTCTATTGTGAATGGATTTGCTTTATCCGAAAGTCGTATAAAGTTGCTGAGTCTACCAACACGTTTAGGCAAAGGCGGGTCCATAAAATCTGCCGCATTGAGTCATCCTACTAAGGAATACTTGGCCTATATGGATGCCGACCTAGCAGCAGAACCACCCGAATTGGAAAGGTTGCTTAATAACATTGAAGATTGTGATGTAGTAATAGGCTCAAGAATTTTACATGGCAATTTAATGTCGATAAAAAGACCATATTACAGATCGATTTTATCGCATTTGTATTCAAGATTGTTTAGGATCTTATTCCGAATTCCAGTACTTGATCCGCAATGTGGGCTTAAATTATTCAGAAGGCGAATAGTTAAAAAGCTTTTTGAAGCCATTATAACCCCGGATTTTGCCTTTGATACCGACCTGATCGTAACAGCTTCTTCTCAAGATTTGAGAATAAAAGAGGTTCCTATTAATTGGACCCATGGCACTTGTTCAAAAGTGCATATTCTACGAGAAATAAAATCAATGGGGATTGATCTGCTTTCAATTTGGTACAATTTCCACTTGTTATGGCGACAACACAAAACTACATATCCACAGAAGAGAGGTAGTATTTGCGGTCGATTACTTTTTGTTCTGCTCTCCTTCGACAATAAAATAAAGAAAAGACATCTAGAACATGTAAAAACAATGTCACTTATCTCAAATTTAAGTCAAAACAATTTTAATTTCTAATTAGCAATCCTTATTCACAATTATATGACATATATGTTGATTACGTTCAGCATTTGTAGACAGATGTATTCCTATTGAGGCAAGTTTGCAAGAAAATCATTTCTTGAGTTTAACGTACAATAATTTTTCCAAACATGTTAGTTTGCTTCCATTCTTACTTTAAAGCACACTGTCAATCTGAGCAGAGAAATAATATGCAGTTTTATCCCAATTAAATTCTCTGGAATATTCTAAGGCGTTTAGAGAGAGCCTTCTCAGCAATGTCTTATCAGTCAATATTCTTAGTGCTGAATCGGAAAGAGATTCTGGATTTTTATCTTTGACAAGGATTCCGTTTCTGTCTTCTATAACAGAATCTCTGAGACCATTTACGTCATAAGCTACTACCGGAGTGCCCATGGCATTCGACTCTGTTACAATTAACCCCCAACCTTCTCTCACCGATGGTACCAGAACCAAGTGAGATCTTGAAAGTAGATCATACTTTACGTCATTGCTTACATGTCCGAAGAATGTGACACACTTGTTGCCTAAGCCCTTAAGTTCATTTAGCATGTACCCATCTCCTATTACCCACATTTTGGCAGAGGGAATTTCTTTCTTAATAATCAAGAACGCCTTGATGGCGTGGTCAGGTAGCTTGTGTCTCTTCAGTCTACCAATAAATGTAATGGTGGTATCATCCTCCTTCTGTCTGATTTCATTTAGTGCTTTTATGCCTATTCCCATAGGTATTACATTAACATTTTTGAACCCTATGTCCTCTAAATCCTTCTTAGATGACATAGATACAGCGAGTGTAGGTGTTTGTCGATATGGTATCAACCACCTATTCTCATAAAAATTACAAATATAGTTCAAAGGAAAGGGCATTTCATAAAACCATACTTCTCTAACCATCTGATGAAATAATACCAATACTGGTTTTCCGTCTAGTATTCTCGGGTTGAGGAAAGGTCCTGGATTTACCTCGTCTATTACAAGATCGTATTTTTCTTTATTTCTTTTAAAGTACGAACGACCGCGACCATATACAGTATATTTTCCTCCTTCCCTTACAACATTTATTCCATCTATTTCCTCTTGAGAGGGTCTACCTTCCACCTTTGGGCAAAATAAAGTCATTTTGTATCCACGCTGAGCAAGTCTTCGCATTATTTCATGGGTAAGAACCTCTGCACCACCAGCTTCTGGATGTTTGATGTCTCGCCAATTAAACCACAAGATCCGCATTGATTTTTCTAAAATTATTGTGATATAAAATTGTAATCTTATTATAATTATTGACCACGATAACATTAAGATATGATACTAACTCTTAATGCTCATATTAAAAACAAATTTGAACCAAATTTTATAAAATTCTAATTATAATTTGTTGATGATTTTCGTATTCTCATTTGAAATTGAGGAACAATAGGAACTAATAATAATATTTGATACCTTATAGGAGAATAAAAATATTTCTTTATCAAAACGTAACCATACAACAATCTTGTAATATGAAGCTAAAGACATCAGTTCATAATATATTTTAACGGCGAAATTTTGGACTCACTGCTTAATCTATTAGGGACCCGTTAACTTCATCACTTATAATCTTTAATTTATAATCCAATATACTTATGGTTCACAGTTAGCAGATCTGGAATCACCTTCAGTTGAGCTAAAATCTGGTACTTTATCTTTGCCTAAACCACAGTCAAAGTAATCGACACCGTTGCCGCCATACAAGACATCATCATGAGGACCTCCAAATAAATTATCATTACCTTCCCCACCAGATAGAAAATCATCTCCAGAACCACCAATTAAGGTATCATCACCATTACCTCCTGTTATATTATCACCTCCGCTATCACCTTCAATTTGATCATTTCCTAGATCTCCACGTATAGTGTCATTATTTTTTCCACCTGTAAGGTAATCATCTCCTTCTGAACCTATGATAATGTCATTTCCAACATCTCCATTAATTAGATCATTCTCAGCAAGTCCAACTATAGTATCATTTCCATTCCCTCCACTTATTTGATCGTTGCCTACGGTTCCGGTAAGATTATCATTTTTTATAGTTCCAGGAATATTTTTAGCTGTGGCAATATTTGTCAATAAAATTAATAAAATCGCAACAAACATAACTAAAAATGTAAAAATAGCGAGTAATACCAACGATGGACTCTTCAGAATGAAGATATCTAGAGTATATATACCTTAATATTGGCTTAACATAGAGAAAATTAAACTTTATCTTTGAAAGGTCATTCATATATTTGCGTAATATAATAACTGATATTATGATACTATAATTAGGAATATAAGGCTGTATATCATGGTTTTCTATAGGATATGAACTTTACGAATGACATATCAATAGCGGTGAAAATAGGAGTACTTTGACTTAGTAGCGAAGACAAATTTTTCAAGACCAGAATCACCATTTATCTCTGAAATTAATGATTCTTGCATTATGGATTAGAATTCAACGGTCGCTCAGTAACAACGATTTGTATCATGTGTAAGAATAATAGTACCAAAATTAAAGTTACCTTGAAAGTAAACCATTGTAAGGTAAATAATAGAAATTAAATAGTTTACTTCTCTTTACTTCTATGTCTCTCTGTCACAAATTTTTATGTAAGACACAAAGATCTTGAACGCATAGCTTTGATTCAAAGAGAGGCTGTGCCATTGCTCTGACATGCTTACCACTAAACAATTGAATCAGATAAATAACTGATAGGAAAAAATGATTGATTTATTTGAAATGAATAACATGCTCGTAGTCAAATCGGAGTGGCAAACCTTGCATCAAGATAAATAGGATTATCCAAATCGTCAGGAAATTACAATTTGGTGTTTGATTCTGACCAATTTCTAGAACCTAAATGTATTGAAAACTGTTTTAATCTGGTGGAAGAATATGATACGATATGCCTAGAAGAGAATACATTTGATGCGAGAACAAACTTCCAAAAAATGTACGAGACAGACAGAAAGTTGATTCACGAAAATAGAGATTCATCTAAACTCACTATATGGAGTATTGGTTGCTAGCTTTTATCTTAGGACGATTCTGCAAAAAGTTTTTGCTGGTATTCCAAAAGAGATCTACCTTTCACTACGTGAACAGAGGATAATTTTGTCTACTGTACTACGAAGCAGTCAAGCTATCTAAATAGGAGAGAATATTACCAAACGCTCCTGCACATAAATACCATGAAGGACTCATACAACTTTGGAGCAAAAATCCTAGAGAAAGAAAATCAATTCGTCAATTGGATAGAACTGGTTATTATTCATAGTCATGTGAAAGATAATGGGACTGAGAAAGTCATGAGGGTCTTCCAAAAACAGGATTCTCTCTTCAATTCTACTCTTGCTAAAGGCACTGCCATACATGGTAGTATTTTTTTTCGGATAAGCATGTGACTCTACTTCTCTGTAGCTGACCAAATGAAAAATGTAGAGTAATATTAATGTAATAGCTTTTTAACAGATTATGTTCGCAAACAAAAGTCTATATCTGTCACTGAAAATCTTACGAGTAAATTAGTGTATTTTCATGTCTCCTATCAAATTAACAAATTTTGCCTCAAGATTCGTCTTCAATAGCAAAATTGAGAAGTTGATAGTCAGACATCTGTATATTTTATTATTGATTCCTATTTTCTTCTATTCATATCCAATAATAGAATCTGGTATTATAGTAGCTGGAGATTTTCCATTTCTGGATACTCCACACTACGCTAAAGATAAGTTATGGATGTGGGTTGATAAGGGAAGCAGGGACGGTTTTGAATTCTTATCAAGATTCTTCATAATCGGATTATGGCATGTGCTCAGTTTTATTAACGTTACTTCCGAATTGGCTACAAAAGTAATGGTGGTCCTGGGCTTCTTCCTATCTTCATTTTCTTTTTATTTCTCATTTTTATTATTTTTCAAAAACAAGTTTACTCACTTAAATATTAATTTAAAATTATCTGCCATAATTGGTAGCTTATTCTATGCCTATAATGTTTGGTCATTTAATAGAATTCATCATTGGTATCTTTGGATAGGTTACTCAATATTACCTTTATTTATTGTCTCAATTATTTTTTCCTTTAAGAATCCTAAGAACTGGAAGTATTTACTTATCTCTACATTTCTATGGTCATTTGCATCCTTCACTCCACATATGGTTATCTTTTATGGTATCATCCTTATTGGAACTTTCTTAGGGTTTATATTTAATGACTTGTACAAAAAAAAGAAACCAAAAATACAGCTTGCAATACCATTGTTATCGATTATTTTTTTCTACTTAATGGTAAACATGTACTGGATTTATCCTTACGCCTTAACATCGCAGACTCGCGCACCTAACCCGCCATATGAACTCACAGCTGAAAGTCTAGTCCAATTGAGCAGGGAGGGTAATTTTCTAAATAGCCTTAGAGTAATGGCATATTGGCTAAATACAGGTGTTGAGAAACCGGACCATCAATTACTATTTTCATTATGGCTCTTTTCAAGCTTTGCTATTCCTATCGTGGCATTTTCGGCTCTTTTTTTAAAAAAATCAATAAAATATGCATTGATTTTTTCTAGTACTGCATTAGTTGGAATACTTTTAACCATGGGTACTGAATCACCATTTGATTATTATAAGCCAGCGCTCGCTATTCCTATTTTATCAAATTTTGTCTGGCTATTCAGAGAACCTGAGAAATGGTCATTTATCATTGCATTATCTTATTCATTTTTGATCTGTGTAGTTGCTTTCAAGGTTTTATCTTTCATCACAGAAAAAAAATATAGTAACAATAAAAAGTTCTTAATTGCAAGCGTTTTCTTATTTTTATTAATTGGGGCCATTTTTCTATCATCTTATCCATTTTATAAAGCTCGAATGGATCCATTAAAACCGGTTATATTGCCTCCTGAGTTTGACAAGTTAAATGCATATTTGTCAACCATTAATACTGATAAAGTTTATTTTATCCCTTATCCTTTTGAAGAGACCGAGTGGGATAGAAACGGCGGAGTACAAAACATATATAATGCACATTCAATAAAACCTAGCATTGACAGTTCGGGATTTTATTCTTTCCCTAGTAACTATTATAATTATCTAGAAAGCACAATTATGGAAAATCGTTCAAAAAATATATCCAACCTGATAAATCCATTGGGTACGTCATATGTAATATTTCACAACGACACCTGGAATAAATTGCAAGATTCCTATGATTCTAATAATATCAATTTTTTAAAAAAACTCTATTTTTTGAATGATCTGAAAAATGTAAACAACATTGGCTTTTATAAGATATTTAAGACTAGTAACAATAATAGTACTGACGTTGTTAGAGAAGTAATCATTCCTAATAGAAATATCGCTGTTCTTGGAGGCCTGGATATATTAGCTTCATTAAACGTAATTCCTTCATTCGATTCACTGAATTCATCGATCTTGTTTTTAGATGACGGCCGTATTAAAAATACAAACGTGTTTATGAATGGATTCGACGAATTAATTCTTGATCGTTCATCGTCAGAAGACGAGCTTCTACTTTCATTTGTCGATGATAAATATGTTATAACACCTTTTGATAATACATTTAGACATGATCCATCTCATGTATGGTCAAAGGCTCGAGCTACAGATCCGATTCACGCACCATTTCATCCATACTTAAAAGATGTTGGATTAGAGAATTGGGATTTTGATTACGGAAAGGGTCTAGTTGAAACACAGGCAAGTGGAGCTAATATTTCAATACCTATAGAAATTGAAGATAAGGATAAAAATAATGGTAGTAAAGATAGCACTTATGATTTATTTATGAGATATTTTAAAAACCAAAAAGGTGGATCAATAAAAGTTTATCTTGATGACAAACTAGTTAACAAAATTGATACCTTCGATGAGATCTCAAATAAATTTATATTGGAAAAAGTTGCTTCTGTAAATTTGACAAAAGGAAAACACAGATTAACTTTAGAAAATGTTATTGGGTTTAATGCTGTAAACATTTTAGCCTTGATTCCAGCTGAAGAACTGAATACGTTGAGAACAGAAACTGCTCATTTATTGGCAGAGAAAATAAGGGTTCTTTATCTGATGGAAGCAGAATCTAACTTTTATAATAGTATGGGAAAGGAAACTGGTTCTTCTATTCACTTGTTCAAAGTAAATACTAGTAACGTTAATGTAGATGATAATAAAAGTACATTTACTAAAAACTTTACAGGCCAGTTCAAGGTACCAAAAAATACAGACCTAGTAGCTTTGCAATTTACTGCTATGAATCACACAAATGAAAGCTCTTTTTCAATCAAGAATGTGGAAATTAATCCCGCAGATAAAAAATATTATGCATTCACGTCGGATTTTGAAAGGAAAAAAAATTCTGTACCTCTGGCAACCCTCCGACATCCTGATTTGCTGAATTACGATAGAGATTTAATTTCAACCTCGACAGAAACAAATATGCCTCTAGACGGAAATCAATCACTAAGAGTCGATTCTAAACAAAGCGATAAAGTTGGATGGAATTTGCTTTCCACAGATCTTATACCAATAGATGATGAGGCGTATTATAATGCATCATTGGAGGTTTCTGCAAACGATGTAAAACAATTTCATTCAAAAATACTTTATTTTGATTCTAAGGAGAATGGAATGGATCCAGACCAATATATTCTTGATGGAAAGGATGGTACATTTGAAGATACTTTTAGCAAAGTTATTTTACCACCAAAGGGAGCAAAATATATAAAATATCAGGTCCTAGCCAGGTCTGCTAATCCAGTACCTAGTCACTATATTTTAGACAATGTCAAATTTGAAGAAATTATTTTTCCCAACCGACTTCAAAACGATTATGGGAATAATTTAGAAAAAGACTCAGACCAGAATCTAATGATAGTTAACAAAACCGGATCTTTGGAACAAAAGCTTGAAGGTAGTTCTACAAATCCATTGATGGCAACAAAACCGTTCCACGTTAAGGAAGATCATGTCTATAACTATAAGGTAACAGCCGAAGCAAAAAATGTATCTTCCTACTCTGCTATAGCTTCATTCAGAACTTCTAGCGATGTTTCTGAAAATTCAACTAGATATGGTAATAATGCGAGCAATGGACGTGTTCTGTCTCTGAGTCCTGGTTCTGAGATAAGTACTAGACTAGACATAATAAAAGACTCAAATTATACAATTGCCTTAAGAGCGAATACGTGCGTGAGCTGTACTTTTCTAAAAGTAAGTATGCAAGAGGTAAATAATGACCCAAAGAGTGTCAAGAACAACATGCAGGATATCAATATCTCCTTAAGGAACAGTAATTCGGAATTAAAATGGTTAAATACCAATAATAGTTATCCTCTTAAGAAAGGAGCGTATGAACTTAAAATTTATTCAGACTCACAAGCAGACTTGGATTCGGTTGTGATACATCCGATTTACAATAATAATTCTTCTGGCTATTCTAATAATGAAAAACACAATCAAACATTAGAAGCTCTTTTTAAGTTTGGAAAAAATTCTTCACAACCAGCTCAGATATCAGAATATAAGAAGATAAATCCTACTAAACATATTCTAAACATAAAGAATGCAACAAGACCATATATACTTGCATTCGCAGAATCATATGATCCACTGTGGACTGCTTATGTTGATACTGGGAATGCTACTAATAAATCTGATAGTGATGAAAATAATAATTTCAAGATAAATAACATTCCATTATATTCTATAGTAAATG
>Ga0209874_1000218_pt1 | contig 16008 bp, 19 predicted proteins | sample GWRWN1_20_30_FD_187216 | JGI IMG/M metagenome (GOLD analysis project Ga0209874, IMG submission 187216) | Riverbed sediment microbial communities from areas with no vegetation in Columbia River, Washington, USA - GW-RW N1_20_30 (SPAdes)... | ecosystem: Environmental > Aquatic > Freshwater > River... | reverse complement strand
CGGCCGCCTCGGTCACCGCCCGCAGGCGCTCCAAGGCCGGCCAGGGCCGCTCCGGGTTGACGTGGTCGGCGGTCACCGGGCTGACCCCGCCCCAGTCGTCGATCCCGGCCTCCAGCAGCACCCCGAACTCCTCGGTGAGGTTGGGGGGTGCCTGCAGGTGGATGGCCGGGTCCAGCAGGACCCTGGCGGCCGCGACCGTCCACAGGTACTCCTCGAGCGAGGGCGCCTCGGCATCCGCCATCGCCGTGCCCGGCTTGGGCCGGAAGTTCTGGACGATGACCTCCTGCACGTGGCCGTGCCGGTGGTGGGCGGCCTGGATGGCGGCCAGCGCCTGCAGCCGCTCCGCCCGGCTCTCGCCGATGCCGACCAGGATGCCGGTGGTGAAGGGGATGGCCAGCTCGCCGGCCGCCTCAAGGGTGCCGAGCCGGCGTTCCGGCAGCTTGGTCGTGCAGCGGGCGTGGGGACCGCCGGGCTCGTGCAGCCGCTCCGACAGCGACTCCAGCATCATCCCCTGGCTGGCGCTGACCGTGCGCAGCAGCGACAGCTCCTCCGGGAACAGGGCGCCGGCGTTGGCGTGCGGCAGCAGCCCGGTCTCGGCCAGCACCAGCCGGCAGGCCTCGGCCAGGTACTCCACCGTCGAGGCGTGGCCGAGGTCGGCCAGCGCCCGGCGCGCCACCTGGTAGCGCTCCTCCGGCCGCTCCCCCAGGGTGAACAGGGCCTCGTGGCAGCCCTGCTCCCGGCCGGCGTGGGCGATCTCCAGCACCTGCGCCGGCGACAGGTAGGGCGCCGCGCCCAGGCGCGCCGGCGGCTTGGCGAAGGTGCAGTAGCCGCAGTGGTCGCGGCAGAGCATGGTCAGCGGGATGAAGACCTTGGGTGAGTAGGTGACGCGGGTGCCGTGGTGCCGGTCGCGGATGCGGCGCGCCTCGGCCAGCAGCTCGTCGAGGGGGGTTGCGGGGGAGATCTCGTTCGCGGCCATGCCGAGCAGCCTCGGCAGTTCACTGCAAAAAGTCAAGTGAACTTCGCAGGAGTGGTACGGTCCATCCGTGCCGAAGCCGTATCCGCTGCCGGGGCCGGTGGCCCGCTCGCTCGAGGTCGTCGGCGACCGCTGGACCCTGCTGCTGGTCCGCGAGCTGCTGCTGGGCGGGCGGCGCTGGGCCGAGCTGGAGCGGGCCCTGCCTGGCATCCCGTCCAACCTGCTGGCGGAACGTCTGCGCCTGCTGGAGGAGGAAGGGGTGGTGGCCAGGGCCGCGGCCGGCCGCGCCTACCGGCTCACCACCAAGGGCCGCGACCTGGCGCCGGTGCTTGCCAGCCTGGCCGCCTGGGGGACGCGCCACTGCGGCGAGCCGTCCTCGGCCCTGGCCATCCACAGCGGCTGCGGCGGTCGGGTGCTGGTCCGCTCGGCCTGCGCCCGCTGCGGCGCCCCGGTCCCCCCCGAGGACCTCGACGTCCTCGGCCTCCGCTGAGCCGGTTGACCTACCCGAGGGCGACCGGCACCGCGCCGTCGGCGACGGCGGCGACGATCATGGCGGCGCCCACGATCCGCGCGCCGGGGATCAGGTCCTCCTCGGTGATGCCGCGCGGGGTGGTGCAGGCGCTGCAGCCCCACACCTCCCCGCCCGCCTCCACGAACGTCGCCAGCAGCTCGGCCAGCTTCGGGAAGCCGTCCTGCTCGACGGTGTCGGCGTAGCCCTGCTTGCAGAGCCAGGCGCCCTCGATGGTCAGCGCCACCACCGCCTCCTGCCCGGAGGCGGCGGCCACGTTGGCGGCGATGAACGGGACGATCGCCCGCTCCGGGTCGTCGCGTCCGTGGGTGCAGTGGAACAGCAGCCTCGCCAAGTCGCTCACCCTCCTCGCTCTCCGGCGCATCAAGGGCAGACTAGCCTCTTGGACCCGATGCGGAGGAGGCGGTCGTGGCACGGACGCGCTTGGTGGTGGTCGGCGGCGACGCGGCCGGGATGAGCGCGGCGTCGCAGGCGCGCAGGCTGCGAGGGGCCGAGGAGCTGGAGATCGTCGCCTTCGAACGGGGCGGCCACACCTCCTATTCGGCCTGCGGGCTCCCCTACTACGCCGGCGACGTCGTCAAGGACTGGCGGGACCTGGTCGTCCGCACCCCGGCCCAGTTCGCCGAGCGGGACATCGACGCCCGCACCGGCCACCTGGTGGAGGCGATCGACCTGGAGGCGCGGCGGGTCCGGGTCCGCGAGCTGGCGAGCGGCCGGACCAGGGACGAGCCCTGGGACGCGCTGGTGGTGGCCACCGGCTCCGAGCCGCTGCGCCCGCCCATCCCCGGCATCCAGCTGCCGGGCGTCCACGGCCTCTCGATCCTGCAGGACGGCATCGACCTGCGCCGGGCGGTCGATGCCGGTCCGGCCAGCGCGGTGGTGGTCGGCGGCGGCTACATCGGCCTGGAGGCGGCGGAGGCGCTGGTCAACCGGGGCGTCCCCACCGCCATGGTGGAGGCAGGGCCGCAGGTGATGGGGCGCATCGACCCGGACATGGGCGAGCTGGTCAGCCGGGCCGTCCGCGACGTCGGGGTGGAGCTCCACACGCAGGAGCCGGTCGAGGCGATCGAGGGCGAAGGCAGGGTCCAGGCGGTGCGCACCTCGGCCCGCACCCTGCCGGCCGACCTGGTGGTGCTGGGGCTCGGCACCCGTCCGGCGGTCGGTCTGGCCGAGGCCGCCGGCATCGGCCTCGGCCCGAGCGGGGCGATCGCCGTCGACCCGCGGATGCGCACCCCCCACGACGGGGTCTGGGCGGCGGGCGACTGCGCCGAGGCGCGCCACCTGGTCTCCGGCCTGCCGGTGAACTACCACCTCGGCACCATCGCCAACAAGCAGGGCCGCGTCTGCGGCATCAACCTCGGCGGCGGATACGCCATCTTCCCCGGGGTGCTCGGCACCGCCGTGACCAGGATCTGCGACGTGGAGGTGGCCCGCACCGGGCTGTCGGCGGCGGAGATCGGCCCGCTCGGGCTGGAGTGGGACTCGGTCACGGTGGACTCCACCACCCGGGCCGGCTACTTCCCCGGGGGCGCGCCGATCCGGATCAAGGTGCTGGCCGAGCGCCGATCGGGACGCCTGCTCGGGGCGCAGCTGGTCGGCCGTGAGGGGGCGGCCAAGCGGATCGACGTGTTCGCCACCGCCATCTGGAACGGGATGACGGTCGACGGGATGGTCAACCTCGACCTCTCCTACGCGCCGCCGTTCGGGCCGCTCTGGGACCCGGTGCTGGTCGCCGCACGAAGGCTCTCCGAGCGGGTGGAACGCACCTGACGGGACCGCCCGCCGGCGCTCCCCGACGACGAGGACGCCTCCAGGCCGAACAGCTCGACGCGATGTTCGGCGCAGAGCCCGAGGCTGGTCGCCTCCGGCCGCCCGCAGGCCCGCACCGTCCCGTCCGGCATGTGCACGTCGGCCCAGCAGGCGTCCTCGGCCTGCGGGGCGCGGAACAACGCCCGGGCCGCTGCCAGCGAGAGTGGGGTCGGCTTTGGATCGAGGTCGGTCTCCATCGCTGTAGAGCATCGGCATGCCGGCGAGGAAGGCTTAGGATGAAGCCCACACCCACCGGCCGCCGGACCACGCATGCCGTTCGACCTGCAAGCAATCGACATCCTCCTGCTCGTCCTCCTCGCGCTGGCGGCCCTCAGTGGCTGGCGGCGCGGGTTCGCGATGGTGCTGCTCGGCTATCTGGGGCTGCTGGTCGGGCTGGCCCTGGGGGCGTGGGCGGCCACCCAGATCGGGCTGGTGGTGTCGGTCGACAGCTCCACGCGGCGGCTGCTGGCCGCGGTGATGGTGTTCTTCCTGGTCGCGGCCGCCTGCCATGCGGTCGGGAACCTGATCGGGATCCGGCTGCGCTCGCTGCTGGCGGGTCGCTGGACGGGCCGGCTGGACGCGGTGGGCGGCGCGGTGGTCGCCACCGTGGTCGCCGCGGTCGCCCTCTGGTTCATCGCCCTGACGTTGAGCAACGTCCCGTTCTCGCCGTTCGCGCGGGCGGTCAACGAGTCCAGCGTGCTGCAGACGATCGACCGCTACGCCCCCCGGCCGCCGGGCGCGCTCGCCCAGCTCCGCGGGCTGCTCGCCCGGTCGCCCTTCCCGGAGGCGTTCGCCAACCTGCGTCCGCCGGTGGTCTCCGGGGCGCCTCCCGAGGCGGCCCGCAGCGCCGGGATCCGGCGGGCCTCGGCCGCCACCGTGCAGATCAAGAGCCGCGGCTGCGGCGGGCTGCTGTTCGGCAGCGGCTTCCCGGTGGAGCGGGACCTGGTGATCACCAACGCGCACGTGGTCGCCGGCGCCGGCAGGCACGAGGTGGTGACCAGGCAGGGAACCACGGTGGCGGCCGACGTCGTCTACTTCGACCCCGACCACGACCTCGCCCTGCTGTCGGCGCCGGGGCTGCCGCTGCGGCCGTTGACCCTGGCCGGGGCGGCCCGCAACGGCCAGGAGGCGGTCGTGATCGGCTACCCGGGGGGCGGCAGCCAGCAGGTGGTGGGGGCGAAGGTGGTGCTGCGGAGCCGTCCGCAGGCGCCGGACATCTACTCGAGGCAGCAGGGGATCCGGCGTGACATCTACGTCCTCCAGTCAAGGGTGCGCAAGGGCGACAGCGGCGGCCCGGTGGTCGACCTGGCAGGGCACCCGCTCGGCGTGGTGTTCGCGGCCTCCACGGTGGAGCGCAACGAGGGCTACGCCCTGACCAACGCGGAGGTCCGCCGCGCGCTCACCCGGGCGGACGGCAACCGCCGGCCGGTGCCCGTCGGCGCCTGCGCCGTCTGACCGACCTCTTGGCGTCGGGTTCGGCCCCCGGGGGATACTGCGCACGCCGACGGGGAAGGAGGGAGCCGGTGGCCCAGTCGACCACCAAGCGGGGCCGGCGCAAGCGCGCGGTCAAGGAGGTCTGGGCGGACGGCGGCGCCTACGAAGCCGAGGTGGGTCGGTGGAGCCGCCTGGTCGCGGCCGAGCTGGTGGAGCGGCTCGACCTGCCGGTGGGCAGCCGCTGGCTGGACGTCGGCTGCGGCACCGGGGCGCTGGTGGAGGCCGTCGCCCGCCTCGGCGCCCCCGCGGAGGTGGTCGGGGTCGACCCCTCCAAGAGCTACGTCGCGCATGCCCGCGAGCGGATGGCGGACCGCCGGGTCCGCTTCGAGGTCGCCGACGCGGCCAAGCTGCCCTTCGAGGACGCCTCGTTCGACGCGGTGACCAGCGGGCTGGTGCTCAACTTCGTTCCGGACCCCGCCAAGGCGGCGGCCGAGATGGCCCGGGTCGCCCGGCCGGACGGCACGGTCGCCGCCTACGTGTGGGACTACGCCGATGGGATGCAGCTCAGCCGCTGCTTCTGGGACGCCGCGGCCGCCCTCGACCCGGGCGCCGCCCAGCTCGACGAGGGGCGACGGTTCCCCCTCTGCCACCCCGACGCCCTGGCCGAGCTGTTCGGCGGCGCCGGGCTGGCCGAGGTCGAGACGTGGGCGATCGAGGTGCCGACGGTCTTCAGCGACTTCTACGACGTGTGGGGACCGCTGCTCGGCGGCCAGGGCCCAGGCCCCGGCTACGTCGCAACCCTTGACGAGCCGGCCAGGACCCGCCTGCGCGACCGGTTGCGCGCCGACCTGCCGATCGACCCCGACGGCCTCATCCATCTGGTCGCCAGGGCCTGGGCCGTCCGCGGCCGCAGGACGCAGGCGGCCGCGGGCGGTAGCCCCCCGGCCAACTCCTGATGGCCCGGTCCGGGGACATCGGCGGCCTGATCGGCCGGATGGAGGCGCTGCTGGCGCCGCTGGAGGCGACCGGCGACCCCGGCCGCTTCTTCCTCGCCACCTACCTGCGCACCACCAGGGCGGTCGGCGAGGAGCTGCGGCACGGCGGCTTCCGCGACCCGGAGTGGGTGGAACGCTGGGACGTCGTCTTCGCCGACCTGTACCTGGACGCGCTGGAGACCGCCCAGGCCGGCCGGCGGCCGCCGGAGCCGTGGGCGGTCGCGTTCGCCGCCGGCCAGCGGGACTCGTTCCCGCCGCTGCGCCACGTGCTGCTCGGCATGAACGCCCACATCAACTACGACCTCGCCCAGTCGCTGCTGGCGGTGATCTCCGAGCGGGAGTTCGAGGACCCTGACCTGCTGGACCGCAGGCACGCCGACCACGAGCGGATCGACCGGGTGCTGCTGGCCAGGGTCGGGGCCGAGGACAGCCAGCTGGAGGCGCTGAGCGGCCCCCGCAGCCGCACCGACCGGCTGCTGCAGCCCCTCAACCGGCTGGGCACCAAGCGCTTCCTGAAGGAGTCGCGGGCCAAGGTGTGGGCCAACACCCGCCTGCTCGACGCGGCCCGCCGCCGCGGCCCGGAGGCCTACGCGGCCCGCCTGGCCGAGCTGGAGCGCCTCGCCGCCACCAGGGTCGCCGACCTGGTCGCCCCTGGCCAGGTCGTCCTCAAGCTGGCCGTCAAGGGCTTCGGCGTGCGCCTGGCCGACACCGCTCTGTAGCGCCCCCGGACCCTGTGGACCAGCTGCGCAAACCGCCTTGTGCATGTGCTACACATGCAATACGCTCGATCCATGGGGAGCAAGATGATCCAGATCCGTCACGTCCCCGAGGACGTCCACGCCAGGCTGAAGGCCCGGGCGGCCGCGGCCGGCATGTCGCTGTCCGACTACCTGCTGCGCGAGATCACCTTCCTGGCCAGCCGGCCCACCTGGCAGGAGCTCTTCGACGAGATCGACCAGGACGGCCCGGGCCTGGAAGGCGTCGACACGGTCGAGCTGATCCACCAGGGTCGGGAGGAGCGCGACCGCGAGCTGACGGCGTGGATCTTTCCCGACGACCCCACCGAGCCGTGATCGTTCTGGACGCCTCGGTCATGGTCGACCTGCTGACCAGGGATGCTCAGGCAACCACCCACATCCGGGCCCGCCTGGGCGATGCACCGCAGGTGCACGTCCCCCACCTGGTCGACGCGGAGGTGACGCATGCGCTCCGCGGGCTCGTCCTTCGCGAGCGGCTGACCGTCGCGCTGGCACGCCGGGCCATCCGGCGATTCGCGGTCCTGCCGCTGGTCCGCTGGCCGCAGACGCCCCTGCTCAGCCGGGCCTTCGCCCTGCGCGAGCGGCTGAGCGTCTACGACGCGACCTACGTCGCGCTGGCCGAGGGCCTGGGGGCGACCCTGCTCACCCGCGACCGGCGGCTGGCGCGGGCCGGCGGCCACCGGGCCAGGGTGGAGCTGGTCTAGTCGGCGAAGCCGTTGCCGCGGGCCATGGCGCGCAGGTCGAGGGCCTTGTCGAGCACGTCGGCGGCGACCCCGTGGTCGAGGGCGACCTCGCGCAGGGAGCGGCCGGTGGCGGCCGCCTCCCTTGAGATGGCGGTGGCCTCGTCGTAGCCGACCACCGGGTTGAGGGCCGTCACCAGCACCAGGGTCGACTCGGCCAGCGCGCGCGCCCGCTCGGCGTTGGCGGTGACGCCGTCGACGCACTTCTCCGCGAACGCCCGGCAGGCGGCGGCCAGGTAGGTGATCGACTGCAGCAGGTTGCGGGCCATCAGCGGGACATAGACGTTCAGCTCGAAGGCGCCGGAAAGGCCGCCGACGGTGATCGCGGCGTCGTTGCCGACGACCTGGGCGGCCACCTGGGTCAGCACCTCGCACATGACCGGGTTGACCTTGCCGGGCATGATCGAGGAGCCCTTCTGCAGCTCGGGCAGGAACACCTCGGAAAGGCCGGCCCGCGGGCCGGAGCCCATCCAGCGGAGGTCGTTGGCGATCTTGGTGCAGCTGACCGCGACCGTCTTCAGCGCCCCGGACAGCTCGACCAGGGCGTCGCGGGCGCCCTGGGCCTCGAACGGGTGGGCAGGCGGGCTGAGCTGCAGGCCGGTGGCCTCGGCGACCCGCTGCCGCACCCTGGCCGCGAACTCCGGGTGGGCGTTCAGGCCGGTGCCGACCGCGGTGCCGCCGAGCGGCAGCTTGCCGACCCGCGGCAGCGCCGCCAGGACCCGCTCGGCGCCCTCGCGGACCTGCGCGGCGTAGCCGCGGAACTCCTGGCCGAGGGTGACCGGGGTGGCGTCCATCAGGTGGGTGCGACCAGTCTTGACCACCTCGGCCAGCCCGGCCGCCTTGGACTCCAGCGAGCCGGCAAGGCCGTCGAGGGCGGGTAGCAGGTCGTTGCTGGCGGCGTCGAGCGCGGCCAGGTGGACCGCCGTCGGGAAGGTGTCGTTGGAGGACTGGCACAGGTTGACGTGGTCGTTGGGGTGCACGCCGTGTCCCGCGAGGGTCGCCACCACCTCGTTGACGTTGGTGTTGGTGGAGGTCCCCGAACCGGTCTGGAACACGTCGATCGGGAACTGGTCGTCGTGCTCGCCGGCGGCGACCGCCTCGGCGGCGGCCGCGATCCGCTCGGCCCGGTCGCGGTCCAGCAGGCCGAGGTCGGCGTTGACCCTGGCCGCCTCCGCCTTGACCCGGGCCAGCATGCGCACCACCTGCACCGGCATCCGCTCCCCGGAGATCGGGAAGTTCCCGATCGCCTTGTCGGTCTCGCCCTGCCACAGCTGCGCCATGGTGCTGTCCTCCCTCGTCGCCATCGTCGATGCTATCGGCTCGGAGGTGCGATGGGTGGCCGCGTGGCTGGCAGAGGCGTACGCGGTCGGCGAGCAGCGGCATCTGCGGCGGCGCTAGGCCGGACGCGGAGCACCCGGTCCCCGCCGATCCAGGGCGGCGGGATTGAGCAGGTGCGGCGGCCGGCGGCCGTCGAGGGCCGCCAGCAGGTTGTCCAGCGCGGTCATGCCCATCGCGACCCGCGTCTCGACGGTGGCCGTGCCCAGGTGCGGGATGAGGGTGACGTTGTCGAGGCCGGGCAGGTCGGGATGGACCTGGGGCTCGCGCTCGAACACGTCCAGGCCGGCCGCCCGGATCTCCCCGGCCCGCAGCGCCGCGGCCAGGGCGGCCTCGTCGACGATCGGGCCGCGGGCGGTGTTGACCAGCACCGCGGTGGGCTTCATCCGCCGCAGCTCCGCCGCGCCGATCAGGTGGCGGGTGGCGGGGGTGAGGCCGGTGTGGATGGTGACGAAGTCGGCCTCGGCGAGCAGGGCGTCCAGGTCCCGCCAGGCGACGCCGAGGGCGGCCTCCCGGTCGGGGGCCAGCCGCTGGCCGGCGTGGTAGAGCACGCGCATGCCGAAGCCGCCCGCCCGCCTGGCCACCGCCTGGCCGATCCGGCCGAGGCCGATCACGCCGAGGGTCTTGCCGTTGACCTCGACCCCGAGGAAGAACTCCGGGCCCCAGATCCACGGCCGCCCCATCCGCATGAACCGGTCGCCCTCTGCCACGCGCCTGGCCGCCGCCAGCAGCAGCGCCCAGGTCAGGTCGGCGGTCGCCTCGGTGACCACGTCGGGGGTGTTGGTGGCCAGCACCCCCCTGGCCGTGCAGGCGTCCAGCTCGAGGTTGTCGTAGCCGACCGCGTAGTTGGCCACCACCCGCAGCGACGGGCCCGCCCGGTCGAGCAGCTCGGCGTCGACCCGGTCGGTGAGCATCGCCACCATCCCGGCCTTGCCGGCGACGCGGTCGAGCAGCTCCCTCCGTGGCATGACCCCGTCGTCCTGCCACACGTCGGGGTCGCAGCGGCCGGCCAGCCGCTCCAGCACCGGCGCTGGAACCCTGCGGGTGACCAGCACCGCCGAGCGGCCCGGCGCGCCCATCGCAACCTCCCCGGCTGGAACCTGCCGGCGAGTCTATCGGCCGGCCGGTGCCAGGCGGGAGGCGGTCCCGGTCAGAGCAGCGTGCGGAGCAGGGCGACCCGGCCGAGGAGGCGGACGGCCCGGCGGGCACCCGCCTGGGTGCCGGTGCGGCGGGCGGCCACCTCGAGCGCGACCCGGTCGGCGCCGGGAACGGCCAACAGCTGCGGCACGGCCTCCTCGTCGGGCAGGCCGGCGGTGGCCAGCCGCATGGCCAGGTCGGAGACGGCTCGCGCGACCCTGGTCATGCGCCGCCGCTCGGCCCAGGCACCGGCGAACGCCATCCCCGCCGCCAGCGAACCCCACTGGGCGCCGGCGGCCAGGCCGGCCTGCAGGTCGCCGCGGAGGTACTGGCTGCTGCCGGCCACCCCGGCGGCCACCGTCAGCCCGAGGGCGGCGCCGCGGGCGGCGATCCTCGGCGTGGAGGAGCGGATCGGCTCGTGCCGGCCGGTGCGGGCGCGGGCCTTCTTGGCGGGCTGGTCTGGCTGCTGCCGCTCGTCGGGCGTGAGCGACGGCGCGACGACGGGCACGAATGCGGTCATGGTCGGGTCCTTTGGGACGGGGAAGTGGACCTGGCGACGCGGAGCGCATCCTAGGCCGCTCTCCGTGAGGAAATCCCGCCCTTCAGGGACTGTGACCAAATCGAGACGTTCAGCTGGGTCGCGCGGCTACCCGGCAAGGAACGAAAGACGTATGCGGCGGTGCGGGTTGTCGTCGTTCAGGTCGACCAGGCAGATGCGCTGCCAGGTGCCGAGCAGGAGGCGACCGCCGCTGACGGGCACGGCGAGCGAGGGAGTGGCGAACACCGGCAGCAGGTGGTCGGCGCCGTGGCCGCGGCTCCCGTGCCGGTGGGTCCAGCGGTCGTCGCGGGGCAGCAGGCGGCCGAGCACCTCCTCGAGGTCCTGCTCGGAGCCGGCGCCGGTCTCCATCACGGCAAGGCCGGCGGTGGCGTGGGGAACGAACACGTGCAGCAGACCGTCCCCGCCCGCCTCGGCGGCGAAGGCGGCCACCCGGTCGGTCAGGTCGAGCACGTGCCTGCCGGCGGTCTCGACCCGCAGCTCGCTGGACTCCACCGCCCCACCCTATCGGGTGGGCGCCGCCGCCGCCTCGGTCCGCTCGATGACCGCCTCGGTGACGAAGCGGAACCCGACCAGCAGGACGAGCACGGCGCCGGCGGCCAGCGCGAACACCACCCGCATGCCGAGGGTCTCGGCGACCACCCCGCCGAGGAGCGCACCGAGCGGCATCGTGCCCCAGCCGACCAGCCGGTAGCCGGCATTCACCCGCCCCAGGAGGTGGTCGGGGGAGATCCGCTGGCGCAGGGACACGGTGACCACGTTCCACAGCACCATCTGCAGCCCGCTGACGGCCAGCGAGGCGCCGACGGCGACCGCGTCCGTGGTGACCACGGGCACGAGCAGGGCGCCCCCGCCCAGGACCACGCTGAGGGCGAGCGTGCGGACGCGGCCAAGGCGGCGCTCGACCGGCACGGCGAGCCAGGTCCCGAGCAGGGCGCCGACCCCCAAGCTGGCGAGCAGCGTGCCGAAGCCTGCCTGGGACAGGCCCATCGGCCCGGGAGCGACCGCGAACAGCACGAACACCGAGTACCACGCGGTTGCGGCCAGGTTCTGGACCCCGAGCATGAAGGCCAGTGGTCGCAGCACGGGGTGCCGCCAGATGAAGCGGACGCCCTCGGCGATGTCGTCGCGCAGCCGTGCCGGCGGGCCCTGGCGGACGGGCCGGAAGCTGCCGGCGATCAGGGCCAGGCAGGCGGCGCCGGCCAGGTACGCGGCCGCCGGCACGGCCAGCGCGGCGGCAAGGGCGAGCGCGGCCAGCAGCCCGCCGAGCGGCGGGCCGACGAACAGGTTGGCGACCAGCTCGACGGCGTACAGGCGGCTGTTGGCCCGCGACAGGTCGTCCCTGCCCACCACCGCCGGGAGCAGCGACTGGGCCGAGGTGTCGAACAGCGTCTCGGCGACGCCGAGCAGCAGCGCGACCGCGTAGACCAGGGGCAGTGTGGCGACCCCGGTGGCGACGGCCAGGGCCAGGCCGCCGAGCAGGACCGTCCTGGCCAGGTTGACCCTGACCATCATCTGGCGCCGGTCGAGCCGGTCGGCGAGCGCCCCGGCGACCAGCGACATGAGCAGCCATGGGAGCCGGGCGGCCAGGGTGACGCCGGCGATCAGCAGTGGCGAGCGGGTGAGCTGGACGGCGAGGAGGGGCAGAGCGACCTGGAAGACGCCATCCGCGAGGTTGGCGAAGGCGGAGGCCGCCCAGAGCTTGGCGTAGGTTCGTCCCAGCGACATGTGATGGAGGCTAGGCCATTGATTGGGAATGGTCAATCGGTAGAATGGACTCCATGAAACGGCGTGAGCGGCGCGCGGCGACCCCCGAGGAGGCCCGCGCGCTGGCCAACCCGCTGCGGCTGCGGATCCTGCGGCTCAGCCTCGACCAGGCGCTGACCAACAAGCAGCTGGCCGAGCGGCTCGGCATGGACCCGGGCACGGTGCTGCACCACGTCCGCACCCTGGTCCGCACCGGCTTCCTGGCCGCCGAGGCGGTCCGCCAGGGCGAACGCGGTGCGCTGGAGAAGCCCTACAGGGCGACCGGCAAGTCCTGGACCCTCAGCGTCGGCGACGCCCTGGGCCGGCCGACGGGTGGCGAGGCCAGCTCGGCCGAGGCGATGCTGGAGGCGTTCCGGGCCGAGTTCGAGGAGGCGGGCCCCGACTCGGCCCGCGACTTCACCAGGCTCGCCCTGACCCTGAACAAGGCGTCGCTGGAGGAGCTGGAGACCCGGCTGGGGGTCGTGCTCGACGAGTTCGCCGACCGGCCGCACGACCCCGACGGCGAACCCCTCGGGCTGCTGGTCGCGATCCACCGTCTGAAGCCGGATCAGCCTCCCGGCAGCGGCGGGGTCGCCCCGACGTCGTAGGCGAGCAGGTCGCCCTCGCGGCGGAACTGGGGGTGGCGCCGGCTGCCCGGCGCGGTGCGGACGTCGACCACCCGCTGCACCCCGGTCCCGGTCAGCAGCGCGGCCAGCTCCTCGGCGCTGGCCGTCCCGTGCCCGACGGTGAGCAGCCGCACCGGCCGGCTACCCGACGAGCTTGTCGGCCAGGATCAGCGCGTAGTAGCAGAGCGGCACGGCCATCAGCAGCGAGTCGACCCGGTCGAGCACGCCGCCGTAGCCGAGCAGCAGGGTGCTGCGGGCCTCGCTGCGGAAGGCGGTGCGGATGAAGCCTTCGGTGAGGTCGCCCCAGACGCTGCCGACGGCCACCATCACCCCCAGCGCGACGACCGCCGCGATCGACCACTCGCTCGGCACCGCGACCCACAGCAGCCCGACCCCGACCGCCGCGCCGATGAAGTTGCCGAGCACCCCACCCCATGACTTGGACGGGTCCACCCGCGGCACCAGCTTGGGACTGCGCACGGCGCTGCCGACGGCATAGGCGGCGATATCGGACACGGCCACCGACACGGTCACGATCACCAGGAAGTTCAGCCCCCATGGCTCGGACGAGTTGACGAACACGATGTAGGCCATCGGCAGGCCGACGAACACGTAGCCGACCAGGGTGTCGGCGACCTGCCGGTGGGCGTCCTGGACCCGGCCGGTGAGGATCGGCACCAGCGTCAGCAGGATGAAGAAGCCGAACGGCAGGAACACGAAGAAGTCGCGGGCGAGGGCGGCCACCAGCAGGCCGACCTCACCCCAGAGGATCAGCAGGTACGCGTAGCGGCGTTCGATGCCGGCGACGCGGACGAACTCCGAGGAGCCCTGGGCGACCACGAAGGTGGCGAGCAGGAAGGCGACGAACCCGCCGGTGAACACCGCGATCACGAACAGCGGACCGATCAGCAGCCAGGTTCGGGCGCGCAGGAACAGGGTCGAGCGCCGCCACACCCGCACCGAGCGCCGCTGGGCGACCAGGACGGCGATCAGGCCCACCACGATCAGCAGCATCACCCGCAGGAACACGGGCAGGAACAGGTCGTTGGCGAAGGGGTTCCGGGGCACGGCGGGCCTCTACGCCCCTTCCCAGCGCTTGACGACCGTGCGGGCCGCAGCCACCCCGGCCTCGGCCTTGCGGACCAGCTCGTTGTAGTCGTCGCCCGGCGGGATCGGGGGGCCGATGCCGATCACCACCCCACCTGGCAGCGGCAGGAACGAGCCCTTGGGCATCACGTCCTCGAGCCCGTGCAGGTACATCGGGACGACCGGGACCTGGGCGTCGACCGCGATGTAGGCGAAGCCCTTCTTGAAGCCGGAGGCGCCGGTGCCGCGCGTCCCGGCCGGGAAGATCAGCACCGACCAGCCTCTGCCGGCCAGGTCCTTGAGCAGTTGCAGGGACTCGCGGCTGGAGCCGCCCTGGCGTACGAACGGCACCGTGCCGAGAGCCAGCGACGCCGCCGCCCCTTTGACGGCGGTGCTGTAGAAGTAGTCCGCGGCAGCGGCGACCACCAGGCGTCGACGGATGCGGCCGCCGAGGGCGGCCAGGCAGATGGGCGCGTCGAAGTGGCTCTGGTGGTTGGCCACGAACACCGCCGGTCCCTTGAGGCTGGAGAGGTTGCGCTTGCCGATGACGGTGAAGGGCGAGATGAAGCGGAGGAGCGGCACCAGCGCGCCGTACTGGACGGCGCTGCGGACCAGCCGGGCCGGTGGGGTGCGGGCCCAGGAGTAGGTCGGCACCGCGGCGCGGCGGCGGGGCCGACGGGCCTCGGCCGTCCCGCCCTGCTCCGGCTCCGTCACGTCGCCTCCCGCGCCGACTGCTGTTCGCATTCAACCAGACCAGCTCATGAACGGGGCAGTTACGCGGTGACGGGTGGTTCCCCGATCGCGGGAGCGACACCTTCGACCCAGGCGGCCACCTCGAGCAGCTCGCGGTCGCCGCCGATCCGTCCCACCAGGGAGGCGGCCACCGGCAGGCCCGCTCTTGCCGGGACCAGGGCGATCGGCAGCGAGACGACCGGGCTGCCAGAGCAGTTGAACGGCCCGGGGAGGGCGGTGAGGGCGGCCTGCGTGCCGGTCGTGGCGCCGGCGATGGTCACCGCCGCCCGGCCCGTCTCCGGAGCGACGCAGGGCAGGGTCGGTAGCAGCAGCGCGTCGCGCTCGACCAGCAGCGCCTCGACCAGCGCGGCGAACCGGCCCCGGTAGCGAAGGCCCGCCAGGTACTCGCCGGCAAGGGCGCTCTGCCCGAGCCGGAGCGCGGCCAGCATCCGTGCTCCATAGCCGTCCTCACCGGTCTCCGCCAGCAGCCGGGCGTGGGCCGCGGCCGCCTCTGGCAGCACGATCGCCGCGACCGCAGCCCTGGCCGCCCCGAGCGGCAGCTCGACCTCGTCGATCTGGGCCCCGCGCTCCTCCAGCCGGTCGCAGAGCCCGTCGACGGCGGCGGTGACGGCCGGCTCGACCGGACCGAGCTGCTCTCCGACCAGCCGGCCGAGCCTGGGAGCGTCCCCGTTCGACCGGCCGGCCGCCCCTGCGGTCGGCGGCGGGTCGCCGGCCATGACCGAGAACAGCAGAGCGGTGTCGGCGACGTCGCCGGCGATCGGGCCGACGTGGTCGCACGACCATACCAGTGATCCATTATGATAGCTCCGGCGAGACGCATCGCCGCAAGGAGGGCAGGTGTGGCCGAGGCAGGTGCGGTCATCCGGGCAGCCATCTACTGTCGCATCTCACGTGCGTTGGAGACGATGAAGGGCGTCGAGAGGCAACTCAAGGACGCGCTTGCCATCGCTCGGGCCAAGGGATGGACCGTCACCGACGCCAGCATCTACATCGACAACAACATCGGCGCCAGCGAGTTCTCCAACAAGGCCCGCACCGAGTACTTGCGCATGCTGCGCGACCTCGAAGCGGGCAAGTACGACGCGGTGATCCTCTGGCTGGAGGATCGTGGACACCGCAGAGTCATCGACGCATGGGAGTTCGTGCAGCTCTGCAAGACTCATGGCGTCACCGTCCATATCACCTCGCAGGACAGGAACTACGACTTCACCGACCCGCTCGACGAGGCAGAGTTCTACGGCAACGTCGCAAAGGCCCAGCGAGAGACGGCGCTCGTATCCAGGCGCCTCCGACGTCAACGTCAGCAGGTTGCCGAGGCTGGAGAGCCACATCCCGGCGGCATGCGGCACTACGGGTTCCGGGGCTACCGGACACGGACCGTCCCAAACGACCAACTGGAGCGTGAGCGGGAGTGCATCCAGGAGGGGGTCGCCCGCATCATCGCTGGGGACAGCGTGCGGAGCATCGTCCGGGACTGGAACAAGCGTGGCATTCCCACCGCGACCGGAGGACAGTGGACCCGCGCATCACT
>Ga0209874_1000217_pt1 | contig 16011 bp, 12 predicted proteins | sample GWRWN1_20_30_FD_187216 | JGI IMG/M metagenome (GOLD analysis project Ga0209874, IMG submission 187216) | Riverbed sediment microbial communities from areas with no vegetation in Columbia River, Washington, USA - GW-RW N1_20_30 (SPAdes)... | ecosystem: Environmental > Aquatic > Freshwater > River... | reverse complement strand
CTCGGTGGCCACCTCCGCGACCGTCTGCAGGAAGCGGAGCTGCATCGCCTGCGGGCGGTTGGCGATCACCAGGGCCGCCTCGGCGAGCACCCGGGATGCCTTCAGTTCGGCGTCGGCGGAGATGAGCAGCGCCCTGGCGTCGCGTTCCGCCTCGGCCTCGCGGGCCATCGCCCGGCGCAGCTCGTCGGGCAGCTCGACGTCCTTGACCTCGACCGACTGCACCTCAACGCCCCAGTCGCGGGTGACCTGCGCGATGATCTGGTGCAGCTCCCGGTTGATCCGCTCCCGCTCGCTGAGCAGCGTGTCCAGGTCGTAGTGGCCGAGGATGGCGCGCAGGTTGGTCTGGGCGGTCTGGCTGGTGGCGAACAGGTAGTTCTGCACCTTGACGACGGCCGGGATCGGCTCCACGATCCGCGAGTAGACGACCGCGTCGACCTGCATGGTGACGTTGTCCTTGGTGATGACGTCCTGCGGTGGCACGTTCATGGCCACCAGCTGCAGGCTGACCGTGCGCATCCGGTCGATGCCGAACGGCAGCAGCAGGATCAGACCAGGCCCCTTGGGGTGCCCGAGCACCCGGCCGAGCCGGAAGACCACCCCCCGCTCGTACTCCTGCAGCACATGGATCATGGTGACCAGCGCCCACACGACCAGGCCGAGCAGGATGACGACGATCACCACCACCACCCAGGTGCTCACCGCTCGTCCCTCCTGTCCAGGTCGTCCGTTCCCGGAGCGCTGCGGCCTAGTTTGTCACGGGATGGCTGGCTCGGGAGCCCCCTGGCCGAGGTCGGTCACCGGCTCCTCGGTCAGCGCGCCGCGGCCGCCGCTCACCGTCCGCCAGAACGCGTCGGCGGCCAGCGCGAACGGCGGGTAGCCGAGGTAGCCGACGACCGGCATCTCGAACACCGGCAGGAAGCTCAGGTAGGGGATGCGGTAGTCCCAGTGCGGCACGGCACCCCAGTTCCACAGCTCCCACAGGATTCCGGTGCCGAGACCGGCCGCGGCCAGCAGCAGCACCGGCCCGGCCCTCCCCGCCCGGACCAGGCCCAGCACGCTGGGCTTGCCGCGAAGGTCGGCGATGCCGTCGAGGACGAACACGGGCGCCACCCAGACCAGCGGGAACGCCTGGTTCGGGAACAGGTAGAGCAGGGGCACGCACAGCAGGCCGAACGCCACCAGGGCGGGCGCCGTCCACGACGGCAGCGGCACCGCCGGCGGGTGAGGGAAGCGGACGAACGAGCGCAGCAGGTCACGCGAGGAGGCGAGGGCGGGCAGCACGAACACGAACGAGAGCGTCTTCAGCAGCACGTGGGCCTGCCCGCCGTAGATCGACGTGCCGACGTACTTCCAGTTCTCCAGGCGCCAGTTGGCGATCTCGAACGCCCACCAGAAGGGCGCGCTGAGCGCGAACAGGCCGGCCATGCGCCAGCCGCCGCCGTGGAGCAGGGAGCGGCCGGCGCGGGCCCAGACGACCGCGTCGGCGGCCAGGATGTACCCGCTCCACACCAGGTCGTACCAGTAGCCGCGGATCGGGTCGATCCCGGCCAGGCTGCTGCCCCAGCCGAGCCCGCAGAGCACCAGCCCGCCGGCGAGCTGCAGCGCGACCAGGCGACGGTCGGGCGCCCTTGGCACGGCCTACTCGCGCCTGGCCGGCTGGGTCTCGCGCGCGCCGCGCCTGCCGCGCCGTCGCACGGGTCGGACGGCGCCCGGGTCCTCCGGGCTGACCTGGAGGATGCCGTCGACCACCGCCTCCACCCGGATCCGCTGTCCGGTCGGCAGGCCGCCGTCGCCGCCGGCCAGCCTGGCCCGCCACATGGCGCCGTCCACCACCACGATGCCGCCGGGGTTCAGCATGCTGCGGACCACCCCGCGCGAGCCCACCAGCGCCTCGGTGCCGGCGGGGACCTGGCGGCCGGAGCGCAGCAGGACGGTCAGGATCACCACGAACCAGGCCAGCGACCAGAGCACCCCGAGGACGGCGAGCCGGCCGTCGACCCGCAGCAACGGGGACGGGCTGGCGAACAGCCACCACGACCCGGCAGCGGTCAGCCCGGCCGCCGACGCCGTGCCGAGGCCGAGCCCGCCGACGGCCGCGTCCACGGCGAACAACGCCTGCCCGGCGAGCAGGGCGGCCAGGGCGAGCCAGTTGGTCGGCAGCACGGCCAGCGACCAGGCGGCCAGCAGCGCGCAGACCACCCCCGCCGCGCCGGCCACCCCGAACCCCGGCTGGAACCACTCGAAGGCCAGGCAGGCGGCGGCCGCCAGCAGCAGCAGGTACGCCAGGCTGGGGTTGGCCAGCCCGTGCCTGACCCGGTCGAGCAGCGAGCGGGAGAGGAAGCGGACCCGGAAGCCGGTCACCTCGAGGGGGCGGCCGTCGACCGTCTGGCCGTCGAGCCCGCGCACCGCATCCGGCAGCGACTCGGCCTGGTAGTCGACCAGCCCCTCGGCCTCGGCGCGCCGACCGTCGAGCGTCCCGCGCTGGAGTTCGGCCGGCAGGCCGGAAGCGGCGAACAGGGCCGCCTCGGCGGTGGCGTCGCGACCCCGGCCGAGCTCGGCCGGCAGGGCGGGGCCGATGCTGGCATGCCCTGACGCCGCGACGACGTCCGCGCCGGCCAGCAGGAACGCGGCCGCCCCTGCCGCCCTTGCGGCTCTCGGGCCGACCCAGACGGCCACCGGCACGCCGGCGTCGGCCACCACCCGCTGGACGGCGGCCGGGTCGACCCCGAGGCCGCCGAAGCTCGACAGCTGCACCAGGAACACCCGCGCCCCGCGCCGCTCGGCTCCTGCCAGGTCCCTGCGCAGCGCGCCGAGCACGGACGCGTCCAGCACGCCGGCGGCCTCGAACACCTCCACCACCGGGCCCTCGTTGGCCGGGGGGGATTGATTGGCCGGGGGGGCAACAAGCGCCCCCCCGGACCCCCCCGGGGCCGCGAGGGGCTTCCAGGACCCCCCCATGTCGGCGTTCCCCCCGGCGGCGGCGGGCAAGGCGCCCGCGATCGCCAGCAGGAGACCGGCAAGGCAGAGGAGGAAGGCGGCTCGTCGCATCGCGCGCCCATTGTTCCAGCCCCGACTACGATGGCGCGATCATGCTCGTTGGGATGGAGGTCCTCGACCGGGCCCGCCTGGTGGTGGTCACCGGCAAGGGCGGGACCGGCAAGACGACCGTGGCCGCCAGCCTGGCCGTGGCCGCCGCGCTGCGGGGCCGCCGCACCCTGGTGATCGAGGTCGAGGGGCGTCAGGGCCTCGCCCCGATGTTCGGCCGTCCCCCCCTGACCCACCAGCGGTCCAGGGTCGCCGAGCGGGTCGACGGGCTGGCCGTCGACCCGGAGGCGTCACTGCGCGACTACCTCGGCCGCTACGGTTTCGCGCCGCTGGCCCGGCTGCTCAGCTGGGCCCGGCTCACCCATTTCATCACCGCCGCCGCCCCCGGCCTCGGCGACGTGCTGCTGGTCGGCAAGGTCTGGGAGGCGACGGTGCGCGGGGGCGCCCACAACCTGGTGGTGCTGGACGCGCCGCCGACCGGCCGTGTGGTCCCCTTCCTCCGCGCACCCGAGACGGTCGCCGAGCTGGCACGGGTCGGCCCGATCCGCCACCAGGCCGAGCAGGTCAGGACGTTGCTCGACGACCCGGAGCGGACCGGCGTGGTGCTGACCTGCCTGCCGGAGGAGCTGCCCGTCGGCGAGACCCTCGACGGGACGGGGTCGCTGCGGGCCGCCGGGCTGCCGGTCGCCGGGGTGGTCGCCAACCGGGTCACCCCCGACCGGCTGGGCGGCCGGGCCGGCCGGCTACCTGGCCTGCTCAGGGCCCCCGGCCCGCTCCGCGCCGCGGCGGAGCGGGCCGGCGCCGACCTGGACGAGCGTGCGCTCGGCGTGCTGCTCGGCGAGGCACGCGACCGTCAGCGCCAGGTCGCCAGGGAACGGCGCCTGCTCAAGGAGTTGCGGACCGGCCTTGGCGACCTGCAGGTGGTCGAGCTGCCGTTCCTGGCCGGCGGGGTGGACGGCCCCGAAGCGGTCCACGTCCTGGCGGAGCGGCTGGCGGCGGAGGCGCCAGCGCCTGGACATGGCGGAGCCGCCAAACCGGCGAAGGCCGCCACGCGGGCCGGGACCCGCACGTGAGCCCGCTGGCGGAGCTCGCCCGGTCGGCCAGGATCGTCGTCTGCTGCGGCTCCGGCGGGGTCGGCAAGACCTCCACCGCGGCGGCGGTGGCGCTCTGGTCGGCCGGGGCGGGCCGGCGCACCTGCGTCCTCACCATCGACCCGGCCCGCCGGCTTGCCCAGGCCCTCGGCCTCGACCTGCTGTCCAACACCCCGAAGCCGGTGACCGGCAAGGGCCTGCCAGCGGGCGGCCCCGGCAGCCTCGACGCGATGATGCTGGACATGCGGCGCACCTTCGACGAGGTGATCGAGCGCTACGCCCGTGACGAGGAGCAGGCCGACCGCATCCTGGCCAACCGCTTCTACCAGCGTCTCTCCTCCACCCTGGCCGGCACCCAGGAGTACATGGCGATGGAGAAGCTGTACGAGCTGCACGAGTCGCAGCGGTACGACCTGCTGGTGGTCGACACCCCGCCGACCCGTTCGGCGCTCGACTTCCTCGACGCCCCCGACCACCTGAACGAGCTGCTCGACGCGCGCGCCTTCCGCCTGCTGATCGCCCCGGCGCAGCGGATCGGCCGCGGCTACCTGCGGGGCCTGAACCTGGCCACCACCACGATGACCAGGATGGTCCGCCGCGTCACCGGCTCGGAGCTGCTGGCAGAGGTCGGCGAGTTCTTCGCCGCCTTCGAGGGCATGTACGACGGCTTCAAGGAACGCGCCGGCCTCGTCTACGACCAGCTCAGGCATCCGAGCACCGCGTTCGTGGTGGTGGCCACGCCCGACGAGGCGGCGCTGCGCGAGGCGGCCTTCTTCGCCGGACGGCTGGCCGCCGACCGGATGCCGCTCGGCGCCCTGGTGGTCAACCGCATCCACCAGGCGGGGAAGGTCCCAGCGGTGCCGCAGGCGGCCCGCCAGCGGCTGGAGCGGATGCCAGGCGCCGACGGCCGGTTGCTCGCCGACCTGCTGGAGCTGCACGAGGGCCTCGAGGCGGAGGCCGCCGCCGAGCAGCAGCGGGTGCGCGAGCTGCTGGCGACCGTCCCCAACCTCGGCGTGGTCCGGGTGCCGCTGCTGGCCGACGACGTCCACGACCTGGCTGGCCTGCGCCGCCTGGGGAGCCACCTGTTCGCCGACGCGGCGGCCGTGGCCGCCCGCTAGGAGCGCGTCTCCGCCAGGGTCGTCCGCGCCGCCTCCAGCACCTCGCTCCGCACCCGTGGCAGGTCGTCGGCGCGGGGGTCGACCCAGAACCAGAGGCGCAGGTTGACCCCGCCCTGGTCGAAGTCCTCGATCAGCACCTGCGGCGCCGGGTTGGCGAACACCCCAACGACGCGGGCGGCCGCGGCCGGCAGCAACTCCCTGGCCTTGGTCGGGTCCTGGTCCTGGGGGACCTCCAGCAGCACCTCGAGGCGCCGGTGCACGGTCGCGCTCGCATTGGTGATCACGTTGGTGAACAGCAGCTTGTTGGGCACCAGCACCCGCTGGCCGTCCGGGGTGCGCAGCTGGGTGGCGCGTACCCGAATGTCCTCCACCGTCCCTTCGGTGTCCTCCATGGCGATGTGGTCGCCCCTGGTGAAGGGGTGCTCCAGCAGCAGCGCGATGCCGGCGGCGAAGTTGCTGACGATGTCCTGGAGGGCGAAGCCGAGGGCGACGGTGGCCAGGCCGAGGCTGCCGACCAGCACCGCGGGGTTGACCCCGCCGAGCGACAGCGCCACCACGACGCCGACGGCGACGACGCCGAAGTAGGCCAGCTTGGCCACCAGCAGGCGCACGTGCGGCTCGGCCGAGGTGCGGCGGAGCCCGAACTCCGTCCAGCGCCGCACCCTGCGGGCGACCAGCACGGTGACCACCAGGCAGAGCAGCGCCGCGATCAGGTTGGGGAGCTGTTCGACGAACCCGTCGGCCCAATCCTGGAACGACTCGCCAAGCCCTTCCACGGGCGCACGCCCTCCTCATAACGTTCGGGCGACGGTTTGCCCGTGCCGATCGACCACCCTATATCATCCGGTCAGGATGGCCGACGCCCCGATGCCGACCCCGCCGGCCCGTCTCCCCAGTGGTCGCACGATGACCATGGTGGGCGGCCGGCTCGCCATGGCGCTGGCCGTGATCACCGCCGCCGCCCTGGTCACCGGCGTCGCCGTGCTCCCCCTGGTGGTGCCGGCCGGTGCCATCGCCAGGGACACCGCGCGGCGCCTCGGCGACGTCCCACCGCTGCAGCAGGCGCTGCCAGACCCGGCCCAGAGCTCGACCATCTACGCCGCCGACGGCAAGACCGCCCTCGCCACCCTCGTGCTGGACGAGAACCGCAAGATCGTGAACCTCAAGGACGTCCCCATGCGGGTCCGCGACGCGGTGGTGGCGATCGAGGACGACCGCTTCTACGAGCACGAGGGCATCGACCTGCGGGGCATCATGCGGGCGGCGCTCGCCGACCTGCGGGAGGGCAGCATCGCCCAGGGCGGCAGCACCCTCACCCAGCAGTTCATCAAGAAGGTGGTCACCGGCGACGCCCGCACGCTGGACCGCAAGCTTCGCGAGGCGATGTACGCGGTCGAGCTGGAGCGGCGCTGGAGCAAGGACAAGATCCTCGAGGCCTACCTGAACCAGGCCTACTTCGGCGAAGGCGTCTACGGGATCGCCACCGCGGCGCGCCACTACTTCGGCAACAAGCCGGTCGAGCGCCTGTCGCTGTCCGAGGCGGCGTCGCTGGCCGCCACGATCGCCTCCCCCGAGCGCTTCAAGCCGACCAACCGGAAGGCCAACCTCGCCAGGCGCAACCTGGTGCTCGACCAGATGCTGGAACGCGGCTTCGCCAGTGAGAAGGCCGTGGCCGCCGCCAAGCGGCAGAAGCTGAAGGTCAAGCGCTACTCGCAGCCCAACCGGCAGCCCTACTTCGTCCAGTACATCGTCGACCAGCTCCTGAACGACCGCAGCTACGACAAGGCGCTCGGCAAGGTCGGCAGCGACCGGCGCAAGCGCATGGTCTTCCAGGGCGGCCTGAAGATCTACACCACCCTGCAGAGCTCCAAGCAGCAGCAGGCCGAACGGGCGGTCCGCGGCAAGATGGACCAGTTCGGCGCCGACCCCGCCGGCGCCCTCGCCAGCGTCGAGCCGACCACCGGCAAGATCGTGTCGCTCTACTGCGGCAGGGACTTCAAGAAGTCGAAGGTCTGCCTGGCGACCGGCAAGGGCGGCAGCGGCTTCCAGCCCGGGTCGGCGTTCAAGATGTTCTTCGTCGTGGCCGCCCTGGAAAAGGGCATCTCGCCGGCGAAGGTGTTCAGCGCGCCCGCGAGGATCACCATCCCTGACCGCCGCTGCGCCGGGCCGGACGGGCCGTGGAACGTGGGCAACGCCGGCGAGTCAAGCGCCGGCGTCTACAACATGTACCAGGCGACCGCCAAGTCGGTGAACACCTGGTTCGCCCAGCTCGCGGTCCAGGTCGGCCCCGAGCGGGCGGTCGAGGTCGCCCGCAAGATGGGGATCAGCAACATCCCGCCGCGCGGCTCCAAGGACTACGCCTACTGGAAGATCTGCTCGCTGGTGCTCGGGGCAAGGGAGGTCTCGCCGCTGGACATGGCCGGCGCCTTCGGGGTGCTGGCCAACAAGGGCGTCCGCTGCGCGCCGTACTCGATCGCCAAGGTGGTCGCGCCCAACGAGCGCAAGCCGCTGATCGAGAACAAGCCCGAGTGCAAGCGCGTGATCGACCAGAAGATCTCCACCCGGACCGTGGACATGCTGCGCGGCGTGGTCAACGGCGGCACGGGCCACCGCGCGGCGCTCCCCGGCCGGCCGGTGGCCGGCAAGACCGGCAGCGCCCAGAACAACACCAGCGCCTTCTTCTCCGGCTTCACGCCGCAGCTCTCCACCTCGGTCTGGGTCGGCTACCGCGCCACGCGGGTGCCGATGCGCAACCTGTACAACGGCGGGCCGGTGTTCGGCGGCACCTTCCCGGCGGAGATCTTCCACGACTACATGGCGGCCGCCCTCAACGGCGCGCCGGTGCTCGGGTTCCCGGCCGCGCCCAAGCCGCCGCCACCGGCGAGGGTGCGGGTCCCCAACGTGGTCGGCCAGCCGGTGGCGGCGGCGCAGCAGGTGCTCGCGCGGGCGGGTCTGCTCGCCACCGTCAGGCAGGTGCCCAGCTCGGCGCCGCAGGGCCGGGTGGTGCGCCAGTCGCCGAGCGGCGGCGCCGAGGTCCCCGGCGGCACCCCTGTGGCCCTGGAGGTCAGCAACGGCAAGGGCGGCGGCGGCGATGTCGCCGTTCCCGGCGTGGTCGGCCTGCAGGCAGGCGTCGCCAGGACGCTGGTGACCTCGTTCGGGTTGACCGCCGGCGTCAGCTACACCAACGGCGGCCCACCGGGGCGGGTGATGTTCCAGAGCCCCGGTGCCGGCACGCGGGTGGCCAGAGGCTCCTCGGTCAGCCTGGTCGTCGGCCGCTAGCCCTGCAGGCGCTCCAGCACCAGCCGGCGGACCTCGTTGCCGTCCGCCCGCCCCTTGACCTCCGGCATCACCCGGCCCATGACCTTGCCGAGCTCCTTCGGTCCGCTCGCCCCGGTGGCGGCGACCGCCTGGTCGACCAGCCTGGCCAGCTCGGCAGGGTCGAGGGCCGGCGGCAGGAAGCGCTCGATCACCGAGCGCTCGAAGGCCTCCCGTTCCGCCCGCTCCGGCCGTCCCGCCTCCTGGTAGGCCTGCTCGGCCTCCCGGCGCTTGCGCGCCTCGCGTTGCAGCACGGCCACGGCGTCCTCCTCCGAGAGGGACCCGCGGGCGTCGATGGCGGCCGACTTGAGCGCCGACAGCGCCAACCGCAGGGCGGCGACCTCCTCGGGGCGCCGCGCCTTCATGGCCTGGAACATCGCCTGCTGCACGTCGTCGGTCAGCATGTCCGCAGCCTACTCGATAGCATGGGCGCGCCGCCGGATGGCGGCCGCTGTCGTATGGGCCCGCATCGGGTCCCTGGAGCCGCACGGTGGGACGGAGGCGACCGATGACCGGGCTACCGGTGCCAGGAAGCGGCGCCGCCCGTGCCGGGCTGCTGGCCGGCGCGGTCGCCGTGGCAGGCGCCGCCTGCGTGGCCTACGGGGTGCTGGTGGAGCGGGACTGGTACCGGCTGCGCCGCGAGACGGTCCCTGCCCTGGAACCCGGCCAGCCGCCGCTCACCCTGCTGCACCTCTCCGACCTGCACCTGACCGTCGCCGACGGCAGGCGCGCGGCCTTCCTCCGCGAGCTGGCCGGCCTGCCCGCCGACCTGGTGGTGCTCACCGGCGACATGCTCGGCGAGCCGGCGGCGCTCGCTGCGGTCCTGGAAGCCCTCGGCCGCTTCCGCCCCCGGCTGGGGGCCGTGGCCGTGCTCGGCTCCAACGACTACTGGGCGCCGAGGTTCCGCAACTGGTTCTCCTACTTCCGCGGGCCGAGCTCCCGCACCCCCCGCAGCGCCGGTCGCAACCCCTGGAGGGAACTGGTCGCCGGCCTCGAGGACCAGGGCTGGCTGGTGCTCTCCAACCGGCGCGAGCGGCTGGGGGACGTGGAGCTGGCCGGCATGGACGACCCGCACATCCGCCGCGACAACCCGCGGGTGGCCGTGCCGGGCGACGGCGACGCGGCCCGCCTGCGCATCGGGCTGGTCCACAGCCCCTACCGGCACAGCCTTGACGCCTTCGAGCGCAACGGCTACCGCCTGCTGCTGGCCGGCCACACCCACGGCGGGCAGGTGCGCCTGCCGGGGGTGGGCGCGCTGGTGACCAACTGCGACCTGCCACGCGAGCGGGTGCGGGGGCTGTCGCGCTGGGGCTCGAGCTGGCTGCACGTGAGCGCCGGCCTCGGCACCAGCAAGTACGCGCCGTTCCGCTTCGCCTGCCGCCCCGAAGCCTCCCTACTCGAACTGGTTCCGGCCGGCTGACCCCGTACCATCTTCCTCAGAAGCTGAGGGAGTGGATGGGATGGCCAAGGCGGACGTGCAGCCGCGCGGGCCTGCGGAGCCGGAGGAGCCGCGCAGGCCCGAGGAGCACATCGAGCGGGCGATCGCCCGGCTGTACCGGTTCCTGGGCCGCAACCGCTGGACCCGCTTCCCCTGGGCGGTGGTGCAGACGTACTCCCAGGCGCAAGGGGCGCTGCTCTCCGGCAGCATGGCCTACTACACCTTCCTGTCGCTGCTGCCGCTGCTGATGGTGGCCGGGTTCGTGCTCGGCACCCTGGCCAACCGGAACCAGGCCGTGCAGCAGGCCGTCCTGACCGCGGTGGCCCAGATCTTCCCCGGCGTGAGCGGCGAGGAGATCCTTGACCAGCTCATCGGGGCACGCGTCGCCTTCGGGCTGTTCGGCCTCGCCAGCCTCGCCTACGCGGGAAGCGGCTTCATCGGCGCCATGACCGCCTGCATGAACCGCATGTGGGGGGTCGAGTCGGGCCGCAACCCGGTCGGCCAGAAGGGCCTGAACCTCCTGATCGTGATGCTGCTGGCCTGCGTGCTGCTCGGCTCGGTCGGCGTCACCCTGTGGGTGGTGGCCACGGCCAGGGCGGCGCTGGGCGAGCAGGCCAACCCGTTCGTCGAGGGGCTGGAGCAGCTCTCCAGCCCGATGTCCACGCTGGTGGTGGTGCTGCTGCTCTACCGGCTGTTACCGGCGCGCAAGCACTCCCTGCTCAGCCAGCTCCCCGGGGCGGTGTTCGGCGCCCTCGGCTTCGAGGTCCTCAAGTGGGTGTTCCGGCTCTGGGCCGACAACTCGGCCGGGATCGCGGCCCTGCCCAGGTCGCTGGTGTCGGTGGTGCTGCTGCTGGTGTGGCTCGGCTTCTTCGGCCAGCTGATCCTCTACGGCGCCGCCATCAACGTGGTCCGCGACCGCCAGCGCCGCGGCGAGCCGCTGCTCCCAAACCCGCCTGCCTGACCGCCACTGGCGAGCCGGGAACGACGGCGCCCGGAACCGAGGGACGATGTTTCAGGGCCGCCGCTCCCGTCACACCGAGGGCCTTGGCCCGGGCGCCGCCGACGTCCTGAACATCGTCGGCTGGGCTGCCGCATGCATAGCCCGGCGGGAGGAGATCCGGCTCACCCGTTCCGGCCATGCCGGCTGGTCATATCGTGGGCGCTTGCCACGCTGGCCACTCGGGGGAGAATGCCGGGAACTCAGTCCACCTCGAGGGGGAACCACCGTTGGCGCGCCTGTCCCACAGCGTGCTCACCGACGACGCCGCCGCCCTGCTCGACGGCGACGACGACGTCGACGTCCTCATCGGCATCCCGTCGTTCCAGAATGCCCGCACCATCGGGCACGTGGTCAGGGCGGTCGAGGCCGGCCTGCGCAAGCACTTCCCGGACCGACGCTGCCTGATCGCCATCTCCGACGGCAGCTCCAGCGACGGGACGCCGCAGCAGGCCATGGCCGCCACCACCGAGGGGGACGAGGACTTGCTGCTGCTCGACCCCAAGGTCGAGTCGCCGCGCAAGCTGGTGCTCAACTACACCGGCCTGTCGGGCAAGGGGTCGGCCTTCCGGGCCATCTTCGAGGTGGCCGCCGCGCTGGAGGCGCGCGGCTGCGCGGTGTTCGACGCGGACCTGCGCTCGGTCAGCCCGGAGTGGGTCGACCGCCTCGTCGGGCCGGTGCTCGACCACGGCTTCGACCTGGTCGCGCCCGTCTACGCGCGGCACAAGCTGGACGGCACCATCACCAACTCGATCGCCTTCCCGCTCAGCGCCGCGCTGTACGGGCGCCGGCTGCGCCAGCCGATCGGCGGCGACTTCGGCTTCTCCGGGCGGCTGGCGGCCCATTGGGCAGGCAAGCAGGTGTGGAGCACCGACGTCGCCCGGTTCGGGGTCGACATCTGGATGACCACCGTGGCGCTCTGCGAAGGCTTCACCGTCTGCCAGAGCGTCCTCGGGGCCAAGCTGCACGACGCCAAGGACCCCGGCCGCGACCTCGGACCGATGTTCCGCCAGGTCGTCGGCAGCCTGTTCGCCATGGCCGGCCGCTACGTCGACCGCTGGACGGAGGCGACCGAGATCCAGCCGGTGCCGACCTTCGGCTTCCGCACGGCCACCTCCACCGAGGAGATCCGCGTCAACCTCGACCGCCTGCTGTGGCGCTTCGTCGAGGGGTACGTGGGCGAGCACGACGTCTGGCGCGAGGTGCTGGCGCCGGAGCACTTCCAGGCGGTGGAGGACGCCATCGCCAGGGCCGGCGAGCAGCCCCAGGGCTTCGTGCTGCCGGTCGAGCTGTGGGCCCGCATCTGCTACGACTACCTGCTCGCCTACAACGCCCAGACGATCGACCACGAGCGGCTGGTCTCGTCGCTGATCCCGCTGTACTTCGCCCGCACCGCCACCTTCGTGAACGAGGCCGAGGGCGACACCCCGGAGCAGTCGGAGGCCCGCATCGAGTCGTTCGCCGAGGTGTTCCTGGCCGCCAAGCCCTACCTGATCCAGAGCTGGAGCGAGCGGGGCCGCTCCCGGCGGCTCGGCGAGCAGCGGGTCTCGGGTGAGGAGCGGCGCAAGGGCGACGACACCAGCGAGTTCATGGCGATCCGCTCACCGTAGCGGCAGCTGGCCGGTCCCGGTGCCCGCCCCGGCGGCGACGGCACCGCCACGGCCGAGGCGGAAGGGCACGATGGTGACGTTGACGTTGTCCATCGCGCCGAGGACCTTGAACACGCCCTCCGCGGTGCGGTCGTGCAGCACCCGCCGCCAGAGGCTGTTGAAGGTCCGCTTGGGGATCAGCACCGTCACCTCGGTGTCGGGGCGGACCAGCTCGAGCACGGTCTCCTCGACGGCGGCCAGCAGGTTGCGGTCGGGCGCGTCGACGACCTCGAGCGGGATGGGGATGTGCACCTTCGACCAGAGGGCGGCCAGCTCGCGGGCGTGGTCGGGGTCGATGGCGACGTGGACGGCGGTGATCGACAGCGGGTTGAGCTGGCGGGCGTACTGCAGCGCCCCGATGGTGGCCCGGTCCAGGTCCTCGACCAGCACGATCACCTCGTGGCGGGGCTTCGGCGGGGCGAGCCGGATGGCGGCCTCGACCTTGAGCTCCTTGACCTCCGACCGGTAGGTGCGCTGGGTGCGCAGCAGCAGCCAGACGATCAGCGGGACGGCCACCACCACCATCCAGGCGCCGTCGTTGAACTTGCCGATGACGATCACCCACAGCACCACGAAGGTGACCAGGCCGCCGAGACCGTTGACGGCCAGCCCGTAGCGCCAGCCCCGCTCCCGCAGCCGCAGGTGACGCCTGGTCATGCCGGCCTGGGAGAGGGTGAACGAGATGACCACCCCGATGGCGTACAGCGGGATCAGCGCCGAGACCTTGGCCTGGAAGGCGATCACCAGGAAGACGGCCACCGCCGACAGCACGATGATCCCGTTGGAGTAGACCAGCCGGTGGCCGCGCTTGCGGAGCTGGCGCGGCAGCAGGGCGTCGTCGGCGGCGAACGAGGCCAGCAGCGGGAAGCCCGAGAACGAGGTGTTGGCCGCCAGCACCAGGATCCCGAGGGTCGCCGCCTGGAAGATGACGAAGGCGATCTCGCCGATCGGGCCGGCGCCGAGCACGTGCCTGCCGAGCTGCGCCACGACCGTCGGGAAGCCGCCGGCGAACGGGCGGATGTCGAGGTGGGCGGCCAGGTAGCTGATGCCGACGAACAGGCTGCCCATGATGAAGGCCATCGTCAGCAGGGTGGTCTTGGCGTTGCGGGCCTCCGGGCGGCGGAAGGCGGAGACGCCGTTGGAGACCGCCTCCACCCCGGTCAGGGCGGTGGTGCCGCTGGCGAACGCGCGCAGGATCAGGAAGACGGTGATCGAGCCGAGCGCCTCGCCGGCGTGGGCGAGCTTGGCCTGGTCGGTGGCCGAGTAGGCGACGTCGCCGAGGTCCCCGACGGTCGAGCGCCAGATGCCGATGGCCACCACCGCACCCATGCTGACCACGTACAGGTAGGTGGGGATGGCGAAGATGCGGCCGGCCTCCCTGAGCCCGCGCAGGTTGCCCCAGGCCAGCAGCAGCACGAAGCCCACGGCGATCTCCACCGCCCAGTGGTCGAGGGCGTCGGGGGCCAGCGACACCATCGCGGCCACGCCGCCGGAGACGCTCACCGCCACCGTCAGCACGTAGTCGATCAGCAGGGCCGCGCCGGCCACCGCAGCGACCACGTTGCCGAAGTTGTCGCGGCTGACCACGTAGGCGCCGCCGGCCGACGGGTAGGCGTCGATCACCTGGCGGTAGGAGACCACCAGCAGCAGCAGCAGGCCCACGATGGCGAGCGCGATCGGCAGGGTCAGCCACGTGGCGGCGGCCGCGGTCACCAGGACCAGCAGCATCTCCTCGGTGGCGTAGGCGGTGGAGGAGATCGGGTCGGAGGAGAAGACGGCCAGCGCCACCCGCTTGCTGATCCGCTCGTACAGCAGCTGGGAGGTCTTGAGGGGCGGGCCGAGCAGGATCCGCTTGGCCCGGTACCCCACTGACTGGTAGCGGCGCGAGGCCGGCGCCGGCGCCCCCGCCGGCGGCGGGACCTCCCGGGTCGGCTTCGTCTCGGTGGCCACTGGAACGTTCCTCCTGGTCGATCTGATCTGGCCATCACCAGTATGGACGCACGCGCCTCCAGTAGGATGACGCCCATGCACGTGGTGATCATGGGCTGCGGCCGGGTGGGCTCCGAGCTGGCCGCCAGGCTGGAGGCCGCCAGCCACACCGTGGCGGTGATCGACAAGAACCCGGGCGCGTTCCGGTCGCTGCGCTTCGGCTTCAAGGGCGAGCAGGTCCAGGGCTACGGGTTCGACGAGGACGTGCAGCGCCACGCCGGCATCGAGCGGGCCGAGGCGTTCGCGGCGGTCTCCTCCGGCGACAACTCCAACATCGTCGCCGCGCGCCTGGCCAGGGAGAAGTTCGACGTGCCGAGGGTGGTCGCCCGCATCTACGACCCTCGCCGGGCCGAGATCTACCAGCGGCTCGGCATCCCGACGGTCGCGACCGTGAAGTGGACCACCGACCAGGTCATGCGCTTCCTGATCCCCGAGCAGGTGGCTTCGGACTGGCGCGACCCGACCGCCGAGATCGCCCTGCTCACGCTGGTCCTGCCATCGCAGTGGGCCGGTTGGCGGGTCGAGGAGCTGGAGGCCGACGGCCATCGCCGGGTGGTGGCCATCACCCGCATCGGCCACGCCCGCATCGTCACCCCCGGCCTGGTCCTCCAGGAGGGCGACCAGGTCCACCTGGCCGTCGACGAGGAGGGGCTCGACGAGCTGCGGCCGATGGTGCTGGCCGCCCGCCGCGGCCAGCACGAGGAGGTGGGCTCGTGAGGGTCGCGATCGCCGGCGCCGGCAACGTCGGCCAGTTCATCGCGGCCGACCTGCTCGCCGCCGGCCATCAGGTCACGATGCTGGAGAAGGACCCGAAGGTGATCGAGGTGGCCCGGCCGGCCCTCGAGGAGGCCGAGTGGTTCCCGTTCGACGCCTGCGAGGTGCTCTCGCTGGTGATGGCAGGGCTGGCCCACGCCGACGTGGTGGTGGCGGCCACCGGCGACGACGAGGACAACCTGGTGGTCTCGCTGCTGGCCAAGCAGGAGTTCGCGGTGCCGAGGGTGGTCGCGCGGGTCAACAACCCCAAGAACCACGCGCTGTTCAACGAGGCCTGGGGCGTGGACGTGGCCGTCTCCACCCCGCACATCCTGCGGTCGCTGGTGGAGGAGGCGGTGACCGTCGGCAGCATGATCCGGGTCATGCAGTTCGAGCACGGGCACGTCGCCCTGCACGCGGTCACCCTGGCGGAGGGCTCCCCGTCGATCGGCCGCACCCTGCGCGACCTGGCCCTGCCGGTCGACGCGGCCGCCGTGGCGGTGGTGCGCGAAGGTCATGTGGTGGTGCCCAAGGAGGACACCGTGTTCGCGGCCGGCGACGAGGTCCTGGTGGTCGCCGCCGAGGGGAGCGAGGGGTACGTCCGCGGGGTGCTGGT
>Ga0209874_1000216_pt1 | contig 16015 bp, 11 predicted proteins | sample GWRWN1_20_30_FD_187216 | JGI IMG/M metagenome (GOLD analysis project Ga0209874, IMG submission 187216) | Riverbed sediment microbial communities from areas with no vegetation in Columbia River, Washington, USA - GW-RW N1_20_30 (SPAdes)... | ecosystem: Environmental > Aquatic > Freshwater > River... | reverse complement strand
TCCAAGTCGTTGCTCCGCTGACTCTGCCCCCGCTCAAGGCGGACCGTGAATATCTCAGACAAGCGCTCTTGAATTTAATTCTTAACGGTCTTCAAGCGATGCCCGAAGGCGGGACATTGACGCTGGAGGCAAAAACGTCGAACGGCAATTTTCTAATCAGCGTCACGGATACCGGAATCGGGATTGCGCCGGAAAACCGGACGCGAATCTTCGAGCCTTACTTCACGACCAAGGCCAAGGGCGCCGGGCTAGGGTTGGCGATCGCACGCAGGATTATAGAGACCCACGGCGGGAAGATCACTGTTACCCATGAACCGGGCGGTGGGTGCCGCTTTCTAATTTCCTTGCCCATTAACGGTGTGGAGGTGTGAATGCCTTATCGTTTCCGTATTCTCGTAGTCGACGACGAACCAGCCCAGCGCGAGCTGGTCTTGGGTTTTCTCAAAAAGCAGGGCTTTGACGTGGCCGCAGCTGAAAGCGGCGTAAAGGCCCTGGAGCTTTTTCGTCAGGAGTCCATCGATCTGATCCTTACGGATCAAAAGATGCCCAACCTGTCGGGTTCGGCTCTGCTCCAGGCCGTGCGCGCCATCAACCCTGAGACGCCGGTCATTTTGATGACCGCCTTTGGAAGCATCGAAGCGGCCGTCTCCGCCATCCAAGGAGGAGCAACCGACTACCTGACCAAACCGCTGAATTTGGATGAGCTGCTTTTCCGGATTCGACAGGTCAGCGAGCGCTATCGAATCATCGCCGAGAACCGCGAGCTTCGGGAAGCGTTACAGGGCCGGCATCGCATAGAAGGAATTATCGGTGAGAGCGGGCCGATGCTTGACGTCATTTCTCTAGTGCGCCGGGTGGCGCCAAGTGAAGCCACGGTTTTGATCCGGGGTGAGAACGGCACGGGAAAAGAACTGATTGCCAAGGCCATCCACTTTGCCAGCCCGAGAGCCTCGGGTCCTCTGGTTAAGGTAAACTGCGCGGCGCTTCCCGAAACTCTTCTCGAATCCGAATTGTTCGGCCATGAAAAAGGCGCTTTTACCGGCGCCGTAACTTCGCGCCAGGGGCGCTTTGAATTAGCCAATGGCGGGACGATCTTTCTTGACGAAATCGGCGATCTTCCTTTGCATTTGCAGGCGAAGCTCCTGCGTGTCCTTCAAGAGCGCGAATACGAGAAGGTGGGCTCCAGCCGTCCGGTCAAGGTCAATGTCAGGATCTTGGCTGCCAGCCACAGGCCACTGGAGGCGCTCATTAAAGCCGGACAGTTGCGGGAGGATCTCTATTACCGGCTTAATGTAGTCACGATTCTTATCCCACCTCTGCGAGAAAGACGCTCGGATCTTTCACTGTTGATCGACCACTTCCTTCGGCGCTTCGCGGAGAAGAACGGCAAGACGATCCGTGGTCTTACGCATGAAGCCCGGGATGTTCTTTTACGCTACGACTATCCGGGCAACGTGCGAGAGCTCGAAAATCTTATTGAACGTGCCGTGGTTCTCACCAGGGATGATGTGATCGGGAGCAGCGATCTACCTTTGACCGTCCAGGACCATGAGGTAGAGGGCGACCGGGAAACTAACCTCGCGGTCGCGGTAGAAGGGCTGGAGCGCCGCATGATCAGGGAAGCACTGGCTAGGTCCGACGGTGTCCAGACCCACGCCGCGGAGCTGCTGGGAATCAGTGAACGGGCGCTACGATACAAACTGATTAAATACGGCTTTCGGGAAGAAGCCTCAAGTCCTGATTCCGATCCGCAGGGAGTTCAATCCGGGAGAGAAAGTAGTGAACCACAGGATTAATCAAATTTCTCCTGAGGGCAGCACGAACGCTAAACAATCGAGAATCATAACATCGTCTGGATTCCCGCTGAAAGCATGCGAAAATGAGGTAGTGGGCTACTTTCAAAACCCCTTGTGTCAGATTTCTGACAGACAGGAAAGGAGTCCGAAACTATAATTTTAAACACCTTGGATTACGGGATCTTAGCCGCTATCGTTTTTCTCATTATCGCGATCGGAGTATTTATCTTCGTCGTTTGGGTGAACAAACATTAGCCCTAGCCTTCCCATCGAAACGCTGGCATACTCACACTAGGCCAAAGCGTATAAGCAGACCCAAAAGACCCACCGATGGCGATGGCAGCAAACGTTACAAAAAAACTATGGGAAGTCTCCGATTTAGTCGCACTGTGGGAAGCCGACGAACGGAGGTCACAAAGAGCAGCCTAATTGAAAGTAGCCCACTACCGGGAATGACATACTTCGGTAATGAGAATTGACTTCTAGGCAAGCAAGCTGGGGGAATTTACCCGAAGAGATTAAACCGCAAGATCGCCTCCAACCTCGATACAACAAATAGTCTAATTCCTGCGACAACGATCGAAAGATAGCGCCCCTTACCATGCCAAGATGATATACGCTCGCCCAAACTGGCTAGGCGTGTGTACGGGTCCCGCAAAGTTTAATGTCTCCTTCGGGGAATGGGAGAAAATCCCTCGCCTTTAGGCGAAGCCTTCAAGTTGATGATCCGCTTGCTCCCCCCAGCTGAAGTTGGGGGTTTAGGGAACGGATGAAGCAAAGATTCGCGATCAAAGTTTGTCGGCAGTGGTAAAGGCAGAGAGGGAGGCGATGTTTGTGATGTGTTGGCGCGGGGCTGCGGCTTGACGTGGCGACGAACTGTCTGAGTGTTCATGGAACTTATAGCGCCCTTGAGCCGTCTTTAGACGGAGAGGACCCCACCGTATTTAAGGCGGTGGTTCTCAGTTTAATCTCTCACCTTAGTTATTCCATCTAGTCAACAACGTTATTAGATTCACTGTGAATTATTTTCGAAACTGTCTAATATTGGACTGAAATTATCCCGCATAGCGCATTATGTGGATCAGACGATACTTGAAACACGAGTTTCAGCTTCGATAGGAAGATCAAATCTTTATCGTTGACAAATAAACGCCAGTGCCTTGGGTAAAATGTCCGCTCACAATGTCAATAGTACACTATTATTGTGGTCTCGATTGAACGGAGAGAAGCAGCCATGACCTACTGTGTAGGCATCATGCTCGACACCGGGCTGATTTTTGCGTCGGACTCGCGTACCCATGCCGAGCTCGACAATTTTGCGCGTTTCTGCAAGATGACCGTGTTCGAACGCGCTGGTGACCGGGTCATCGTTCTATTGAGTTCGGGCAACCTGGCCGGGACACAGGCCGTCATCAGCGTGCTGAAACAGCGGGGGAACGCTAAGGACGGGGTGCCCAATCTATGGAGCGCGGAGTCCATGTTCGATGCCGCGATGCTGGTGTCGGACGCAATGCGGGACGTCGATCGGCGCGACGGCCAGCACCTGGCAGACAGTGATATCGCCTTCAACGCCTCGTTTATACTCGGCGGCCAGATAACGGGCGAGCCGCCACGCCTTTTCCGGATCTATGCGCAGGGCAACTTCATCGAGGCAAGCCTAGAGACGCCGTATCTCCAGACCGGTGAAACCAAATACGGGAAGCCGATCATTGATTGGGTAATTACCCGTTCGACCTCCCTGAACGACGCGGCAAAATGTGTCCTCGTTTCGTTCGATTCAACGATGCGCAGTAATTTGTCCGTCGGCATGCCGATCGACCTGATTTGCTACGAACGGGACAGTATTGAAGTGCGAATGCGTCGCCGCTTCGACGAGGGGGATGCGTATTTCAGCGCGCTCGGCAAACAATGGAGTGAAGGCACGCGACAGGTGTTCAGCCGCCTGCCCAACCTGGACTGGTAAAGCCACTGAATATGCTGTCGGAGACCGCGGTGATCGGTGGACGCGCAGCGGACTGTGGCGGTCTGGCAAGCGATGGCCTCGTGATCACCTGCGAGCACGGCGGCAACCGGATTCCCGCGCCGTATCGGAACCTGTTTCACGCCCATCAGGCGCTGCTGGACTCCCACCGCGGCTACGATCCTGGTGCGCTCATCATGGCAAGAGAGCTGGCAACGGCGTTTGCAGCGCCGCTGGTGGCCTCCACCGTAAGCCGTCTGCTCGTTGACCTCAATCGATCCGTCGGCCATCCGCGTCTCCATTCCGAGGCGACCCGCAAAGCGCCTGCCGAGGTGCGTCAGCAGATATTGAAGCACTATTACCAGCCTTATCGCGCGCAAGCCGAGCGTTTTGTCAGGCAGGCGATCGCGGACCACGGCCTGGTGATCCACCTCTCTTCCCATAGCTTTACGCCCGAGCTAGACGCCAAGGTACGAGACGCCGATATCGGCCTGCTCTATGACCCGGCTCGACCGGTCGAGGCGGATCTGTGCGAGCGCTGGAAGGCATCCCTTGAAGCTTGTGCGCCCGATCTCACCGTCCGCCGCAATTACCCGTATGCGGGAAAAGGCGATGGCCTGACCGCCTGGTTTCGTCGGCGTCTGCCGGCCGGCGCCTACGTGGGCATCGAGCTGGAGGTTAACCAGAAGCACGTTGTCAGGGCAGGTCGACATTGGACCGCCATGCGCAAGGTGATCGTAGAATCGCTGTGCAGGGCGCTCGCCAGCCGCTGTGCGGGGATTTCCGACCCCACAACCAAGACCGCCAGAGCAAGCTCGCTGCGCTGGCGGTCAGCAGGAGCACCACCATGAAGATCCGCATAGGTTACGAACTGATTTACGACTGCCCGCAGCCGACCCCGATGATCCTGACCTTGAGCGTCCACTACACGCGCGTCTCCGACATCATCATTCCCGACCACCTGATCGCCGACCCGCCCGTCCCGCTCACCGCCTATCGCGACAGCTTTGGCAACTGGTGCAGCCGTATCGTCGCGCCCGAGGGTGTGGTTAGGCTGTCCACCGATGCGCTCGTGAGGGATACGGGCCAGCCGGATGTGGTTGTCTCGTCGGCGAGACAGACGCCGGTGGAAGAACTGCCCGACGAGACCCTGCTGTTCCTGTTGGGGAGCCGATATTGCGAGACCGATCGCCTGTCCGAGACAGCCTGGCAACTGTTCGGCAACTCATCGACCGGATGGGGGCGCGTCCAGGCGATCTGCGACTACGTCCACCGGCATATCACATTTGGCTACGAGCACGCGCGCTCCAAGACGGCCTGGGAGGCTTTCCACGAGAGGACCGGCGTTTGCCGTGATTACGCACACCTCGCCGTCGCCTTCTGTCGCTGCATGAACATCCCCGCACGCTACTGCACCGGCTACCTGGGCGACATCGGCGTGCCGCCGCCCTATGGCCCGATGGATTTCGCCGCCTGGTTCGAGGCCTACCTTGACGGCCATTGGTACACCTTCGACGCCCGCAACAATACCCCGCGCATCGGACGCGTGTTGATCGCCCGCGGCCGCGACGCTGCCGACGCCGCCATCAGCAGCACCTTCGGTCCCAATACCTTGAAGAGTTTCAAGGTTCGGACCGACGAGGTGAGCGAGGGGTGAACCGGCTGAAGGGCGGCAGCAATAAAGGAACCAGGTCGGCCCCGCGCAAATATATTGATCGGACGGATGAAGTGCGCGAAATAGGGTGGCTGCGGGCGACTAGCGGTCCCTTTTAAAGGGCGAAACGTGCGCTCTAAGAGAGTGATCGCAGGTCGCCGAGTGGGTGGACGTACACACTGCCGGAGTACTGAAAAGCCTACGCGAATGATTTTGGCGGCGAAAGGGATGCGCTAAGCCTGGGAAACACTGTCTCTCGGGCGAAAAATTCTAAAATACTCACACATAGCGTGGTCCGACCCGTGTGTCGCTATGCCTTAGACCATGGTGGCGCCCTTGCGCAGTACAACATTCCAAAAATCATCGTCTATCAGCGTACGTTCAACCGCTGTTTTTTCACTGCGAGCTGAGTAATCTAATTCGACCTTTTGGTCGAGAGTTTCGACCCTTTTAACGAGCCGTCTCTCGTTTGATTCCGACAGCGCCGAGAAGTCATCAAGAACGTAGCCTTTCCCTCGCCATAGATTTTGGCACAGGTAGTGCTCTACATATTAAGGAGTTCATAGGTATGTAGACAACTTGAGTTCGGGAAGAACCCAAGGGACGAGCCCTTCCGCGCGCGGGCAATAAGCCTGTGTCTTGTCGGCCACCGCCCAATCCACTCCAGGGGCGGTTATTCCAGTGGCCCGGGGCCTGAACGCTTCCTTTACGTTCGGGTGCCCGCGCTCTCCAGGACTCGCCCCTTGGGCGTCTTATGTCTCCTAACCAATGAAATCCTTAGTAACTGTTGTCAGGCGAAAAGACCTCAGCAGCCGGTGGCCTAAAGTGAAAAAACAAATTACCTAGGAGGTAACGATGAAGATCAATTATCTCGAAACGGAATTATCCCCGATTGGCTTCTTGGCTCGAGATTCCTTAAGCGGTGTGGCGGAGCTGGTGAAAGGGCTGATCACGAAAGATCATGTTACTGAGGAGAAGCTGAGCGACTGGCAGCTCGTCTTCTTGCAGAGCAAGGCGAACGGCTGTTCTTACCATGGCGAGGATCTTCCCCACATCAAGTGGCAGTGGCCCAAGAACACCTGGTTTCAGGAACAGCTGAGTCATCATCTTGGAGATGCCGAGCTTGCGGCAAGGGCGGCTTAATAGCTAAACAGTCCGCCCGATAATTTTCTTTCGAAATTGTCCAGTATTAGACAGTAATCCGTTCTGAACCACTATAATCTACTATACTGAGAAGACAGGCTCCAACCTCATCATCACGATGGGTAACGCCTTGTTAGGAGGAGAGCTGTGTTGTCAAGGAAGATACTGGTTGTCGAAGATTCTTGTCATCTTCGCGAGCTGCTGGGAAAGATTCTCGCCTCACGGGGATGGGATCCAATGCTTGCCCAGAGTGGCCGGGAAGCGCTGGCCAAACTTGAGTGCCAAACAGCGAGAGTCATTCTCATGGACATGCGATTACCGGCTATCTCAGGCTTTGGGCTCGCGGCGATTCTAAAAAAGCATCCCGTCTACAGGAATATACCCATTCTTGCGGCGACCGGGTCTGCCGGCGACATAGCCGGGCAGCGGTGTCTTTCGGCAGGCTGCGATGATTTCATTTCCAAGCCCTTTGCGATTTCCGTGCTCGAAAGGCGTCTTACCAACTTAGTGTCCGCAGAAACACCAAAAACAATCGTGGCAACGGGCCTATGAAACTGCCATCTAGTCGGGAAAGAAGATTCGAGTGATCTTGACCGGTAACATAGTTATTTACGCGTGTCAGCGCCGCGTTTCAAAAGGAACTTCGGATCGTTCCTGTCTTCTCTAAGTGAAGGGAGCGACATGAAAGTAAACCGTAATGACCACAGGATCGACACCACCTTGGGAGAGCTCATAGCAACGATCAGCGATGCAGCCTTTGAATATTCCGATGACACAAAAGAGGCCTATCATCTTTCCCGTCTGGTTTTGGTGGAGATTTTAAAAAGGCGCATCTCTCACAGGTGAAATCGTTGACCGGCACTTTTCCACGAGTAAATACCTGCATTAATCTGTTTTAATCTCTGCGGGTTTAATTCCCTGCAGCTTGCTGCGGGGTAGTTCAACGCACCGTTCCCTCATACGACCGTTTAGTCGAAAGTTTCGACGCTTTCGACGAGCTTTCTCTGGTTGCTTATCCTGACGGGTTAAGAAATCTATCCGAACATTTTACCTTTTTCTCAATACAAGTTGTGGCACAAGACTTGCCCATACTTAGCTTCGATAGTTCTTACAGAGAAGCGATATGCGCGCAACCATTTTGATCGTCGTCATGATTCTGCTGCAGACGGGTGTATTGTCACTTGGCCTCATGGTCGGTCGTAGATTTATTACCGAGGCGGCGAGCTTGAACCGCAAATCGGCTCTACTTAATAAACATAACCGGGGAACGGCCCTAAAGGCGCCTGTCTCGGAAACAGGGAGGTGCTTATGCCTTTAGTTCAACTCGTAGTGGTCCTGATCGTGGTGGGCGTTCTCCTCGGGCTAGTTAATCGCTACATACCGATGGCAGGATCCATAAAGTCGATCTTGAATGGGGTTGTGGTCATTGTCGTAGTTGTGTGGCTCCTGAATGTTTTTGGACTTATGAGCTCCCTCTCGATGATTCACGTGGGGAAGTGAGGCCGTCACGGGCCCAAACCCAGTGCGGACACGGGTCCTTCCGGGCGGTGCCACGTCTGCGTCGACCGTTTACCTATAAGCGTCCATGCGATCCAGGAGGACTCTAAGATAAACAGACAGTTGCAGAAAGACGCTACCGCGGACGCAAGACGGCGCTTCGCTGAATTGATCATCGGGGACAGGTTATGTTGTATCGGTTACTAATGTTTCTTGTTGTTGCTCTGACCGCCGGACTGTCGGGCTTCGCACTTATTCCTTTCCCTGAACCTTACCTGCGCGCGCGATGGGGGTCCGCGAGGTTTGTTGTAACTTGGTTCAGAGGTATGCGGGTAAGTGTTCTGGCGGCGGCTCGGAGAATCTTTAAGATCCGATTAAGCAGACTTCGTTGGCAGAGAGGCGTCCTTTACTTTGTAATTTGCACAACAGTTTTTACAGCCGGTCTAATTACAGTTGGAATCCATTACGTCTATTTCGATCGAACCGCCCTGCCTGACATTGAACCATTCGCCCGCTTTGAGTTTCCTGCGATCGGCACCGTTTACGATGCCAACGGCCAGCCACTTATAGAACTGGCAAGAGAGCACCGGCGGCTCACAAAGTATGAGGACATCCCTCGGATTGTCCGTGACGCAATCATCGCTGCGGAAGACAAGAATTTCTTCTCCCATAGCGGCGTTAACTATTCGGTAATTCCTCGCGTGCTGGGCAAAGTCAGGATTGGAACTCTGGTCGCACGTCTTATAGGGATCGGACCGCAAGACGATAATATGAGTCCGGTGATCTTCCCCCAAGGCGGATCGACGATCACTCAACAGCTTGTGCGAGGTCATTTTCTGCAGAACCTGACGGCTCAAGAAAACAGCAACCAGCTCCGGCATGGCGGACTCCTAGCCCGCGCGTTGTCGTATGCGATCGGCGCGCGTAGCGTCAACATGCTGGTTCGAAAGCTGGAGGAGATTCGGCTCTCGTTGTGGATCGAAGAAGAGATGCAGAATCGTTTCGGTTCGAAACGCAACGCTAAGGAAGAAATTCTCGCCCGCTACACCAGCTTCATTTACATGGGAAACAGCCAGTACGGGTTTGCCACGGCGGCGGAATACTATTTTGGCCGGTCTCTCGCCACGTTCACCGCCGATGACGCCGACAAGGCAGCGCTCCTCGCAGGCATCGCCAAGTCGCCTCGTTACTACGCGCCCAGCGCGAAGGAAACGGAGAGAGTCCTGCGCCGCAGAAATCAAACTCTGGCGCTTATGGCGGCAAACGGTTTCATTTCCCGGGACAGCGTGAATTCAGCCGAGCAGCGTCCGATTCGAGTGATCGCGCGGCGCAAAGACCAGATGCTTCAGGCGCCCGCGGTTCTTGGAACTATCCTTCAGGAGCTCAAAGGCCGGGGCGCGGACCTCACTGTTGAAAATCTCTTTCGGGGGCGTATCCAGGTTTACTCGACGGTGGATGCCCGGGTGCAGCAAATTGCCAACCAAGCACTGGAGCGCGGCCTCGAGCTTTACGAGCAGCGACACCCGAGTGCCAAAGGGATAATCCAGGGCGCTGTGGTCGTGCTAAAAAACCGCGATGCGAGCATCCTCGCCGGGACGGGCGGTCGTCAGTTCTACCAGGACCGCTCCGCCGTATACAGCGACTTTAACCGCGTCACGAAGTCCCTGCGGCAACCTGGGTCAACGATGAAACCTATGGTTTATCTCGCTGCTTTTCGACAGGGAGGCTTTAATCTTGAGACCGTGGTTCCCGACAAACCGATCGGTGTTCCGGATGGAGAGAAACAGAGTACGAAATGGATCTCAAACTACGATGAACAATTCAAAGGCATGATTCCGGTCCGCGAGGCGCTCGCAGAATCCAGAAACGCCGTCGCGATTTGGCTCACAGGGCAGATTGGGATTGCCAGTGTGGTGCGAACGTCACGGAGTCTAGGGGTCAAGACGCGATTGCAGCCCTATGCCACGACGGCGTTGGGCGCGTCCGAAATGAATTTGCTCGAGCTGGCCAATGCGTACCGCACCATGGCATCGGGGATCGTCGCCGAGCCGTATGTGATCCGAAAAATCGTCCGCGATTCGGGCGAGGTGGCGGCCGATAACGAGATCGAGCGGTCTGCGGTCGATGTCAACGACTCCGCGCTCGCGCTTATTCAGGAAGGCCTGCGCGGCGTCGTGAGAATCCCCACCGGCACGGCTCATGCACTCGACTCCAGCGTTTTCCCGATCGCGGTCATGGGCAAGACCGGGACGACAAACGAGTTCAGAGATGCGCTCTTTGTTGGCTCGACCTTCGGCCCCGAAGGAATCACCGTTGCCGTTCGTATAGGCTTCGACGACAACCGTTCCCTCGGAACGACAGAAACCGGCGGCAGGGTCGCGCTGCCGGTGTTTAAAGAACTCATGCTCAGAGTTTACCGCGAAAAGTTAGTAGGGCCTGTGCCGACTTTTCCGGCGCAAATGGAACAGAACATTAATGATTATCTGGCAGGCGACTCGATCGAGAAGGCAGAATCCTTAACTGGACTTAAACCTTCAAATCCACCGGCGCCGCTTTCGGTGCGCTTCGCGGATGGCGGCGAAGCGTCTCAACGACGGCCGTAAATATATTTCAAAACGTCCAATATTGGACAGCAACTTATTTCAACCTGACCGATAATTGAAAAGTCATCATCAACATAGTAACCCGATCCTTGCGTAAGGATCCGAACTCTGAAAGGAGACAGGTATGTGGAACAAAGATGAGATCAAAGGTAAGGGCAAACAAATTTCTGGCGCGATCAAGGACAAGGCTGGGGAATTGATCAAGGATCCCAAACTCGAAGCCAAAGGCGAAGCTGAACGGATCGCCGGGAAACTTCAGGAGAAAGTCGGCAAGGCGCGCCGGAAAACCGGTGAAGCGGTACAAAAGGTCGGCAAGTCGATTGCCGGCAAACTATAGCTCGGGAGTTACTCGACTGGCTTATGACATCGGCTGGCGGCAGAGAGAAAAGTTTCTAAATCGCCTCTCTAGCGCCCGGTAATTAGCAGGAGATCTGAAGCCCGAAAGCAGATGACACCGTGATTAATTCTTCATCGCCTTTTTCTCGCTTCGCGAAGTGGACGGCGCGAGCTACCGGCCATCCGGCGGCATTCATGGCTGCGGCTTTGATCGTCGTGGTCTGGGGGGTCACAGTGATCCCAAAATCTTGATTGCTAACCCAAATCTTGACCCAACTTTACTTCCGCTTCGCGTTGTTGCCGGCCTGGAGTGTCGGTTTTTTGACAGACGGCTGCGAAAAATTATACAATAATGGCCATTTTAGATCCGTTCAGAAGTAGTGCTGTCAGGTACGGGCTCTGACGGTAAGGCCGGCGGCGGTATCACGTTCGCTGAGAGCGAAATAAAGGCTTAACGATTTTTCAAAGAGCGTCTCCTTGTTCGAGGAGAGACTGCGGCGACGCCGCAGCTGGTCGAATCTTACGTTTATAAGGTAGCCACGTGGGGACCGGAATTGGCCAAACAGGCGAAGACAAACGGAATAATTTCGGCTCATTGACAGACTTTTCTTGCTCTTATAGTTTTTGGCGGTTCTTATAAACGATTTCCACGAACCGCCGTGAGCCGTAGAGAGAGAGAATGCTACCGTGTTAAGTTTTCCCATAGTCGGCATCGGCACCTCGGCCGGCGGGCTGGAGGTGTTGAAAGAATTGTTCACGGCGATGCCCGCCGACAACGACATGGCTTTCGTGGTGATCCAGCACTTGGACCCGAGCCACGTGAGTCACATGTCGGAGCTTCTGGCCAAATTCACGGACATGCGTGTGGTCCAGGCCGAAGATCAAATGGCGCTCGACGCCAATTCCGTTTACACGATTCCCCCCAATAAGTTTCTTGGGCTCGCCGAAGGCACGCTGCGCCTGACCGAGCCGGTCAAGCGCGACGGGGTGCGCATGCCGATTGACTTCTTCTTCCGCTCCCTTGCTGAGGATCAACGCGAGAAGGCGATTTGCGTGCTTCTTTCAGGCAGCGGGTCGGACGGGACGCTGGGCATACGGGAGATCAGGGGCGCCGGCGGCATGATTATGGCGCAGGACCCTGAGACGGCCCAGTTCGACTCCATGTCGCGCAGCGCGATAGCGACAGGGCTGGTCGATTACGTCCTGCCTGTGGCGGAGATGCCAGGGGCGCTCATCAAGTACGTGCAGCAGTCCTACGTGCGCGCCGGAAACAAAGCCGAGACCGAGGAAAGGACCAATGGTCTCAACGCGATCGTCAGTTTGCTCGCGGAGAAAGCACAAAGCGACTTCGGCCCTTACAAGAAAACAACGCTCCTAAGGCGCATCGAACGGCGCATGGGGCTCAACCAGATGGACGACGTCTCCGACTACCTCGCGTTTCTGCGCCAGGATCCTGACGAGGTCGCGCGGCTGGCGAAGGACATGCTGATCAATGTCAGCAGCTTTTTCCGCGATGCTGAGGCGTTCGTCGAGCTACGGGAGAAAGTTCTCGCGCCGCTGATCGCAGAAAAAAATAATAACAATCCCCTGCGCGTGTGGGTTCCCGGTTGCGCCACCGGCGAGGAGGCCTATTCCATCGCCATGCTGCTCCTGGAAGAACTCGGGGCGGCGCGGAAAAACTGTCCCATCCAGCTCTTCGCGTCGGATATCGAACCTGAGACCGTCAGGTTCGCCCGTGAAGGGCTCTATCCCGAAAGCATAGCTGCCGACGTTTCGGAAGAACGACTCAAGCGCTTCTTTGCCAAAACCGATAAGAGCTACCAGGTCACCAAACAACTGCGCGAAGCGGTGATCTTCTCCGTGCAGAACCTGATCACCGAACCGCCGTTTTCGCGCCTCGATCTGGTCAGTTGCCGAAACGTCCTGATCTACCTCGAACCGGAGATCCAGAGAAGGATCATCACGCTCTTCGCTTTCGCGCTTGGGCCGGGTGGCTATCTGTTCCTGGGCAAGTCCGATGGCATCGCTGGCCAGAACGAGCTGTTTGCCACTCTCTCCCCGAAGTGGCGCATCTACGGCAGCCAAGGGCCGCCCCAGCGAGCCGTGGAAAACTTCTTGCTTTGGCCAGAGAAAAAAGCGCCCGGCGTCGCCTTGGTAGAGAAAAGTCATCCCCTGCTCAACCTTACCGACCTTAACCTGCAGGTGCTGGCCAAGCATTTCGACGCGGCGATCGTTCTCACCGATGAAAGAGGGAATATTCTCTATTTCTGCGGTCCGACCCGCAAATACCTGGACCACCCGACCGGCCAGGCAACTCTTAATCTGCTGAACATGATCGACACCGAGTTTTCCGCGCGACTCCGCCTCATGCTTCGCAGCGTAGCGCAGGAAAACGAACCCGCCACGCTCGAGCGTGTCCCATTCAGGGGGCAGGATAGGGCCTCCTTGGTGAAAGTCACGATCATGCCTGCCCCAGCGCGAAAGTCGAGCGAGCGACTCTTCGCCATTATCTTCGAGGAAGTGCGCGGGTCACAGGGGACGTTTCCTAGCCCTGTCTCCGCTGAGGCGGGCCCGAAAGACGATTCCCTGATCGCGCAGCTTGAAGCCGAGCTCAAAGCCTTGAAAGATGAATTTCGGAGCAGCGTCGATGAATACGAAACCTCTGCCGAAGAACTCAAGGCGAGCAATGAAGAGGTCATGTCCATAAATGAGGAGCTGCAGTCCACCAACGAAGAGCTGGAAACCTCCAAAGAGGAGATTCAGGCCATTAACGAGGAGCTGAACACCGTCAATAACGAGCTCAATCTCAGAATGGCCGAGTTGAAAGAAACAAATGACGACTTGGCCAATCTCCTGAATGCCTCCGACATCGGCATGATCTTTCTCAACTCGGCCTTTTGCATCAAGCGCTTCACCCTCTCAGCGCAAAATCTGCTGAACTTGATCCCCGCGGACCTGGGCAGGCCGATCAGTCATCTGTCGCACCGCTTCATCGGTCTGGATCTTGTAGCAGACGCTGAAAAGGTGGTGCAGAACCTCTCCGTGATTGAAAAAGAGGTTCAGACTGCGGCTGGTCAGTGGTACGAGATGCAATGTCTCCCCTATCGTACTCTGGAGAACAAAATCGACGGCGTCGTCTTCACGTTCACTGACGTGACCCGACTGAAGCATTCGGAACAGGCGATGATGGAGGCCCGAGATTATGCCGAGAACATCATCAACACGACGCGGGAATCCCTGCTCGTGCTGGATCCTCAGCTGAAAGTTGTCTCGGCTAACCGGGCCTTCCACGAGACTTTCCAGGTCTCACCGGAGGAGACGGAGAATCGTCTCATCTATGAGCTAGGGAATCACCAGTGGGATATTCCCAGGCTCCGGGAGTTGCTGGAGAAAATTCTGCGTCACGACACGGACTTCGAGAACTTCGAGGTCGAGCACGAGTTCCCCGCGGTCGGACCAAAGGTCATGTCCATGAACGTCAGAAGGATCTACGATAGAGAGAGAACCAGTGTCCGATTAATACTTCTGGCAATCCGGGATCTCCCCGAGAGCGAGCGGGCAGCGGAGGAGCGAAAAAGGCTCGAAGAGCAACTGCGTCAGGCGCAAAAAATGGAAAGCATTGGGACTCTTGCTGCCGGTATCGCCCACGACTTCAACAATATTCTCAACATCATCCAGGGTTACGCTTCTGTTCTCAGGGGTCACGCTGCCAAGAACGATGAGATCGCTGACAGCCTTAACGTCATCAATGACACAACCAAGCGAGGTGCCGCCCTCGTACGGCAGCTTTTGACCCTGGCCCGGAAAACCGAACCTAAATTAGAATTGACAAATATCAACACTGTGATTGAGGAACTGACCAAATTGATTAGGGAAACGTTCCCAAAAACGATCGAAGTGACGTTGGAGTTGAATCGTGAGCTTCCACCGGTCATGGCAGATCCGAACGAAATTCCCCAGGCGCTCTTGAATCTTTGCGTCAATGGCCGCGACGCGATGCCCGACGGGGGTAAGCTTATGCTCAGGACCAAGACCGTCGACCGAAGGAGCCTGCGAGAATACGGCGAAGCAAAAGCGGAGCGGTACGTCTGTATCGAGGTCAGTGACACCGGCATTGGAATGGACGAAAGCATTCAAAACCGGATCTTTGAGCCTTTCTTCACTACCAAAGAGTTTCAGGGAACCGGCCTGGGCCTTGCGGTGGTGTACGGCATTGTGAAAAACCACAACGGTTTTATTCAAGTAGAGAGTACACCGATGCATGGAGCGACCTTTCGATTGTATTTTCCAGTCGCCTCCTCTGGAGAATAACCGGCTGTGGATCACATTTCAGAAAGAAGGTCGTGACGGATGCAAAGTTGCATTGACCGCGGCACCATCCTCATAGTGGAAGATGAACAACTCATGCTTCGTCTGGTGGAAAAGGTCTTATTGCAGCACGGCTACCAGGTCTTGGTGGCATCCGATGGTGAAGCGGCAATCGAAGTCTATCGCCGTCACAAGTTAGAGATCGATGTTGTACTGCTGGATGTCGGTCTTCCCAAACTTACGGGCTGGGATGTGCTGTTAAAGATGAAAGAGGAGAACTCAGATGTCAGGGTCGTCATCGCCACCGGCTTTCTAGAGCCGAAAATGAAGACTGAGATGTCCCGCGCCGCTGTCAAGCACTTCGTTGATAAACCCTACATGCTCGATGAAGTCGTAGAGACTCTTCAAAGCCTAATTGACGCGCCTGTGGCTTCGAGCGGTTCTAATACCCCGGTAACATAAATAACCTCTCTCCGGTCCGAGATCATCCGCCTTAACGGCCGTTCCCTAATCAAATTCGACCTTTTGGTCGAGCGATTCGACGTAAGCGACGGTACTTTCATCCTTGTCCCTCTATTAAGCCGAAAGAAGCGGTCGGAAACGACGGCCTTTTTCGTACCACAAGTTCTGGCACACAACGTGCTCCTACAGAGTTAAGAATAGACAACCCAAATAAAGGAGAGACTATGGATACTTTATTGATCGTTATTTTAGTGGT
>Ga0209874_1000215_pt1 | contig 16049 bp, 18 predicted proteins | sample GWRWN1_20_30_FD_187216 | JGI IMG/M metagenome (GOLD analysis project Ga0209874, IMG submission 187216) | Riverbed sediment microbial communities from areas with no vegetation in Columbia River, Washington, USA - GW-RW N1_20_30 (SPAdes)... | ecosystem: Environmental > Aquatic > Freshwater > River... | reverse complement strand
CCTGGTGAGGTGGTTCTCGAGGTCGACGAAGCGATCGCGGCCACCGGGTTCCGGACTCCGCTACGAGACCTCCGGGAGCATGGGTTGGCCACCGTCGGCGATGGCCGCATCCCCGCCCTGACCCCGTTCTGGGAGAGCACCGGACTTCCGGGCGCGTATTTCGCCGGCAACGCCACGCAGGGCGCGGCCGGCCTTCGAAAGCACGGAGTTGGGAGCGCTTCAGGAACGGTGAGCGGCTTTCGCTACAACGCGCGCATCCTCGCGCGGCGGGTTGCGCAGCAACTGGGCCGCCGGCTCGAGCTGGACCGGGTCTCCCGTGACGAGACAGCATCCTTTTTGCTCTCGGAGCTCAGGTGCGCACCGGAGCTCTGGACCCAGAAGGGCTACCTTGCTCGCGCGATCTTTCCAGACGGAACGACTGACATCGTCCCGCTCGCGCACTTCCTCGATCACTGCGAGCGCGGCTCCGTCGCCGTAACGATCGAGATGAACGCCGAAGGCGAGATCTATCCTGTCGTCTACGGGCGGCAGCGTGAGGAGATCGACGAACGCGTACTGCCACCGCAACACCTGCACGACTTCCAGGGAGACGAGTACCGGCGCGAGCTTCAGCCCCTTCTCTGACGCTCCTCCTCGCCGTTCCCCTCGCGGGACTCGCGCTCCTGCTCGCCTGGCCGCGGCTGGATCTGCACTGGGAGAACCAGCCCGCGCACTTCTGGCTCGTGCTCCTCACGGGGGTGATCACGGGCGCGCTTGCGTTCCTCACAGGCGAAGCGGCCGCCCGCCGCGGAGACGCGCGCGTCCTGCGCCTGTCGGTCGCGTTCGTCTGCGCCTCGGGATTCCTCGGCCTGCATGCGCTCGCGACGCCTGGTGTGCTCCTCGCGGGCAAGAACGCCGGCTTTCAGGTCGCCGCCGCGATCGGGCTCCTCCTCGCCGCGCCGGTCGCGGCCTGGTCGGCCCTCGACCTCGACGACCGGGGCGCCTCGCTGGTCGGCCGGCGAGGGCTTCTCTATGCGGCGCTCGGTCTCATCCTCGCGCTGTGGGCCGCGGTCTCGCTCGCGACCTTGCCGCCACTCGACGAGCCGATCGACGACCCGGGGCCGTTTCTCCTCGGCCTCTTCGCCGCCGGCGCGGCGCTGTACGCGCTGGCCGCGGCGGGCTACGTCAGGCTGTACGCCCGTCGGAGAAGGCGCCTCCTGCTCGCGGCCGTAGGGGCCTTCCTGCTCCTCGCCGAAGCGATGCTCGCGATCGGCCTCGGACGCAACTGGCACCTGACCTGGTGGGAATGGCACCTGCTGATGCTCGCCGCGTTCGGCCTCTTCGCGCAGGCGGTGTGGAGCGAGTGGCAGCGCGAGGGCTCTACGGCGGAGATCTGGGCAGACGTCTACGAGGACGCCACGTGGGGGCACGAGGAAAAGGCCAGCGTGCTCTTCGCCGACCTGCAGGAGTTCACACGCTACTCCGAGACCCACGCAGAGCGAGACGTGACCGCCATGCTGAACGCGTATTTCGACGCGGGAATTCCGGCCGTCCGCACCGAGGCACGCAACGTCCGCACGATCGGCGACGCCGTCATGGCCTACTTCACCGGGGCCGGCCATGAACGCCGCGCGGCGCACGCCGCTCTCGTCTTCCAGCGCCGGGTGACGGCGGTCTCTGCAGCACACCCCGAATGGCCACGGTTTCGGGTCGGAGTCAACTCCGGTCCGGTCAACGTCGGCATCACCGCGCAGGCGCGGGAGGAAACTGTGCGGGGGGACGCCGTCAACGTGGCCGCCCGGCTCGAGGGTCAGGCGCGCGCGGGCGAAGTCGTGGTCGGCGAGTCCACTCGCGCCGCGCTCGGCGCCGACGTGGAGGTCGAGGACCTCGGGGAGCTATCCGTCAAGGGAAAGGAACGGCCGGTCCGCGCCTACGTTCTTCGGGCGCTTGCGTCGAATCGGAACGAGGGCGATCAGCGCCTGCGCAACGAGCAGAGCGAAACCGAAGGCTAGGACGGCCGTGGCCGAAGGCGGCACGTCACCCGCCCCGACCGACGGCTCACGGATCGCTGCCCCGATCACAACCGTTGCGACGAGCAGGGCGGAGAGCGTTGCCTGCAGGCGTCCGAGCGCGTCCATCCGGCCTTCGTTCATGGCATCGACGACACAGGCGAAGCAGATCAGGCCCGCAGCGGCCGTCAGCGGCACGCCGGCGACGAGAAGGTAGAACGACGCGCCGGCGAAGCCGAGAGCGTCCGAGATTGCGGTGGCGAGGAGGAGGGCCGCGGCCAGCTCGACGGCCATCGCCGACGCGCCCGTGCGGGTCTGCCACATGACCATAAGGTTTGCCGCAGCGTCGGACAGTCCTTCGTTACGCTCCGCGCCATGGCCAGCGTCTCCCTCACATGGCTCGGTCACGCCGGTTTCCGCCTCGACGGATCGAGCGGCAAGCGCGTCTACATCGATCCGTGGCTCGACAACCCCAAAATGCCGGCGAGCGAGAAGGAGATCGAGAGGATCGACGTCCTCGCGCTCACCCACGGCCACTCCGACCACTCGGGGAGCGCGGTCGACATCTACAAACAGCATGCGCCGACGGTCGTCTGCATGCTCGAACTCGCCGACTGGCTCAGCTCCAAGGGAGTGGAGGCCGAGGGATTCAACAAGGGCGGAACCGTCGACGTCGACGGCGTCCGAGTGACGATGACGGACGCGCACCATTCGAGCTCCACTCCCGACGGAACGTACGCGGGGGAGCCGGCCGGCCTCGTCGTCGAGGTCGACGGCACACGCGTCTACCACGCCGGCGACACCTGCGTCTTCGGCGACATGCAGCTGATCGGCCGGATCTACGAGCCCGACGTCGCGATCCTCCCCATCGGCGACCATTTCACGATGGGGCCGCGGGAGGCCGCCGTCGCGCTCGAGCTCCTCGGCGTCAAGCGCTGTGTCCCTTGTCATTACGGCACCTTTCCCGTCCTGACCGGGACACCCGAGGAGTTGCGCAAGCTCGCTCCGGACGTCGAGGTGATCGCGCCCGAGCCCGGCGAAACCGTCGAATTGTGAGAACGCGCTGGTTCGGCGCTACGGGGGTGCAGGTGGCCGAGATCGCCGTGGAAGGTGAGGCTGACCTTCCCCCCGGCGAGCCGCTCGTCCTCGACGACGTCTCGGACGTCGAGCGCCTGCAGGAGGCACACGCGCAGGGGACGCCGATCGTCGTGCGCGCCGCGAGCGCCGAGGCGGTCCAGGCCGCACTGGAGCGCCCTGAGGTGGCGTGCGTGCTCGTCCCGGCGGACAAGCGCGAGCTGCTGGAGCTCGACTTCCGCAAGCTGAAATATGGCTAGTCCCAGGATCGTCGCGACCTACTCGATCGTCGCGTGCGACCTCGAGCGCGGCGAGTGGGGGGTCGGAGTCCAGTCGAAGTTCCTGGCGGTGGGAGCAGTCGTACCGTGGGCGGATCCAGAGGTCGGTGCGATCGCCACGCAGGCCTTCGCCAACGTCAGCTACGGACCGGACGGCCTGCGACTCCTCCGCGAGGGCCTCCCCGCCGCCGACGTGGTGGCGAGGCTGACGGAAACCGATGAAGGGCGCGACCTTCGCCAGCTCGGCATAGTCGACGCGAGCGGCGGCGCCGCGACCTACACGGGCTCGTCGTGCCTCGATTGGGCGGGCGGAGTGATCGGGAAGGGATACGCGGCGCAGGGCAACATTCTCGTCTCCGAGGAGACCGTGACTGCACTCGCCCAGGCCTTCGAGGGGAGTACGGACAAGCCTCTTGCGGAGCGGCTGCTCGAGGCTCTCGCCGCCGCCCAGCTCGCCGGTGGGGACCGCCGCGGGCAGCAGTCGTCGTCGCTCCTCGTGGTCAGGAAGGACGGCGGTTACGGCGGGACGAGCGATGTCGCAGTCGACCTCCGAGTTGACGATCACGAGCGCCCCGTGGACGAGCTTCAGCGGATCTACGAGCTCCACGACTTGCTCTTCGGCCAGACGCCGCCCGAGGAGTGGCTCGACGTGGACGAGCAGTTGGCCGCAGAGATCCGCGAGCGGCTCGACCGCCTCGGTTACGAGGCCAAGGCGCTGCCGGAGGCGTTTGAGACGTGGGCGGGGACGGAGAACCTCGAAGACCGCGTGGCCGGAATCGACCGCGTCGATCCAGTCGTCCTCGAGGAGCTGCGCAAGCGCTAGCGATCCCCGGGAAGGCGCGTCCCGGCCGCACGAGCGCGCAGGCCCGGCACCGGATCGCTTTCCGGCCGCGCGACCAGGAGCACGGCGCCGAAGCCCTCCCCCGCAAGCGCGTCAACGAGCGCCTGCAACCCGACAGCGAGCGCGAAGGCTTTGTGGGCCTGCTCGCCGCCGAAGGGGACGAGGTCCTCCTCCGCGGCGTCTCCGCGCAGCACGTCTCCATAGGTGACCTTCCCCATGGAGACATCGGCGACGAGCGGGCGACCGTCGGTGCTCGGCACGGCGAGTGCGAGCGGGTTGGTGCCGGCGAGGGCAGGCCCGCCCTCGGGTGAGGCCAGCCGTTCAGGCGAGGTCGCCGTCAGGGCAGCGGCGAGCCCACTCTCTGCGAGCCGTCGGACCCAGTAGCCGAGGAAGCCGGTCGGAAAGCAGTGCGAGGCGACCACGAGCCGTGCCTGCTCAGGTGGGTCGGCCAGTTGAGCCCCGACAATGTGCGCGAGTGTCAGATACCCGACCGCGCCGTTGCCGTCCCAACGCTCGTATCCGGGTCGAGACGAGACCCGGCGAGGCTCGGCGCGAGTGTCGAGATCCGGCAACGTGGCCAACCACGGGATCCGGGAGACCCCATGGCCGGGACGGCCGCGGCGATCCGCGTCCTCGAAGTGGTCGGCAAGCGTCCGCGCGGCGGTCTCGGCGAAGCCGATCTCGCGGAGCGCGTCGTAGGCGCGCAACTCCCCTCCCTAGGCGGAGAGGAGCGGCAGCGGCTTCACGATTCCGACGCCCTGCTCGCGCTTCGTCGCCGCGATCGCCTCCGCGAGGGCCATGATGGCCTGCGACACCTCGGCCTCGGGCTCCGCCAGGACGATCGGCTCGCCCTCGTCCGCGTACGCCGCGAGCTTCGGATCGAAGGGAATGCGGCCGAGGAGCGGCGCCTCTACCTCCTCCGCCAGCGCGTCGCCACCGCCCGAGCCGAAGAGCTCCTCGCCCGTGCCGACCTGGAAAGACATGTTCTCGACGACGCCGAGCAGCCGCATGTTCGTCTTGCGCGCCATCTGCGCTGCGCGCACGGCCACCTGCTGAGCCGCGCGGTGTGGAGTCGTCACGACGACCGCCTCGGCGCGGGGGAGGAGCTGCCCCAGCGAGATGGCGACGTCGCCGGTCCCGGGAGGCATATCGACCACCAGCGTGTCCAGCTCGCCCCAGTGGACATCGGAGAGGAATTGCTCGAGCGCCCTGTGGAGCATGGGCCCACGCCACATGACCGGCGAGTTCTCGTCGAGGAAGAAGCCGATGGACATCACCTTGAGGTCACCTCGGACCGGTGGCACGATCATCTTGTCGACGGCGATGGGACGCTGGCTGATCCCGAGCATCGTCGGGATCGAATAGCCGTAGACGTCGGCGTCGAGCACGCCCGTCGCGTGACCCAGCTGTGAGAACGCCGCAGCGAGATTGGCCGTCAGCGAGGACTTTCCGACGCCGCCCTTGCCGCTCGCGACTGCGATCACCCGCGTGCCTGCGTCGACCGAGACACCGGGACTCCGCTCGGCCACGTCGCCGCGAAGTTTGACGGTCAGCGCCTGGCGCTCCTCGGGCGAGAGGACGTCGAAGTCGAGGGCAACCGAACGGATGCCTTCGACTGGGCGCAGAGCCTCTTCGACCTGTTCCTCGAAGCTTGCCCGCAGCGGGCATCCGGGCACGGTCAGCGCAATCGTCACGCTGACGTCGGCACCGTCCACGCGGACGTCGCGCACCATGTCGAGCTCGACGACCGAGCGTTTCAGCTCGGGGTCGATGACGCCCTGGAGCGCGCTGAGAACAGCATCCCTGGAGACCGCCATGACGCCTAGGCTACCAGGGTCGACCTGTCAGATTTCCGCGATGGAGCAAGGATTTCGCCCCCGGCGGGAGTACGGAATGGACATGCGCCGGCTTCGCCGCCATCGCCGCACCGTGCTCGCGCTCGCGCTCGGCGCCTCGAGCGCCGTCACCCTCACCTGGGGGGTCGCATTCGCACAGGAGGATCCCACGCCCTTCGCGGTCATCTCCGCGCTGCCTACCTGGCGAGCTCCCGGAGGCTTCCTCGCGATTCGCGGAACGGCGGCGCCTGCGGAGACGGTCACGCTCTTCGTCGGGACCAACCAGCGTACGACGACGGCCGGTGACAACGGCGTCTTTCGAATCCGGTTCCGTGCTCCGCGGGCGACAGGGCGCTACCCGATCGCGCTCGAGGTTCCCCGCGATCCGGTCGTGCGCATCGAGCTCGGCCGGCTCCGCGTGCGGCCCTTGAGCATTGCCGCCGTCGGTGACGTGAACCTGGGCGACCGGCCCGGGACGGCGATCGCGACGTACGGCGTGCGCTACCCCTGGCTCTCGGTCGCACCGGTTCTGCGCGCCGCCGACATTGCGATCGCGAACCTCGAATGTTCCGTCTCGACGCGCGGCTATCCGGTTCCCGGCAAGCAGTACACCTTCCGCGGCAAGCCGTCGTCTTTACGGACGATGGCGCGCTACGTGGGGATCGACATCGTCACGCTCGCGAACAACCACGCCCTCGACTACGGGCGCCTGGCCTTCGCGGACACGCTGTCCTACGCCCACGAGTACGGACTGAAGACGGTGGGAGGAGGCCGGAACCTGGACCTCGCAAGGCGCCCGGCGCTCTTCCGCCTCGGCGGCATCCGCCTCGCATTTCTCGGCTACTCCGACGTGCGGCCGCTCGGCTTCGACGCCGGGCCCACCTGGTCTGGCACGGCGCCCGGCTTCCCCTCGTACATCTCGAGCGACGTTCGAAGGGCCAAGAACCAGGGCGCAGACGTCGTCGTCGTCTATTTCCACTGGGGAACGGAGCGCGCATTCAGCCCGGACTCCCGCCAACGCTCGCTTGCGGCGGTCGCCTTCGACGCGGGAGCCACGATCGTTCTGGGCGCCCACCCGCATGTCCTCCAGCCAATCGAGCCGCGGCGCCGGCGACTGGTGGCGTGGAGCCTCGGCAACTTCGTCTTCGGCGCCAACACGCTCGGCACGGAAAGCACCGGCATCCTCCGGCTGCAAATGGGCCAAGGCGGTCTTCGCGATTACAGCTTCCGGCGAGCCCGGATCGGCGGCGTCTTCGGCATCCAACCCATCCTCCTGTAGGTAATGGACGAACGGCTGCTCCTGGTGGAGGACGACGCATCCATCCGCGAGGTGACGAAGCTCGGCCTGACCCAGGCCGGGTTCCACGTGACGACGGCGCCGGACGGCCGAGAGGGCTTGCTCCACTTCCGCCAGGCGCCCTACGACCTCGTCATCCTCGACGTCATGCTTCCCGTTCTCGACGGCTACGAGGTCTGCCGCCAGATCCGGGCGGAGAGCCGCATCCCGATCATCATGCTCTCGGCCAAGAGCGACACCGTGGACGTCGTCGTCGGGCTCGAGCTCGGCGCGGACGATTACGTGACGAAGCCCTTCGAGATGGCGGAGCTCGTCGCCCGCGCCCGGGCGGCCGTCCGGCGAGCGACGGCCGTCAATGACGAGGAACCCGTCCTCGTCCGAGGAGACCTCGAGATCGACCCCGGCGCCTTCGTCGCGCGGCGCCGCGGCGAGGAGGTGAGCCTGAGCGCCACGGAGTTCAGGCTGTTGCTCGAGCTCGCCCGGCGACCGGGTCAGGTCTTTACTCGCGAGCTCCTGCTGCAGCGCGTCTGGAACTACGACTACCTCGGCGACTCGCGGCTCGTCGACGTGGCCGTCCAGCGTCTCCGCGCGAAGGTGGAGGACGACCCGAAGGAGCCGCGCACGATCAAGACCGTGCGGGGTGTCGGCTACCGCTTCGACTCCGGGTAACGGTGGCGGCGCGGCTTCCCGTTCGCACCGGTCGGCTTCGCCGGCGCCTGACGCTCGCATTCATGCTCGTCGCCGGGCTCTCCGCCGCCATCCTCGCGGTCAGCTCCTACCTCCTCGTCAGGGAAGCGCGTCTCTCCGACTCGGTCGACCGCGGGCTCGAGCAGAGCCGTTTCAACCTCGTGCTCGCGAGCGAAACGCTTGGCGCGAGCCCGACGACCGCGCAGACGACCGAGCTCCTGGACGCCTATGAGCGCCGCGGCACCTTCGCCGTCGTGGGCCAGACGAACGGCCGGACCTTCTCCTCGAGCCTCTCGCTGGGGCCTGCCCAGCTCCCGCCCGACCTGAAGCGGCTCGTCGGCGCCGGACGCCTCGCCTACGAGCGCCGGGAGATCGCGGGGACGCGCTACCTCGTGGTCGGAGGCCGCGTTCCAGGCTCCGAGACCCAGCTCTACTACTTCTTCTCCGAGGAGAGGCTCTGGGACGAGCTGGCGCAGCTCCGCAACATCCTTCTCTCCGTGCTCGGCGCCATCGTCCTCCTGGGCGGTCTCGTCGGCGCCCTGCTGGCGCGCCGGCTGCTCCGGCCAGTGGCCCGCGCCAGCGTCGCCGCACACTCGCTCGCCGAGGGACTGCTCGACACCCGGTTGCCGGTCGAGTCGCGGGACGAGTTCGGTGCCTGGGCAGCTTCGTTCAACGAGATGGCGGAGGCCCTGGAGACGAAGATCACGGCCCTGTCGGAAGCCCAGGCGCGAGAGCGCCGTTTCACCTCCGACGTCTCGCACGAGCTGCGGACGCCGCTCACGGCCCTCGTCGCGGAGGCGTCCTTGCTCGCCGAGCATCTCGATCGCATGCCGGATGAGGCGAGACGGCCCGCCGAGCTCCTCGTCAACGATGTCGCCCGTCTCCGCGACCTCGTGGAAGACCTGATGGAAATCTCCCGGCTCGATGCCGGAGAGGCGCGAGTTCGCATAGAGCCGGTGGACGTGGGATCCCTCATTGCGAGCGCTGTTCGTTCCCGCCGTTGGGATGACCGCGTGACCATCGACCGCGACGAGGTCGTCATGTCCACCGACCCGCGGAGGCTCGAGCGCATCGTCGCCAACCTCGTCGGCAACGCGCTCGAGCATGCAGGGCGGGACGTCTCCGTACGGGTCGGCAAGGACGGACTCGGCGCCTTCGTCGAAGTCACGGACACCGGTCCCGGGATCTCGCCAGACCGGCTTCCGCATGTCTTCGAACGCTTTTACAAGGCGGATTCCTCGCGAGCGGGGCCTGGAAGCGGACTCGGGCTGGCCATCGCACTCGAGAACGCGCGCCTCCTCGGCGGCGACCTCGATGTCTGGAGCGAGGTCGGCCGCGGCACGCGCTTCACGCTGCGTCTGCCTGTGACCTAACCGTTACGTAGCGGCAAGAGCGGCGTTGCGCGCGGCGACGACGATCAGCAGGCCCCCACAAGGAGAAGCCATGAGGTACGCCATCGTCACGCTCAGCATCATCCTCGCCTCGCTCCTCGGCTTCGTCGCCGCGAGCTGTGGGACGGGGAAGGGCGCCCAGTCGGCCGGCCCCGTGCCCTCGGGAAGCGAGTCGCCGCAGTCAACGGACTCGGGCTCGCAGACGGGCACGGGTACCGAGAGCGGCAGCCTCCCGATCCCCACCGACACGACCGGACAGGGCGCTGCGCTCGTCCGCTACAAGGTCTGGTTTCACCGAGGAGAGCAGCTCTTCGTCGTCACCCGCACCCAGTCGGCGACACCGCGCGTCGGCACCGCGGCGATGGAGGCGCTTCTCGAGGGCCCGTTGCCTGGCGAGCGCTCCGCCGGAGTGGCCACGCAGATCCCGGACGGCACCCAGCTCCTGGGACTGATCGTGGACAAGGGCATCGCCACCGTCGACCTGACATCCGAGTACGAGTCCGGGGGCGGAACGGCCTCGATGACGATGCGCCTCGCACAAGTCGTTTGCACCCTCGACCAGTTCCCGACCGTCAAGGGAGTCCTCTTCCAGCTGGACGGGCGTTCCGTCGACGTGCTCGGCGGCGAGGGAATCGTCATCGACCATCCGCTCCGCTGCCGCGACTACCGGGACCTCCTCCCGGTGATCCTCGTGACGAGCCCGGCGATCGGACAAGCGGTCTCGAACCCCGTCACCGTCTCGGGCAGCGCCAATGTCTTCGAGGCCAACGTCACCGTCGACATCGTCGACTCCTCGGGCCGCGTGGTCGGGAACGCATTCACGACCGCGACCTGTGGCAGCGGCTGCCGAGGGACCTTCTCCGTCACGGTCTCTTACGAGGTCCGCGCCGCCCAGCGCGGCGAAATCGTGGTTCACGACGACGATGCCGCCGGCACAGGGCACCCGCCGCACGAGGTGCACATTCCGGTCGTGCTCCAGCCCGGATCGTGACCGCCCTCGCGCCCAACTACGTCGCACCGGCCGTGCTCGACCGCGCCCGGAGTGGCGATCACGACGCGTTCACCGCCGTCGTCCGCCTCTACGACCTCCGGCTCCGAGGGCTCGCCTACCGCGTCCTCGGCGACCGAGACGGCATGGACGACGCGCTCCAGGAGGCCTACGTCAGGGCGTTTCGCGCGCTCCCGCGTTTTCGCGGCGACGCGCGGATCGGCACCTGGCTCTTCCGCATCACGTACAACGCCTGCCTCGACGAGCTCGCCCGCAAGCGCAAGGTCACGAACGTTCCCCTGGACGAGCTCGTCGAGCAGGCAAGCGGCGATCCTGAGCCCGGCGAGGCGCTGTCGGCCCGCCGCGACCTCTCGTCGTCGTTCGCCGCCCTCTCGAAAGACGAGCGCGCGGTCGTATTCCTCGTGGACGTCCAGGGCTTCGACTACTCAGGTGCAGCCGAGCTGCTCGGCGTCCCGGTCGGAACCGTCGCGTCCAGGCTGAACCGTGCCCGCCGAAGTCTTCGCAAGGCGCTGCGGCCTGCCGGCGAAGGGTTCCACACCGAGTCGGAGAACCTCACAAACGCGTGACCTATCGACGCTACCGCACCACTCCCCCGTGGCGGCGCGCGGTCGCCTTCGTCGCTCTTCTGCTCCTTTCGGTCGCGGCGGCGGCGGGCGCACGGGCTGACGAGCCCGGGGGAATGCTTGGCCATTATTCGCCGGCCCGAATCGCGGACGGTGTCACTGTCGACGGGACGCTCGTCGGCGGGATGACCGGAGAGCAGGCGCGTACCGCCGTCCGCGCCTCCTTCCGCCAGCCGATCGCCGTGGGCCTCCCAGCGCAAACCTTCTTCGTCTCGCCCTCTCGGCTCGGTGTTCCGCTGATCGCGCCCGCCGTCGAGAAAGCGCTCGTCGCGGCGCCCGGGGAAACGGTGGCGCTCCAGGTCCTGGTCGACCGCCCTCGGCTGGTCGCCTACTCCGCGGAGCTTGCCAGGGACTTTTCCCGCCCGGCGGTCGACGCACAGGTTCGGCTGCGTCGGCTGCGGCCCGTCATCAGCACTGAGAAGGTGGGACTCGAAGTTCGTGCCAAGCCACTGGCGCGAGCGCTCGCAGCTGCGTTGCTGGCCGGGACACGCGGCCCGATCGAGGTGCGGCACACGACGCTGATTCCCGACGTCATGAGGAGCGACATCCGCTCCGTCATCGTCATCCAGCGCTCCGCGAACCGACTCTTCCTCTACAGGGGGGAGCACAAGCGGACGAAGCTCGGCGTCGCCACCGGCCAGCCTTCGTACCCCACGCCGCTGGGAGAGTTCACGATCGTCTCCAAGCAGCTGAATCCCTGGTGGTACCCGCCCGATTCCGACTGGGCCGCCGGCCTCTCTCCGGTGCCGCCGGGTCCCGGGAATCCACTGGGCACGCGCTGGATGGGCCTCTCGGTGCCGGGGGTGGGGATCCACGGCACGCCGGATGCGGCCTCGATCGGCTACTCGGCCTCGCACGGCTGCATTCGCATGCGCATCCCTGACGCCGAATGGCTCTTCGAGCACGTGTCCGAAGGCACGCCGGTCTTTATCGTCCCCTAGATGTGGGAAGGCCTGTCGACGCGCCTCGAGGGCGAGATCGTCGTCCTCGAGCCGCTCCGGCCGAAGCACGAGGAGGAGCTGAGGGCGGCTGGCGCAGATCCCGAGATCTGGCGTTGGATGACCGTGCACGGCCACGCCCCGGAGACCTTCACGGACTGGCTCGACATGACGATGAAGGCGGCGGCGGAGGGACGCGAGGTGCCGTTCGCGATCGTCCTGCGCGAGACGGGCCGAGTGGTCGGGAGCACGCGCTACCTGAGCCTTCGCCCGGAGCATCGCGGCCTAGAGATCGGCTACACCTGGCATAGCCGGGACGTGTGGGGCAAAGGCGTCAACATCGAGGCGAAGTACCTTCTCCTCGAGCACGCTTTCGAGCGCGCCGGATGCATGCGCGTCGAGTTCAAGACGGATGCGAAGAACGAACGGGCTCGGGCGGCTCTCGAGGCGCTTCCCGCGCGCTTCGAGGGCGTCTTCCTCAGCCACATGCTCGTCCGTGACGGCGAGGTGAGGGACTCGGCCTGGTACGCGATCACGGAAGCCGAGTGGCCGGCCGTGAGGACGAACCTGCAACGCCGGATCAGCGAGAAACGCTGAGGCGGGCGAAGAGCTCGGCGCAGCGCTCAGGGCTCGCCGCGGCGACCACACGCGAGCGGCCGGCCAGGTCGAGCGGCGCGGCTCCGAACGGAGGTGCGTCCGGAAGGTCGATTGCGAGGCCTCGCTCCTGGACGACGAGTTGCGCCGCGGCGATATCGACGCTTCTGGCCGGCTTGAGCGAGCAGACGGCGTCGACGCGACCCGCCGCGAGGTGACAAAGCGAAAGAGCGAGGGAGCCCATGATCCGGGTCCGGTCCGCGATGCCGACCATGTCCGCGATTTGCCCCGCGACGAGCTGGGTGGTCGTCGCCTCGAACGAGAGCATCTCCACCTCCTCCTTGGGGCCGGGCCCATCCAGGGGCTCACCGTTCAGGAAGGCCCCCTCGCCGCGCGCGGCCGTCCACTCCTCCCGCGTCCCGAAGTCGAAGACATAGCCGAAGAAGACGTCCCGCATCGACGCGCCGTCGGCGACCGCGATCGAGAGGGAGAAGAAGGGGATGCCGCGCTTCGCGTTCATGCTCCCGTCGATCGGATCGAGGACAACGCGGACCCCGTCCGCGCCGAACGAGCGCTCTCCGAGCTCTTCCGAGACGAGTGTGAACTCGACGCCGTCCGCGTGCAACCGCTCCAGAAGCCCGACGACGGCCGATTCGGCTGCCGCATCGACGGCCGTGGTCTCGTCGCCTCCCTCGCCCAGCGCTACGACGGGCTCCCGCTCTGTGCGCGTCGGGAGCTCGGCCAGCGCTCGTTCGACGGCCGCAGCGGCGTCGCGGCAAAAGGTGAGCCAGTCGGTCACTCGTCGAAGGGGGAGAAGAGCAGGCCACCGACGAGCTTGGGATAGAAGTACGTGCTCTTCTCGGGCATGCGCTCGCCCGCCCGCGCGGCCTCTTCGACCTGCTCGACCGTCGGCGGACGGACGAGGAACGCCGCCCCGGCCTCTCCGGCGACAACGGCCCTCTCCGCCTCGGCGGCGCTGGGCGTGTAATGGACCCGTTCCAACGGAAAGCGGTCGACGACGGCCGTGTCCAGGCCCGGCGAGTCGCTCTCCGCGACGAACGCGCCGTCGGCACGGAGCAGCGCGAAGGCTGCCCGGTCACGCGGCAGCTTCTCCAGCAGTGCGAGGGCGTCTGCCGCCCCCGCGGCGGGAGTCAGTCGGAAGGAGCCGTCGAGATCGGGGGGAGGGCCGGCGGTCACGCGGTGAGTCGGGAAGATCGTCAGGCCCGGATCGCTGGTGCTCACGAGCGCAGAAAGGACGTGGGCCGTCTCCTCGCTGCCCTCTTCCTCGTGGAAGGCGAGCGCCGCCTCGTAGCGGTGGTGCCCGTCCGCGATCATGAGCGGCGCCTCGATGCCGTCAGCGGCGCGCGGATCGATTCGCCAGAGACGGCTCGTGACCCCGTCCAGGGTCGCCTCGAGATCAGGCGCACGGGCCGGTGCCTTCGGCGGAGCCGGGCCGTCGTGGAGGAGCAAGATCGGCGAGAGCTTCGTGCGCGTGGCCTCCAGGAGCCGGAGACGACCCCGGCGCGGCTTCGGGAAGCTCCGCTCGTGGGGGAGCACGACACCGCGCTCGTAGGGCTCGAGCGCTGCGCGTGCGACGAGGCTGCGGCGCGTGCGGGCCACTCCGTCAGGGCCGACGAAGTCCTCCTCCAGCAGCCACACGGCCGGCTCTTCCTCGCGAACGAGAATGCCTTCCTGCTGCCATTGGGCCAGGAGCCGGGCCGCTTCCTCCGGATCGTCGGGGCGCAACAGGCGGACCGCGTTGTACGGACTCGCGGCGAGCAGCCGCTCGTGGACCGCCGGCGAGATCACGTCGTAAGGAGGTGAGACGAGGTCGTAGAGGGGGCCCGCCGTTCCCGCCGAGTAGCGGAGCGCGCGAAACGGCTTCACGAGCGCCATCGCGGCCCAGGCTAGCAGCCGACGCCGGACCTACAATCGGGCCGTGACGATCGCCGAGCTGGCAGAGGACAGGGTCGTCGAAGGCACCTTCGCGGTCGCGCGCAAGCAGCGCTTGCGCACCCGCAGCGGGAGCCCGTATCTGGCTCTCGAGCTCGTCGATCCGAGCGGGCGGATCGACGCCCGGGTCTGGAGCGACGTCGACCTCCTCGACAAGCGCTTCCACGAAGGAGACGCGGTTCATGTCCTCGGACGCGTCGAGCGCTTCCGCGACCGGCTCCAGCTCGAGGTGCGAACACTCGAGCACGCCGAGGCCGATCCCGCCACGCTCGTCCCGGAGGGCCGCCGCGACGTGGAGGAGCTGGACGGCTTCTTTGAATTCCTCGCGTCCGAGATCTCCCACCCGGAGCTCCGTGCTCTGGTCGGCCGCTTCGTCGGCGACGCAGTCTTCCGGGAGCGGCTGCGCGTGCTGCCGGCCACGTCCGACTCGCACCATTCCTACACCGGCGGGCTGCTCGAGCACACGGTCGCGGTGGCAACGATCTGCCGGGACGTCGCTCAGCTGCACGCCCGCCTCCGCAGCGACCTTCTGCTCGCCGCCGCCCTCGTGCACGATGTCGGCCGCGTGCGCGAGCTCGACCGCGGCCCGCTCTTCCTGCCCACCGAAGAAGGGAAGCTCCTGGGCCATGTCCATATGGGCCTTCGGCTCGTTGAGGAGCAAGGTGGCGGAGTCGCCGCCAACGTCCTCGCGGAGCTCCTGCATGCGATCGCCGTGCACCACGAGCCACGAGCGGCGCGAACGGCCGAGGCAGCCGTCCTCTACCACGCGAACCAGCTCGACGCGGTAGCGGCGACACGCCCCGCGAACTAGCGGCCGGAGCCGCTGTAGCCTCTCCGACATGGAGAGGCTGGCGCTCCTCAGCGGCGGAAACCGCGGCCTCGGCCTCGAGGTCGCGCGGCGACTGGCCGAGAACGGCTACCGCGTCGTGATCGGCTCGCGAGACCCGGCACGCGGAGAAGAGGCGGCTCGCGGCGTGGGCGGAGGCGCGACCGCGTGCCAACTCGATGTCACAGACCCGGAGAGCATCGAGCGGTGCATCAGCACGATCGAGGAGCGGTTCGGGCGTCTCGACGTGCTCGTGAACAACGCGGGGATCGAGGGCGGAGGCTGGAGCACCAGCGCGGTGGACGCGGACCTCGACGAAGTGCGTGACACCCTGGAGACGAACCTCTTTGGGGCCTGGAAGCTGACGCAGGCCGCGCTCCCGCTCATGCGGAGGAACGGCTACGGGCGGATCGTCAATCTCTCGAGCGGGATGGGGCAGCTCTCCGACATGGGCGGGCACGCGCCGGCCTACCGCATCTCGAAGACCGGCCTGAATGCGCTGACGCGCATGCTCAGCGCCGAGCTCGCCGGCGAGAACATCCTCGTGAACTCGTGTTGTCCTGGCTGGGTGCGCACAGACATGGGCGGTCCCGGCGCGGGCCGCTCCGTCGAGGAAGGCGGGGACACGCCCTTCTGGCTGGCCACCTTGCCCGACGAAGGCCCGCGAGGCGGGTTCTTCCGGGACCGCGAGCCGATTCCCTGGTAGCGGCTAGGA
>Ga0209874_1000214_pt1 | contig 16060 bp, 20 predicted proteins | sample GWRWN1_20_30_FD_187216 | JGI IMG/M metagenome (GOLD analysis project Ga0209874, IMG submission 187216) | Riverbed sediment microbial communities from areas with no vegetation in Columbia River, Washington, USA - GW-RW N1_20_30 (SPAdes)... | ecosystem: Environmental > Aquatic > Freshwater > River... | reverse complement strand
TCCTCGTGCCGGTCCTCGTGCCGGTCCTCGTGCCGGTCCTCGTTCTGGTCGTCAGGCTGCTGGGTCGGCTGGGCGGGCTGAGCCTGACCGGGGCATTCGGCCGCGGGCGGCGGGGTCGCCTTGTCGTGATCCGCCGGCTTTTCCTTGTCTTTGGCCTTGCCCCTGTCCTTGCCGCTGTCCTGGCCGCTGTCCTTGCCCTTGGACTTCTTCTTGCCGTGCTCGGGTGCGGGTGCGGGAGCCGGAGCAGGAGCGGGAGCCGGCGGGGTCGATGCGAGCTCCCTCGACTCGGGCTCGGCCGCAGGTGCAGGCGCCGGAGCCGGAGCGGGCTCGGGCGTCGGGGCCGGCTCGGGGCTCGGTTTTGGCTTCGGTGCGGGAGCCGGAACGGGCGACTTGCCGGCGACCCCCGCTGGACGCGGATTCGACCCTGCCGAGGTCGGGAGAGGCCCGGCTGCCCCGAATCGGGCGCCCGACGTACCGTCGCCTGAAAGCGCGGTCGAAGGCCGCCGTTCAGCGCCGGCCGGGTCCGCCGGCCCAAGAGGCGTCGGGGAACGCACGGAGCGCTGAAGCGATGACGGCGGAGCTGTGAGCCCTCGACCCGGGTCGCCGCCGGATTCGAACAGGGTCGGCAAGCCCATGGCTGTGGCGATGGCTCCCGTCATCAGCGCGGCGGCTAGGACGCGCGCGCATGTTTCCCTCATGTTTCTCCCCGCGTAGCCGATTACCTCATACGAGGGAGCTATCGGCATCGGGGGATTGGGACTTGAAGGGAAGCCGTGCGTAGTTTCAAAGTCAAGCTAGTCGTCTACTTCCTGCTGCTGTCTCTACTCCCGCTGGCCGCTGCCTTTTGGGGGTTCTCCACGGTGGCGGCCCGGAGTGAGACACGCCGCGTCGACGCCCGGCTCCAGGCGGGGCTGCGTGCGACCCTGGCCACCTACCAGGAGGCACTGGCTGCGGCCGACGAGGAGGCAGCCGGGCTCGCGCGCGATCCGGCTTTCCAGCGGGCCCTCCTCCGGCGCGACCGGGCTGCGCTCGAGCGCATGCTCCGGAACAGACCTCACCTCGCCGTCGAGGCTGCCGGCGGGTTCCGTGTCGGGGCCAAGGATCCGACTGGGGCGACTCGAGAAGTCTCGGTCGTCGGACCGGGAGGCATGCGGGTCGCCGTCGTCGCGACGGTGCCGCTCGACGCGCAACTCGTTCAGCGGCTCGAGAAGCGCTCTGGTCTCGAGACGGAGGATCACGTCGTCCTGGTCGAGAACGGCCGCATCGTTGCCGGCCCTGTCGGCGTCCGCGGACGCTTCGACGTGCTCTCCGGCAAGACGCGAACCGTTGCCCTAGGCGGAGAGCGCTACCGCGTGCTCGTGGCCGGGAGCCTCGAGGAGCAGCCGGCCGCCACCCTCGGCGTCATCAGCCCACAGGCGCACATCGACGCCGCGAACCGCGAGGCGACGAACCGTCTGCTCATCGGCTTGATCTCCTCCCTGCTGCTCGTCGCATGCGTCGCGTACCTCGAAGGCAGGGCAATCGTGCAAACGATCCGGCGTCTCGTGGACGCCGCGCGGGCCATCGCCCAGGGCGACCTGAAGCAGCGGGTCCCCGTGCAGGGCCGCGACGAGCTCGCTCTGCTCGGCCGAACGTTCAACCAGATGGCGTACCAGCTCCAGACGCGGCTCGAGGAGCTTCAGGCCGAGCGTGGCCGTCTTCGCGACGTCATCTCGCGCTTCGGCGAGGCGCTCGGTGCCACGCACGACCCGGACCAGCTCAGGCGCCTGATCGTCGAGGCTGCGATCGAGGCCACCAGTGCGTCCGGCGGTGCAATCGTCGGCCCTAGCGGCGAGCTCGTCAAGGCGGGCTACCCCGACAAGGGCGGCGAGCGGATCGTGCTGCCCTTGCAGGCCGGGCCGATCAACTTCGGTGCGCTCATGCTCTTCGGCGACGCCTTCGAGGACGAGGACCGGATGACCGCGGCCTCGCTTGCCTCGCACGCGGTCGTCGCACTCGACAATGCACGCCTGCACCGCATCGTCGAGCGGCAGGCGCTCGTCGACGGCCTTACCGGGCTGCCCAACCGCCGCCAGTGCGAGGAGACCCTGGCCGACGAGCTTGCCCGCGTCGACCGATTCGGCGGCCCGCTGACGATCGTGGTCGCCGACCTGGATTGGTTCAAGGACGTCAACGACCGTTATGGCCATCCTGCGGGCGACACGGTGTTGAGCGAGTTCGCGCTGCTCCTCGAGGAGACCGTACGAGACGTCGACCTTGCTGGACGCTGGGGCGGGGAGGAGTTCCTCCTCATCCTGCCCGGCACCGATCTCGACGGCGGTGCCCAGGTCGCAGAGCGGATCCGGGCTGCCCTCGCGGGCCGGATCGTCCTCGCCGGCGACGGCACTCCCATTCCGGTCACGGCCAGCTTCGGAGTGGCCGCCACGCCGCCCGCCCGGACGGCTTCCGAGCTCTTCTCGGCCGCCGACGCAGCCATGTACGAGGCCAAGCGGACGGGCCGGAACCGGGTCGAGACGGCTCCTCAGCCCGTAGCGCATCCGTAGCGTTTCCTACACTGCTCTGTGGAAAAGCCCCGGAAGGGGCTACAATCGCCCCGCAGGCCCCCGCTAGCTACTAGGAGCTTCTATGCCGGTTGAGACACCCTCGATCTTTGCGAAGGTCATCCAGGATCACCTCGAGCTGAAGGAGCGAAATGCTCGGCTCGAGGAGTCGATGCCGCTCGGTCACTACGTGGCGGCCGATCCATTCGACAACCATCCCCTCTTCAAGACCGAGGAGCAGGCCCGCCTCGAGGACACCATCGACGGCGAGGAGGCGGTCGTCGCCGCCGAGCCCACCGTGCTCGCCTGGCCCGGTGAGGACACTGCCGAGCATGCCGCCCCCGAGGCGGAGGAGAACGGCAACCTCTGGGGCCGAAGTCGCGACTTCGACTGGGGCGACTGACAGCGAACTAACCCCCGGCGTCGTAGGGTAGGCCCCTCACGACCGACGACGCGTGGAGGGCTGAGATGAAGAGACTCTTGATGGGCTTCGGCCTCGTGACGGGCCTCGCCTACGCCGTGCGCAGATGGTTCGCGGCGCCCCAGCCGCAGCCGGGCTGGGAGGAGACCGACAACGACCCCGAGGATCTGAGCGTCGACCTCGCGCAGCGTGCGCGCGTGGCCGAGGGCGCCCAGGCCTCCGAAGAGACGCCGATCACGTAAGCGGCCGCCCTAAAAGGCGGCCTCGCGGCCACGGAACCCCTCAACCGGGGGATTCGACGCGGAACCCCGCTCGCTTTGCTGTGTTTCGGTTCTGAGAAAGGGGATTCCGCTGCGGCTTTACCAACCAAACGGACGACGTCTGTGAGCGATCACGCGGTACCGCTGCGCCTCGTTTCCGAGGCGGCTGCTCCTCCTGCCGCCTCGTCCGGTGAGACTGCGCTCGTCGAGTCTTACCGCCGGCTCGCGGACGTCTTCCATGACGTCCTGGCCGAGCAGAGCCTCGATGCGCTGTTCGACCGCATTGCGGATGCGCTCGCAGATCTCGTTCCCCACGACGCGCTGACGATCTACGCGGCCGACGAGCCGCGGCGCATGCTCACCGCCGTCTGGGCGCGCGACAAATGGGCGGACAAGATCCTCGCTGACGAGTGTCCGTTCGGTGTCGGGCTCACCGGCTGGGGCGTCGAGCACCGCGAGCCGGTGCGGGTGAACCAGGCGCATCTCGATCCGCGAACCGAGACAGTCGCCGGCACACCGGACGACGAGCCGGAGGCGATGATCACGATTCCGTTGATCGCGCGCGAGTCGATCAAGGGTGCTCTGAACATCTACCGGCTGGGCGAGGACGCGTCCTTCGACGACGACGAGTTCGAGCTCGCGAAGCGGTTCGGCGATGCAGCGGCGCTCGCGCTCGACAACGCCCAGATCCGCGCGAGGCTCGAGCACCAGGCCCAGACGGATCCTCTGACCGGTCTCTACAACCACCGTGCCTTCCACGAGCGGCTGCGTCGCGCCCTCGCAAACGCGAGCCGTCTGCACGAGTCCGTCTCGGTCCTCATGCTCGACATCGACGACTTCAAGCGCGTCAACGACGTCTACGGCCACGGTTCCGGCGACGAGATCCTGCGCAGCCTTGCGGAGACGCTGAGAGACGCCGTCCGCGCTTCGGACGTCGTGTACCGCCTGGGCGGCGAGGAGTTCGCGATCGTGATCACATCGCACTCCCCGGAGAGCGCGGAGCGGCTGGCCAACCGGCTCGTCGAGCGGGTCCAGTCCGCCGAGTTCGACCCGGCTGGGCGGATCACCATCTCCGTAGGCCTGGCGCGAGGTCCCGAGCACGCGATGAATCCGCGTGAGCTCGTGGCGTGCGCCGAAGCCGCGATGATGACGGCAAAGGCACGCGGCAAGAACCAGATCGTCCTCTACGACGAGACGTCACTGGAGCGCCCGGGCGGTGAGCCGGTGCCGTCGGCCCGCGATGTCCGCTCGGTCGCGCACATGAAGATGCTGCAGAGCCTCGGCGGAAAGCTCAACCGTCTCAACGACGTGCGTCAGATCGGCAACGTGATCGCGACCGAGCTGCGCTCGCTGATCGACTACCACAACTGCCGCGTTTCCCTGGTCGAAGGCGACGACGTCGTTCCGATCGCGTTCGTCGGACAGTTCACGAGCGAGACCCAGGAGCCGCTCGAGATCCTTGCGTGCAAGGTCGGCCAGGGAATCACGGGCCGCGTCGCCCAGACCGGCGAGTCGCTGCTGATCGGCGACGCCGCCAACTGCGAGTTCGCGCGGGTACTGCCGGGAACGGACGCCATCGACGAGTCACAGGTGGTCGTCCCGCTGAGCCTCGGAACGCGCGTGGTCGGTGTGATCGTGATTTCGAAGCTCGGCCTGAACCAGTTCGACGAGGACGACATGCGCCTGCTCGAGGTGCTCGCAGGCCACGCAGCCGTGGCGCTCGAGAATGCGAGCCTCTACGAGGCTGCGCGTCGCGAGGCCGAGCGCGCGACGGCGCTCCTCGAGTTCAGCCGTCAGCTCTCTTCCGCCGAGGGGATGGACGAGGTCGTCTCGCGCATCGTCGAGCTGTCCGCCCGCACGCTCGGCTCTCCCCGTGCGACGGTGTGGTTCCAGGACGCGGCCGGTGAGGAGATCACGATCCGCGCGACGCACGGGTACTCCGAGCTCGACCACGAGCGGCTTTCGCGCATGCAGTTCGACCACCTGGCGGCTGCGGAGTTCCTTGCCGGCAAAGAGCCCTTCGTCGTCACGAACGAGCAGCACGAGGCGATCACCGGGGCGAAGGAAGTAGCCGGCGGCAAGCGCTTCGCCGTCGCTCCGCTGACGCTCGACGGCGGGAGACTCGGTTGCGTCGCGGTCGCCACACCGGACGACGGCGAGTTCACCGACCGGCACCTGCGCCTCCTCGCCGGAGTGGCACATCAGTCGAAGCTCGCGCTGACGAACGCCGGCAACTTCCAGAGCCTCGAGAACACATTCCTCGAAACCATCGAAGCGCTCGCGAACACGCTCGAGGCGAACGACGAATACACGTCGTCGCACGCGCGCTGGATCAGGGATCTCGCGGTGAAGGTGGGCGAGGGCCTCGGGCTCGACGGCCGTTCGCTGAAGCGCCTCGAGCTCGGCGCGTTGTTCCACGACATCGGCAAGATCGGGATCCCCCAGGCGATCCTCTCCAAGCCGGGCCCGCTCACCGAGTCCGAGCGGGAGCTCGTCGAGACGCACCCCGAGCTCGGCGAGAAGATCATCGCCCCGATCGACCGGCTCCAGGAAGTGCGGCCGATCGTGCGTCACTGCCACGAGCGTTACGACGGCGCCGGGTATCCGGATCGACTGCTGGGCGAGGACATTCCGATCGAGTCGCGGATCATCTTCGTGTGCGACGCCTACCATGCGATGACCACTGACCGCCCCTACCGCAGGCGGCTCTCCAACGACGAAGCCCTGCGGCGGCTAGCCGAAGGCGCGGGCACGCAGTTCGACCCACGTGCCGTGGAAGTCTGCAAACGCGTTTTGGCCGAGCGGAACTAGGACGACCGGCGCGAGCCGGAGAGTGCGTCCAGGCCTTCGTTGAAGCTGACGTAAGGGAGCACAGGCAGGACCGTTTCACGCTCACGTACTCGCTCCTCGTCAGCCAACGCACGCTCGCGCCTGCGGATGGCCTCCTGCTGGGCGGCGAGGCCGGCCTGGATGCGCAACACCTCCGCCTCACGGCCGACGAGCTCGGCCTCGCGGCCAACGAGCTCGGCCTCGCGTTGTGCGAGCCGGGCCTCGAGCTCGGCGACGCGCCGCTCACTCTCCTCGGTGGTCCGCTGACCGCTCGCGACGGCTTGCTCTTCCTTCCGCGCCAGCCGCTGTTCGCGTTCCTCGAGCTCGTTGACCCGCGCGGCGAGGAGACGGTCGCGTTCGTCCACGCTCCGCTCACCCTCGCTTAGCGTCACGCGTGCTGCTTGAGCCTGCTGCTCGAGCTCCCGAGCCAGCACGACGAGCCGCTCGCGCTCAGCGGCGATCTCCTGCGCGGCTGCCTCGAGCGAGGCCAGGCGTTGGACGAGCTCGTCGGTCGTGCGCGAAATCTCCTCCCGTGAGCTCTCGACGAGCGCCTCCTGCCCTGCATGCTCCTGCTGGGAGGCGGCCAGCGCCGCCTCGCTCTCGCGGAGACGCGCGTACGAGCTCTCCAGCTCCCGCTTGCGTCGCTCGACGGCTGCCTGAGCCTGAGCAACCTGCTGCTCCAGGCCAGTGAGCGCGGCCCGAGCGTCTTCGGTCTCGAGCTCGCGGCCCCGTAGAGCCGTTTCGCGTTCGGCCACTTCACGCTCGCGCGGGAGGAGCGCATCGAGACGCTCCTGTGCTTCCGATTCGCGCCGGGCCAGCAGCTCCTCAGCGTAGGCGTGGTCCGCCTCTTCCTCGCGCGGCCGCTCGGGCCGCCGCAAACGCAACGAGCGTCGACCCTCGTGCAAGCGCGCGTCGAGCACTTCGAGCTCCTTTGCCCGGCGTTCGACCTCGAGCTCGCGGCGTGCTACGTCGCCGGCCCGTTCGCGGAGAGCGCGTTTCATGTCTTCGAGCTCGACGAGTTGCGCGGTGCGCTGCTCTTGCCTCTGTTCGGCCAGGCGCCGTGCGAGGTTCAGCAGCTCCTGCCGGTTGGGATCCTCCTCAGGCTCCTGCCCGGTGGCTTCCCACCCGAGCGACTCCCAGGAATCCCACCGCTCCTCCACGTCCTAAGAGCGTAGCGTGACTCGAGACGAGTTTGGCTGCTCCGAGCAGGGAAAAGCTGGTCGGAATCCGCTTCGGCGGCTCCGCCGTAGGGCTGATGGGGTCGAGTTCGATCCCGACCTGCGAGAGAGGGGGATTCATGAAGAGGTTCGTGTTACTCGTCACCGGAGCCGCGCTGACGCTCGCCCTGGTCATCGCCGGCGGGGCAGGCGCGCGGAGCCAGGCGACGACGGTCCGGGTCTCGGCCGCGCTGATCGCAGCCAACGAGGTGCCGACGACGAAGGGTGATGTCGCCGCCGCGCGTGGCACGTTCACCGCCACCTTGACGAAGTCCGCAACGGGCGCGTCCATGAGTTGGCGGCTGGAGTTCAGCAACCTGAGCGGTCCTGCGGTGGCGGCGCACATCCACGTCGCGGCGCGCGGTGTAGCGGGGCCCGTGCGGGTTCCGCTGTGTGCACCGTGCGCGAGCGGTGTCACCGGCACCGCCAACATCACCGCGGAGGTCCTGGACGCAATCCAGACTGACCGGGCGTACGCGAACGTGCATACGCCGACGAACCCGGCCGGCGAGGTCCGCGATCAGCTCACAGCCGTCGCGAACGTGCGGACTGCGCTTCGCGCGAAGCAGGAAGTGCCGAAGCCGAAAGGCAACGTAAAGCGCGCGGCCGGCACGTTCACGGCCACTGTGACCAAGACGGGCACGACCGGAAAGATCACCTGGAGGCTGGCCTACAGCCGTCTCACCGGACGAGCTACCGCTGCGCACATCCACAACGGCGTACGGGGAAAGGCCGGCCCGGTGATCGTGCCGCTGTGCACACCGTGCAGGAACGGCGCGCGCGGCACCGCGAATGTGAGCGCGGCAGTCCTCAGCGCGCTCGAGGCGGGACGGGCGTACGTGAACATCCATACGCGCAAGAACCCAGCGGGCGAAATCCGGGGCCAGATCGCTGCGGTGTCGTTGAGCATCTCCTAGCTCACTGCGGCAGGGACGAGGTCCGGCTCACCGCCGGGCCTCGCTCCCTCCTGCGGGGTCGCGAGCGTCTACAGAGCTTGCTCGCCGCTAACCAGAGCGCGCAGGCTTTCGTGCTCCTCACGGCAGGCTGGGCAGCCGTCGAGATGTGCACGGAGGCCGGGAATCGCCGCCGCGTCCTTCCCTGCCAGCTCGAGCTCGACGTAGCGGTCGAGCAGCTCGAAGCAGGTGTCGCAGCTGACTTCGGGGCCGGCCGGGCCCAGGAGCCGGCCGAGCGCTTGCTTGAGATCCGGGCGGTCTGTCATTTCGTCTCCTCCAACCACGTTTCGACCGAGAGGCCGCACTCGTCCAGATGCCGACGCAGCTTGCGGCGTGAATCGTGGAGCGTCTTGTACAGCGCGCCGCGCGTCGTGCCGAGCCTGTCGGCGAGCACGTCGATCGGGACGCCGTTCAAAGCAAGGCCGACGAGGACCCTCCGCTGGTGCGGGGTCAAGACTTCGCCGATCGCACGTTGTAGCGTCGTCAACAACTCGCCTTGCTCGGCCGCCGCGTCGGGCTCCAGACCACCGCTCGAGAAGAGTGCCCAGCTTTCGGGCTCGAGCGGGACTTCGCGTCCTTGCCAGGCACGCTTCCGAAGTTTCACCGCCGCCTCGAGCAGGGCGAACTTGTAGACCCAAGTCGTGAAGCGGCTCGCCCCCCGGAAATCGTCGAGGCGTCGGAGGACGCTCATCAGCGCGTCGTCGGCTGCTTCGACCGCAATGTCGTCCAGCTCGTCGCCGCGCAGGTGCGGCAGAGTGGGCCTTCGACGCGCGACCTCGAACCGCGCGGCCCGCAGGAGCACGTCGTGGAGCCTCGCGACGGCTGCCTCCCGTGTTGCGCCATCGGCCTGAAGGTCACGCACCCAGCGGCGCGACTCCTCGTCGAGCGGCGGCGCTTCGGTCACCACCGGCGGTTGTGCGATCGACTCCACCGCTTCGACGATATTGGCTGCGACGGCCTTCATGCAGCGGTTCCCTCGGCGAGTGGCGCGAGGATTCGCACGGCAAGCTCCGGCGGACAACCGTGCTCCGTGAGCTCGATCAGTGCGTGGAGGTCGTAGCGCTGGTCGTGCGCGATCTGCGTTGCTAGCTGCCGCGAGAAGCCTGCTGCGACGAGCTGCCGGCGGCGCCAGCGAATGGTCTGGCACGTCGCTTCCTGGAGCTCGAGCTGCATGGCTAGCGGAAACGCCTCGGGAATTGCTTCACGATCCCCGCTGAGAGCGCGTCCGCCATCCCGAGCGCGTGGTGGTGGACGCGGTCGTAGGCGGCGACGTCGGCAGCCCACTCCCCTTGCAGACGTGCGACGGCCTCGTCGGTCGTCAGGCGCAGATGTTGCTCGAGCATCGCCAGCAGCGCTGCGCGCTTCCAGTAGCGCGGGTTGGCGCGACTCAAGAGCGTCGCGATGTCGGCGGCGTTCCGCTGCCAGCGGGCCTGCTCGGCAGCGAGCTTCGCCTGATCTCCGGCCTTGGCGGCGGCGATCAGGTCGGCCGCGATCAGGATGTGGTTGCGCAACTCGCCCGTCAGCGCGACTCCCGCAGCGTCGCCGTAGAAGGGCTTGATCGCGTTGCCGATGTCGGTCTGGTTCCGTAGGAGGCGACCGACTGCCGCGTCGGTGTCCGGCGAGCCTGCGACGAGGCTGATCACGGCCAGGCGCGTCCACGTGACGTGGTCTTCCCAAAGCACGCGCATGTTGTTTCGCAGGACGAGCTCTCTGCGCGTGACGGAGGTTTGGGCCACGTGCTGGACATCGGCGTGTGGCTTGTTGCCGTGGGCGCGCGCGTCGTGCCCGTTCGATACGGCAAGAGCGGCCAGGGCGCTGAAGAACGCGATCAATGCGGTCAAGGCAACAGGGATCGGGCGGATGGTCTGCGTCTTCACGCGAGGGTTCCTTTCGGTCGAGGGAAGGTGATCACGGCGGCGAGTCGCCGGCGCGGCAGCAGGTGGAACGCAGCTCCGAGCCCGACGAGCTCGACGGCCTTCGTGAAGAGGGCGAGTCCTTGGACGGGGTCGGCCTGCGGGTGCAGGAGCGGAAGGCCGGTCGTGACCGCGAAGGCGTAGCTCACGATCAGACCGGCCAGTAGTGCCGACGTGCAGGCGAGCGCACGAGAGCTCGCCCGACGCGTGAGGAGGAGTGTGAGAGACCCGAGCAGCAGGGCCGAGGCGACGAAGCCGGCACCGGCAGCCGCGCCTTCTGAGAAGTGCTCCGGCGCAAGCGCGGCGTGGATGCCCGCGCTGATCGCGCACGCCACGATCACGAGATCGCGTTCCACGTCCGCGCGGCTGATCATCGGACGATTACCTCGCCCTCCATGTCCCTGCTGTGCAGCGTGCAGACGTAGTGGTACGTCCCGGGCTTTTCGAACCTGATGGAGAAGCTGTCGCCGCGATCGACCTTGCGATCGTCCTTGCCGTCGACCTTGATGGTGTGCGTGAAGTTGTCGTCGTTCGTCCACGTGACGGTGTCTCCGCTCTTGACCTCGATCCTGTTCGGGTCGAAGCGGTAGCTCTTGACCATCGCCACCTTGTTCGTTGCAACCGGCACCCCCGTGATGCCCGCGCCGCCGCAGCCCGCCGCCAGCCCGATTACGGACACGGCGGCGAGCCCGGCGAGCGGGAGGAGGAAGCGGTTCAAGCCGTCCGCTCCAACGCGGGCCGGCGGGAGGCCGCTACCTGCCAGACCGCGGCAGCGAAGACCAGCACGAACGCGACGAGGTCGAACACCTCGGCGATGGTGTGCGCGAGCAGGAACACGGTCCAGTCGAGGTGGTAGGTCATGTACGTGAGCTCAGCGACGGCGAAGAGCGAGAACGCCGTCCCGAGGACGTTCAGCTCACGCTTGAACGCAAGCCACGCGAACCCGGCACCGAGTGCGAAGGCCGCGATGTGCACGACCATGAAGAACGCGGTCGGGAGTTCGTTGATCCAACTGCCCCAGGGCATGTGCTTCCTCCTGTTTCGGGTGTCGGATCAATTGGTGTCGGCTAGCGAGGAATCCTTACCGCGGGTCTGCCCGGTGTGTGCAGGTCGCGGCATTGGTTTCCTTCTGGTAACCACGTAGCGCCCCCCGTCGCAGGTATCGTCGTCGGAGATGACGCCATTGCGCAGCGTCCTCATCGTGAGTTGCTTCGCGCTCGCACTTGTCTCGTGCGGCGGCGCGGGCGGCGGTGGCGGCCCCTAGCCTCCCCCGACGGCCTCGATGCTGCCTTCGAAGACGTTATGGTCGAGGTCATACGAGACGAGGTAGGTAACTGATGTCGCCGATTTCACGCGGGTTTCGTGGTCGTCGCTCGGAGGCCGATCCGGCGCGGGTGCCGCCCGGTCAATACGTGACCGACGACTTCCCTGTGCTGTCAGCCGGTCCGACCCCGCACACGCCCTTGGACGAGTGGACCTTTGCGATCCGCGGCGCCGTGGACAACCCGGCGTCGTGGACGTGGGAGGAGTTCGCGGCACTGCCGAGCGAGACCGTCACCGCCGACATCCATTGCGTCACCAAGTGGTCGAAGCTCGACACGGTCTGGACCGGCGTCTCGCTCGATGTGCTTCTGGCGGGCGTCGGCCCGAGCGGTGATTACATCACTGCCTGGTGTGATGGTGGCTACACAACGAATTTGCCGCTCGAGGATGTGACCGGCGGCCAGGCGTGGATCGCATTCGCCTACGACGATGAACCGCTCGAGGCTGAGCACGGCGGTCCTGCGCGTCTTCTCGTTCCTCATCTGTACTTCTGGAAGAGCGCGAAGTGGGTCCGAGGGCTCGACTTGCGCGACGAGGACGTGCCAGGATTCTGGGAGACCTACGGCTACCACAACTACGGTGACCCGTGGCGAGAGCAGCGCTACTCCGGCGACTGAACTGGCAGCTCGCCAGCGTGGTCGAGTTCATCGACGAGACGGCGCGAGTTCGGAGCATCGTGGTGGACCCGGCCGACTGGCCCGGCCATCGGGCCGGGCAGCACGTCGACGTGCGCCTGACGGCCGAAGACGGCTACCAGGCGCAGCGCAGCTACTCGATCGCGTCCGCACCGGAGGACGATCATCTCGTGCTGACAGTCGAGCGGCTCGAGGACGGCGAGGTGTCGCCGTATCTCCTGGACGAGCTCCGACCCGGTGACGCGCTCGAGCTGCGGGGACCGATCGGCGGCTACTTCGTGTGGAACGAGTCGCACGGCGGTCCGCTCCTGCTGTTGGCGGGTGGGTCGGGGATCGTGCCGCTCCGTTCGATGCTGCGGCATCGCGCTGCCGTGGAGAGCTCGGTCCCAGTGCGCTTGCTCTATTCCTCGAGGTCGCTTGGTGAAGTCATCTATCGGGAGGAGCTGGCACGCCTCGACGCCGCTAACGGGGTCGACGTTCGTTTCACGCTCACCCGGGAGTGGCCCGATGGTTGGCAAGGCTTCCGACGGCGGATCGATCGTGAACTTCTGGGCGAGGTCGCCTGGCCGGCGGAGGAGCGGCCGCTGGTCTACGTCTGCGGGCCGACCGCGTTCGTCGAGACAGCAGCGAACGGTCTCGTCGACCTCGGACACGATCCCCGGCTGATCAAGACCGAGCGGTTCGGGGCAACCGGGACGCGGTGATGGAAGCGCTCGACGGAAACGCCATCGCGGGCTTGCTGTTCGACGTCTTTGGCGAAGAGATGACGACGGCGACGAGCATCTGCGCGACCTGCGGCGACGATGCGGCGGTGGCCGAGTTGACGGTCTACCTTCGCGCGCCGGGCACTGTCGTGCGCTGCCGGAGTTGCGGCAACGTGCAGATGGTGCTCGTCACGGTGCGCGGGATCACCTGTGTCGACCTGCGCGGCGTTGCGGGCCTCGCGTCCGCTCCCGACGCGGACTAGGGCCGATCGACGGTTCTCACGGTTTGTAGGGGAGGGACCTGGAGATACTGCGACAACCTAAGTAGGCGAGAGGAGCAAGAATGGCTATGGATCGTTCGCGCGGTGGTCTCGGAGGCATCAGCCTCGGCGGGATCCTCGTGATCATCGGCATCGTCGTGTGGCTCTTGTGGAGCTTCTGGCTTGGGCTCATCATCGCCCTGATCGGGCTGATCGCGTTCGGCGGATTCGCCAGAGGCAGGTGGTACTAAAGGGGTCACCGCATACCCAACGGCGCCGCCACGACAAGAACTAGATGGCGGAGCCGAGCACCGCAGACCCTGACGCGCGCGCAGCGGGCGATGGACGCCGGGCTCACCTTCGAGAGCGAGGGGAGCGAGCCGGTGAGGTCAGGCCGATCGAGCTGTTCGTCGACCTGGTCTACGTCCTTGCGGTGACACAGCTCACGCGACACCTGGTCGCCAATTTGACGTTGCGGGGCGCGCTGCAGACGCTGATTCTGCTGCTCGCCGTCTGCGGAGCCTGGAACCACATCGCCTGGATCACGAACTACTTCGATCTCGGCGCGCGGGCATCGCTCTCATTCCGATTGCGGTCGTGTCCACGCTGGTACTGCTCGCGCTTGCGACGTCCGTGGTCGCCGTTGCGGCATGGTGGAGTTCGCGAGCGTCGCCTCTGGAGGTCCACCGCCCGACAACCTGAGACCGGATCGCCCGGTCAGCACTCCTTGACTGCCGCCGCCTTCTAGTCCACGAGCCTTCTAGTCCACGAACGGTCCGTTGAAGACAGGCCTCTCGCCGTAGGGCTTCCCGGCCATGAGGACGAACCGCGTCCCGGGGTCTGCTTCCTCTACGGCGAGCGCACCACCCGGTCCGAGCACCGCAATCTGGGCGCGACTTGCGCGGCGTCGGTTGGCGCCGAAGCTGGCCTCGCCCTCGAGCATGTACACGAAGCCGTTGAAATCGGACGGGATGGGGCTTGTGAAGCCTCCGCCGTGTGGAAGCTCAACGTCGAGGATCAGGCCGGGAGTCCCAAGCTCAACCGGCGAGCCTTCCCCGACCAGGACCCGGACGATCGCGTCGCCGTCGGACCGGACGGGCACGTCGTGCGGCTGGAGGAGCTGTGCGCTCGGTTCGGCGCCCTTGTCTTTGCGCGCCAGGTTCACCCAGAAGAGCAGGCCGCGCATCTCTGACCCTTCCTTGCCTTCCTCGAGCTCGTCCCGACCGATTCCCTCCGCATGCCAAACACCACGGCCCGTTCGGAGCTTCAGGAGCGATCCGGGCTCCAGTCGCGCCCGCTCCATCGCGGCACCGGGACCGGTGCTGTGACCCGTGCTCGAAGAGCCCGAGATCGCATACCAGAGGTTGTCGAACCCACGGTGCTGATGCTTGGTATCGAGGCTCGCCTGCTCCGGTGTGATGCGAACGACGGCCTCGTGGACGAGGATGTACGGATCCACCATCCGATACGGAATTCGCGGGGACGGCAAGGGCTCGAGGACTTCCACGGTCATGACTGGGCGGATGTGGGCGTCCTCGACCAGGACGGCCTCGCGTTGTTCTGTGTCGATTTGAGTGGCCATGGTGCGTTGCTCCTTTCGGACTAGAACCCAAGCACGTCGTCGACGAAGACGACGGTGATGCGCCCGGGCGTCCACTCCCGGTTGATGATGAGAACTTTGTTCACGCCGCTGTGCACGCCGTATGCCGCCTCAGCACGTGCGTCCTCGAGCGGGAAGACGTATTCGTCGATGCGGCGGAGGGCCTCGTCTAGGTCCGAGACGATCTTCTGCGTCCCCACCACGAGAATGACTCTTCCGGCACCGGCAACGTAGGGCGCGAGCTGGCTGCCGCTCGCCGACGCCGCCACCAGCGACCCGGTTTCGGTGACCGCGTGCACGCTGCCCAGCATGACGTCCGGCGACGAGGTCAGCCGGCGGATCTCGTCGGCCTGCGTCTCGCGGTCCATGCTCCAGATCCGTGGGTGGATAGGCTCGTACCGACCAGAGTTGTGGATCTCCTCGGCAATGCCCGTCTCCTCGAGCGACTGCGAGGCGCCGTTGTGGACCTGAGCTCCGGCTGGGACGAGCTCCAGGACGATCCGTTTCGCCTCCCCGGCATTAGCGGCGCGGACGACGCTGATTCCGTTGGCCTCGAGGGCGGTAGCGGTTCGTGCAACGCGGGCATCGTCCGCCACGACCGCAAACTGACGGCTGAGCGACCTCTCGAGGTCCGGCTTGCTTTGGGTGTCCAAGGCGTCCTTTCGGCTGGGCTAGCGGTATACTTGCGTCCGCAAATATCATACGTACTGGAAGGTTGCGCATGCAAGTAGGTTCGAAACCGGAGGTCGCTGCGCTCCTTGATCGGCTCGTGGCGGAGCAGCTGCCGAACCGGAGCGGACTCGAGGCCTGGGTCTCGCTACTCCGGGCACACGCCACGCTCATGCGCCGGCTCGAGGTCGATCTCGCGCAGGCGACCGGACTGGCTTTGGCCGATTTCGACGTGCTCGCTCAGCTGGCCCAGGCGGGGGGCGAGCTGCGCATGACGGAGCTCGCGGACCGGGCGCTCATCTCGCGGTCAGGCATGACCCGGCGTGTCGCCCGGCTGGTCGACGAGGGGCTCGTCCGGCGAGCGAACGCCGATGCGGACGCACGCGGTGTCGTCGTCGCGCTGACCGACGCCGGCGTGGCGCGCCTCACCGAGACCGCTCCGGTCCACCTGCGCGGGGTCTCCGATCTCTTTGTCGCGCGGCTCAACCAAAAAGAGCTGGCCGTCCTCAAGAGCGTCATGGATAAGGTCACCGTCGATTGCACGTTTGGGTGAGAGTCAGGACCCAGCCGGCACTGAACGACGCGAAGCTGGTGATCGGCCTCATGCAGTTCTTCTGCAGAGAGACGGGTGTGACAACCGTTGGCCATTCTTGCAAATCCAAACTCTGCTACCGGTTTGCTACCGGCCGGTAGGAAACAGGGGGTAATCGGAGGGTAGGGCAGGCGAAAGCCCAAC
>Ga0209874_1000213_pt1 | contig 16082 bp, 12 predicted proteins | sample GWRWN1_20_30_FD_187216 | JGI IMG/M metagenome (GOLD analysis project Ga0209874, IMG submission 187216) | Riverbed sediment microbial communities from areas with no vegetation in Columbia River, Washington, USA - GW-RW N1_20_30 (SPAdes)... | ecosystem: Environmental > Aquatic > Freshwater > River... | reverse complement strand
GGAAATTGCCGACGATGTTGATGCGCTCGATGTAAACTCTCGGACCTTCGTCGATGACGAAGACGATGTTCATCGTGTATGTCGACTCGTCGCGCTCAAAGCGCGGCCTGACCTGGCCGAAGGCATAGCCCTGTAGGGAAACTCCGAGGGTCAACGCTTCGATCGTCTTCTCCACCTTCTCGGAATTGTACACGCGGCCGCTCCTGGTCAGGATGTATCGCCGCAAGTCCTCGACTCTGAGCGAAGGGAGAGCGCTTTCGATTTCGATGGCGCCGAAGCGGTAACGCTCGCCCTCCTCAATGGTGAAGGTGATGAAGAAGCCGCGGCCGTCGCGGTCCAGATCGGCGGTGGCCGAGACGATGCGGATATCGGCGTAACCACTCTTCATATAGAACTGCCGGAGCAGCTCGCGGTCGAGACTGAGCCGATCGGGATCGTAAATATTGGTGCCCTTGAGAAAGCTCAGGATATTTGTCTGCGTGGTGGAGATCACGTAGCGAAGCTGCGAATCGCTGAAGGCGGAATTGCCGATGAAGTTGATCGCGCGGACCTTGGTCGTCGGTCCCTCGTTGATCTCGAACACCACGTCGATGCGGTTGTTATCGAGATTGATGATCTTGGGGTCGACCTGAGCGGCGTAGAGGCCTTGGCGCCGATAGAGGTTGAGAATGCGCTGCACGTCGGCTTGCACACGGGCGCGGGTATAGACCGCCCGCGACTTGAGCTGTACCTCCGAGGTCAGCGTGGCGTCCTCGATCTCCTTGTTCCCCTCGAAGGCGACCTGACTCACGATCGGGTTCTCGAGCACGATGATGACGATGGTCGCTCCTTCTCGTCTGATGCGCACGTCCTGGAACAGGCCGGTGGCAAACAGCGCTTTCAGCGATTCGTCGATCTGGGCGGGGTCGTAGGTATCGCCCTTGGAGAAGGTGAGATAAGAGCGGACCGTTTCCGGCTCCACCCGTTTAGAGCCTTCGACCCGGATGTCCTGGATAACGCCTTGGGCGCGTGCAGAAAACTCGCCAAAGCTCGCGCTAAGACCCAGCGAGAGCGGGACGGTACCCAACACAAGGAGGGCTGCAAGCAGCCCTCTGGCCAACGTCCACCGCACCATTACTGGTGTCTTCCCCTCGAGCCGATCCCCGCCGCCGCTACGGCTTCAGGAGCGAAACTGGCCACCTTTTGTGGCCGATTTTTGGTTCCTGCCTCATTGCGCCAGCGGGGGGCCGCGCCGCCCCCGCCGAAAGCAATGCTTCAGGGCCTTACTCTCACAAAAACTTCAAGTGAATCAAGTCATTCCAGGTTGCAAAGATCATCAGCATGAGAACGAAGGCGAGGCCAATACGGAAGCCGATTTCTTGCGTGCTCTCGCTCAAAGGCCGCCCCCTGATCGCCTCAATGCTGTAAAAGAGAAGATGACCGCCATCGAGCATTGGAATCGGGAACAAATTCAGGAGCCCAATACTGACTGAGATGATGGCGGCAAGATTGAGCAGGGCGACAAAACCTGCGGTTGCAACCTGACCGGAGACCTGGGCGATTCGAATGGGGCCGCCAAGCTGGTCTGCGGCTTCCCGTCCCGTCACCACGTCATAGAGATAACCGAGGGACCGGGAGATGACGAAATAGCACTCTTTCACAGCCATGCCGAAGGCCGTCACCGGATCGTGGCGCTTCAGAGTCCAATCGTCGGGAGAGGCGCTCCGCTGAATCCCCAAAAGCCCTAGGCGAATGGTGTTGCCGAAATGGTCGGTGATCTCCTTGCGCTCAGGCGTGGCCGTGATCTCGACGGTCTTGCCGCCGCGGTCGACCACGAAATGGAGCGGCTGATCGGGACTCGTGCCGACGATGCGCTGCATCTCGCTGAAGCTGCCGATGGTTTGGCCGTCGATGCTGATCACCCGGTCGCCCGGCAGGAATCCGGCCCGTTCCGCTGCGCTTCCGGGGTTGACGATATCGACCTTTGCCGCCGTGATGCGCTCGCCAAACAGCGCGAAAATCGCCGTAAAGATCAGGATCGCAAAGATGAAGTTGGCGATCGGACCTGCGGCGACCACCGCGGCGCGCTGGCCTAAGGACTTACCCTGAAAGCTGTGCCTCCGCTCCTCGGGCGACAACTGCTCGAGCGACTTTTGGCCGGCGCTTGCGGCATTCTCGTCGTCGATGAATTTCACGTAGCCGCCAAGGGGGATCCAGGACAGGCGCCATCTTGTGCCGTGCCGGTCGGTGAAACCCGCGATCTCAGGACCGAAACCGATCGAGAAGGTCTTGACCGCCACCCCGCACCAGCGGGCCACGAGGAAATGGCCGAGCTCGTGGACGAAGACGACGACGGTGAGGACGAAGAGGAAAGGAAGAAGGTAGCCGAGGAAGGTGTCGCCGAAGCCGGAAAGTTGAACCAGGGTATCCATCAGTGTGGCTTTATCCTTGAAATTTGACCCTTCTTACCCCGGCCATCCGGGTTATGCAAACCGCGACAGCTGAGAGCAAGCAACCGCCCTCGCCTCGCCGTCGATGGCGAGCACGTCGTCGACGCTTTCGCGGTGAGATGTAGTCAATCCGGTGCTTGCCGCAAGGGTCGCCTCGACCAGGCCGGCAATGGCAAGGAACCCGATCCTTCCGGCGAGAAAGGCCTCCACCGCTATCTCATTGGCGGCGTTGAGCACGGTGCCGGCGCTTCCGCCCGCGGCAAGGACCTCGCGCGCCAGGCGGAGCGCCGGAAAGCGCTTCTCATCCGGTGCCTCGAAGGTCAGCGTGCCGAGCTCCGTCAGATCGAGGCGCTTGGTGGGCGCGTGCATGCGTTCGGGCCAGGCGAGGCTATAGGCGATGGGCGTGCGCATATCGGGGCAGCTCATCTGCGCGAGCACCGAGCCATCGCTTAAGTGAACGAGGCAGTGCACGATCGATTGGGGATGGATCAGGACATCGAGCTTGGTCGCGGGAAGCGAGAAGAGATGATGAGCTTCGAGCAGCTCAAGCCCCTTGTTCATGAGCGTCGCCGAATCGATCGTCACCTTGGGCCCCATCGACCAATTGGGGTGGTTGAGGGCCTGCTCGGGCCGGGCGTCCCTCATCTCATCGAGGCTCCAGCGGCGGAAGGGGCCGCCCGAAGCTGTGAGGCAAACCCGCTCGATTTGCTCAGGCCGCGCGCCGGTCATCACCTGCATGACCGCCGAGTGTTCGGAATCGACGGGAAGGAGCGTGGCCTTGGCGCGGGCCACCTCGGCCATGAAGATGTCCCCCGCCGATACCAGACATTCCTTATTGGCGAGCGCTGTCAGGCTTCCCTGCCGCACCGCTTCGAGCGTCGGTTTCAGGCCTGCCGCGCCGACGATAGCCGCCATCACCCAGTCGGCAGGCCGGCTTGCCGCCTCGAGCAGCGCTTCCTCTCCCGCTCCCACCTCGATGCCGGTGCCGGCCAGGCCTTCGCGCAAGGCAGCATAGCTGCCAGGGTCGGCAATCACCGCAAGCTCGGCCCGATGCAGAATGGCGAGCTCGGCCAGACGAGCGGCATTGTGGCCGCCGGTGAGCGCGACGACCTGATAGGCCGATGGGTCGCGGCCGATGAGATCGAGCGTGCTCTCGCCGATCGAGCCGGTGGCGCCGAGCACAGAGATCCGGCGCGGCCGCACGTCGCGGGTCTCGATCTCGATGGTGAGGGACGTAAGCGACGGAAACACGGGAGCAACCTTCACCAGATCAGCAGGCCGCGGCCCGGATTGGCCGGATCGCGGAGCGCGATGAGGGCCGCCAAGATCGCGGCAAACAGAAGCCCGTCGATGCGGTCGAGCAATCCACCGTGACCCGGGATCATTTGGCTCATGTCCTTGGCTCCGAAGCGGCGCTTCACCCAGCTCTCAACCAGGTCACCCATCTGGCAGGCGAGCGCAAGGGCCACGCTCACCAGCGCGAGCTTCAAGGGTGAGGTGCCCTTAAGGGCGAGCGCGAACGCATAGCCAACAAGAGCGGGCGTCACGGCGCCGACGATAAACCCGCTCCAAGTCTTCCGCGGCGAGATGCGCGGCGCGAGCTTTGGCCCGCCGATAAGGCGTCCGCCCGCATAAGAGGCCGTATCCGTGGTCCAGGCAACGGCAAAAAGATAGACCACGGCGACCGCGCCAAGAGCCGGGTCGCCGCGAAGCCATACGAGCGCCGCCGCCGGAAGCGCGGCGTAAGCCAAACCTGCAAGCGACCAGCCGGCGCCGACGGACGGAAAGGCAGTAAACCCGATCGTCACGGCTGCGGCGGCAAGAATAAAAAGCGCAAAATCGGGACGACCGAGGGAGACGAAAACCGCAATTGCGGCGACGCTGACCGCCGAGATCAGGGCCGTGCCGTCGAAGCCGTTGCCGCGCGTGAGCCTCCCCCACTCCCACGCGATCAATCCGCCGCCCACCATCACCAGGACGAGAAAGGTCCAGGGACTCAAGACGGCGGCGCCGAGCGCCAAAGCGGCAAGCACGATGGCGGAGGCCACGCGTATCGCCACTTCCGGCTTTCGGCTGGCCGCTCCCTCGCGCCCTTCCTTAGGGAGCATTCCCGTCCGCGTCACGCGGTGGATCTCGCCGAGGTGCCACCGAAGCGCCGGCTGCGCCGCTGATATTCGGCGATTGCCGCTTCCAGGTGCTCCCGCGAGAAGTCCGGCCAGTAGGCATCGACGAACACGAACTCGGCATAGGCGAGCTGCCAGAGGAGGAAGTTCGACAGGCGCAGTTCGCCGCTCGTGCGGATGAGGAGGTCGGGATCGGGGAGATTGGCGGTATCGAGATAGGATCCGAAGCGGTCTTCCGTCACGTCGGAGGCGGCGAGCGAGCCTCCGGCCACGTCCTCGGCGATGCGGCGCGCGGCGCGGGCGATCTCGTCGCGGGCTCCATAATTGAAGGCGATGGTGAGGTTGAGCGCGGTGTTGTCCTTGGTGAGCTCGACAGCGTCATCGATCAGCCTGAGCAGATCGGCGTCGAGACCGTTGCGGGTGCCGATCACCCGGATCTTCACGCCGTTCTTGTGCAGATCGGCGAGATCGCGGCGGATGAAGCGGCGCAAGAGACCGAACAGGTCGTTGATCTCCTGCTTGGGGCGCGTCCAGTTCTCGGAGGAGAAACTGAACAGCGTCAGATGCGTGATACCGAGCTCGATCGAGGCCTCGACGATCCGCCTTACACTTTCCACGCCCTGGCGGTGGCCCTCGGCGCGCGGCAGCCCGCGATCGGCGGCCCAGCGCCCATTGCCGTCCATGATGATCGCGATATGGCGGACGGCCGGTCTGTCGGCCGCAGCCCAAGCAAGCTTATCCACCGCAAGCGTCACGTTAGGCTGCTCCGGGTTAGGGGCTAAGGGCTTCGCTCTGACCTTGCCCATTAGACCTGCACGATCTCGGCTTCCTTGCTGGCAAGGGTCTCGTCGATTTCCTTGATGATCTTGTCGGTCAAGTCCTGCACCTTGGTCGAGAGCGCGTGGTGCTCGTCCTTGCCCATCTCGTGGTCCTTCTCGGCCCGCTTGAGATGCTCCATGCCGTCGCGACGAACATTGCGCACAGCAACGCGCGCCTGCTCGGCGTATTTGTGGGCGACCTTGGCAATCTCGTGACGCCGCTCCTCGTTGAGCTCGGGAATGGGCAGGCGCAGGAGCTGGCCGTCGACCACGGGGTTGAGACCTAAATCCGACTCCCTGATCGCGCGCTCGACGGCGCCGACCTGGCTCCGGTCCCAAACCTGCACCGTGATCAGCCGCGACTCGGGAACGTTGACGGTGGCGAGCTGATTGAGCGGCATGGGATTGCCATAGGCCATCACCTGAATAGGGTCGAGTAGGCTCGCATTGGCGCGGCCGGTGCGCAAGCCGCCAAACTCCTGCTTGAGCACGCCGACAGCACCCCGCATCCGCCGCTCGATCTCCTTAAGGTCGAAGCTAGCCATGTCGCCCTTCCCCGCCTGCCCGCCTCCCGCTCTCGCCTTGAGCGGCACCGGGGCCAAGCTCCGTTCGGCACCGCCAAATCGCCTAAGCGTTTCCTCAAGCCCCTCCGCCGTCTATCGTGGTCGAGGAGCCCTTTCCTTGCAAGACCGCAGCCAAGCCGCCTTGGCTCTTGATGGAAAACACAATTATCGGAATCCGATTGTCCCGGGCAAGGGCGATTGCGGCCCCGTCCATGATGCGCAAATCTTGCTTAAGGACGTCGTCATAGGTGAGACGGTCGTAACGGCGGGCGTTTGGCGTCTTTTCCGGATCGGCGCTATAGACGCCGTCGACCTGGGTCGCCTTGAGCAGGGCGTCGCAGCCCATCTCTGCGGCCCGCAGCGCCGCCGCCGTATCGGTGGTGAAATAAGGGTTGCCGGTGCCGCCGGCGAAGATCACCACCCGGCCCTTGTCGAGATGGTCGAGCGCCTTGTCGCGGATATAGGCCTCGCACACGGTGGGCATAGGGATGGCCGAAAGCACCCGCGCCGTCGCCCCTGCGCGCTCGATCGCGGTCTGGAGGGCGAGTGCGTTCATCACCGTCGCCAGCATGCCCATATAGTCGGCGCGTGCCCGGTCCATGCCGCCTTCTGACGCCATCAAACCGCGATAAATGTTGCCCGCGCCGACCACGAGGCAAATCTCGGCGCCGGAGGCAGCGGCAGCGGCAATGTCGCGGGCGATGGGCTTAAGCACGTCAAGATCGATGCCATAGCCTTTGCCGCCGGCGAGCGCCTCGCCGGACAGCTTCACGAGCACCCGCGGATAGCGGAGCTTTGCGGTCGCGAGGCGCTTTGCCATCAGCTCAAACTCCGTCGCGAGTGGCGGGTTGCCGAGCGCACGCCGGAGGCTACTGCATCCGACGTATACGCCCCAACCCTAAGGTTGAGACGCCGCGGCGGCAACCTCCGCCGCGAAATCGCTATCAGGCCTGTCGATCCCCTCGCCCAAGGCATATCGGTAAAAGCCCGTGATTTTGATCGGGGCCCCAGCCACCTTCTCGGCGTCGGCCACGGCCTTCGCCACGGTGGTCTCAGGATCGTGCACGAAGGCTTGCGCCAGCAGCACGACCTCTTCGTAGAACTTCCGCAAGCGGCCCTCGACCATCTTCTCGATCACTGGGGCGGGCTTGCCGGACTCTTTGGCCTGCTCGGTGAGCACGGCGCGCTCCCGCTCAATCACCGCCTTGTCGAGGCTGTCGACCGCGACGGCTTGCGGGTTAGCGGCGGCGATATGCATGGCGATCTGGCGGCCGAAGCTCTTGAGCTGCTCGGCGTTGCCTGCAGACTCAAGCGCCACGATCACGCCAATCTTGCCAAGACCCGGCGCGATCGTGTTGTGCATGTAGCTCGCGACCACGCCCTTGGCGGCGGAAAGGTGGGCCGCGCGCCTCAGGGTCATGTTCTCGCCGATCGCGCCGACCATCTCCTTGATGGTGTCGGCGACCGTCGCCTTGCCGCTTCCATATTTGGCGCTGGCCAGCTTATCGACATCGCCCTTGGTCTTGAGTGCGGCAGCGGCAATGGCGCTCACCATCTCCTGGAATTTCTGATTGCGGGCGACGAAGTCCGTCTCGGAGTTGACCTCGACCAGCGCGGCCTGTTTCGCGTCGGCGGCAAGCCCAATCAGACCCTCGGCCGCGACGCGGCCAGCTTTCTTGGCGGCCTTGGCAAGCCCCCTGGCCCGCAGCCAATCAACCGCGGTCTCCATGTCGCCCTGGGCCTCGTTCAGTGCCGCCTTGCAATCCATCATGCCGGCGCCGGTCTTCTCGCGCAGGTCCTTCACCATGGTTGCGGTAATGGTCGCCATGCTTCGCCTCTGTTGCTGGCGCCTCGTGTGGTGAACGAGGGCTGCCCGAACTATTCCTCTTGCGCCTCGACCGGCTGATCTCCAGACGGCGCGGCCTTGGCTGGTTTGCGCGCCGGTCTCTTGCCGTCGGTCCTCGGCCCACCCCGGCCGGCACCCCGCGCGTCGCTCCGCGCGGGCTTCTTCTTCGGGCGGCGATCGGCTTGCGGGGCCGGCCGCTCGGAACCTTCCTCATCGCCCTCGAGCCCCGGCTCGCCAGCGTGCTCCTCGGCGGCGCCGAGGTCCATACCGACCGCCCCTTGCGCGCGCTCGAGCCCATCGATCGCCGACCTCGCGATCAGATCGCAATAAAGGGTGATGGCGCGCCCGGCGTCGTCATTGCCGGGAATGGGATGGCTGATGCCTTCGGGATCGCAATTGGAGTCCACCACCGCCACCACCGGCATATGCAGCTTGCGCGCCTCGGCGATGGCGATCGCCTCCTTGTTGGTGTCGATCACGAACATGAGGTCCGGCAACGCGCCCATGTCCTTGATGCCGCCGAGCGAGCGCTCGAGCTTATCCTTCTCGCGGGTGAGCTGGAGCAGCTCCTTCTTGGTGAGACCGTGATGGTCGCCCTCAAGCAGCTCCTCAAGCGACTTGAGGCGCTTGATCGAGTTGGAGATGGTGCGCCAATTGGTCAGCGTGCCGCCGAGCCAGCGGTGATTGACGAAGTACTGCGCACAGGATTTGGCGGCATCGGCGACCGCTTCGGACGCCTGGCGCTTGGTGCCGACGAACAGGACGCGGCCGCCCTTGGCGACCACGTCGGACACCGCAAGCAGCGCCTGATGCAGGAGCGGGACGGTCTGGGTGAGATCGATGATGTGGATGTTGTTGCGGGAGCCGTAAATGAACGGCGCCATCTTCGGGTTCCAGCGATGGGTCTGATGACCGAAATGCACGCCGGCCTCGAGCAGCTGGCGCATAGTGACATTGGGCAGTGCCATTGGACTGCTAACTCCTTTTTCCGGTTCGGCCGCCGCGGGACAAGGAGGACTGGGCCGAAGCCCAATCACCGGAGCGAGCGCAAAGGCAGGAAAAGCCTATGTGACGCTTAGCGTCCCGCGTGTGAGATGGTGCGGTTTATAGGGAGGGTATCCCGGCTTGGCAAGGCCCAGCGCCCGCGGAAGTTGAGCTTACGGCCCTTCAGAGCGCGCTGATCGCCGCCACCCCAGCCACGAGCTTGAGCGCGCTCCTTTGCTTGGGCGTGGCGTCGATGCCTTGCGGCAGCACGAACTCGACCTCTCGATCGTCGAGGCGGAGCACGAGGCGGAACTGCCCCTGCCCTCCTCCCGACCCGACCTGCTCGGCGAGGGGGGCGAGCGCGCGGGTGTCCTCGACATAGATCTTCATGCCGGCATGGCGCGCTTCCGCGGCCCGGTCGAGCGAGATAAGCCGCTGCACCCTCACCTTGATGGTCTCGCCGTCGGCCTCGGCCTCGACATCGAGCAGGACCGCGGTTCCTGCCTCGAGCAGAGGCCGGGAGGCCGCCAGGACCTCGGAGAACACCACCGCCTCGAATTGGCCGGTCGGGTCGGAAAAGGCGACGAAAGCGTAAGCGTTGCCGCTCTTGCCCTGGCGCTCGCGGGCATGAAGCACAGTGCCGGCAAGCGTGCCGACCACGCGGCGCAGGCGGGCCTTGTCGGCAAACTCCACCCACGGCTCGGCGCCGAGCGCTTCGAGCACGTCCTTATAGTCGTCGAGAGGATGGCCGGTGAGGAAGAAGCCGACCGCCTCGAACTCGCGGGAGAGCCGGTCGGTGGGCACCCAGGGCTTGGCGGCGCGAAGCTCGATAGGGGGCGGCAGGTGCTTGGCGCCCGAGAAAAGATCATCCTGGCCTTCGGCGCTCGTTTCTAGAGACCGGTTGCCGGCCGCGATTATGCGGTCGACATTGGCAAAGGCGGTGGCGCGGTCGAGCCCGAGCTCATCGAGGGCGCCCGCGGCGGCGAGCGTCTCCAAGGCCCGCTTGTTGACGAGACGCGGATTGATGCGCCGGGCGAAGTCGGACACGTCGCGGAAGGATCCCTTCGCCTCTCGCTCTTCGGCGATATGCTCCACCGCGTGGCGCCCCACATTCTTCAGCGCCGCCAGCGAATAGCGGATGGCGCCGTCGCTAGGGGTAAAGCCCACCTCCGAGCGATTGATCGATGGCGGTTCGATGCGCATGCCGAGGCGCCGCGCCTCTTGCGCGAAACCGTTCAGCTTGTCGGCATTGCCCATGTCGAGGGTCATCGACGCCGCCAGGAACTCGGTCGGGTAGTTGGCCCTGAGATAAGCGGTCTGATAGGCGATCAATGCATAGCCCGCGGCGTGGGACTTGTTGAAGCCGTAGCCCGCGAACTTCGCCACCAGTTCGAAAATATACTCGGCGCGCCCGCGGTCCACGCCGTTTGCGACCGCGCCCTCGACGAAGCGCGACTTCTGCGCCGCCATCTCCTTCTTGATTTTCTTGCCCATGGCGCGGCGCAACAAATCCGCCTCGCCGAGCGAGAAGCCGGAGAGGACCTGCGCAATCTGCATCACCTGTTCCTGGTAGATGATGACGCCGTAGGTCTCCTGAAGGATGGGCTCAATCATCGCGTGGAGCGTCTCGATCCCCTCGCGTCCGTGCTTGCGGTTCACATAGGAATCGATGTTGTCCATCGGCCCCGGGCGGTAGAGCGCGACGATGGCGATGATGTCCTCGAAGCGGTCGGGCTTGAGCTTCCGGAGCGCATCGCGCATGCCCTGACCTTCGAGCTGGAACACGCCGACCGTGTCGCCCTTCTGGAGCAGCGCGTAAGTCGCCGCATCGTCGAGAGGAAGCTTGGCCGGATCGATCTCGATCCCCCGTCGGGCGATGAGCTTTCGCGCCGTCTCGATCACGGTCAGGGTCTTGAGGCCGAGGAAATCGAACTTCACCAGACCCGCAGCTTCCGCCCATTTCATGCTGAATTGGGTCGCCGGGAGCTGGGCGCGCGCGTCGCGGTAGAGCGGTACGAGCTCAATCAGGGGACGATCGGCGATGACAACGCCCGCGGCATGGGTCGAGGCGTGGCGGTAAAGCCCTTCGAGCCGCTGGCCGATGTCGAGCAGCTTCGCCACGATGGGCTCGGCGTCGCGCGCCTCCTGGAGCCTAGGCTCAGCCGCGATAGCCTGGGGAAGTGTGACGGGATTGGCGGGATTCATGGGCACGAGCTTGCACAGCCGGTCCACCTGCCCATAGGGCATCTGCAATACGCGGCCCACGTCGCGCAACACCGCGCGCGCCTGGAGCTTGCCGAAGGTAATAATGTGGGCGACGCGATGCGAACCGTAGCGCTCGCGCACATAGGCGATCACTTCGTCACGGCGGTCCTGGCAGAAGTCGATGTCGAAATCGGGCATCGACACGCGCTCGGGGTTGAGGAAGCGCTCGAACAGAAGCCCGAAGCGGATCGGGTCGAGATCGGTGATGGTGAGCGCGTAGGCGACCAGCGAGCCCGCGCCCGAGCCGCGTCCCGGGCCGACAGGAATGGTTTCGGCTTTCGCCCATTTGATGAAGTCGGCGACGATGAGGAAGTATCCCTGGTAGTTCATACCGGTGATGACATCGAGCTCGAAGGCAAGCCGCGCGGCATAGGCGGCCGCGTCATGGCCGGGCGCGACGCCATGCTGGGCGATCCTTTCTCTCAGGCCTGCCTCGGATTGGCGCCTCAGCTCCGCCGCCTCGGTTTCGCCGAGCGCGCTCGACGCCTCGCCCCCGGTGAGGAAGGGCGGGAGGATCGGTTGACGCTCTAAGGGTCGGTAGGCGCAGCGGCGCGCGATCTCGATCGTGTTGTCGAGCGCCTCGGGCAGATCGGCGAAGAGCCGGCGCATCTCCTCGCTTGTCTTGAAATAATGCTCGGGGCTCAGGCGTCGCCGGTCGTCGACCGCGACATAGCTTCCTTCGGCGATGCAGATCAGCGCGTCATGCGCCTCGAAGTCATCGGGGCTGGCGAAATAGGGTTCGTTGGTAGCGACGATGGGAAGGTCCAGGTCATAGGCGAGATTGAGCAGCAGGGGCTCGACCGCCCTCTGCTGAGGCAGACCATGGCGCTGAAGCTCCACATAGAGCCGGTCGCCGAAAATTGCATGGAGCGCCTCAATCCGCGTGCGGGCCAACTCCGGATTGCCGTCGGCGAGCGCGGTGTCGATCGGCCCTTCAAGTCCCCCGGTGAGCGCAATCAGACCTTCGGCCCGCGCCGCGAGATCGGCGATGGAGGAAACCACCTCGCCGGTCTCGCTTGCGGCGAAATAGGCCTCGGTCGAGAGGCGCATGAGATTGGCGTAGCCGTCAGCGTCCTTGGCAAGGAGCGCGATGCGCCCGTCGGCGCGCGTCCGGTTGAGCTCGCCGCCAGGCGCCGCTGTCTCGCGCTCGGCCGCAAAGGTGAGCGAAAGCGTCAAGCCCACGATCGGTTGGATGCCTGCCTCGGAGAGCGTCTCGGAGAATTCGAGCGCGCCGAACAGATTGTTGGAGTCGGTCAGCGCAAGCGCAGGCGCCCCGTCGGCGCGTGCCAGCGCGGCAAGCTTCTGGATGGTCAGCGCGCCTTCGAGCAGCGAATAGGCCGAGTGCACCTTTAGATGCACGAAGGGTTGAGCCTGTTCCGCCATGTCTTGCCCCTCTCAAGTCTTGCCTCTCTCAAGCGATCCGCCTCGCGCTCCCACCCTCTCGGATTCGCGTGCTCCGTTGAAGGGGAAGCCCGACATATCCCCGCTATCCGCGTTCGCCTGGGCGCAACACAGTATGTTCCTCTTTTGTTCTCAGTCAAGACCGGCGTAGCTTCTAGCTGCTAGCAATCTTTGCCACCACCACCTCCTCCTCCACGAGGAGGCCGTCCATAAGGCGCAAGACCCGGTTCATGCGGGCGGCAAGATCGAGATTGTGGGTGGCAATCACCGCCGCCACGCCCGACTGGCGCACGAGCTTCAAGAGCTGATCGAACACCCGCGCGGCCGTGGGCGGATCGAGATTGCCGGTCGGCTCGTCGGCGAGCAGCACCTTGGGATCGTTGGCGACGGCGCGGGCAATCGCCACGCGCTGCTGCTCGCCGCCGGAAAGCTGTGCCGGGCGGTGATCCCAGCGTTCTTCCAGGCCGAGGGACTTGAGCAGATCTTTGGCCCGCGTCTCGGCCTGGCTGCGCGTGAGCCCTAAAATGAGCTGCGGGAGCACGACGTTCTCGAGCGCCGAGAACTCCGGCAGGAGATGATGGAATTGATAGACGAATCCCACCTCCATGCGCCGCATGCGGGTTTGCTCGCTGTCTGACAGCGCGACGCAATCCACGCCGTTGATGAGCACCTGGCCCGCGTCGGGACGTTCGAGAAGACCCGCGATATGGAGCAGCGTCGACTTGCCGGCACCCGAAGGCCCAAGCAGGGCGACGGCCTCGCCAGGGAAAAAGGCGGCTGAGGCGCCTTTCAATACGTCAATGCGGCGATTGCCCTGGGTGTAACCGCGCTCGAGCCGCTCAAGGCGAAGCACCGGTGAAGTGTTAGGGCTATCCACCTTCGGCCCTACTCGTAACGCAACGCTTCGACCGGATCGAGACGAGAGGCCCTCCAGGAGGGATAGAGCGTGGCGAGGATCGAGAGGACGAGCGCCATGACGACGACCGAGATGGTTTCGCCTGCGTCCATCTCGGCAGGCAGCTTTGATAGGTAATAAAGCTCCGGCGCGAACAGCTCGGTGTCGGTGAGCCAGCCGATGAATGCGCGCAAGTGCTCGATGTTGGCGCAAACGAGCAGGCCAAGCCCGAGACCGGCGAGCGTGCCCACGATGCCGATGCTTGCGCCGGTGATGAAGAAGATGCGCATCACGGCGCCGCGCGTGGCGCCCATGGTGCGCAGAATGGCGATGTCGTGGCCCTTGTCCTTCACCAGCATGATCAGACCAGAGATGATGTTGAGCGCCGCGACCAGCACGATCAGCGCGAGGATGAGGAACATCACGTTGCGCTCGACCTGGAGCGCGGTGAAGAAGGTCGCGTTCCGCTGCCGCCAGTCGCTGACATAGATGCTCGAGCCGCCGGCGGTGACGATCTTGGGCGCGAGCTGGCCGACGTCGTCGGGCGAGTCGAGCACCACCTCCAGAACCGTGACGGTGTCGGGCTGGTTAAAATAAAGCTGCGCCTCGTTGAGCGGCATGAAGAGGATGCTCGCGTCATATTCGGACATGCCGATCTCGAAGATCGCGGCCACGGGATAGCGCTTCACCCTCGGCGCCGTGCCGAGCGCAGTGGCGGCGCCGCGCGGGGTCAGAAGCGAAACCTGGTCACCAACCTTCACATTGAGCTCGTTGGCGAGCCTGCTGCCGAGCGCAAGCCCGGGCTTCTTGTCGAAGCCGTCGAGGGTGCCGAAACGGATATTGTCGGCGATGGCTTTGAGCTGCTTGAGGTCGGCCTCGCGCAAGCCCCGCACCAGCGCGCCGCTCGAAGTGGACGGCGTCGAAACCATGACCTGCCCCTCGACCAGGGGGAGCGCAAATTTGATGCCCTGAACCGCGCGGATCCGCGCCGCCACATCGTCGTAGTCGTTGAAGTAAGCGAGGCTGTGCACGACGACATGGCCGTTCAGCCCGAGCATCTTGTTGAACAGTTCCTGGCGGAAGCCGTTCATTACCGCCATGACGATGATCAGCGTTGCCACCCCGAGCATGATGCCGATGAAGGAGAAGCCTGCGATGACCGAGATGAAGCCCTCCTTGCGGCGCGCCCGCAGATAGCGAAGCGCCACCATCCATTCGAAGGGCGCGAAAGCCCGCGTGCTTGCCTCTGCGCTCATGCCGCTTCCCTTCTTGCCTCGCTGGTCGACTTGACGAGGCGATTCAAGGCGGATTCAAAGGTAAGACTATGGCGGGCGCCGGTGGCGCGCTCCTTCAGCTCGACCTCGCCGGAGGCCAAGCCCTTAGGGCCCACGATGATCTGCCAGGGGAGCCCGATCAGGTCCATGGCGGCGAATTTGGCCCCTGCCCTGTCGTCGCGGTCGTCGTAAAGCACGCTCAAGCCGGGAGCCTGAAGCTTGCCGTAGATATCGTCGCACGCCGCGTCGGTCGCGGCATCGCCGACCTTGACGTTGATCAGGCCCACGTCGAACGGCGCCACCGATTTCGGCCAGATGATGCCGGCATCATCGTGTGAGGCCTCGATGATGGCGGCGGGCAGTCGCGAGACACCGATTCCGTACGAGCCCATCTGCACTGTGACGAGATCGCCGTCAGGGCCTTGGACCCTGCAACCCATCGCTTCCGAATATTTCGTGCCGAAGAAGAAGATGTGGCCGACCTCGATGCCGCGCGCCGTCACGCGGTCCTTCGCCGGCACCTCGCGGGCGAAACGGTCGGCGTCGTGCTTCTCGACGGTCGCGGCGTATTTGCCCGTGAAGGAATCGACTATCGGGGACAAATCGCCGTCATAGTCGATGTCGGCCCCGGGCGGGTCGAGTTGGACGAGGTCGCGGTGGCAATAGACTTCGCTCTCTCCCGTGTCGGCGAGAATGATGAACTCGTGGCTCAGATTGCCCCCGATCGGGCCGGTCTCGGCCACCATCGGCACCGATTTCAGCCCCATGCGGGCGAAGGTGCGCAAATAGGCGACGAACATCCTGTTGTAGGACTTACGCGCGTCGTTGAGGGTGAGATCGAAGGAATAGGAGTCCTTCATCAGGAACTCGCGGCCCCGCATGACGCCGAAACGCGGCCTGATCTCGTCGCGGAACTTCCACTGGATATGATAGAGGATGCGCGGCAGATCCTTGTAGGATTTGACCGCGTCGCGGAAGATCGCCGTGATCAGCTCCTCATTGGTCGGGCCGTAAAGCATCTCGCGCTCGTGGCGGTCTGAGATGCGCAGCATCTCCTTGCCATAGACCTCGTAGCGGCCGCTCTCCCGCCAGAGCTCGGCGGGCTGGATTGTGGGCATGAGGAGTTCGAGCGCGCCGGCGCGATCCTGCTCCTCGCGCACGATCTCTTCGATCTTGCGCAAGACCCGGAACCCAAGCGGCAGCCAAGAATAGATGCCGGCACTCGATTGGCGGATCAGGCCTGCCCGGAGCATCAGCCGGTGGGAAACGATCTCGGCTTCCTTGGGATCGTCGCGGAGGAGCGGCAGGAAATAACGGCTGAGGCGCATGGGCAGCGTTTTCGGGCGTTGGGGCGGATGCGGGGTCGCGCGCCGCCCGTTGGAAATGAGCCATGCTTTACGCGGGAAGCCTAACCCTCCCCGCCGGCCCCCTGGCGCGGCTAATAGCTTACTTTCGCGCGGGTAAGCAATCCTGGGAAATGCGGC
>Ga0209874_1000212_pt1 | contig 16122 bp, 18 predicted proteins | sample GWRWN1_20_30_FD_187216 | JGI IMG/M metagenome (GOLD analysis project Ga0209874, IMG submission 187216) | Riverbed sediment microbial communities from areas with no vegetation in Columbia River, Washington, USA - GW-RW N1_20_30 (SPAdes)... | ecosystem: Environmental > Aquatic > Freshwater > River... | reverse complement strand
GGCGGCTCGCCGCGAGAGCGGGGAGGTGAAGCAGATCGGGATCGGGCTCTCCAGCTACATCGAGATGTCCGGGCTGGCGCCGTCGAACATCCTGGGTGCCCTCCGGTACGCGGCGGGTGGCTGGGAGGCGGCGCAGGTGCGATGCCAACCGAGCGGCAAGGTCACGCTCACCATCGGCACCTCGCCCCACGGACAGGGCCACGACACCACCTGGTCACAGATCGCGGCAGACGAGCTGGGTGTGCACCCCGACGACGTGGAGGTCCTGCACGGCGACACGTCGATCTCCCCGCTCGGCATGGACACCTACGGCTCGCGCTCGATCTCCATCGGCGGCGCGGCGCTGCACGTCGCCCTGCAGAAGATCAAGGACAAGGCGCGGACGCTCGCGGCGCATGAGCTCGAGGTGGCCGAGGACGACCTCGAGTTCCGGGACGGGGCGTTCCGTGTGCAGGGCGCGCCCGCCAAGGTCCGAACGATCCCCGAGCTGGCCGTGTCCGCGTGGACGGCGCACGACCTCCCCGAGGGGTTCGAGCCCGATCTCACCGCGGTCGCGACCTGGGACCCGAAGAACTTCACGTGGCCGTTCGGGACCCACGTCTGCGTCGCCGAGGTCGACACCGAGACGGGAGCCACCCAGCTGCTCCGCTATGTGGCGGTCGACGACTGCGGGGTCGTGATCAACCCGATGATCGTCGACGGGCAGGTGCACGGCGGCGTGGCGTTCGGGATCGGAGAGGCGCTCTACGAGGAGGTCCTGTACGACGAGGCCGGCAACCTGGTCACGGGGACGCTGACGCAGTATCTGGTCCCCTCGGCCGCGGAGATGCCGGCGTTCGAGCTCGACCGGACCGAGACGCCCTCGCCCACGAACCCGCTCGGCGTCAAGGGGATCGGCGAGGCCGGGACGATCGCGGCCCCACCCGCGGTGATCAACGCGATCGTGGACGCGGTGTCGCACCTCGGCGTGACCGAGATCGGCAAGCCGGCGACGCCCGAGCGCGTGTGGAAGGCGATCCGCGACGCGAAGGGGGGTGCGGCATGATCCCGGCGCCCTTCGAGTACCGGCGCGTGGACTCGGTCGACGAGGCGATCCAGGCGCTGTCCGACGGACCGGACGCCAAGCTGCTCGCCGGCGGTCACTCGCTCCTGCCGCTGATGAAGGTCCGTCTGGCGAGGCCGTCGCTGCTCGTGGACATCTCTCGGCTGGAAGACCTGAAGTACGTGAAGCATGACGGAGACCGGGTCGCGATCGGGGCGCTCACGCGGCACCACGACGTGGCGAACAGCGAGGTCCTGCAGGAGCTGTGTCCCATCGTGTCGTACGCGGCGGGCGAGATCGGCGACCCCCAGGTCCGCCACGTCGGGACGATCGGTGGTTCGGTGGCGCACGCCGACCCGGCCTCGGACCTGCCGAGCGTGCTCTTGGCCCTCGACGCCGAGATGGTCGTCCGGGGGCCCGGGGGCGTTCGGAACGTCGGGGCGGGCGACTTCTTCAAGGGCCTGTTCGAACCCGACCTGGCGACCGACGAGGTCCTGACCGAGATCCGCGTCCCCACGACGACGGGTCGCGGCTGGAGCTACCTGAAGTTCCACCGCCGGGCGCAGGACTGGGCGCTCGTGGGTGTCGCCGCGCTCGCGCAGAACGGCGCCGGACCGTCGGTCGCGCTCACGAACATGGCGGACCGGCCCGTGCGGGCGACGGGCGTGGAGGAGGAGCTGGCCGGCGGGGCCGATCCGGCCGCCGCGTCGCAGCGCGCGGCCGAGGGGACGAGCCCACCGAGCGACGCGTTCGCGAGCGCCGAGTACCGCCTGGAGCTGGTGAAGGTGTTAGTGCGCCGAGCCCTCGAGGAGGCGCGGGCGAGATAGACGTCGGGGGAGACGCCCCGCACGGCAGACCGAGGCCCGGGCGCTTCGCGCCCGGGCCTCGGTCTTTGACGCTCGCTCGTAGGTCTGCCTAGATGGAGGGCATGCTCGGCCAAACCAGTGTGGACCAGTCGTGGTTCGAGGACTGGGGGATCTCCGTGATCGTGACGCTCGCGACCGCGATCGTGATCACGATCGCGATCAAGATCGCCGTCGCACGTTTCCGTCGCAAGCTCGAGGGGACCCCGAACCTGACGCAGGAGCTCAACCTCCAGCGGATCGCCACGCTCACCGGCGCGCTCTCGGCCACGGGCCTGACGATCGTCTGGACGGTCGCGGTCCTCATCATCCTCGACAGTTTCGACGTGCCGCTCGGGCCGTTCTTCGCCAGCGCGGGGATCGCGGGCGTTGCGCTGGGGTTCGGGGCCCAGAGCATCGTGAAGGACACGCTGACGGGATTCTTCATCCTCTTGGAGAATCAGTTCGGCGTGGGCAACACCGTCGAGTTCCTGACGACCGCCGGACCGGTGACCGGTCGGGTCGAATGGTTCACGCTCCGAGCCACGGCCATCCGCGCGTACGACGGCACGTTGCACATCGTCCCGAACGGCAACATCCAGGTCGTCAGCAACAAGTCGCGGGGCTGGGCGCGTGCGATCGTCGACACGCAGATCGCCTACGGTCAGGACCCCGAGGAGGTCCGGGCCATCCTCGACGAGCTCTTCGACGAGCTACGGGATGATTCGCAGATGAAGGACTGGTCCATGGACGGTGCGGGTGTGCTCGGCGTCGAGACCACGAGCGACACCGGCGTGGTGATCCGTGTGGTCGCCGACACCCGTCCGTCCAAGAAGGGCGACGTCGAGCGCCTGATGCGCGCCCGCATCACCCAGCGGCTCTCCGAGCGAGGGATCCGCGCACCCGTGGCAGCTCAGCCCCCGACCGCACCAAACGCTTAGCGGCCGCGAACCGGATCGATCTACGATCCCTTCCATCTGCTGGGTGTGCGGGTCTTCTGGGCGGAGCCGGTAGGCTTTCGGCACGATGGGTCGGATGCCGTTCAGCATGGTCGAGTCGCTCCAGGACGGGCTCGCGCGCGAGCACTACCTGGCGGATCGGGGGCTGTCGACGGCGATCTTCCTCGCCGTGTCCCTCGACAAGCCGTTGCTGCTGGAGGGCGAGGCCGGCGTGGGCAAGACCGAGGTCGCGAAGGTGCTCGCGTCGCTCCTGGGTCGCGAGCTGATCCGGCTGCAGTGCTACGAGGGCATCGACGCCAGCCAGGCGCTCTACGAATGGAACTACTCCAAGCAGCTGATCGCGGTCCGCGCGATGCAGGACGTGACGGCCGAGGCCAACGTCGAGGACCTGTTCGGGCCCGAGTACCTGGTCGAGCGCCCGCTGCTCGCGGCGATCCGCGCCGGCTCGAAGGCCGTCCTGCTCGTGGACGAGCTCGACCGCGCGGACGACGAGTTCGAGGCGTTCCTGCTCGAGGTCCTATCCGAGTTCGCGGTGACGATCCCCGAGATCGGCCGCGTGGCCGCGGAGGAGCCGCCCGTGGTCATCGTGACCTCGAACCGGACGCGCGAGCTTCACGACGCGCTCAAGCGCCGGTGCCTGTACCACTGGATCGATCACCCCGCGCTCGACCGCGAGATCGAGATCATCCGGGCCCGCGCGCCCGAGGTCCCGGAGGCCCTCGCGCGCGACGTCGCGTCAGCCGTGAGCCGGCTTCGCGGGTTCGACATCGCCAAGCGCCCCGGCGTGGCCGAGACGATCGACTGGGCGAACGCTGTCTCGTTCCTCGGCGCCGAGCACCTGGACGAGGAGATCGCGGCGGCGACGCTCGGCACCGTGCTGAAGGACCACGACGATCAGCGGCTCGCGGTCGACCGCCTGGGCGAGGTCGTCGATGGTCGCGAGCGCTCCTGATCCCGGCGCGGTCGAGCGCCTGATCGGGTTCGGCCGCGACCTGCGGCGCCGGGGTCTGCCCGTCGGCACCGGACGCATCGTCACGTTCTGCCGCGCGGCCGGCGCGCTCGGCCTGCTCGAACGCGACGACCTGTATTGGGCAGGCCGATCCTCGCTGATCTCGCGGCCCGAGGACGTCGAGGCGTTCGACAAGGCGTTCGCCGCGTGGTTCGGAACGGGGTTTCGTCTGGAGCTCCCGATCCCCGGCTCGACGCCGAGCATCGACGGCATGGGCGAGGACGAACGCGAGCTCGAGGGCGGCGCGGTCGACGATCACGTGATCGCGCGGGAATGGCACGAGCTCGAGGAGGACGCGCTCACCGACGGTGAGGCGTCGATCCGGATCGTGGCGAGCGCCGCCGAGATGCTTCGCGAGAAGTCGTTCGGCGACCTGACGGAGGAGGAGCGCCTGCGGGTGACGCACCTGATCCGCAGGCTCGCGGTCCAGCTGCCGATGCGGCACACGCGCCGCTACCGTGCCGCGCGGTCGGGGGCGCGGTTCGACGTGCGCCGGACGCTCCGTCGGTCGCTGCGGACGCAGGGTGAGCCGTTCCACCGCGCGTGGCGCGACCGCGGACGCCGGACCCGTCCGCTCGTGCTGATCCTCGACATCTCGGGCTCGATGGCGCCGTACTCGCGCGCGCTGATGCAGTTCGCGTTCGCCGCGATGGCCGCCGGCCGCCGGGTCGAGGTCTTCTGCTTCGGGACGCGGCTGACCCGCGTCACGCGTACGCTCCGCACCAAGGATCCGGACCGGGCGCTGCGCGAGATCGGCCACCTGGTCGAGGACTGGGAGGGCGGGACCCGGATCGGGGCGTCGCTCAAGGAGCTCGTGGACGGCTGGAGCCAGCGCGCGTCGATCCGCGGTTCGGTCGCCGTGATCTGCTCCGACGGGCTCGAACGCGGCGAGCCCGACCTGCTCCGCGACCAGATGGCCAGGCTCCGTCGCCTGGTCCACAAGATCGTTTGGGTGAACCCCTTGAAGGGGAGCCCGCACTACGAGCCGCTCGCGCGCGGGATGGCGGCCGCGCTGCCCTCGATCGACGAGTTCCTGCCGGGGCACAACCTCGAGAGTCTCGAGGAGCTTTCCCGGGCGCTCGCCGACTAGCATCCGACCCGTGGGCGGAGCGGAGGGGCCGGGCGGCCGCGTTCGGCGTATGGGCAGGCTCACCGAGCCCGCCGAGGAGGGTCTCCTCACCTACGGGGAGTACCTCGCGGTACCCGAGCTGATCTCGCTGCAGCATCTGCGTTCGGATCCGCCGGTGCACGACGAGCTGCTGTTCATCATCGTGCACCAGGCGTACGAGCTGTGGTTCAAGCAGCTGATCTTCGAGCTCGAGTCCGTGCGCGACCGGATGCTCGGCGGCGACGCCGAGCGCGCCCGCCACTACCTGACGCGTGTCCACGCGATCGAGCGCGTCCTGATCGATCACATCGAGGTGCTCGAGACGATGACCCCGCAGGACTTCCTCGAGTTCCGCTCGCTGCTCACCCCGGCGTCAGGCTTCCAGTCGGCCCAGTTCCGCGAGGTCGAGTTCCTGTCCGGGCTCAAGCAGCCCGGGTATCTCCGCGACCTCGCCGCCTCACCGGACGAGCTGGAGCGGCTGGCGCGCCGGCTCGACGAGCCGACGGTGTGGGACGGGTTCGTCGCACTGCTCGAACGCCACGGGCTACCGATGCCCGCGGACGACGATGCGCGACGGCGCGAGAGCCTGCTGCGCATGGCCCGCGACCCCGGGCACGCCCGGCTGTTCGCCGTGGCCGAGCGTCTGCTCGACCACGACGAGGGGTTCGCGCAGTGGCGGTACCACCACGTGCTCATGGTCGAGCGCGAGATCGGCGCCAAGTCAGGGACCGGCGGCTCCTCGGGCGTGGAGTACCTGCGTTCGACGCTGAACAAGCGGTTCTTCCCGGAGCTGTGGGGCCTCCGCTCCCACCTCTAGCGGTCTAGGGCCGGCCCGTCCGGGGTCGGAGCGGCGGGACCCTGCGTCCCTTCGCCGAGTCCTCGATCAGCAGGTCGAGCCGCCGCTCGCGAGTCTCGGGTCTCTTGGCGCTCATCACCCAGTACACGGCGGTGGTCCGGTAGCCCATCGGCTGGGTCTGGAACCACTCCCAGGCCTGCTTGTTCGACCGGAACCTCCGCTCCTGGGGCGGGTCGAGCTTCGCCTCGTGTCGCTGCTCGTACGAGTAGGTCGCGGTCTTGTCCTCTCGGCGTTCCCGGAACGCCTTCAGGCCGGCGGCCCGCATGCGCCGCTGCTTCGTGAGCTCCTGCACGCGGCGAACGTTCACCGCGCTCCAGTTGCTGTTCGGCTTCCTTGGCGTGATCCGGTTCATGTAGCTCTGCGCGTCGATGCCCTGCCGGATCCCGTCGATCCATCCGAAGCACAGGCACTCGTCCACGACCTCCGACCAGGTGAGGCTCGGGCGGCCGGATCCCTTCTTGTGGAGCCCCACCCAGAGTTCGGTGGCCGTCTCGTGGTGCTCGTCGAGCCACGCCCGGAGCTCCCCGCGGGTCGCGAAGAAGGTCGGTTTCATCCCCGCTTCCGCACGTACTCGTCGATCAGCTCGAGCAGGCGCTCGCGTCCGAAGCTGTCGTCGTGGCCGCCGTGCACGATCCGAACCGGGAGGTCGCGCAGCCGGACCACGCTCCAGACGTAGGCGGGCACGTCGGACTCGGGCAACTCGTCGAGCAGGATGCCGCTCTCATAGACGCAGTCGCCCGCGAACAGCGTTCGAGTGTCGGCCTCCCACAGGCCGATCTCGCCGGGTGTGTGACCGGGGAGGTGCAGGACCCTAAACGCCCTGTCGCCGAGATCGATCTCGTCGCCGTCGTCGACGATGCGCGTGGGGGCGACCGGCGTCACGGCGTAGGACGCGAGCTCATAGCCCTCACGCGGCAAGGCGGTGAGCAACGACTCCGGAGGGTTGTAGCCGGAGAGCTCCTCGGGCGGGTAGTCCTCGATCACGAGCGAGGCGAACCCCTCCGCGTTCGCCACCGCGTCGGCGTCGTCGCGGTGCACGACGACCTCCTCGAACTCGTCCAGCCCGCCGGTGTGGTCGAAGTGCCGGTGCGTCGCGACGGCGATCGTTTGCCGTTCGAACAGGTCGGCCAGCTCGGCCCGCAGCGACCCGATCCCCAGGCCGGTATCGACCAGGACATCGCGGTCGCGGCCGCGGATCAGGAACATGTTCGCCTGCAGGAACGGGTCGACGTGGGGCTCCCGGATCCGCAGGACGCCCTCGTCGACCTCCTCGTGCTCGAACCATCCCTCGGCCACACGCACGCGCGGGATGCTAGCGGCTTGACGCGGTGGGTTCCGTCGGGATAGGACCGGTCCTCACACGGGAGAGGAGGGTCCGGATGGCGACCGATCTGTCGATCTCGCTGCCCGACGAGCCGGGCGGTCTCGCGAAGGCCGCGAAGGCGCTCGGGGATGCCGGCGTGAACATCGAGGGCATCGCGGGTCTGGGGGGCGGCGGGCACGGCCACGTCCATCTGCTCGTCGAGGACGCCGGTGCCGCGCGGACCGCGCTCGAGGGATCGGGCGTGACGCTGGAGGGCGAGCGCGAGGCCGTGGTCGTCGACGTCTCCAGCGAGGACCGGCCCGGCAAGCTGGCCGAGCTCGCCGAGGCGGTCGGCGCCGCCGGCGTGAACCTCGCGGCCTGCTACGTGGCCTCTGGCTCGCGGGTGGTCTTCTCCTCCGACGACGCGGCGGGGCTTCGCTCGGCGCTCGGGATGTAGCTCCGAACGGGGATTGACGCCGGGATGCGGTGAGCGTAGACCGGCAGGCGACGGGTTGGGTGGGTCTGAACGAAGGAGGTGCCGATGAAGGACCTCACCGTCACCCTCGAGGACCGGCCCGGGACGCTCGCCGATCTGGGCGAGGCGCTGGGCAAGGCCGGGATCAACATCGAGGGGCTCACCGCGGTCAGCAGCGAGGGACGAGCGATCGTCCACGTCCTCGTCGAGGACGCGGCGGCGGCGCGCACCGCGCTCGAGGGCGGGGGCATCAAGGTCGAGGGCGAGGCCGAGCCGTTGATCTCGGAGCTCCCCGCCAGCCAGGTCGACCAGCCGGGCGTCGTGGGCCAGATGGCCCGGGCCATGGCCGACGCCGGCGTGAACCTCCAGGTCGTGTACCTGGCGACCAAGAACCGCGCCGTGGCGGTCACGAGCGACAACGCGAAGGCGCGTCAGGCGCTCGGGATCTGAGGCGGCTCGCCGGGGGCGGCCGGGGCCGCCTCCGACGGCTCGGCTGAGCAGGGGGTTCGGGGGGCCAAGAAGCGAGCGCGACCGCGCGAGTGCTAGCCCCCCGGTGAGTAGGCGCGGTCGAGGATCTCGATCGGGTGGAGCACGGGGATCGGTGACCCGAGCTCGCGGAGCCCCGCTGCGATCTGCATCGTGCAACCGGGGTTCGCGCTCGCGACGACGTCGGCGCCGGTCGACGCGACCGCGTCCGCCTTTCGGCGCCGAAGCTCCGAGGACATCTCGGGTTCGAGGACGTTGTAGAGGCCGGCGGCCCCGCAGCAGACGTCGCCGCTCGGCACGTCGAGCACCTCGATCCCCCCGACCGCCCGCAACAACGCGCGCGGCTGATCGCGCAGATGCTGCACGCGGAGCGCGTGGCACGCGTCGTGGTACGCGACGCGCTCGAAGCCGGGTTCGCCCCTCGGCGGCCGTGCGAGCCCCTCGTCGTGCAGGAGCTGCATCACGTCGCGCACCTTCGTCGAGAACGCGCGAGCCTCGTCGGTCGCGATCAGATCGCCGAGCTCCTGCAGGTGCGCTCCGCACCCGGCGGCGTTCACCACGACGACGTCCGCATCGCGGAACGCGCGCAGGTTGCGCTCGGCGAGGGCCCGCGCGGTGTCCAGGCGGCCGTGGTGCGCCGCGAGCGCCCCGCAACACGCCTGGTCGCGCGGGACCACGACGCGCCAGCCGTTGCGCGCCAACACGCGGATCGTGGCGCGGTTCACCTCACGGAACCATCGATCCTGCACGCAGCCGCTCAGCAGCGAGACGGTCCCTCGCTGGACGCCGGCGGCCGGGGTCTCGCGAGGGAGTCGGCGGAAGAGCTCGGATCGCGGGGGGACGAGCGCGCGGACCCGTCTCGGGAGCGCGAGGCGCGCCAGCGGCTGCATCGCGGCGGCGAGCCACAGCGCCTTCCTCCGCGGGAGGGCGACGTCGAGCCCGAGCCACCGCAGGAACCTGGCCCGACGCGTACGCAGCGGTTCGATCTGGACGCGCGCGCGCTCCATCATCCGACCGAACGGCACGTGCGACGGGCAGACGTCCTCGCACGCGCGGCACGCGAGGCAGAGGTCCATGAAGCCCGCGAACGCCTCGTCGGGTTGGGCGAGCCCGTCGGCCACCGAACGCATCGCCGTGATCCGGCCCCGGGGGGACGCCGACTCCTCGCCGGTGATCCGGTACGTGGGGCAGTGGGGCAGGCACAACCCGCAGGCGACGCAGGCGGCCAGGTCCTGGTCGGCCGGCGCGTCGAGTGGGAACCGCCACGCCGGCTGGCGCTCGGGCGTCGGGCCGACGAAGCGAACCCCCTCGGGCATCACCGCTCCGAGCACGCGGCTCGGCGGAAGGACTTCATCGGGCGGCGACATATGCCGATGGTATCTCCAGCCTGCATCGGCTCCGACGGGTACGGACCCGCCGGGGTCGAGCTCCGAGGAGGGGTGTGTGCAGACACCGACGAGGTCGAGCGACCTTCCGAATCCCGCCGAGCCCCTGTCGCCCGCACGCCCGCCACGTAGATCCAGGGTCGTCCTGGTGGCGGGTCTCGCCGCGTCCGTGCTGGTCGCCGCTCTCCTGATCGGGATCCTGGTCCTTGGAGGAGGCGAGGAGGGAACGGGCGCCCGACCCCCTCGAGGCGTCGACCCCGTCGAACCACCACCGGCGCTCGGTCCGCCGACCTCCGTCGAGGCCTCCGCGCGGCCGTTCGCCGTCACGCTGCGGTGGGCGGCGCCGGAGGGTGAGGCCGATCAGTTGGTCGTCTACCGGGACGGGGATCGCCTGGCACCCCTCGAGCCGAACCGCACGGGGTTCGTGGACGACACGGTCCTGCCCGCCGTTCACTACACCTACGTCGTCGAAGCCGTGGCGGACGGGGAGGCCTCGAAGAGCGACCCGATCCGGGTGAAGACCCCGCCCGCCCCGCTCGGGATGGCCCGGCTGGACGGAACGTTCACGGTGGACCTTCGCGACACCTCGCACTTCGGCTTCTCCTCGTTCCCCGGCGATCTCCAGTCGGGCTGGAGGTTCAAGCCGAAGTGCCGCCAGGGCGCCTGCGACGTCGCGTGGAAGGACGTGCAGGGTTTCGCCTTCGCGGGGGTGCTCGACAAGACGGGCCCCCGATACGAGGGGACGGCCACGACCCGGCTCGCGTCCTGCGGCGACCTGCGGGGATCGGGAACCGTCACAGTCACGATCGAGGTCGTCAAGGCCGGATCGGTCCGAGACGCGTGGCGAGCGACGAAGATCGTCGGCACGCTCGTCGAACGCTTCCCGGCACAACTCGGATGCGTGGCCTCGGGAGCCGACTACCAGATCACGGGCACGCTGATCGCCTGAACTCCAGCACCGCGCGGACGTCGTCAGCATCCGCACGGTCGGTGCGGAACTCGCGTCTTCGCTCCTCCTCGTACCCCCCTCGTGCCGATACCTGAGGGAGCCAGATGGCGCTCGGAGAGTCATTCGCCGGTGTGTTGGAGGCCGCCCGAGTGGGGGCGGAGTGGGCCTGGCGCGCCCTGTACGCGGATACGGCGCCTGGCCTCCTTCGGTATGCGCGCGCGAGTCGCGTCCCAGATCCGGAGGACGTCGTCGGTGAGACGTTCCTTCGGGCGGTACGCGGGGTCGGATCGTTCGAGGGAGATGAGCGCGGGTTCCGGGCGTGGCTGTTTGTGCTCGCGAGGAACCGGATCATGGACGAGCATCGCAAGCTCGTCCGTCGCCGGACCGAGCCGGTTCCCGTCGATGTCCTGGCCGAGATCGGCCCGCGCGCCGACGCGGAGACCGAGGCGCTGCGCGCCCTGGCGGAGGATCACGTCCGGTCCGTCTTCGACCGCCTCACCCCCGATCAACGCGACGTGCTGCTGCTGCGGATCCTCGGGGGACTCACGATCGATGAGGTCGCGACGGTGGTCGGCAAGAGGCCGGGGGCGATCAAGGCCCTGCAGGCACGGGGCCTAGCGGCGATCCGGGACAAGATCGACCTGGGAGCCGTGACCCTTTGAGCGAGTCGGACGTTCCTCCAGTTGAGATGAGCGGATCGACGGGTCCCGACGAGGGGTTCGAGCGCCTGCTCCGCGGGGAGGCTCCGAAGACTCCCGAGGAGCAAGCGCTCGGTCTGTTCCTCGAGGACGTGCGCGGCGCCTTCCCGACCGAGCCGTCGCTCCAGGAGGGAGCGCAGCTCGCCGCGATCGTGCAGGCCGCTCAACTCCTCGCCGACAAGGGCGAACCGTCCGTGAGGTCGGCCACCGAAGCCGGCCGGCGTGTCCGACACGCGTCCGGACGGCCGAAGCGAAGGAGGGTGATCGTGAAGCTACCGCTGATGAGATCGCTCGCGGCGAAGGTCGTCGCCGGGCTCGTCGTGCTGATGTCGATGTTCGGAGGTCTGGCGTTGGCCGGAGCGCTGCCAGGGCAGGGCTCGGACGACGATTCGACCGACGTCGTCGAGATCCAGGACGTGTCCGACGAGGCGCCGGAGACCGAGGCGCCGGAGACCGAGGACGCCGACGACCAGGGTGAGGACGCCGACGACCAGGGCGACGACGCCGACGACCAAGGCGAAAACGAGGACGCCGACGACCAAGGCGACGACGCCGACGACCAAGGCGACGACGCCGACGACCAAGGCGACGACGCCGACGACCAGGGCGAGAACGAGGACGCCGACGACCAGGGCGAGAACGAGGACCAGGGCGAGGACGCCGACGACCAGGGCGAGAACGACGACGACCAGGGCGAGAACGACGACCATGGCGAGGACGAGTAGGGGAGCGAGGCCAACCGGCCACCTCCGCCGAGAGACGCTCGATCGTCGTGCGAGAGGTCCTACCCACCACCGTCCGTGGGTAGGACCTCAGTCGTTGGTGGGTGCCCGTGTCAAACGCCGCGCGTACTTAGGACCCGGGTTCGCGGCCGAACGCGCGGAACGGTTCCGGTTCATACTCGCTCAGCGCGCGCGACCAATCCGCGAGCGCACGGTGGATCGCCCCGTCCTCGCGCACCAACCAGGCGAGGTGCCGAAGCCCGTGCTCGACGACCTGAGAGAGATGGACGTGCGGGGGCGGGCCGGTCGCGTACCCACGCGCCAGCTCGGCTCGCGCGACGAGCTCGTCCTCGTAAGCGTTCGGGATCCGCTCGGGTCGCTCGACCGCGACGAGGAAGGTCAGCACGATCAGCTTGCGTTCGACCCTCCACGAGGTCGAATGGATCATGAACGGCTGCAGCCCGAGTTCGGCCACGGCATCGACGATGGACTCGTGCGGATCCAGGTCAGGATCCCAGCGCGCAGCTACGGTTTGCCGGCCTGTCGGGTACAGATGCCGGATCCCGTCCTCCGCAAGGTAGAGCACGACCGCTTCGAGCGATGGTTCGTTCACGCTTGAACCCTACCGACCCGGGAACGGTGGATACCGTAGCTGGACGCACCGCGGGATATTCGACAGACGCCCTCAACCGCCTGGCCGGATGAAGCGACGATAGTCGTCACGGCACTCGAGCGCGGGCTCACCGGAAAGGAAGAGGAACGAGACCCCCGGGAGCTGGCCACTCGCGTCGTGCCGCTTCAGCACCACGGCGTAGCGCTCCTCCTTGGACGTCTCGAGCTCACGGATCGGGTCGAGGAGCTGGTCCGCGACCTCGTTTCCGTTCTCGTCGACGATCACCACATCCGTGATGCTCTCCCGCGCGAGGCGTGCGAGCTCGGTCTCGGGATCGAGGTGCGTCCAGTCATCGAGCACCACGAAGTCTCGAGGCGTCACCGCGACCCGGACCGAGCGGAACTCCCCGTCGATGCGCGCGAGGCCCGAGAAGAAGGTCGCCTCCGAGCCGATCGCTCGCAGCTTCGCGTCGCGACGCATGGCCGCCTCATAACGGAGGTGCTGATCCTCCGCATCGGCCCTCGCCGCACGGGAGTCCTCGAGATCGGCCTCGCGCAGCAGCAAGATCAGAGTCGCCCAGCCGAGCGGGCCGCCCAAGTACATGGAGGCAATATCGGTTGTGCCGCCCTCATGCATGAGCACATGCGTCGCGCCCGAGTTGAGGTACGTGCTCGAAGGCGCCGGGAGGGTATGGGTCGGCGATGTCGTTCGGCCCGATCAGCCCCTCATGACCAAGAAATATTGAATCGCAAACATCACGGCCCAGGCCAGGCGAAATCCGTTCAGTGCGATCGCGGTGTTTCCGAGGATCTGCGCACGCCGGTCCGACGGGGACACCTCCGCCCGACCCCGTATGCCGAGGATCAACCCGGCGATGTAGCCGGCCGCCTGGACGATCGGAGTCCCCCAGGATGGCGCGAGGCTCGTCAGCCACGGAATCCTCCCCCAGGCGAACCCCCAGACAAGGGCAAGAATGAGGGACATCCACACCTTCGACGGGATCCTCGAAGCCTCCGAGGATTCAAGGAGTTTGGTTGGAGCAGCGGGAACCTGGTCAGAGGTCGGCAGAACGCCGTCCGGTCCGAACACGTCGCCGAGCCGCCGCAGCGAGGTCTCGTCGGGCCGCTCGGGCACGTTCCAATCCGGGGCCAAGGCTGGATCCTTGTGGCAGTTGGAGCAGACGGTCGCCTCGTCCGGCAGCTCCTCGGCGCAATGCGGACACACCTTCACGCTTCGTACTTTCGGCGTCGGGTCACCGGAGCTGTAGTCCGTGGCGTGTGTTAGGGGCGGTGGCGGTTCCGGCGGGAGCGACTGCCCGCTCTGCCGAAAAGGGGGATCGCCTTGCATCGGTCGATCAGATAGTGATGACGACCTTTCCGCGACCGTGTCCGGCCCCGATCTCGGCGATCGCCGCGGGCACCTCGCCGAGCGGGTACCTGGACCCGATCACCGGCCTGATCTTGTCCGCCTCGATGAGTTCCCTGAGCGTGGTGAGGTCTGCTGCCTTCGGCCGCGAGAGGAAGTTCGTCATCTTCTGTCCGACGAACAGCGACATCGCCTTCGCGCGCACCACGCGACCCATCCCGAGCCAGCGTCCGGCTCCTTCGCCACCGGCGAGGACGAGCGTCCCCTTCGGGGTCATGGCCCGTCGCAGATAGGAGACCTCGCGGTTGCCTGCCGTGTCGAAGATCAGGTCGTAGCGGCGGGTCCCGTTGACGATGTCCTCGCGCGTGTAGTCGATGACCTCGTCCGCGCCGATCGACCGCACGAGCTCCACCTTCGATGTGCTGCACACGCCGGTGACGTGTGCGCCGAAGGCCTTGGCGATCTGCACCGCGAACGACCCCACGCCTCCCGCCGCCCCGATGACCAAGACGCTCTGCCCCGACCGGACCTTCCCGACGTCGCGGATGCCCTGGAGCGCCGTGCACCCGGTGGTCGGCACCGTCGCGGCGTCCTCGAAGCTGAGGTTCGCAGGCTTCGGAGCGATCTTATCGGGCCGTGCCGTCGCGTACTCCGCGAACGTCCCGTTGCCAACGCCGAACACCTGGTCGCCTGGGCGGAACGCCGTGACCTCGTCGCCGACGGCCTCGATCGCGCCGGCGACGTCCTGACCTCGGACCCGCTGCTTGGGCTTCCCCAGCCCGGAGACGAGACGGATCGCGTACGGCGTGCCGGTCATCACGTGCCAGTCGCCGATGAACGCGCTCGCTGCGATGACGCGGATCAGGATCTCCCCGCGACCCGCGACCGGCGTCTCGACGTCCTCCACCCGTAGGACCTCGGCCGAGCCGTACTCGTCCTGGACGATCGCCTTCATGGTTGCTCTAGGCGACGCCCACGTTGCGCTCCTGAATGACTCGGGGAGGCTCCTCCAGGATCGGAGACGGCCTGAACCCCTTCAGGACGAGGTAGATACCCAGCGACAACTCCCAGAGGGCCTCAGGGATGGTCATGACACCCTGAATGGGGCCGCTGGCCTCGATGACGTCGTAGATGACGAGGATCCCCGCGATGCAGACCAGGGGGCCGCCGATGAGGCCGAGCATGGCCATCGCTCGGGGTACCAAGCCGGACGTGTACATCAGCCAGCCCAGGATCAGTCCGTTCCCGACGCCGACGAAGAAGCCGGGGCCGATACGGAACGCCCACTCATAGACGGCTTCGAGTCCCTGCCCGAGGGCGGCATCGGTGCCAGTCGGGGCGTCCTGCCGCACGGTCAGGATCGCAAGCATGCTGACGATCCCGATCGCGATGAAGACGCACTCGATGACACGGGCCGTGACATAGGCGAGAGCGCCCGGCTCGTTCACGCGCTTGTGGATCGAGTAGGGCACCACGGCCGTCCCGACGTTCGCGATGATGAGGAAGAGTTCGAGCACCGCCCCCGTGGCCACGAGCGCCCACGCCGCATCGCCAGCTCCGGTGACGTAGTTGGGCTCATCCAGCACCGGGGCATAGAAGATGAACCGCGCTGGGATCGAGGTGACGAAGGTGACGATCCACAGCCAGCCCGTGAAGGTGGCGATCCTTCGAGTGTCCATCTCGCGCCTCCTCTCCCTCTCCAGCTAATAGCCAGGGGGGTTCTCGCCTAAACAACCGCGGCGTCCAGAGTCGCCTCCTCGGTCTGCGTATCATCGCCTGGTCGTGTCCAAGATCCGTCCATCGCGCAAGGCCTCCTCGTTCACCGAATCGGTGATCCGCGAGATGACGCGGCTCTCGGTCGCGCACGGCGCGATCAACCTTTCGCAGGGCTTCCCCGACTTCCCGGCGCCCGAGGAGATCAAGGAGGCGGCGCGACGGGCGATCACGGACGACATCAACCAGTACCCGATCACGTGGGGCGCCGAGCCGTTCCGCGCCGCGATTGCCGAGACCTACCGCACGCGGTACGGCATGTCCTGGGTCGAGGCCGAGCGCGACATCACCGTCACGTGCGGTTCGACCGAGGCGATGATCGCCGGGCTGCTCGGTGTGCTCGACCCGGGCGACGAGGTCGTCGTGTTCGAGCCGTTCTACGAGAACTACGGACCCGACACGATCCTCGCCGGCGCCGTGCCTCGCACCGTGACCCTTTCGCCGCCGGACTGGACGTTCGACGAGAGCGAGCTCGCGGCGGCGTTCAACGCGCGGACCCGCGGCATCGTGATCAACACGCCGAACAACCCGACCGGC
>Ga0209874_1000211_pt1 | contig 16124 bp, 14 predicted proteins | sample GWRWN1_20_30_FD_187216 | JGI IMG/M metagenome (GOLD analysis project Ga0209874, IMG submission 187216) | Riverbed sediment microbial communities from areas with no vegetation in Columbia River, Washington, USA - GW-RW N1_20_30 (SPAdes)... | ecosystem: Environmental > Aquatic > Freshwater > River... | reverse complement strand
CGCAATTGAGGACACTCTGGCCACCCTGCCTAGGTCACGCCCGATGGGTGAGGGGAGGAGGAGAAAAGGACATAAGAGTCGGATTGCGGTGGTGGCAGCGGGCAAGACTTCGGAGCTGAGTCAGGAACAGGTGAGGCAACATTTGGTTGTGTGAGCGACGAGATGGCTAGGCCAGCCTCCGTGCTCGCGCAACGCGCGCGCTCAGAATTGTGCTCGTTGGACGCGCGCAATAGAGCCTGGCCTAGCCACCTCGTCGCCAAATGAGGTCTTGCCCTCGTGCGTGGTAGGTGAGTGAGAAGAGAGAAGAGATGGGAAAGGCGGTGGTGGCGTCGGGTCGAACGGCGGAGCTGAGCGAGGAGCAGGTGAAGCAACATTTGGTGGTGTAAAGGGCGTCGAAGAGACGGGACGGCGGGAGTGGACTCCGTGCTCGCAGAGCGCGCACACTAAGAAGGTGCTCACTCGACTCGCGCAGTTGGAGCCGTCCCCCGCGCCGCCCTTCGACTGTCTTGCCGGCTCGTGTGAGAGGGGGAATGGTGAGTGAGGGGAGGGGGGGGAAGAAAGAGAGAAGATCTAGAGATGGTAAGATGCCGGTAACCGTTTGCCCAATTCTGTTCAGCCTCATTTTCCTGTTGCAAGGCTGTGCGACGACGAGGTATGAACCGCTGGGCGAGGCGAGTAGTGAGGAGATCGAGCAAATCAACGACAACACGTTTCGTGTGGAGTACCGCGTGAGCCCGTTTACTTCCCAAGATGCGTTGGATGAATTCATTCTCAGGCGCTGTGCGGATGTCACGTTGCAGCAGGGCTACGATTATTTCGCGATGACAGAGAAATTCATCATCCTCAGCTATCATCGGAGTACATCGGTGACACTGAAAATGTTCAAAGGCCAGAAGCCTGCGGGTGGCTCCTTGTTTTATGATGCAAAGGAAGGGTTAGGAGTTCTGAATAAGGATCACCCCTAGGCAAGACGAGGGCAGTCAATTCCTGCATCTCGCTAGCAGGATAAATGATCCTGGCGTGAAGGAGCAGGCCGCTGCATAGAGCTATTCACGTTGCCGCCGGTTTGATCCTCATCGCCTTTGTCCTCTCGGTTTCACCCCTTCATATCCATACGTCGTACGCTGAGGAGGAGCCAGGCTCGGGCGTTCGCCCGTCGGAACGCTTTGTGCTTCGTCACAAGGTGGCCGAGAAGATCGCCGAGAAGCGGGTGCTCTCAGAAACTCTCGGCCTCAAGCTCTACGGCTATCTCGATGGCTCCTACACCCAGAACTTCAACAATCCCTCCAATGGCATCAACGAGCTGCGCATCTTCGACGTCGGTTCCAACCGGTTCCGGCCGAACCTCGCACAGGCCGTCCTGGAACGTGAGGCAAAGGCGACCAGCAACTGGCTGGATCGCGTGGGCTTCAAAGTCAAGTTCAATGTCGGTCGAGACTCGGACTTCATCGGAGGAGTCGATCTCAGCACTTTGGCGGACTTTCAGGAGTTCTATCTCCAGTACCTTGCACCGATCGGGAACGGGCTCAATGTGCAACTGGGCCAGATCAACAGCCTCGTCGGGTATGAAGTGGTGGAAAGCCCTCGGAATTTAAACTATTCGCGATCCTGGCTATTTGGTTTGGGGCAACCCTTTACGACACGCGGCGCGCGAGCATCATACGAATTCAACGAGCACGTCTCCCTATCGGTGGGCGCGATCGCCTTTATTAACTCCGGCCGAGGCAACACAGAGTACGACCCGCTTATGGAGTCCGCACTCACCATCGCTCCGTCGGCCAAGGCGAAGCTGACCCTCTATAGTCTCGTGGGACCAAGACCGGGCGCGCCAGGAACGAAGGGAGGCGACATCTTGCAGGTCGGTAGCTACTTCAGCTTCCAGGCGACAGAGCGCGGCTCGATCGTGATCGAGGCCTACTATGCCAATCAGCCCAACAGCAGCTTGGTAAGCCAGGCTGGGAATGCTCGGTGGAATGGAGTTGCCGGCTATGCGATCTACGACGTGTCAGACAAGTGGGGGGTCCGACTGCGCAGTGAAATCTTTGAAGATGCGGGCGGTTTTGTCACCTGCGGAGGAACGACTGCGTATCAACCCGGGGCCAACGTCTGTTTCGGCGCTACCTCCACGACGCCGGCTTCTCCGGTCGCCCAAACACTGTGGGAGATCACCTCGACTTTGCAGTACAAGCCGATCCCTTCCTTGACCACGCGTCTGGAATATCGATACGACAAGTCAGACAAGAACGTGTTCCAGATCGGCGGCCGAGCCGCGAGCTATCAGCCCACGCTGTCATTGGAAGCGATTTATCTCTTCTGACTCTTTCGATGGCGCTGTAGGTTCTCCTCCGGTGTGGTGGCATCGGCCGGAGCAACTGGAATCAGCACCGTGAACCCGGGTTTCGCCAGGAGCATGAGCCAAGTCACGAAGACAAACGCCGATGTCAACACGGGCATGCCGGTGGGCTCCAGCCAGATTCCGATGGAGGCCCAGACCCTGGCGGTCACCAACACGCCGATCACCGTGTAGAGAAAGCCTGGAAGGTTCAGCACTAAGAAGAAACCTCCCAGCGCCATCGCGGTCAGCGCGGCGTTGTACCCAAACAAGCCGTCACGGATCGCTTCGTCATGCGCGCCGTAGAACACCGCGGTGCCGACGGCCAGCGCGGATCCCATGAGCGCCATCAGCGCACCGATGCGGGTGTTGATCGCAATCGCGATCAGGATGACGACCCCCGTCACCCAGTTGTCCTGGAAGAAAATCTCTGCGATGCCCATGGTGATGCCGTGAAACCAGGTGATCCAGGTGTAGTCCGGTCTCGGACCCGTAAAGTCTGATGGCGATGTCGGCTTGAGGGCGTTGGATACATCAATGGTCGTAAACTGCAACAACGCGCCGAGGAAGAACCAGGTTGCAAGGACGAAGGGCATGGTGAGACCGGGGACCTTGTGGGGGCCCAGTAAGGCGGCGAAGGCGGGAACGAGGACCGAGGTAAACACTGCGCAGAGGACGATGTAGAGCCAGAGGTAGCCGTTGGGGACATCGCCGTGGGTAAAATCCTTGCTGGTATAGGCCACAAGGGCGATCGCCATCAACGCGCCATTGAATCCGAACAGGCCATCCTTGACCATCCCTCTGTCGGCTTTGAACAGCAGGGCAGTCAGCGTACTGATAATGGTTCCAAGTAAGGAGACCGCGCCGTAAATCCAAGAGTTGTAAAAGATTCCGCCCAGGATGACGGCGCCGGAAATCGGGTTATTCTGGAAGACCACCTGCCCAACGCCCCGCAGAACCCAGTCAACAAATCCCAACGTCGGATGGTCCCGGAATTGGTCCTTGAATGCCACGGAAGCCTCCTTTCGCAACGACTGGGTCTTGACAAGGTGGAAAGTTTGCCCTAGGTTACGCCTCCCCGCCTGAGAGTCAACAGTTTTTGGGCCGTAGTGCTGTTCATGAGTGCCCACGGCGCGAAACATACACTTGCGCTTGGCCAACCAAAGTAAGGTCCATACCTACGAGAGGAGGACGCATGCGGCTCACACCGAGAGAACAGGAAAAGCTGCTGATCTATCTCGCCGCGCAATTGGCCAATGAACGGAAATTGCGCGGTCTCAAGCTCAACCATCCGGAAGCGGTCGCCTACCTCACGGCCGGCGTTCTTGAGGGCATTCGTGACGGCAAAACCGTGTCGGAGTTGATGACCTACGGGGCGACGTTGTTGTCCCGGAAGGATGTCATGCCCGGTGTGCCGGAGATGATTCCGGAATTCCAGGTCGAGGGCACGTTTCCGGACGGGACCAAACTGGTCACGGTTCACCAGCCCATCCGCTAATTCTTTCAGCGCTACGCGCGTATCGCGTTCATGCAGGAGGACTTATTATGGCTACGAAAACCAAACGCGCTCCTGCCAAGCCCGGCAAAGGAACTAAGCGTCGAGGGAAGGGACCATCCTTGGCGGCCACCATTCGAGCCGAACTCGCCAAGCCGGTGATTCCCGGAGAAGTCATGGTCGCGGCCGGCGACATTGAAGCCTTCAAAGGCCGTCAGACAAGAGACCTCACGGTTACGAATAGCGGGGATCGGCCGATCCAGGTCGGATCGCACTGCCATTTCTTCGAGACCAATCGTGCCCTGAAGTTCGATCGGGAGCAGGCCTATGGGTTCAAGCTGTGTATTCCGGCCGGGACTGCGGTGCGGTTCGAACCGGGTGAGGAAAAACGCGTCACGCTTGTGGCCTTGGCCGGCAAACGAGTCGTGCATGGCATCAACGCCCTCACTGACGGATCATTGGATGATCCGCAAGTGAAAGCGAAGGCTTTAGCGCGAGCCGCCGAGCGCGGATTTGTCGGGAAAGGAGCGGCCCGATGAAAATTCCAAGAAAGCAGTATACCGACCTGTTCGGTCCGACGGTGGGTGATCGTGTTCGCTTGGCGGATACGGATCTGGTGATTGAAGTGGAAAAGGACCATACGTCGTACGGAGACGAAGCCGTCTTCGGCGGGGGCAAAGTCCTCCGCGATGGTATGGGCCAGTCATCCCGGGCCACGAATGCCAGAGGGGCGCTGGATACGGTAATCACGAACGCGCTGGTTCTGGATTACTGGGGGATCGTGAAAGCGGACATCGGGATCAAAGACGGGCGCATCGTCGGGATTGGGAAGGCCGGGAACCCCGATACCATGCCCAACGTCACGTCGGGAATGGAATGCGGGGCCGGCACCGAGGCGATTTCGGCAGAAGGCTGTATCGTGACGGCAGGAGCCCTTGAGACGCACGTCCACTTCATTTGTCCCCAGCAATGTTGGGAGGCCCTGTCGGCCGGCATCACGACGATGATCGGTGGCGGGACCGGCCCGGCCACCGGCACCAACGCGGTGACCTCGACCCCCGGCCCCTGGAACATCTCCAGGATGCTGGAGGCAGCCGAAGGGATTCCGATGAATCTGGGGTTCACCGGTAAGGGCAACTGTTCATTGCCCGACGCCTTGAACGAGCAGATCGAGGCCGGCGCGTTGGGGCTGAAGGTTCACGAGGACTGGGGCTCCACGCCCGCTGCGATTGACACGGCCTTGTCCGTGGCAGAACGGTATGACGTGCAGGTGGCCCTTCATACCGACACCTTGAACGAGGCCGGCTTCGTCGAGGACACGATCAAGGCCTTCAAGGGGCGGACGATTCACACTTACCATACGGAAGGAGCGGGCGGGGGACACGCACCGGACATCATCAAGGTCTGTGGAGAACCAAACGCATTGCCCTCCTCGACCAACCCCACCATGCCGTTCACTGTGAACACGATGGACGAGCATCTGGACATGCTGATCGTCTGCCACCATCTCAACAAGAAGGTTCCGGAGGACATCGCGTTCGCCGAATCCCGGATCAGGCGAGAGACGATCGCGGCAGAGGATGTCCTGCATGACATGGGCGCGATCAGCATGATGTCCTCCGACACGCAGGCGATGGGGCGGATCGGCGAATTGATCATCCGAACCTGGCAGACCGCGCACAAAATGAAACTCCAGCGGGGTCACTTAACGGAGCGGGGTATCCAATCCGGCAAGGGACAGAATGACAATTTTCGAGCGAAGCGGTACGTGGCCAAGTACACCATTAATCCCGCGATCACGCACGGGGTCGCGCATGAAGTCGGCTCGATCGAGGTCGGGAAAGTGGCGGATCTGGTGCTCTGGAAACCGGCATTTTTCGGGATTAAGCCGGAAATGGTTTTGAAGAGCGGGTTCATTGCCCAAGCGCAGATGGGTGACCCGAATGCCTCGATCCCGACGCCTGAACCGATTCTGAGCAGACCCATGTTTGCCTCATTCGGACGAGCCATTTGCAGCACCAGCATTACCTTTGTGTCCCAGGTGGCGGTGGAGCGAGAAGTCCCCAAGAAGCTTGGTCTCCAGCGACGGGTTGTGGCGGTCAAGAATTGCCGTAACGTCAAGAAGCGCGATCTCAAATTGAACGACGCGCTGCCGGAGATCGAAGTGGACCCGGAGACGTATGTGGTGACGGCGGATGGCGTGCGCCTGACCTGCGAGCCGATCGTGGTGCAGCCGATGGCCCAGCGATATTTCCTCTTCTAGCGTTAGGCGTTAGGGGTAAGGCGTAAGGGGTAAAGCGTGAAACTTAGAGAGTTAGGACTCCTCACGCCTAACGGTTCTTGAATCATGGACACGCTCGCGCTGCTTCAGGGGGTTCGCTTTATCGACAGCTTTTTCCCCTCCGGTGGATATGCCTTTTCGTCCGGGTTGGAGGCCGCGGTTCAGGGAAAGGCGGTACGCGACGGGAAAGAGTTTGCACGTTATGTTGAGGATGTCTTGCGCAACAGCCTCAGCCGACGGGAGGCGATCGCGGTGGCGGTTGCACACAAGGCTGTCACCAGTGGCAAACTTTCAGCCGCTCTCACGATTGATGGTGAACTGGATGCAATGAAGATCGGCCGCGAGTCGCGGCTGGCCAGCCGACAGATGGGACGGCAGGTGATCAGAGTCGCCGCTGAGCAGTTTGAAGGAGACGCTGTCTTGCAGCAGTTCCATGCGAGGGTTGAAGAGGGACGAACCCCTGGACACTTACCAGTGAGTGTCGGGCTCACTCTGGCAGCCTGCGGATGGTCCCGTGAGGAGACCGTGGCGGCTTATCTCTATCAAACGGCCGTCGGGTTCGTGTCGGCGGCGATGAAGCTGCTGCCGATCGGGCAGCGCGAGGGGCAGCGTCTCCTTGAGAAATGGTCCCCGCTTCTCACGGAACTGAGTCGCAATACGACAAAGAAGTCTGTTATGGTGTCCTGGTCGCCGGTGCAGGACATTTACGGGATGCAGCACGCCTGGTTGGAGTCGCGACTGTTCCGGTCCTAGGAGCGTATGGCCGATGGCTAATGGCGTATGGTAGCTAGCAGATAAAAAGAAGTTGGCTACTTGCCTTAAGCCATTCGCCATAAGCTCTTCGATTCCCATGGCAGAAGTTTACCATGCACCTTCACGATGAGAATCACCATCACTCCGGTGGCGGTGGATCGACCCAAGCTCGAGCGAAGCAGGTCCCGGTGATCGGAATTGGGGGGCCCGTCGGGTCGGGGAAAACCGCCTTGGTCGAAGCGCTGTGTCGAAAGCTGCGAGAGCGGTACAGTCTAGCTGTTGTGACCAACGATATTTTCACCAAAGAGGACGCCGAATTCTTAACGAGGCGCGGTGCATTGCCGCAGGACCGCATTCTCGGCGTAGAAACCGGTGGCTGTCCCCACACGGCTATCCGGGAAGATGCCTCCCACAATCAAGAGGCGCTCGATGAACTGCTCCACCGCCATCCGGACGTAGAACTGATGTTCGTCGAGAGCGGGGGGGATAACTTGGCCGCTACCTTCAGCCCTGAGTTGGCTGACCACGTCATTTATGTGATTGATGTGGCCGAAGGCGACAAGATTCCTCGCAAAGGGGGGCCTGGCATCACAAGATCTGATTTGCTGGTCATCAACAAGATTGATCTGGCTCCGTATGTCGGTGCCGACCTGTCGGTGATGGATCGTGACAGCCGCCGGATGAGAGGCGACCGCCCATTTGTCTTTACCAATCTGCTGAGCGGTGAAGGGCTTGATCGCGTGGTTGAGTGGGTCGAGCAGCGCATTCCCCAACGTACCCCACGCCGCTAATACTTGACCACCACACGCACATGCCGACCAAGAAACGTAGCCGCGGACGAGTGTCTCCCTCATCGGTCGGCCGGGTCGGCACGCTGACGCTCGAATACCTTCGACAAGGTCAACGGACGGTTTTCGGGCGAACGAACTGCCAGACACCCTGGCACCTCCTCCCGCCCATTTATCTCGACGAAACCGGGACGGCCTACACGCTCTTACTGAATCCATCTGGTGGTCTCGTGGGTGGGGACTGCTTGTCCATTTGCATGAAGCTGGACAAAGACGCGCATGTCTTGATCTCCACGCCCTCAGCGAACCGGGTGTACCGTGCTGAGTCGGAGATCTCAGTCCAGGAGGCGGATATCCGTCTTGGGCCCGGTGCGATCCTTGAGTGGGTCCCTGAACCGACTATTCCCTTTGCTGGTTCGCGCTTTCGTCAGGCCATACAAGTGCAACTTGCCCCTGGTGCGACCGTCATGCTGTGGGATGCGATCGCCTCCGGCCGGATCGCCAGAGGTGAACGTTGGGCCTTTGCCAGCCTCGACAACGAGATTTGGATCACGACTGCTTCTGGCCAGTCGGTGCTGGAACGGTACCATCTCAACCCAACTGAAAAGGGTGGGGTGGGGCTAGCGACCGACTGGGACTACGTTGCCTCGCTCTATCTGGTCAGCGACGCGGTCAGTTCGGAAGTCTGGAAACGGCTGGAGGAGCAGCTTGCAGCGATCCTGGAGGAGCGTCCTTGCTCGGTCTTGGGGGGCCTGTCCCAGCCAGCTGCGCCGGGACTCGCCGTCAAGCTGGTGGCGCGTTCAGCCCCAGATCTGAATGCCATGCTTGAAGCCATGTGGGGGGCCATCCGGGCGCAACTGTGGGGCCTTTCCGCCCCTGCCTTGCGGCGCTACTGACAGGATGTTGAAAAAGGCCGTCAGCTTTGTTCTCGCGTCGCTTGGAGGCTCAACGTACCGAGAAGAGTACGCCCTCGCCTCCTCGCTCGCTGCGGCCGCGCTGGGCGACCTTTTTGAACATCCTGGACAGGTGTCCTAAGATCATCGTGACCATTGCTGGGTTTTCCCTTGAAGAGTCGCCAAAGTGGCTTTTCAGTGCCCTACTAGGCTTAGAAAGCCCTTGACAGGCTCCTTCCCAGGATGGTATGAGAATAGGCACTTTTCTGGAGACAATGACGTCTCCACATCAGGTACAAAAGTACTCGTAAGCGGACAAGGGCGTCCTCTGCTCCATCTCTGGGGCAGAGGACATTTTTTTTGGCCAAGTTTGGTGTGAGTCCAATGCGGCACTTTCGCGTCGCTATGGTCCAGATGAACCCCACGGTCGGGGATCTGGAGGGGAATGTTCGGCGGATCACCACCTGGCTCCGGGAAGCCCGTAAGGCCAAGGCTGATCTGGTCGTGTTCCCGGAGCTTGCGATCACCGGCTATCCACCGGAAGATCTGCTGCTCAAGCCGAGGTTTCTCGAGGACAACCGTCGGGCTCTTGAAGAGATCGTTCGCGCTTGTCGCGATCTTGCGGCGGTGGTTGGGTATGTGGGACAAGGTGGCGGGTCCCCTCCGAAATCGGCCCATCCGATGGTCGTCCCGGCCGGCCGACACGAACTCTACAATGCGGCGGCGGTGATATTCGGCCAACGGCTTGTGACGACTTACGAGAAGATGTACCTGCCGAACTACGGGGTCTTCGACGAGAGCCGGTACTTCCACCCAGGCCGACGCATTCCCATTGTGGTGCTCAACGGCACCGCGTTCGGCGTGAATATCTGCGAGGACATCTGGTTTCCAGAGGGGCCCTGCCGTACCCAGGCTGCGGCGGGGGCTGAAGTGATCGTGAATATCAATGCCTCGCCCTTTCATGTCGGCAAGAGCCGATTCCGGGAGCAGATGCTGGCGACCCGCGCCAGGGAAAATGGCGTGATCGTCACCTACACCAACCAGGTGGGCGGCCAGGACGAACTGGTCTTTGACGGCAACAGCCTCATTGTCGACCAGAACGGCGAAGTCATCCTGCGGGGCAAAGTCTTCGAAGAAGACCTGTTGATTGCCGACTTGAATATTGCCGCGGTGGCTCGCGCGAAACTGGCTCACGGGCGAAAGAAATGGCCGGGCGGGCGGATTGGAGCGGTGGTTGAGCGCGTGGTGATCTCGGAGTCTTATCGGCCAAGGAGGCGTGCCAGGCTGATACCAGACAATGCGACGCCGCTGGATCCTTTGGAGGAGGTCTATCGGGCTCTTGTGGTGGGTGTGCGCGACTATGTCCGAAAGAATGGGTTCAAGCAGGTGGTAATCGGATTGAGCGGGGGCATTGATTCGGCGCTGACGGCGGTCATTGCGGTGGATGCGCTGGGCGCGGCCAATGTACTGGGCATCTTCATGCCTTCTCCCTACACCTCTCGCGAGAGCCATGAAGACGTGACGGAGCTGGTTCGACGCCTGCGGATCGAGTTACGCACGATTCCGATCGCGGCCCCCTTCACCTCGTACCTCGAGTCTCTCGCGCCGTCCTGTGAAGGCAGAGCCGCCGATACAACCGAAGAGAATCTGCAGGCCAGGATCAGGGGCAACATCCTGATGGCGCTCTCCAATAAGCTGGGGCATCTCGTGTTGACCACCGGCAACAAAAGCGAGATGAGCGTGGGGTATGCCACACTCTATGGCGATATGGCGGGAGGGTTTGCGGTGATCAAAGATGTGCCCAAGACGATGGTCTATGACCTGGCGCGCTTGCGCAATCGAATGGGGAAGACCGCAGTCATCCCTAAGCGGATCTTGGACCGGCCTCCATCGGCTGAGCTGAAACCGAACCAGACAGATGAGGATACGTTGCCGCCCTATTCGATCCTGGACCCGATTCTGAAGGCCTACGTGGAGGAGGATCGGGCTCCGGAGGAAATTATCGAAATGGGGTTCGAGCGGGAGACGGTCGTGCGGGTGATCACTATGGTGGACCGCAGCGAGTATAAACGACGGCAGGCTCCGATCGGGATCAAAATCACGCATCGGGCGTTCGGCAAAGACCGCCGGATGCCGATCACCAATGGCTACCGAACGATTTGAACAGGAACGAGCGAACAGGTGTCCCTCGCTGATCGCATTCACAAGGAGGCTATTGTGACAGCCATTGTGACAAAGGTGGCGAAGTATGGGGTCCTGATCCTGGGGGTCGTCGGCTGCGTGCTCGTGTGGGCGACCGGTGCCTCATCACAAGAGGCGTCGCCGCTACCGGCTTCAGCGAAGATTGACAGCGGAGACACGGCCTGGGTCCTCGCGTCCTCTGCCTTAGTGCTGGCCATGATCGTGCCGGGTCTTGCGCTGTTTTATGGAGGGCTGGTACGGAGCAAGAATGTGATCGGCACGATGATGCATAGCTTCATCATCCTCTGCGTGGTCAGCCTGATCTGGGCACTGTTCGGGTACAGCCTGGCGTTCGGACCGGATCGAGGAGGGGTGATCGGAGGACTCGATTGGGCCGCCCTGAGCGGTGTCGGCTCTCTTCCCCATCCGACCTATGGTCCGACGATCCCGCATCTGGCCTTTGCGGTGTTTCAACTGCTGTTTGCGGCCTTTACGCCGGCCCTCATTGCCGGCGCCTTTGCCGAACGCATGAAGTTCAGCGCGGTTCTGCTGTTCACCATCTTGTGGTCTATTTTTATCTACTGTCCACTGGCTCATTGGCTCTGGGGGGGCGGGTGGCTGAGCAAACTGGGGGCCTTGGATTTCGCCGGAGGGGCGGTCGTGCACACCAACTCGGGTGCCGCGGCGCTGGCCTGCGCGGTGGTGTTGGGGCGTCGCCGCGGTTGGCGAACCGACTACATGGCTCCACACAATCTCCCATTCATCCTCCTGGGTACGGGGCTTCTGTGGGTGGGATGGTTCGGCTTTAATGGCGGGAGTGCCAGGGGAGCGAATGCCGTCGCCGTGGGCGCCCTGGCCGCGACCCATCTCGCTGCCTCCACGGCGGCGCTGGCCTGGATGATGGTGGAATGGATGCACCGTGGCAAGCCCACCGTCTTGGGGGTGGCCAGCGGGGCCGTGGCTGGCTTGGCCACCGTGACGGCTGGGGCCGGCTTTGTGGGGCCTCTCTCGGCCATGCTGATCGGGGGCGCGGCCGGCGTGCTCTCCTATTTCGCCATTGTCTGGAAGGGGAAGATCGGCTATGATGACGCGCTCGATGTCGTCGGGATCCACGGGGTCGGTGGCATCCTGGGACTTCTGGCGACCGGGCTCTTAGCCTGCAAGGCCTTGAATCCAGCCGGGGCGGACGGCGTCTTTTTTGGCAATCCTGCCCAGTTTGGCATCCAGACCCTGACGGTCGTGTCGGCGGTGGTGTTCTCCTTTGTCGGCACCTATGTGATCCTTAAACTGGTTGATGGCCTGACCGGGTTACGGATCACGCCGGACGAAGAGGCCACCGGATTGGACATCAGCCAACACAGTGAGCGCGCGTACTCATAAGACAAAGAACTGATAGCCGATAGCGTATAGCGAGATACTCGAGGTCCTAGCCATAAGCCATCATCCATTTGCTCCGGAGGCCGACATGAAACTCGTCGAGGCGATCATTAAGCCGTTCAAGCTGGATGAAGTGAAGGATGCGCTGCTGGAGATCGGTATCCAGGGCATGACGGTGACGGAGGTCAAGGGGTTCGGCCGCCAGAAGGGACACAAGGAGACCTACCGTGGAACCGAGTACACCATCGAGTTCGTGCCCAAGGTCAAAATCGAAGTCGCGGTCACGGACGGTCAGGTGGCGCGCGTGATCGAGACCATCACGAGGACGGCGAAGACCGGCAGTATTGGAGACGGCAAGATCTTCGTGCGGGATCTTGGCGCCGCGGTCCGCATCCGCACGGGCGAGACGGGGGAGAGCGCGCTGTGAGCCCAATTCCTGACGGCCAACGGGATATCGAGACGCAGACGGCCGGTGCGACCCTCGCCGGGCAGCGAGAGACGATCCGTCAACGGTTATGGGACGGCGTCTCCGGTGCGGAGGTCATGGCGGCCCTGACCGAGTTGGTGGATGGTCTCATTATCGGCCGGTACCGGAATGTCGTGCGGAGGATGGACGAGCACGCGGTAGAGGCCGGTTCTCAGCACTGCTGCCTCGTGGCGCTTGGTGGGTATGGCCGACGCGAGTTGGCTCCCTACTCCGATATTGACCTCATGTTCTTATATCGGCCGGAAGTGGCGGCCGTGGTGCCGGAGTTGGTTCGGCAGATATTGCACCAGCTCTGGGATGTCGGCTTTCAGGTGGGCCACAGCGTGCGAACCATCCAGGATTGCCTCGAGCTGGCCTCAACCGATCTGACCATCAGGACCTCCATGATGGAAGCCAGGTTTTTGGCCGGGAGTCCTCAGCTCTTTCAGGAGTTTCGGCGCCGGTACTTTCGGCGGGTGGTGGCCCGGGGAGCGGATCGATTCATTGAGCACAAGCTTGAGGAGCGCCGTCGCGAGTATGAAAAGTTCGGAGAGACGGTGTATCTGCTGGAGCCCAACGTCAAGAAGAGCAAGGGCGGGCTACGGGACCTCCACCTGCTCCAATGGGCCGGTATGGCCAGGCATCAGGCCGCAACAATTCTTGACCTGTCTGATCGGGGCATCCTCTCCCGACAGGATTACCGAGCGTTGAGCGAGGCGCGCGAGTTTGTGTGGCGCGTGCGGGCCTTCATGCATCTTCATGCGGGGATGGCGCAGGAGATTCTGTCGTTCGACGAACAGGTCTGGCTGGCAGAGCGCTTCGGGTTCCAGGACCGTCCGCACCTGCTGGCCGTCGAACAGTTCATGCAACAGTATTACCGCCATACGATGGGGCTACACGAGCTCTGCATGCGGTTTGTGGATCGATGCCGACGTGTGCCGATCTGGCGCCGCCTCGCCAGGTTCTTGCCCTCGCCGCGGCTGGATGGCCATTTCCTGGTAAGCGGGGAACAGCTCACGGTTCCGGCGGAGTTGCGCCCTCGTGTGCTGGACAGTCCGGACTTACTGCTTCGGCTGTTTGATCTGGCCCGCTGCCGCCGGCTCACGGTCGATACCACGCTGCTCGAAGACATCCACCGACATGTGGAGACGGTCTCGGAGGAGGCGTTTCATACGCCGGAGGTGAGTCGGATCTTTTTGCAGATCCTGTCGGGGCCTGGTGTGGCCGACACTCTCAATGCGATGCACCGGGCCCATCTCCTGGAGAAGCTCATCCCGGTATTCTCGACGGTGCGAGGGCTGATGCAGTTCAACCAGTACCACAAGTACACGGTGGATGAGCACAGCCTGCTGGCGGTTGCGAAAGCCGAGGAATTGGGCCAAGAGCCAGGGATTTTCAAGGAGGTCTATGAGGAGATCCACCGCAAAGACCTGCTTCATTTGGCGGTCCTCCTGCATGACCTTGGGAAGGGGCGCGAGGAAGACCACAGCGAGGTCGGGAAGGCCATTGCCGAGGAAACCGCGGCTCGGTTGGGTTATGACGAGCAGGAGAGGCGCACGTTGGCCTTTCTGGTGCATCGCCATCTGATGATGGCCCACACCGCCTTCCGGCGTGACCCCTATGACGAAAAGGTGCTGTTGACGTTTGCGCGGGCTGTCGCGACGCCTGAGGTGCTCCGTAAACTGTTTGTGTTGACCGCCGCCGATCTCGCGGCAGTGGGGCCGGGCGTCTTGACGAAGTGGAAGGAATCCTTGTTGATCGAGTTGTACCTGCGGACGCTGCCGGAGGTCTCGGGCGAGCGGGAAACCGGGGCCGGCCCAGAGCGTCTCAAGAAACTGGCGGAGGAGGTCGCGGGTAAAGCGGTGGGGCTGGCGAAGAATAACATGGACCTCCAGCGGATCGAATCCCAACTGGGTCAGTTTCCGGTGCGCTACCTATACGGGACCCCTCCAGCCAGGATTGCGGCGCACTTGGCGGCGATTCAGCAATTGCTACCCAACGGGGTGCTGGTGGAGGACACCTTCAACCAGGCGCTGGGCACCTGTGAATACACCGTGATGACCTTCAATGATCTGACTCCTGGGATTTTCTCGAAAATTGCGGGCGTGATGGCTGCCATGGGCCTGCACATCTTGGATGCCCAGATCATCACCCGCGAGGACGGGGTCGTGGTGGACACCTTTCAGGTGAGTGATCCGGACTATGCCGGCACACCGCCGCTGGAACGTCGAGCCGGCATCGGTCGCACCATCGCCAAGGTCCTGCAGGGGCAGGAGACGGTCGAACACTTGATGGGCCGCGGCAGCAGGCTCTCGACCGCGCGTCGCCTTCCTTCCAGCCGTCAGGCAACCGAGGTGCAGGTGGACAATGAAACTTCGGACCGTGCGACCATCATCGACGTGTTTGCCGACGATCGGCAGGGGCTGCTTTTCGTGATCACTCATGCCATCTTCACCCTGGGCCTATCGGTGCTTGCCGCGCGCATCTCGACGCGGTTGGATCAGGTGGTGGACGTGTTCTATGTCACTGATATGGACGGGGCGAAGCTGCAGGACCACAGCCGCCTCGAGACGATCCGTGCGACGATCAAGGAGGACATTGATCGGTTCCTGAATGAGAAAGGCGAGAAAGTCAGCGAGCTTGAACGTCAGTCGTCGTATTCATCATCATGAGAAGAGGCTAGGAAAGGAGGATTGGAATGACTTCCCGCGAGGTACTGGAATTTGCGAAGAAACACAAGGTGCAGGTCGTGGACCTCAAGTTCGTGGATTTGCTCGGCACGTGGCAGCACTTTACGATCCCGGTCGAGGAGCTGAATGAAGGGACGTTCAAAGATGGGTCGGGGTTCGACGGCTCATCCATCAGGGGATGGAAGGCGATCCACAATAGCGACATGTTGGCAGTCCCTGATCCGGCGACCGCCTGCATGGACCCCTTCATGGCTGTGTCGACCCTGAGTCTAGTCTGCAATGTAGTGGATCCCATCACGCGGGAGAACTATGACCGTGACCCTCGGAATGTTGCGTTGAAGGCTGAGAAATATCTCAAGAGCACCAAGATCGGTGAGATTTCGTACTGGGGGCCCGAGGCCGAGTTCTTTATCTTTGACGAGGCCCGCTATGACCAGAATAGCCACAGCTGCTACTACTTCATCGATTCCGACGAGGGAATCTGGAACGCGGGGAAGGAGGGAGCCAACCTCGGCAACAAACCACGCCACAAGGAAGGCTACTTCCCGGTTCCGCCCATGGACACCCAGCAGGACATCCGGAGCGAGATGATTTTGGAGATGCAGAAGGCCGGGATCCCGATCGAGAAACACCACCATGAGGTGGCCACGGCGGGACAGGCCGAGATAGACCTCCGCTTCGATTCGCTGGTGACGATGGCCGACAAGATGATGATGTATAAGTACGTGGTCAAGAATGTCGCCCGGCGTCATGGCAAGACCGTCACCTTTATGCCCAAGCCGCTGTTCGGCGATAACGGCTCCGGCATGCACACGCATCAAAGCATCTGGAAAGAAGGCAAACCGCTGTTTGCCGGGAAGGAGTATGC
>Ga0209874_1000210_pt1 | contig 16133 bp, 26 predicted proteins | sample GWRWN1_20_30_FD_187216 | JGI IMG/M metagenome (GOLD analysis project Ga0209874, IMG submission 187216) | Riverbed sediment microbial communities from areas with no vegetation in Columbia River, Washington, USA - GW-RW N1_20_30 (SPAdes)... | ecosystem: Environmental > Aquatic > Freshwater > River... | reverse complement strand
CTCGAACACTTCTGCCCAAATTTTGAGTGTGGCGGGCTTTAGTGCGTCGGGCTCGTCTTCCGGGGCGAAGATTGGGGTAGACGAGTAGTACACGAACTTGTCCGCTCCTGGCCTATGGTCGGCGCGAGGCTCGAACACGTAAGAGACTGCCATGGTCAAACCTCCCGAGAGAACCAAATCATACCTTGCAGGGCAATCCACGCGTCTCCGTCCTCAGTGAACGGCGTTGCCTTATCGTGCGCCTCGAACCATGCCCATGCGCCTTGCCAACCGCGCGAACGACCGAGTGACTGCGCTTCATTCATCATGTCGCGCGCCTCGCTGTATCGCTTGGCTCTGATAAGGTCCCAAACCCGTTCGGTCCACGCGATGCGCTTAGCTTGCGCCGCATTCTGTGGGAGCGCCATCCTGGTTCCTCCGTCCTGGCCGGTTCTGATAGGTCGATCTTCCTCTCATTGTCAACGTCTGTCAAGTCGTCTGAGAACGTGGCGGCGACCGTTACCGTATCGTGATCTCGGACGCGCGGGCTCGAATCGTGGTATGCTCTCCCCGGAGGAATTGCAATGGGTGTGGGCTCATATTGCCAGGATTGTCCGCATGAGACAGCGGACCATCCTCGCAAAAACCGCTTTCACTGCCGATGGTGCAAATGCGAGGGCAAAAGGATAGCAGCTCGTGCCTACCGACGACAGCAGCGCACAAACCCTCGATATCGGTAAACGCGCGTCTGACGTAATCAATCTCCACCTGATCGGCGGGAACGTCGGCAAATGGGTAGCTCTTCGTCTGTCAGACGGGTCGAGCGATGGCATCCCCTACGATAGCCGCCGCGAAGCAATCGAGCATCAATTACACGAACAATTATGCTGCTACGTTCGCGTTCCACTAACCGGAATGCCGCCCGAGCATGCATTACGATTCATCCAGCTCAACCGCGCACTCTATGAGGCCGGCTATCGCATCGCCGATCCCGATATGCCAGGCGAGCCAATCTATCCGGAACGGCTAGAGGATATCCTGCCGTGGATCATAGGGAGAGCGAATTGAGCAGCGACAATTTAGAGGACATTGCCGCAACAGCAGAGCCCGTCGTTGAGCCATTCACCGGCAACGATTCGAGCGCACCATACGGCAGGAAAGCCGATGGAACGCCGCGAGCAAAGCCCGGACGACGGGCAGGACAACCATCCGGAACTGGCACACGCCGACGCTCAACCACGACGGCGCGGGAAGCAACCGATTTCGAGACTCCACTCCTCGGGCTCTTCCAATTGCCAGCGGGCGTCCTCGCCATCGCGGGAATGCAGCGGCCAGTATTCGCGGCCGACGCCGCAGCAATTACCGTCCACGCGCCGAACATCGCAAGCGCGCTCAACGATCTCGCACACGAGCGGCCAGAAATCGCGGCCATTCTCGAACGCGTGTTACAGGTCGGACCCTACGGCGTATTGATTGCTTCCGTCGCGCCGCTCGCGCTACAAATCCTTGCCAATCATGGCGCGCTACCCGAGGGCGCGCTCGGCACCATTCCGCAGAAACAATTGATCGCGTCGTTCGTGCCCGAAGGAATGCAACCGCAGTCGGATAACGGAAGCCGCGATGGTCGCCCAAATCCTACCGAGTAACACGTCGGTTCCGACGATTGACCGTGATACTTTTATCGCGGATATATACGTTGCTCGGCCCGGAGAACATCATACGTTTCTCGGCCCGACTGGCAGTGGAAAAACCACGCTTGCTAGTGAACTTATCGACGTATATGCAACGCGTGATTTTCCGGCGCTTATCCTAGTCATTAAGCCAAAGGATGACGTGGTTGAGCGTACATTCGTTAAGGGCATGAAATTCAAGCGGCTTAAGTCGTGGCCGCCACTCCCGCCACTATGGGGAAAGCAGACACCGCGAGGCTATGTCCTTTGGCCTGAACACGTTTACGATCCCGACAAGGACGATCCAAAGCTTCATAAGGAAATGCGGAAAGGATTACTCGCCGCTTACGCAAACAAAATCGGCCACTCCAAAGTCGTCGGTAATATGGTATTCGCGGACGAGACGTGGGGATTGATTGATCTCAAGTTAAGCCGCGAAATTGTCACGTTGCATACGCGTGGACGTTCGATGGGATGCGGGCTATGGGTAAGCTCGCAACGGCCGACGTATATCCCTAAAACTTCGTACAGCCAAGCTGAACACCTCTTTCTCGCGTATGAGCCCGACAAGAGCGCGCGAGACAGATTCCGTGAGATCGGCGGCGTCGTCAATTCCGAAATTATCGAGGCTATTGTTCTCCGGTTGAAGCGATATCAATGGCTCTATATTCGTCGGGAAGATCGTTACTGTTGCATCGTAAATGCATGAGGAGTAGAATTACGGTGGTGGGCAGCCGTCATGCACGTAATAGAACGTGCATAAACAGAAAGGGTTTGCCATAATGGCGGCAAACGCGGCGACTGTCCAGCGCCCGGCTCCGGGCGGTAAACAAGCGGCTCCAAAGCCGCGCCCGTTCCGAATCGGCGTCCAGTCGAAAGACGAAATCGACTACGATGTAACGTTCACCGGAACCACGACGACTCAGGATTTGCCTGTCCTCAACGTCCCGCCCGCTGGATTCCTTCGCGGGCTCTACATCATCGTTGAGACGTTGTCCGGTAACACAGGAACTGTCTCGGTGACGTTCAAGGAGGACGGGCCGTTTAACGTCCTTGAAACCGTCACCTTGGAGGACGTGAACTCTCAGCCGATCATCGGCCCGATCTCCGGTCACGATCTTTACCTCATCAACAAGTACGGCGGCTACGATTTCTCGTCCGACCCGCGTAACGCCGTTCCTCCCGCGTACTACGCGCTTTCGGGTGTCGGCACGACTGCCGCATCCCCTGGCACGGCTCAGGGTGGCGCGTATTCCTTCGTGCTACGCGTGCCCGTTGAACTCGTCCAGCGTGACGGGCTCGGCTCGCTTCCGAACAAGTCCGGAACGTCGATGTTCAAGCTTCGTCTCCGGGCGAACACGACCGCGAACGTCTACGGTACGGCGCCCGGGTCGGCGTGGGTGACTCGTGTTCGCGTCCAGCAAGTGAACTGGTGGGACCCGCCCGAGACTGACCTCAAAGGCCGTCCCCTCGCACAGAACCCTCCCGCCGTCCAGACAACGCAGTATTGGTCAAAGCAAAGCTACCCCGTTGCCGCTGGGCAGTCACGACAAGGACTACAGCGAGTCGGATTCCTCATCAGGAATCTCGTCATCGTGCTACGGGACACAAGCTCGACCCGCTCGGGCTCCGGAGACAGCGCATTTCCCGATCCGTTCACGCTGCAATTCGAGGCAATCCAGCTCATCGTCCGAGCCCGCATTCTGTGGCTAAAGCGCATGGCGAGCATCTACGGCATGACCATTGCCGAAGTGCTCGCGGGCGGCGCCGCAGGCTCGGGAATCAACGCGCGGGATAACGGCGTGTACGTCGAGCCGTTCACCCTCGATTTCGGGCTCGGCGTCGGCGCAGAAACCCGCATGGGTTTGCTGCCTACGTCCAGCGCGTCACGGCTGGAAGTTCAGGGCACGCTCGGAACCGGGGCGGGTACGCTCACCGTTCTGACGAACGATGTTGCTCCCGCGAACGGTGACGACCTGCAAATCGTCGGACGATAAAGGAATCCGAATAGAGGCTCGGGCGGGTGAGGGTAACAGTCGCTAGGTGCGCTCGCTCACTCACCCGCCCGGGATAGAAACGGAGGAACGAATGCCAAGCGGCGATGACGTTCTCAAAGTGCTCGTGGATGACGCGCTCGCTCGCGGCGTCCATGCCGATGCCGAGAACGTTCTCAGGGAATGGCGCAAGGACAACACGACCGACGAAGAGCGCGACGACGCGCTCACCGATGACGAATTCCGCGAGAAGCACGGACACGCTCGCGGGGAAACCCCGCCCGCTAAGGTCGCACACGAGCCGGCCGCCCGTAGCGGCAGCGCGCGGAACCGATAGGAGGAACGATGGAACTTCTCAAACCCGATCTCAAAGCGATCGTATGGCTGGCGGTTGGCTTTCTCGTCGTGCCATACGTCGTCAAGATGGTGCGCCGCTAGGCGATGCCATCGAAAGCGGCAGTCAACGGACGCGCGCTCGCGCTCGCAACGGGTGGCGCTGTCCTGCTGTACGCTGGGCTACGCGGAGAGAACCCGTTAGCGGCTCTCAGAGGCATTCTAACGGGTTCTCCTCCACCCGTGCCGGAGGGAACCCCTATCACGCTAGAGGACTTCGGTGGCGGGACGATACCGGCTACCGGAACCATCGTGGCGGGTGGCGCGTTCCCGCAGCTCGCACAAGCCGCAACGAAGTACCTCGGACGCCCGTATAAGTGGGCGGGTACGTTCGTCGGCAACAGTGGCGGCGATTGTAGCGGGCTCGTCGTTCGGTCCTTCGCTGATCTCGGTATCTCGGGTGTACCACGAACGTCCGGACAGCAAATGGCATGGCCGAAACTGCGGAAAGTCAATGATCCAAGCGCGGGTGATCTCGTCTGGTGGCCTGGTCATATCGGCATCATGGTTAGCCCGTCTCGGATGATTAACTCTCCGCATACCGGCACCGTTGTTCGTTACGATGGCGTCGGCGCGCGTAGCGGTCACGCGCCATTGTATCTCCGCTATATCGGGCGGTCAGTCGGGCCGAGACGAAGCGGGCGAGCAATATGAAACGACGTAGCATGATCCTCGAACTACTCGTGTTGAGCGCAGCAGTGTTCTACCTCCTCAACCGAGAGCAATTGCCAATGCTCGCATTCCATCGCGCCGCATACATTGGCTGTCAGCAAGCGGCGCGCACGCTCGGCCGCCTCGGCATGGAATTAGAGAACAGCTACCGGGTAAAGGTGACACCATGAGTCGCACAACCGGGCCGGTTCTCGCCATCGGCGGAATCACGCTGGCGAACAAGAGTCTCCTCAACGGCGAGCCATTCGATTGGAAAATTGCGATCTCAACGGGTGTCGCCGCTGGGCTCTTTTCGTTGCTTGAACGTGGATGGGAGGATGGCGCCGTTGCGCTTGCATGGCTCGCGCTGCTAACGATCCTTCTTGTTCGGATCGACCCGAAAACTCCGGCACCGATGGAGTCGCTTAACAAATGGCTACAGAAAGGCGGCAAGTAGTGACTACGATTGAAAAGGTCCTTATGGGGATCATCGGCGTTGCGATGGTGACAACGCTTATCCTTCCGCGTCGTCAGACGCCGCAGGTCATCAACGCCGCAGGAACGGCGTTTACGCGCTCGCTCGGAACGGCAATGGGTGTCACGAGGACGGCGCGCTAGGAGGGAAGCCGTGAACGTCAATAACGATTTCAAGCGCGGATTCATGGTCGCCGCTGGCGTCATGGTCGCGCTGTATCTCGTCGGGCTCGCAACCGGCACGCTCCGGAAGATCATCTAGCAATGGCGCGAAACCCGACCGCGCCCGCCCGCCCGACCTACTCGGGCGCATGGCGGAATGCTTCAACGTATTCGGATCGTGCATTGCCGCCAGCTCCGGGCGCCTCGGCATTGCATATGCATCCCGACGAGCCCGATCCCGGGCAGGTCGCGGCGGGCTACCCTCGCGTCGATTACGCGCCGCTCTATTTGACGCAAGAACCCGATGATGCTTACGCGTTCGAGCTGGATACGCCCGGACTCGTGATCGACACGGAGCCAATCACCCACGACGCGGACGATCCACAGACGTATCATTCCGCTCCCGTCTCGGGTATCCCGTCGCTCCCGCCCGATCTCCGCGCGCACATGATGGATCGTGGCGCCGCAACCGAGCAGAGCTACGAACTGCCGCAACAGCGAGCGTCTGACGAGCGGCCAGCAACCGAACGATGGGAACAAGCGCCCATTGCCGTTCCTTCCCTGGTGACAATGCAGCGCGGAACAAACGCGCTTGACGTGAACAATCCCGATGGCTTCCGGCTCGGCTGGTCAGTCAAGCGGTACTATCACCGGTGGATGCTACACGAGCAAATGCGTCACACCGAGCGCGCGCTCTATCCAGGTGGCGCAGCCAAGGCGGTTGTTTCTCCCGCGATGACAGCGGAGAACAGCAACCGCTATACCTCGCCGTTCGCATGGCGGTCGTTCTATGGAACACCGAATATGCAGAACCCGCTACTTCGGCGGAACCCAACCGATGCGCAGAGTGTTGACGCGATAAGCGACGGAACTGAGGACGAGAGTGGTATTCCCGCCGATTGGGTGATCGGATAATGCCAGAGCAAAACGTGAACGTTCCCGCAGTCGGGAAAGTGAAGCGTATCTATGTTATCGGTGGGCTCGCTGCCGTCGCGGGCATCGTCGTATATGCATACTGGCGACGTTCTCAGATGCCCGAAGAAGTTGCGGCTGGTGAGGGCGATCAATTCGTGCCCGAGGATTGGAGTCCAGACGCGTACGTCGGTGCAACCGCGCCCGGTGGTGAAACCTACGATCCCGCCATTACCGATGGTGGAGTTACCACCAATGCGGAATGGTCGCAACGCGTTGTCGATCTCCTAGAGGGCGTTGGTTACGATCGTAACAAAGCGGCGGCAACGGTCGGAAAGTATCTCTCGGGACAACCGCTGGACGCAACCGAAAAGCTCATCATTCAAACGGCTATCGCGTTGCTTGGCAATCCTCCCGCTGGCGCGCTGCCGATCATCAGCGCGCCGACTCCAACAACGCCGACACCGACGTCAACACCGACGCCCGGCACGGCAAAGGGAAAGATCATCGGCGCGCACGGCACACAACTAACAGCGAATACCACGCTGATCTCGCTTGCTCGCCGCTACGCTGCCGCGCCGCATATGGGCGACAGTGTTGAGGGCACGAAGCGATGGATTCTGGCGCGGAATCCTTGGCTTATCGTGCGTCGGCTTAACCATAACAACAGTGTACTCAAAAAGGGATGGGTTATCGTTGTCCCGACTCGTGCCAAATAGAGAGGAATAGGAATGGCTCTTGCACCCCCCGCATCGCTCGGTGTCGGGCTCGCAACCGCTGGACTCGTGTTGGCGATTCACTCGCAAGCAACACCAAGCATGGCCGATATCCGCGTCGGACAGCCGAACGACGATCATATCGACCGAAGCGAACGCGCCGCGTCGTGGATGAGTGTTGGACTCGTCGCGGCTATCTCGCTCGTCGCCAAGGACCCGACCATTTTCATCATCGGCGGTTCCGCCGTCGTCGCGCTCGCCTGGTGGACTCGTTACGGGAACTCTGTCAATCCGTTGACGAACAGCGCGAGCCTAGAGGGTATGGTTCAGCGACTTGACATTTCACCGCAGCCACCCGAAGAGACAGACAACGTTGACGAGAGCGTCGTAGGGTTCTAATGGCAAAGATTGGCTCGCAAGAGATCGCGCGCTTGGCACAAGCGGCGGGCTTTCGCGGCGCTGATCTCCAAACAGCCGTCGCGGTTGCGCTTGCAGAGAGCGGCGGGAATACAACCGCGACAAACCGCAACACGAACGGAACCGTTGATACTGGACTATGGCAGATCAATAGTGTTCATGGTTTCTCGAACCTTACCGATCCTGCCACGAACGCTCGCGCTGCTAAAACCGTCCTCGGCCGGCAAGGGTGGTCGGCGTGGTCGGTATTCAAGAGCGGTAAGTTTCTCCTGTATATGCCGACCGCTGGCGCTGCTGTTCTCTCGCTACCGGGCGGGGTAGCGACTGGTGATCCTCTTGCCGATAAGGCATCAGGAGCGGTACAAAGCGGCGTGTCAACGCTTGGTGATATAACAGGAGCGAAAGCCGCTGGACAAGCTCTCTCTCTCGCCGCGAAAGCGGGAACATGGATCAACGATCCGCGTAACTGGCTCCGCATTGCCTACGTGGTTCTCGGTGGTGCGCTCGTGATTGGCGCGCTCGTTATGATCGTTGCTCCCGTAGCATCGAACGTCGTACCCGCTGGAAAGATCGTCAACGCTGTCAAGGGATAGGAGGTATCCCCGTGTCGAATCCGGTCCACGAAGAAGAACTTCGCCCCGAGCCCGAGGAAGTTCTCCAGCACGAAGAGGACTCGCCGCTCGTGCCCGTTCCCGTCGTTGTCGAGGGCATAGTTCGTGTCCAGCGGACACCCAATAAGACGGGCTATATTCGTGGTATCAATCTGACACAGAACGCGCCACCCGAGCTAGTCGTTGCTGCCGATCCTCGGCGCGCTCGTGTTCAGATTGTCGCACGAGGCGGCGTTGTTCGTCTCGCGTCGCGCGTTGTTGACTTCGAGCATGGCAACTATTTCGAGTTAACAAACGGCGCGATCAGTGTGACAATCGAGCACACTGACGAAATCTATGCAGCTACCATTGCGGCGTCTACGTCGGTTCACCTGATCGTGGAATACTGGACCGACTAGCACATGGCAACCGCTACCTATAGCGTCAAGATTGGCGCTGGTGGAACCGGCATGGTTACGATCAAAACGCAAGCTCAAGAACGGCTATCTTGAGGACCTTACGCGACATACTTACTAGAGAACTTGGATAAATGTCTCGTTTCGGTGGCGTCGCTCGTCCGGTTGGTACACCGCAACACATTATCGACGGCATCGGTAAACAAGTTTTGAAAATCCAGTTCAAGAACACGGGCGCTGTTCCCATATGGATTGGAGACGAAACACTTGCTAAAACCGCGAATGTCCTCGCAATAGCAAGTGGCCCGGCTCCCGCAATTCCAGCACGCGGAATCATCCTCTACCGAGACGACACGTTCACCGTTGCCGTACAACCAAACCAAGTCATCTACGTTGCCACCGTCAGCGGAACCTATCTCGGCGGTAGCGAAGTCTACGATTGGAACGCCGAAGTAACGTGGTTCGTCCTTGAAGAGCGTAAATACGTGGAAGCATTGGTGCGATGAGCGGACTCACGCAACTAGCAAGTGGGATCACTCCTGCCTACGGGCGCGAACACTTCCAAACAGCCAACGGCGTTCTTACGTTTACAAGCACGCTTGTTGACCTCTCCGATTCCGCGAGCTTTGAAGTCATCATCGAATACATCACCGGAACCGCAAGCATCTTCAACGGCTCAAGCTTCGTCACGCTCGAATGGTACTTTGATCGTAGTGGCCGGAAGCTTGCGTGGAGAGACGACGTTACCAACCTGCAAGACACCATTACCAATATTGGCGGACGGAACGTTCACATTCAAGGACCGACTCGCGCGCCGTATCTCATTGTTACGTTCCAAGCGCCAAACTTCACGACGAATGGGCCGGCAACGGTTCGACTCGGCGTGTTCGGCATGCACCTCGCATTACAGGGGCTCGCATGGCAGTTTGAAACTGGCAATAGCGTCAGCGGCGATTTCCCGACAACTGCGACACCGATTGCATTTGTTGGCCGCGACCTCGTCTCCACGGGCGCAGGAACCGAGCAGCTCGACACACTCGATATCTGCGATAACCTCGCCGCTATAACATCGGCGACAAGCTTTACCGTGCCATCGGGTCGGAAACTTCTTATCCAATCGTTACATCTGTCTCTACGACAACCATCAGTGGCGGGGAGCACGCTTGTCATCTTCCGTCTACGCACGGGTAACTCAACAGGCGGAAACATAATCTATGAGCATCATGGACGCGGACAGAATACAGATGCCGTTCTCGATGCGATGATGCACTTTGTCTCAGATATCTCGTTTCCTTTCGGTCTTCCCATTCCGGAGACACAACAATTCTGCTTTACCGATGCAGCACTCGCTGGCTTCGTCAATACCCGCTTTGACGTGTCCATCTCCGGCATTCTCTTGCCTGCTTAACAACATGGAGGTTCCAACAGTGAGACTCATGCTCGCGCTCATCCTCGGGATTGTGTTCGCGTTGCTTGCTTCGTTCTTCCCGGCAACGTCGGCGCAGACAGCTACGCCACAGACAGCAACAACACGAGTCCAGACCTACCCGACCGGCACAACGGCACAGAGAACGGCGACAACCAGAGTCCAGACCTATCCGACCGCAACGACGGCGCAACGTACGGCCACAACGAGAGTCCGAACCTACCCGACCGCAACAACGACGGCGTCATGTTCGCCGTAATGAATATCTACGGATGGGCTCCCGTCTCAGGCGCGTGCCATTGGTATCGAATCCGAGAACCGCTACGCGGGCTCGCGGGCATTGGGCACACGACCGAATGGGGTGAGATGTTCGCGGAATATATCGTAACACGTCACGATACGATATTGACGCACTTGCTACATGGTGAACAGGAAACGCTCGCTTGGCGTTACCTATGGGAAGCGCGTCAACACCGGCTCGTGTATGATATAGACGATAACGTATGGGCATACGATCCCGAGACAGAGCATGGTGAGTATTGGACACGCGAACGGCAACAGGAGGTCGAAACGAATATTCGCCTTGCATCATTGGTGACTACGCCGTCGCCTGCCATTGCGGATATAATCCGATTCAAGCTCGGATTGAACGAGAACGTAGCCATTCTCGGAAATTATGTCCCTGCTTTCGTTCTCCACATACCGCGAACGACTCCGGAAATATTCACTGTCGGCTATCAAGGTGCGCCACAACGAATTCACCAGTCCGACCTTGATATAATTCAGGAGGAACTATTTTGGTTCCTTACGAAATGTCCTGATGCGCGACTCCACTTCTATGGACAACCAAAACCGCTAGAAGGAGCCGGCCCGTTTGGGGATCGCGTAAGCTATGTTCCGTGGACGCCCGACGTTCCCGCATACTATCGTAGCTTGCATGGAATGAGTATCGGCATCGGTCCGCTACAGAAGAGCCCATTTACTGAGGCGAAGTCGGGTTTACGCGCAGTCGAGTTTGCCGCGCTCGGTATTCCAGGCATCTACACTGATAGCGCACCATATCGTCCATTCGTCCAGCATCGAACTAGCGGGTATCTTGTCCATCTAACGTCGGATTGGCGAAAGTATCTCATCAAGCTCTATCGGAATCCTGACCTTGTCGAGAGATTGAGCCGGCAAGCTCGCGCGCTCGCGCAGGGATGGACGACGGAAGCCAACGCGCGGGGATGGGAAACCGCGTATCTACGTTCCGGGCCGGACGTTCGGGCAACCTCCACGCCGTAAATGCCCACCTACGGCGCGCTCGTGCGCCCGGCCCGGGGCGACTAGGAGGACGCATGGCAGAAGAGATAGAGCAGAAGCCGCCAGAGCCGAAGCCGCCAGAGCCGAAGCCGCCAGAGCCGAAGCCGCCAGAGCCGAAGCAAGAGCCGGCCGAGGACGACGCGAACCGTCCCGAGCCCGCGTATGCCGAGTGTCCAGAGTGTGACGCGCTCATGCGTCCGGAAAAACTCGGTGGGCATCGGTTCAAGGCGCATGCAGTTGAGCGCCGTCAAGTTCAAGAGGGCACAGAGGGCGATGATACGGGTAAGCAAAAGCGGGAGGGAGGACCGCCAAAGAACACACCGAAGCCGAAGCCGAATGGCGAGGAAGGGACGCCGCAGAGAAAGAAAAGCCGATGGGCGGAAGTCGGATGGGGGAAGGGCGGCGACTAGATGGTTTGGGTTCCTGGTTGTGAGAGGCACGAAATCAAGCCCGGCCCAAACGATCCGCGTATCAGGCCACGTATTCTCGTGCTACACGTCATCGAGGGTGGAATACTTAGCGCCGAACGACGTTTTAGAGAGACAGGTATTGAGGCGCATTTCGGCGTACCGAAAAGCGGCCGGACGGTACAGTGGAGGGATACCGACTGGCAAGCCGACGCACAAGCGGCCGGAAACGGCTACTGTATCTCATTTGAGACGGAGGGTTTCGCTACCGAATGGCTCAATAGTTATCAAATCTCTGAGCTTGTTCGCATCGGCAGAGCATTAATGACGCATTATAAAATCCCCGCACGCATTGTGAACACGACCGATGAACGCGGATGGGGATATCATCGGCAGTTTCCCGGATGGAATCCCAATCGTCATTCATGCCCTGGCGATCTACGTCTCGAACAACTACGCAAGGTGATAATTCCAGCGGTCGTTGATAAGGAGGATGACGTGTCGCAAGCTGATGTTATCGCCGCGCTTAAGAGTCCGGAAGGGCAGCACGCGCTACGGCTCGCTGTCGATCAGCTTATGTCACAAGGATTGACGGGTGATGCTGACGGCGCTATCCGTGGATGGGCAATCAAGCTCGAACAGACCGACGCGAACGTCAAGAAAATCATGGATCATCTCGGCATCTCATAGGGGGAGCAATGTCGAACGGTAGTGGAATCAATCTCTTTAGCCCAATCCATGCTCTCGAAATCGCATTCGAGGAAGTAATGGAATCGGCAAACGGTCGAGATATGGCAGCCGGAATCATCCTCGGCTTACGCGCCGCATGCCTCGGCTATGAGAATATGCTATCTTCTATCGACCAGGAAGCCGCACGACTCGCCGAGGTTGGTCGAACAAAGACCACAGAAAGGGCGCCAGAAAAGGCTCCAGAGAAGCCGCCAACAATCACGGAGGAAAAGCCGAGGCGCGAACGGTCGGCGCTACCAGCTCGCGCATGATCTCAAGTTATCCACAGGGTTATCCACAGGCAACCTAAATCTGTGGAAAACTTGAGGGCTTGACGCGGGAGGGCAATCCGTGGGATCATGGTCTACCGGCCAGGACACCCCTCGGCCAACCTCTCGCTAGGAGGCGAGCTAATGGCTAGTAAGCAATCTCAGACGCGCGAGCCCGCGCCATCTTCGGATGACGTGTTTGACTTCGCGCCCGGATGGATGCCCGACGAGGGCGAAACCCTCGTGGGCGCCGTCATCGACCGTAGCAAGGGTGAGGGCGAATTCGGGGAATACCTGATCGTCACCCTTCGCCCGGACGCGGGACAGAGCATCCACGTTCGCCAGGAGCGGACACAGATGGACTACACGACCGATGGCAGCGAGGACGACAAAGTCGCCGTCCACTGTTTCGGTGCTGTTCTCGACAACGCCATTCGCAAGCTGCGCCCACAGGTCGGACAGCGGCTCGCGTTCAAGAAGCTCGGCAAGCGACTCCGCAAGGGCGGTGACGAGCAGAACACACGTGATTGGTTCAACGCGTGGGCGGTGCGCGACCTGAGCGTCAAGACCGATGATGACCTGTTCGGTCCGGCCGAGCAATCGTGGACGGGCAAGGCGAAGGGAACCAAATCGTTCGACGACGACGACGAGCCGCCCTTCTGAGCCAGCGGGCTATGCGGTGACGGATCGTCCTGGCCGATGATACCGACCGTTGAGCCCGTCTGTGCGAGCCCGCCGAGTGTCCGCAACCGCTCGGCGGGCTCGCTGTCTAACCGCAAAGTGAGTCAATGAAGCGGAAAGTTGAGTCCGTCGTTGTCGTCTTCCTCGCGTGTCAGCATACGCGAGAATTTCCGCATGGCCTACCAATAACCTTGCATCGGGAACCACGTCTACATTGCGATAAGTGTAACCGTCTCGCTCATTGGCGATTCAAGTAAACGCACGAAAGCGGCGAGCCTAAGCCCGCCGCTTCCGTCCTCTCGCTAGGAGGATGCGCCATCGTCCGTTGCCCACCATGCCAAGGGCGACACCCGTACCGACGACGCGCTATTAGGATACCATGCCAAAAGCGCCTAAGCCATTCCTATTTCTGGACGGAGAGGGCGGGAACCGCGAGGACGGAAGCCACGATTACGTTGTCCTCTGTGGATGGTCTAAATATACCGGCCCGCTGATTCTCCGCAATAACGATGGTTCGCCACTTGCGACTAATCAGATTCTCGATTGGTTGTTGGAGCTTTCGGCACGGTTAAAGCGAGAGGGACGCCCTCACACGTACGTAGGATTCGGATTCGACTACGATATCGCTATGTGGTTAAAGGATATGCCCGAGCGTCCAGCAGAACGTCTCTACCGTCCCGACGTTATGGGATGGAAAGATGAGAAAGGTACACCGCGATACTCTCCCTATAGCAAATGGGCATTTCGCCGACTCGGCTCTGAGTTCAGCATCATTGAGAGTATCTACGGGCTCGGCGCCAGAACCGACGATAAGAAGCGACGGAGCATCGCGGTATGGGATATTTGGAAGTTCTTTCAAGGCTCATTCGTTAAAGCACTTACAGACTGGAAGATCCTTAGCCAGTCTGATCTTGACCATATGGAAGCAATGAAAAAGAAACGGTCTACATTCGATGCGGACAGTATCACCGATGAAATCATCGCCTACTGTTTAAGCGAGTGTGAAGCGGGCGTGGCATTAATGACGAAGCTCGACGCGACATGTCGACGGCTTGGCTTCCCGCTACGCCGTTACGACGGTGCGGGCTCGCTAGCAGCGGCGATGCTCCGGGCATGGGAGGTAGACAAATATCAAGCGCCAGTAGCGGACAAGATGAAACGCCCGGTTGCATGCGCCTATTTTGGTGGTCGATTTGAGATCGGCGCTCATGGTCTTATGCGCGAGCCCGTCTATCAGTATGATATTAACTCAGCATATCCAGCGGTCATCCGCGAGCTACCGTGCTTAGCTTGTGCGAAATGGTTGCCGTCTACGGAGGTGCAATATTATGGACTCTACGAAGTCGAGTGGAAACTACCGCAGCCGTGCCGATGGGGAAGTCTCCCACACCGTAATAAGCGAGGCGAGATTACCTATCCGTCCGAGGGTAGCGGGTGGTATTGGGGAAGTGAAATTCTCGCAGGAGAACGGCTCTATCCAGGGAGTCACCATATACGGCAAGGATGGAAGATGGTTAGCGAGTGTCGCCATCATCCCTTTGCCGAGGTCCCAAACGTCTACGCGCAACGGCAAGCGCTCGGAAAGAACGCTGAAGGAATCGTCCTTAAGCTCGGCCTGAATAGTCTCTACGGTAAGACAGCGCAGAGCGTCGGGCAACCAAAATATGCTAACTATATTTGGGCAGGCATGATTACGGCTGGATGCCGAGCGATGCTCTTAGATGCTGTTCGAGTGGCGGGACCCGAACGCGTCTTAATGATGGCAACCGATTCTATATTGACTGACTGCGAGGTATCACTACCGGGCTCTAAAGAAAAGAGGCTAGGTGAATGGGATTCTAGTTATAGTGCTGGTGGAATCCTCATCATCCAACCAGGAATTACGATTGCTTACGACGCGGATATGGTCGGTACTTACAAGAGTCGAGGACTCGGAAAAGCCGAGTTCGCTCGTCACGCTGACGCAGCAAGAAGACGGTGGCATAGTCTCGGGCTCTTTGGTGCATTTACCGCACGATCACACCGTTTTGTGGGCATTAAGTCTGCTCTTGCGAGAGGTAAATATGAAACGCGTTGCCGCTGGGTTGACGTTGAAAGCACGCTGAAATACATGCCAGGATCAAAGCGTTATCTCCCAAAGCGTGAGCTTGTCGCGCATCTAGATAATCGTCCAGCTTATTCACTTGCTAGAGTCGGATGGGAGGAACCGAGTTCACCATATAAACAGATTCATGCTCGGTTAACAAACGACGGCTTTGATGAAGCGGCGTTTATCTCAGAGCAACCTGCTATTGAGTGCGAGCTATTGGAGATAACAAGTGGCGAGTGATTGGGAACAGCGAAATAGACGCGCGTGGCAAATTGGTTACGATAATGCCTATCAACGACGTGAATTACGATCCGCAGCTAGAGAGGGAGATGAGGAAGAGCTAGCCTCTCGATTAAGCAATCTCATCGCTGCCAGAATGGCAGAAGAGGATTACGCCAGTGTTGGAGAGATATTTGCTGATCTCTACGACGAAATGGCGGGAGACGCGGAAGATAAGACGGAATTTCTCCGTGGCATCTTCTCACCCGCAGGGATTTAGGTCCAGCGCCAATTGTCACCAATTGCAAGCGACGGAGTCCAGCGAAATTCTGCGATCCAGCTTCCGATGCGCATATGAACGTTCTCAATTGGTGTCTCTAGTGGCGTCCAAACACCAAGTTCATGAAGCCCGACTGCGAGCACGAGAACAAATAGAACGATGATTAGAACGGTCCGCCAACGCACGCGGAACCAGTGTTTACTAGCTGATATTGCTTGAGCCACGAGGACTCCTTTCCGCGACAATTCTGTCGCTAATTATCACCGCTATTCTCACGGCTATTTCTGCCGCTATTATCTCAGGTAATTCCCGGAATGTCAAGAGTGCCGGAAATGTCCAAATCCGGGACCCTCGGGC
>Ga0209874_1000209_pt1 | contig 16136 bp, 13 predicted proteins | sample GWRWN1_20_30_FD_187216 | JGI IMG/M metagenome (GOLD analysis project Ga0209874, IMG submission 187216) | Riverbed sediment microbial communities from areas with no vegetation in Columbia River, Washington, USA - GW-RW N1_20_30 (SPAdes)... | ecosystem: Environmental > Aquatic > Freshwater > River... | reverse complement strand
TCGCCGTTACCATGTCGAGACGCCGGAAGTCATGGTGCCGGAGATGGTCTTCACAACCACCGAGGCCATCGGGTTTGCCTACGGCGTAACCTGGAATACGCTCCGGCGTAACATTTTTAACTGGAAGCACGAGCAGGTTGGCAATCTCGAAGCCAAAGTCAAAAGTTTCTGCACGATCCCGCATATCCTGAAGCTCCTGAAAGACTACATCGTCTTCGCTGAGCAAGAAGAGGAATTGCGCAAGTACATCTTGCGCCAGCATCAGGCGGTGGGAGTGGAGAAAGTCGTGCAGCGGGCTCTGCACCCGAAACTGACCCGAGGCTTGATCTGGCACACCCAGGGAAGCGGCAAGACCTATACGATGATCAAGTCGGCGGAGCTCCTGTTCAAGGCGCCAGAGGCGGAGAAGCCGACGATCTTGATGATGATCGACCGCAACGAGCTGGAAGATCAGATGCTCAAGAACCTGGCTTCGCTCGGATTGAACAACGTGGAACACGCGCACAGCATCGCCCGGCTGACTCAGCTACTCAAAAGCGACTATCGTGGTATCGTTGTGTCGACGATCCAAAAGTTTCAGGGCATGCCGGCAAACATCAACGAACGAAAGAATATTTATGTCTTGGTGGACGAGGCGCACCGTACAACAGGCAGCGATCTCGGCAATTACCTGATGGCCGGGCTGCCTAACGCCACCTATATCGGCCTGACCGGCACGCCCATCGATAAAACCGTCTATGGCCGGGGAACCTTTAAAACCTTCGGCTGCGAGGATGATAAGGGCTATCTCCACAAGTACTCGATTGCCGAGAGCATTGAGGACGGCACGACCTTGCCGCTCTTCTATAACCTGGCGCCGAATGCGCTGCTGGTTCCACACGAGATAATGGAAAAGGAGTTCTTTTCCCTCGCCGAGACGGAAGGTATCGCCGATATCGAAGAGCTGAATAAGATCCTCGACCGAGCGGTAACTCTCAAGAACTTTCTCAAGGCTAAGACTCGCATGTGGGAAGTGGCGCGCTTTGTCGCGGACCATTACAAGAGCAACGTTGAGCCGTTGGGTTACAAAGCTTTTCTCGTTGCGGTGGACCGGGAGGCGTGCGCCGATTACAAAGAGTTGCTGGACCAGTTTCTGCCGGCGGAATACTCTGAAGTCGTTTATACAGCCAACAACAACGACTCCGCCAAATTGAAGAAGTTTCACCTGGACGAAAAGAAAGAGCGAGGCATCCGGAAGAGTTTTATACGGTTTGGCGAGTACCCCAAGATCCTCATTGTCACGGAGAAGCTGCTGACCGGTTTCGACGCGCCGATCCTCTACGCGATGTATCTCGACAAGCCCATGCGGGACCACACGCTCTTACAGGCGATAGCGCGGGTTAACCGCCCCTATGAGAGCGAAAAGCAGGAACTCGTAAAACCGCATGGCTTTGTCATCGACTTTGTCGGCATTTTTGACAAACTGGAAAAGGCGCTCGCTTTCGACAGTGATGAGGTAAACGCGATTGTTAAAAACCTCGACCTCCTTAAACAGCTTTTCCGGACCAAGATCGAAGGCAAAGGACGGGAGTACGTGAAGCTCATCGAGCAGAACTTCAACGACAAGGATGTCGACAATCTCATAGACCACTTCCGCGACAAAGGGCTGCGCAAAGAACTATTCAAGGAATACAAAGAGCTCGAAATGCTCTACGAGATCATCTCGCCGGATGCCTTCTTGCGGCCCTATATGGACGTCTATGCGACGCTTTCCGGTATTTACGACGTTGTTAGAGCGGCCTACGCAAAAACGGTCTACGTCGATAAAGCGTTCCAACGAAAGACTAACTCCCTGGTCCAGGAGCACGTGGGTACGACCGGCGTTGAAAAAGTGCACGACCTGTTCGAGATCAACAAGGACACCATCGAGCTCATCAAGAAGAAAGAAGGCGGGGCGACAACCAAGGTCATCAACCTGATTAAGAGCATTCAAAAGACGGCGGAAGAAGAAAGCGACGATCCGTTTCTAATAGCCATGGCCGAACGTGCGAAGGTGGTCCAGGAGAATTTCGAAGATCGGCAGGCAGCTACGGCGGAAGTTTTAGAAGAGCTCTTCAAGCTCGTCGAAAACAACGAACGGCGAAAAAGGGAACAAGCGGAAAAAGGATTCGACGGTCTTACCTATTTCGTCTACCGGACGATGCTGGACGCGGGGTTGAGTAACGCAGAGGAGATCAGCAAGAAGATCAAGAGCGCCTTTGTCGAGCATTCGGGTTGGAAGCAGAGCGAAAAGGAGCTTAGAGAACTGAGGAAAAAGGTCACTTTCGCGATCTTTTCCCAAGAAGACGATCTTAACAAGGTAACCGCGATGGTGGACGAACTTTTTACGTTGCTGAGCAAGGCAGATAGGATTTGACGGTGGCTCGCTGGAAAAACCGAACCGAGTTTAAGAAGCGGGTGAAACACTGGGCTGATAAGTTGGACATCAAAGTAAGATGGCTGGCTCTGCGGCCTATGAGAAACAAGTGGGCCTCATGCTCAACGAACGGCAACCTGAACTTCAATACCGAATTGCTGGGCATGGACCGAGACGTTGGCGAGTACGTGATTGTTCACGAACTGCTCCACTTCGTGGTCCCGCACCATGGTAAGTTGTGGAAGAGTTTAATGCGAGTTCATTTGGGGGACTATGAAAGACTCGATAACAAGTTAAAAAAACGGGCGTCGCGGGCTGGGGGGTCGCAAACAACTGACTCATGAGCCGGACCCAAAGATCGACCGGGTCTGGGCAGAAGAGGCCCGTCAGCGATGGGCTGCGTATAAGGCCAGTCGGATTCCCGCAACGTCATTTGAGTCCGTTATGATTAAACATCAGCGACGGTGAAGGTAAGTTTTCTTAAAAGGCTAGTCCACGTGACTCGGACGGGCTATTACAGTTTTCAGGAAGCAGGTTTAATCAAAGGCTGACGAATGGCGAATAGAGGTGCGTCGAAGAGCTTTTCCAGGCTTTTGAGGAGCGCGGAAAGCAAACATGGGTATAAGTCTCATTGCTCTGCGAATAGTGATAAGCTGGAAGAAAGACTGATCGAAAATGGCCAATGGGTTATACCTCCATAGGGCGTGACTTCTAGGGAATCAAGGAATGACACAAAACGGTCGGCGTAAGCCGGAGATCAGAGGGCAGCGGTTCGCACGGCTGTACCTGGAGAACTGGCGCAACTTTCAGCAAGCTGATCTGAAACTCCAGAGGTGTGTATTTCTCGTTGGGCCGAATGCATCCGGAAAGTCGAATCTCCTCGACGTCTTCCGTTTCTTGCATGATATCGTATCGGTGGGCGGCGGATTTCAGCAGGCGGTGAAGAAGCGTGGCGGAGTATCGGCAATTCGGTGCCTGGCTGCGAGACAAAATCCGGACATCGTCATTCGCGTGGAACTCCTTGGCGAAAAAGAAAACGACACATCGAGCTATGAGTTGCGTTTTGCACAGGACAAATTGAGACGCCCGCTTATAAAAGAAGAGCGCGTCACGAAAAATAACGTGGAGATCCTGAGACGTCCTAATTCTGAGGACGTGGCGGACCCTGAAAGGCGCACACAAACATACTTGGAGCAGGTAAACGTCAACCGGGATTTTCGTGATGTTGCAGAATTCTTTAGCTCTGTTCGCTACCTGCATATAGTGCCCCAGCTGGTGCGTGAACCGGACCGGTCCGTCGGGAAACATGATGACCCTTATGGTGGCGATTTCCTCGAGCAACTTGCACGCACGCCAGACAAGACACAAAAGTCCAGACTGAGACGAATACAAAGGGCACTGGGAGTAGCAGTCCCCCAACTGACAGCAGTCGAACTTTACCGAGATGAAAAGGGAACACCGCACCTGCGTGGCAAGTACGAACATTGGAGGCCTCAAGGCGCATGGCAGAAGGAAGATCAATTCTCGGACGGCACATTGCGCTTAACGGGCCTTCTCTGGGCCGTGTTGGATGGAAGGGGCCCGTTGCTGCTTGAGGAGCCGGAATTATCACTTCACCCGGAAGTCATCCGATTCATTCCGCAGATGTTCGCGCGAATTCAGCGGCGCACAGGGCGGCAAATTATTTTGAGCACCCATTCCGAAGACCTATTGCGCGACGAAGGTATCGGTCTGGACGAAGTATTTCTTCTGGCACCCGGCAAGGAGGGAACCGAGGTCAGCGCGGCAAGCACGCTTACCGAAATCAAGGAATTGCTGGAAGGGGGTGTCAGTCTGCCCGAGGCGATCATGCCTCGAATTCATTCAATCCCCGGAATCGCTTTGGCGCCCCAACCATGCGGCTAGCCACTGTCAAAGTCTCCAACGCTGCATGAAATGCCTTGAACAATTGGTTCAAAGGGAAGGCGTGGAATGACCAGCGGTGGCGTGCTGCGGGCACGGGTGGCAGCTTCGCGATGAGTTATGCTATTCATCGTATCAGAGTCGTATCGACACCGCGGTATTTGAGGTACACATCCCATGAAGACCGAACAGATTGAAACCACCGTTCTCGAAATGCCGTACAAGAAGCCGCGGATCACGGCAACGAACCAAGTTCGTCGTGGCGCGTGGTTTATTTCATCAAGTTGAAAGCCGCCACGATTTGTCGAAATAGATGACGAACTAGCAGCAGCGAAGATGAGAGAGACACACTTCTCGGGTAGTTGGCGCGGTGTCGTAGGCGTCATCAAACCTACTTATAGACCGGGTTCCCTCGAAGAATTCATTCGATTGCTTCCCGAGGGCATCGGCGTCATCCCAAGGTTTGTCGGCGTTACCGAGGGGGTTGAAAAAGAGTTCGTCGATGCCTTTGCGGTGGCGGAGAAGATCATTGCCGAGTTGGCGGAGATGAAAGTGGATCTTATTCATCCTGAAGGCGCGCCGCTCTTCGTCCAAAAGGGGTACCGCCGATCCGAGGAAATCGTCAGAGATCTGGAAGAAAAATATTCCATCCCGATCGTCACAACGGGGATGGTGCTGATCGAGGCGGCGAGGGCGCTCGGAATCAAAAAGTTGCTTTTGATCAGTTCTTTTGATGATGGTCGGAGCGACAGCCGATTTGCCAAATATGCGAGTTATTTCTTCGACGCGGGGTTTCAGGTGCCGGCCGCGAAAGGATTTCCGGTTGGGTTCGCCGATATAGGAAGCGTGTCTCCCTACGAAGCTTACGCCTTTGCTCGAAAACTTTATCTAAAATATCCGGAGAGCGGCGGGATTTGTCTGATCGGTTCAGGGTGGCGCGTCCTTGATGTGGTACCACTCTTGGAACAGGATCTCCAGATTCCGGTCATCTGTGCGGTTGCGGCCAGGGTTTGGGCGATACAAAAGAGATTACACGTAAGGCAGCCGGTCAAAGGCCGCGGGATTCTACTTGAGACTATGCCATAAGCTTCCAATGAAACGAGATGCGTTCGTGGTGATGAAAATATGGGTCTTGGTGTGCTTGGGAGTGCTGTTGAAATATGGGCTAGCGTCGGGTTCGCAATGGCAGGAAAAGGCGGAAACCGAAAGGAAGATGGTTTGGTATACAACCATCGGTTCCGCCGACGCCAAGATGCTGATCGACCAGTTTCGGCAACGGTACCCCAAGATCGACGCCGAGTATTTCCGCTCCGGCGGTCCTCAACTGGTCGAGCGGATCTTTACCGAAGCTCGGGCAGGGAAACACATCTGGGATGTATTCATGAACTCGGCGATCTATACGCATCTTCTTAATGAGAAAGGCATGCTGGCGGTCTACGAATCTCCTGAGGCGAGATTCTACCGCGACGGCTACAAAGATCGGCGCGGTACCTGGACGTCGATTTACACGAATTACGCGGTCGCCGGCTACAACACAAAACTCGTTCCCAAAGAAGAAGTACCAAAAACCTATGCGGACCTTTTGAAGCGTTTTTGGTTTGGTCAGATTGGTTTGGACGCGAAAGCCTATGAATGGTTTGCAGTTGTAATCCGGGGTATGGGAGAAGAAAAAGGCCTCAGCTTGATGCGGCAGCTGGCAAAAAACAAAGCCCAACTTCGCAACGGTCGAGAGCTGGTCGCAGAATTGGTCGCTGCCGGAGAGTTCAAGCTTGCCTTGACAGCGTACTCTCAAAACTATGAGACCTTAAAACTCCGCGGAGCGCCGGTCGATTGGGTTGCGCTCGATCCGGTCTATGCCAATATCCACCCTGTAGCGCTTTCTTCCAAAGCGCCTCATCCCCATGCTGGAAAACTTTTTATCGATTTTGTACTGTCGAAAACCGGCCAGGAAATAATCCGGGCCCAAAGACGCATTCCGGATCGGATCGATACGCCCCCGGATCCCGCCCGTCTCATCGATGGAATTAACCCTGTTTTCGGATCAGCGGAAATGTACGGCGATTTCAACCGCTACATCAAGCTTTTTCAGGAAACCTTCGCTGCAAACTAACGCTGTCGCATTTGAGGTGACGCGCCCATGAAAATCGAACATATTGAAACCACTGTTCTCGAAATGCCGTACAAGAAACCGCTAGTCACGGCGACGAATAATTTTACGGTTGCTCGAGGGCTGCTCGTCAAAGTGGTTACGGACGATGGCGTGGAAGGCTATGGCTATTCCGATCTGTTTCCCCGGACCGGCGAGACGCCGGAAACCGCGCGGCACGTGATCGAGACTATTCTAAAACCGAAGGTCGTTGGACGGGAACTTGAAGAGCTGAGGCGAATTCGTGCTGACATCGACCACGTGTTGACTGGGCACCCGCGGGCCAAGGCGGCTCTAGAGACGGCGCTCTACGATGCGCTGGCGAGGAGCCTGCACGCCCCGCTCTATCTGCTGCTCGGCGGCCGTTATCGGAGCGCGATCAAAGTCATCAAGATGGTCAGTGTTGATGATCCCGAGGCGATGGCCGAGGAAGCCAGGCAATTGGTCCGCGAGGGCTTGTCGCTGAAGCTCAAAGTCAGCGGCAAAATAGACCAGGATCTGCCTCGCGTCGCCGCGGTGCGTAAGGCTGTCGGCGATGATGTATTCATCAAAGTCGATGCCAATGAAGCCTATGATGCCAAAACAGCTATCCGTCTGGCGAAAGGATTGGCCGATCACGGCGTGGAGATTTTCGAGCAACCCGTGCCACGAGATCAACTCGACGCTCTGTGGGAAGTGAAAAAACATTCGCCCATCAAGATCGAAGCCGACCAGTCGGTGCGCACCGTGGCGGACGCGCAAATGGTCATCAAAAATCGTATGGTGGACTCGATCAATACCGGCATTCCGAAAGTCGGCAGCATCGGCGAAGTGAGAAGAATCGCCGAACTGTGCGAGCTGAACGGCATTCGGTGTTCCTTGTCAAACACGGCCGGGAGCATGGTCGGCGACGCGGCGGCAGTGCATCTCGCCGCCAGCGCGCCGGGAATCGTCCCGCTATGCGAGCTGGGCGAGTTCGAAGTGATCACGGGAGATCCATTCTTCGGACTCTCGGTCGAAAAGGGCGCCATCAGCGTCCCGGAGGGCGAAGGGTTGGGAGTGAGTCTTCGTGGGTTCTAACAAAAAATGGAGTAATTGAATAGTGGAGTGATGGTTCGGAAACCCAATACTCCAACACTCCATCACTCCAATCTTTAACCAAAGATCCATGGGTCAAACAATAAGCATCACCGCATACGACGGGTTTCAATTTGGCGCCTACCTGGCGCAGCCACAGGACAAAGCAAAAGGCGGCGTTGTCATTTGCCAGGAAATCTTCGGGGTCAACGACTATTTAAAGAGCGTGTGCGACTTTTATGCTGCAGCAGGATATTTGACGATTGCGCCCCAATTCTTCGATCGGATCGAAAGGGATGTCGCTCTGGACTATTCACCGCAAAATGTGGCGCGGGGTTTGAAATTTATACCCGAGGTCGATTTGAATGTGGCGCTCGACGATCTCGATGTGGCACGGCAGTATATCCGCGCGGCGGGAGCGGCAAAGGTCGGCGCCGTCGGTTTCTGTTGGGGCGGCACGCTCGCCTGGCTGCTCGCATGCCGGCGGGAGGTTGATTGCGCAGTTGCCTATTACGGTAGCGAGATCGACGACTTTCCCAATGAGCATGCGGGTCATCCGGTGATCATGCATATCGGCGACGCGGACCGCACGATCCCGCCCGACAAATTGGCGCGCATCAAAGAGGCCCAGGCGGCGACGCCGATTCATATCTATTCGGGCGCGCCGCACGGTTTCGATAATGTACAGCGCCAAGGGGGCGACCCGGCGACAGCAGAACTTGCGCGCAAACGCACGCTTGAATTTCTGGCCCGACATGTCGGTTAAGCGGCGAGCCCGGAGGGACGAGTGGCGAGTGACGAGTGGAAAAGATGGATTTAAGGTTTCGGGTTTCAGATTTGATATTTCGGATTTCGATATTCGGAGTTCGGATTTTGATCGTTGGCGGCTTGGCGCTATAAAGAAATCGAGGTGACCCTTATGAAAGCTGAAAAGAAGGAACCGTCTTCCGATAACACTCTAACTCTGGAGCAGTTCCAGGAGACAGTCCTGCAGGAGCAACTAACCCCCTTGTGGATGGGAGCCGTGGGCCAGTTGCGGGAACCGCACACGCACATTCAGCCCTACCTCTGGCGCTGGAAGGAGCTGCGGCAAAGAGTCACGCAGTCGCTCAAATTGATTCCCCTCGGCGATCAGGGGGCGGAGCGGCGCGTGCTGACCCTGCGCAACCCGGGGATTCCCGTCCCCAGAATGGGAACGACGCACACGCTGATCGCGGCGATCCAGGTTATTGCCGGGACCGAGGTTGCGCCTTCGCACCGTCACACGATGGCCGCGTTGCGCTTCATCATCGAAGGCGAGGGCGCTTGCACGGTCGTAAACGGGGAGCCCGAGTCGATGCAACCGAGGGATCTTCTGCTGACCCCGAACTGGTACTGGCACGGCCATTTCAGCGAACACCCTGACCCTATGATCTGGTTGGACGGCCTCGATGTGCCGCTGGTTCAGGGATTGGGGGCTACTTTTCAAGAAAATTATCCAAGCCCGGATCGACGTCAGCCGATCACCGCGCCGCGGGATGAATCGATTCGACGCTACAGCGCGGGAGGGCTTTTGCCCGTCGGTGACCGAACTGCTGACAAGAATTCGCCGTTGCTCAACTTTCGCTGGGCGCAGACGGAAGATCGGCTAACGCAGATGGCCGAGAGGGACGGCAGTCCGTACGACGGTGTGGCGCTGCAGTACACGAATCCGTTTACGGGCGGCCCGGTCATGCCGACAATCGATTGCTGGATTCAGATGCTGCGGCCAGGCGACCAAACAAAGACGCATCGTCACACGGGAAGCGTCATCTACCATGTGGTGGAGGGAAGTGGTTGGACGGTGATTAACGGGAAGCGCTTCGACTGGGCGACGGGAGATATCTTCTGTCTTCCGCCCTGGGTCTGGCACGATCACGCCAACGCTTCGAGTGGCCAGCGCGCGATCCTGTTTTCGTTTGCGGATACTCCGGTGTTGAAAGCGTTCGACCTCTATCGCGAAGAGGCGTATGCGGAAAACCAAGGACGGCAGCCGGTCGAAGCGACGTTTTGAACAACTGGAATGCTTCAAGACGTTTAGACCCATTGACCACGAAGGGCCTAGGGCGGCGAAGCCGCAGCCAAACAATAAAAGAGGAACGAAGGACACGAAGGAAGATTTTTCGCGCAAAGGCGAAAGCATGTCCTGAGCAAAGTCGAAGGGGGAGCCAAGGAAAAACGATTCCGGACTTGGCGATCTTGGCGCCTTGGCGGGAGTAGATCTCAATGTTCGAGAGTGGAGAGGGGAGGAACAAGTGGATCTTGAGAACCTCAAACATCAGGTGCGCTTCGGCGCGCGCAGCTTGCAGCGCAAGCTGAACGATATTTGGGGACATGTATCCGCGCGCTTGCCGGCCGCGAGCGGCCAAGAAGGGTTCGTGCTCGCGCATCTGAGAATTCCGTTCAAGCCCGCGCCGCCAGACGAGCTTTACTGTTTTGATTATCAAGGGCGTTTGCTTGAGGGGACGGGACAGGTTCCCTGGGAGATCCCCCTGTACACGAATATCTACCGGACGCGGCCGGACGTGGGAAGTGTCGTTCATGCCCATCCGCCGCTGACCATCGCTCTTGGCATTTCAGGGGAGACGATCCGGCCGGTGCACCAACTTTCCGCTTGTTTCGCCGCCGGCGTCCCCACGTTTGGCGGCGACCTTATCAACTCCGAAGAGCTGGGCAAAAAAGTAGCCGAGACCTTGGGCGACAAGCGAGCGATTCTGCTCGTCGGTCATGGGGCGGTAACGGTGGGTTCCGACGTGCCGGAGGCGGTGACGACCGCGCTGCTCATGGAAGAGACGGCGCGCCTGCAACTTTTGGCCGCAGCCGCCGGTAAGGTCCGGACGATGCCGCCGGAGATTCTCAATCCGGACATCAAATCGGCCGCGCGGTTCATATGGCGTTTTCTGGAGTGGGAAGAAGAATCCGGTGCCGCGCCGCGGCTACGCTAGGACCGTTTCAGCTTACTAGGTCGGTTATGCACGGTTAACAGTCGTATCGAACGGTGAGCCCTTCCAGGGCGATGGCAATGGGCCTGTACCTTGAGGCAGCCTTCAAACAGTCGGCCAGAGACACGGCAGCGGGAAGAAGAAGTGCGCACTGACAGCCAAGCACCGCGCAAGTCATTGTGGCTATGTACTCCTGTGCCATCCCCCTTGCAGGACTCACCGTTCGATTACAGTGTGTCAGGCCTTTTTCCCGACGGGTGATAAATGAAGTCAGGAGGATGACGGATGAGTGGTTTCTTCGATGCAGACGGTCACGTCTACGAACTTGACTACCAGCTTATCGAATACTTTGATCCGCCGTTCCGTGGGAGAAAAGAGCTCTTGCGCCAACCCCTGATTAATTCCGGTGATGGTTGGCATCGGATCTCTTTAGGAGTTTCAAGGGGACAGGGCAGCATGATGGCGGGAGAGATAACCGCAAAAATGTGGATAGACGCTCTGGATGAGATCGGCCTCGATGGAACCGTCTTATATCCCACGCTCGGACTCAACATAGGTCAGGTTAGAGACCCCGAATGGGCGGCAATTGTCGCACGAGGCTACAACAACTGGCTCCACGATAAATTCTTAACGGCTAGTGCAAGACTTAAAGGGATAGCCGTTCTTCCCATCCAGAGTCCTTCTCAAGCGGCGGAGGAATTGCGGCGGGCAGTCACGCAATTGGGCATGGTCGGAGTCCTTATGCCCGCGGCCGGAGTGAATCGCCTGCTCGGCGATCCGTTTTACTATCCCATCTACGACGCGGCCCAGGAGCTGGATGTCACGATCTCGGTACACACCGGGGGTGTCCCGCAGCTGGATCTCCGTTTCTTCGACCGTCTGATTGATGTGCGCTGTTTGCAACACCCGATTGGCCAAATGCATCAGATGGTGCATCTCATGTTCAGCGGTGTGTTCGACCGCTATCCCAATCTACGCATGGCCTTTTTAGAGTCGGGCTCGGCTTGGGTGCTCTGCATGCTGGAGCGAATGCAGCGGGAGTACGAGCATTGGAGAGCGCTGGTGCCTGATTTAAAACGCGAGCCCAAAGAGCACTTAAAAAGCGCCCGCCTCTTTTTCGAGGCGGAGCTTGAGGACGAGCTGCTGCCCTACACCGTGCAGGTACTGGGCGACAAGGGGCTTGTGTTTGCTTCTGACTTTCCTCATTTTACGCGCCCGGCGCAAATCTCTCAATCGCTCAAACGTTTCCAGGATCGGCCGGATTTATCCGACGACACCAAACGGCGGATCCTTGGGGAGAATGCTCGACGCCTCTACAAAATAGATCAAATGCAATGACAGATATTTCTTCGGGTGTTGGAGGCTGTGTCGGAATTAAGGATGTAAAGGTGCCAGCAAAGTCTCCCCCTTTGGCAAGGGGGAGATTAAGGGGATTTTTCAGAGACGTGCCGTCGGTGACTGGGAAAATCTCCCCTGGCCCCTCTTTTCCAAAGAGGGGAAATACTGATCCCTTTGCGGGAGAAGACCAGGATGAACCTCTCCTCTCGAGGTTAAGGAGATCATGCAGATGACGTCGACAAAGAAACTAAGCATGATGTGTGTTGCTGCCGCATGGGTTCTTGTCATCGCGGGAGAGGCGATGGGCCAATGGGAGGCGCAATGGGAAAAAACCGTCGCGGCGGCAAAAAAGGAGGGTGAGCTTTCCGTCTATCTCAACGCGCCGGCTCCGGTGAGACCTGCTCTGACGAAGGCCTTCGATGAAAAGTTTGGGATCAAGCTATACGTTGTTACCGGTACAGGTCCGGAACTATCAGCAAAAATAGTGTCCGAGTATAAGGCCGGACTGCACGAGGTCGATATTAGTTTTCAGGGCTGCAGCACATTGATTAAACTCATAGGAACGCATGGGTTTCTTTCACCCATCGAACCCTTGCTTATCCTCCCAGAGGTGAGGGATTCAAAGGTCTGGTTTGGCGGCAAACTAAGCTATGACAAAGCGGGCTTCGCCTTTAGATTTATAAACCATTCGCTTCCGCCGCTCATTTATAATACCGATCTCGTGAAACAAAACGCGATCGAGTCTTATCTCGACCTTCAGAAACCCGACTGGAAGAAAAAGATATTCATGCATGATCCCTCGATTCTTGGCGCAGGCGCCAACGGCATCAGCTATTTAGGCGTCCTCTGGGGATTCAACAAAGCGAAGGATTACTTGACCAACCTGCTAAAAATCCAGGAGGCTGCCGTCACCAGGAACTACCAGCAACAGGTGGAGTGGGTAGGCCAGGGGAAATACGCTGTTGGCCTTTGGCCTAACCCAGGGCAGGTGGCGCGCTACATAAAGGCCGGCACTCCTATTGGCGTGACGCATTTGAAAGAGGGTGCCGTGGCTTCGCCTGCCTTCGGTTGCCTGGGCGTTCCGGCAAAGCCGGCGCATCCCAACGCGACGACGGTATTTGTCAATTGGTTCTTGAGCCGCGAAGGCCAGGCGCTGGCAGTGAAGTCCTACGAGCTCCCGAGCGCAAGGCTCGATGTTCCTCCAACGGGAATTCTAAAAGAATTCGTCATAACTTCTGAGCAGAAGGTCTTTGTTGAAAGCGAAGAGTTTAATTCTACGCAAGACAAGTGGATTCCAGAATGGAAGGCGCTTGTGGAGTCAGTACAAAAATGAGCGAGCAGAGATCAGAATTCGCGGCGGCCATCGACAAGATAGTGGCTGACTGCAATGACCGGCTTCTATGGGTGCCTTATTCGAAAGATAAGTTGACGAAAGAAGCAGCGCGGGTTTTGATCGAACAATGGTCGAGTTTTACCCGCCACAGCCGGCAGTGCTGGGCCTACGTCGTTGGCAATTGCCCGATCGTTGAAGTGCGCAAATTCATCGTGACGGAGAATCTCTATGAAGAGGAAGCTCAGGAAGGGCACTCTCATTTTGAGATTCTCGTGCGCATGGGGATGGCGCTTGGCTTGACGCGCGACGAGATCGTCAACGCCAAGCCGCTGCCGACCACCGTGGTGGCGATGCACGCGTGGGAAGCTTTGACAAAAAATCGCACCTGGTACGAGGGACTGGCCGCGAAATTGGTGCTTGAACGCACCAACGATCCCAACTGCGGCAATTTTTCACATGACGAGGCGGAACGCTGGATGCGGCAACTCGGCCTTTCAAAACACGACACGGAGTTTTGGTGGATGCACGATGCGGTCGATCAGATTCACGGCGACGGCTCGCTCAAGTTGCTGGAAAGTCATGTAACCACCGATGTCGAAAAGCAGGCTGCGCTGCGCGCGGCGGAAGAGTCGATGATGGCGTGGAAGGTCTATTTCGACGGGTTTTATTATGAGGGAATTGAACGGGTTTAGAGGAGTTCTGTTATGGCGAAGCCACAGACGAAAAAATCGTTGGAGACCTTCAATCAGGAGCTGGCCGAGGTGCATATGACCGGCCAGTGGATTTATGAAGATTTGCTCAATCGAGCCATCGGCGGGCCGCGGCCGCGGGGTGACGCCTATCTTTGGCCCTGGAAGATGGTCCAAGAAAAGTTGATCGAGGCCTGTGACGTGCTCGAAGAAAGTTTCACGGCGCGGCGGAGTGTGCTGTTCGGCAATCCGGGTTTGAACGACAACGCGACAACGCACACGCTACTGATGGGTATCCAGATGATCAAGCCCGGCGAGATCGCCTGGGCGCATCGTCACACCCTGGCGGCGATTCGCTTCGTCATCAAAGGCGATGGAAAGGTCTTTACGGTCGTAGACGGCGAGAAGTGTCCGATGGAACCGTACGATTTGATTCTCACGCCGCAGTGGACCTGGCATGATCACCAGAACCCAACGAAAGAATCGGCGATCTGGGTGGATGCGCTCGATGTGCCGTTTCTCCTTGGACTCAACCAGCCGTTTTACGAGCCCTATCCGGGAAACAAAGTTCAAGCGGTGCGGGAAAAGCGCAGCGATCACTTGCAGCAGCGAACGGGTCCGATTCGTCCGACCTGGGAGAAGGCCAAGCAGGAAAACTTTCCTTTGCGCTATCCGTGGAAAGATATCGAGCCGCAACTGCTCGCGCTGGCCGATCAACCGGGCAGTCCCTACGACGGCGTGGCGTTGGAGTACGTCAATCCGATGACCGGGGGGCGCACGCTGCGAACGCTCAGTTGCTGGATCCAGCTGCTCCGGCCCGGCGAGCACACAAAGAAACATCGCCATACGTCGAGCGCGGCTTACTTTGTCGTCAGCGGCGAGGGCACGACCATTGTCGGGGACAAAGCGCTGGAATGGAACAAGCATGACTGTTTCGCGGTTCCTAATTGGGCGTGGCATGAGCATGTCAACCGGTCGAAAAGCGAAGAAGCAATTCTATTTTCGGTAAACGACATTCCGATTGTCGAGGCTTTCGGCCTGTATCGAGAAGAGCCGGAAAATTCTTTGCACACCATGCAGACCCCGCAGGTGCCGGCGATAGTAAGATAGCAGCCGTTCAAGCCGTTCAAATCGTTCCAGTCGTTCAAAACGTTGGAACGGACTCCGCCGGACTCATGCAGGAAATGAACGATTTGAACGGAGCGTAGCGATTGAACGGCTTGAACGTTTTGAACTTAAAGGAAAGAAGAATTTCCATGCCAGACCTACGCACTTGGCTTAATGAAGTCGACAAGCTCGGCCAATTGATGATTGTCGAGAATGTTGACTGGGACCTCGAGCTGTCGACGCTTACGGAAATCATCAACGAACGGTCAAAGAATCGGCCGGCGCTGCTCTTTGACTGCATCAAGGATTATTCCAAAGGTTATCGGGTTGCTGCCAATCTCGTGTCGTCGGTTGATCGCTTGGCATTGACTCTCGGCATGAAGCCTGGAGTGAGCGATATCGATTTCATCCAAGCCTGGCGCCGGCAGGTGAAACAAATTGCTCCCCTGACTGCCGAAACCGTTGCCACGGGCCCACTCTTCGAGAACGTGCAGAAGGGTAAAGACATCAACGTGCTCAAGTTCCCTGTGCCGCGATGGCACGAACTGGACGGCGGTCGTTATATCGGCACCGACGATCTGGTGATTACGCGCGATCCAGAAGAGGATTGGGTAAACGTCGGCACCTACCGGATTATGGTTCACGGGCCGGACCGGCTGGCGCTGCACATGTCGCCGGGCAAACATGGCCGCGTGCACAAGGAAAAATATCATCAACAGGGAAAATCGTTTCCGGTCGCGGTCTCCTTCGGTCATCATCCGATCAATTTTGTCGTTGCGTCGACAGACGTGCCGAATCGGGTCAACGAATACGACTATGCCGGCGGGATTCTTGGCCGGCCGCTGCAAGTGGTCAAAGGCCCGCTGACAGGATTGCCGATTCCCGCCGACGCGGAAATCGCCATCGAAGGTGAAGTCGGCGTTGACGACGTAATGCCGGAAGGACCCTTCGGCGAGTGGACGGGTTATTACGCCAGTAATCAGCCGGCTGTGCCGGTGATTCAAATCAAGGCGCTTTATTTTCGCAACGATCCCATCTTGTGCGGCTTCCCGCTGCTCAAGCCGTCGAGCGGGGACAATCTCCATTTCTCGCTAATGCGGTCGGCGCTGATTTGGAACGCATTAGATGAAACCGGAGTGCCGGATGTCAAAGGCGTCTGGTGTCATCCGGCGGGCGGCCGTTTTCTCACCGTCGTTTCGATCAAGCAACG
>Ga0209874_1000208_pt1 | contig 16178 bp, 16 predicted proteins | sample GWRWN1_20_30_FD_187216 | JGI IMG/M metagenome (GOLD analysis project Ga0209874, IMG submission 187216) | Riverbed sediment microbial communities from areas with no vegetation in Columbia River, Washington, USA - GW-RW N1_20_30 (SPAdes)... | ecosystem: Environmental > Aquatic > Freshwater > River... | reverse complement strand
ACGCGGGTTGGCGTGGAGGCGCCCCCTTAGGCGCCGGCTTGCTTTCCATGAAATCGAGCGGCAAGACTCGCGCGGCATCAGCCGGCGGTGCGCGTCCCCGCTCCTCTCCGCCCCGCACGAGAGCACCGGAACGTCCGAGTGATCAGCTTCGAGACGAGCGTTTGGGCCGAGCGACCGATCGAGGAGGTCTTCGCCTACATCTCCGATCCTGAGAATTTTTCGGATTGGAACTCGGCCGTCCGCACGGTGCGCAAGACGTCCGCCGGGGAGGACGAGGTCGGCTCCCGGTACTCGATGGAGCGTGATCTTCCGACCGGACGGGCCGAGAACGAACTCGAAATCACATCGCATAAGCTCCCGGAGGAGTTTTCGATCCGTACCCTGTCCGGACCAACGCCCTTCGTCTATCGCTACGCGTTCTCCCGAAGCGACGGCGGGACGCTCGTCGAGCTCGACGCAGAGGTCGAGCTTCCCGGCGTCGCCGCCTTAACGGGACCTCTCGCAAGGCGGGCAGTCAAGAGAGGCGTGGACGACAACTTCGCCACACTGAAGCGCTTTCTCGAGACACGCTCTCCTTAAGCCGCACACCCAAACCGCCCACCGCCGGGCCGGTTTTTGCGACCAGCGGCTTCGGCTCCGCTTCGGCCCGCTGAGATCCAGTGAGACGCGCTGAGGTGCGATCAGACCGGTACCAAATCCAGTACCAAGTTCACATTCCGTTGCCCGATCAGGCTACGATGCTCACGGCAAACGGTATGGTATGCAGGCCTTTCCGTGACGGAGCGGCGCAGGAGTCGAACCTACCCAGCGACGGGTTACGCCGCCTCACCGGTTTTGAAGACCGGCTGGGCCACCGGGCCCGGGCCGCTCCGCTGCCAAAGGTAACTCAGCCGGACTTCGCCTTGCGTCTCAGCACGCGAGCGTCGCCGACGCGGCGGGTGAGGCCGTCCGCGTCGAAGCGCTCGAGGAGAAGCTGCGCCTGCTTCCGGCCGCCGCCGATCAGGTCGCGGAGCCGGGCGAGCGTGATCGAGCCCTCGCGCTCGCATTCCTCCACGACGAGACGCTTCGCCTCTTCGTAGGCCCGCGTGCCCACGGCGAGACCGTCGCCAAGGCGGACGAGCCTGCCAGCGCGCTCGAGGTACGTCCCCAGCTCCTTGTCCGCCACCTTCACCGGCGTGAACCCGGACGCTTCGAGCTCGGCCTCCAGAGCTTCCGCCGCTTCGCCCCGCTCGCCCAGCGAGGCCTCGACTCCGGGCAGGTAGAGGCGAGCACCGCGCCGCTCGACTCCCAGCAGGGGGAGCACGTCGCGCGCCCAGGGCTCGGGCGGCGGCGCTACGCCGGGGTCGAGCGGATCGGCCGCGGCGAGGCTCGCGTGCAAACGGGCGCGCTGCTCCTCGAGCCAGCCTTCCGAGAAGACCCAGGCACCGGCGCGAGTGAGCGCGTCCAGGTCGCCCGGGGAGATGTGCCTGAGGGAGTCCACTCGGACCGGTGCGTGGACGAGCGCTGCCGCTTCGCCGCGTTCCAAGAGCTCGAAGCGGGCGGGATCGGCGTGGCGTGGAGGACTTGGGTCGAGGACGGCGCCGCCGCCGAGCGTGGTTCGTTCCCGCAGGACGACCCGGTCGCCTCGTGCCGCCACGGCCGGGGAGGCGAGCCGAAGCTGCGCGAAGCGACCCGCGCGCACGAACCTCGCGTAGTGCTCGGCCGTGCCGTGGTGGACGTGCAGACGCATGCCGTCCGGGATCTCGGCCACCTCTTCGAGCGCAACGTCGAGGCGGTAGCTGGACTGGTAGGCGCCGGGCTCCACCAGGGCATCGCCGCGGACGAGCTGCCGCCGCTCGACCCCCGGCAGCGCAACGGCCACGCGCTGCCCCGCGCCGGCGCGCTCGACGGGCGTGTCGTGCACCTGGACGCTGCGCACGCGCACGTCCAGGCCCTGCGGCTCGGCACGAAGCTCGTCGCCCTCGCCGATCGATCCCGACCAGAGGGTGCCGGTGACGACCGTGCCGATGCCGCGAAGCGTGAAGACGCGGTCGACGAAGAGTCGCGTGGCGCCCTCCGACGAGCGCTGCTCGACGCGGTCGGCGGCCTCCCCGAGCGCCGTTCGTAGTTCGGCCAGCCCTTGCCCGGTCTTCGCGCTCGTGGTGACGACCGCGGCGCCGGGTACGAGCTCGCGCGCCTCCTCGACGACGAGGTCGAGGAGCTCCGGGTCGACCGCGTCGGCCTTGGTCACGGCCACGACTCCGTGCTCGATGCCGAGCAGCCGGATCACGGCGAGGTGCTCGTGCGTCTGCGGGCGCGCGCCTTCGCCCGCGTCGATGACCAGAAGGAAGAGGTCGATGCCCGTCGCGCCCGCGACCATGTTCCGGACGAAACGCTCATGGCCGGGCACGTCGACCAGCGAGAGCCTGCGACCGTCGGCAAGGTCGAGGGGTGCATAGCCCAGGTCGATCGAAATGCCCCGATCGCGCTCCTCGGGCAGACGATCGGTGTCCTTTCCGGTCAGGGCCTTGACGAGCCACGTCTTCCCGTGGTCGATGTGGCCGGCTGTCCCTACTGTGACCGGCATTGGGCCACAGCAGCCGCAACCTCCTCGACCTCGTGGTCGGAGATCGTGCGGCAGTCGAGGAGGAGAGCGCCGTCGCGGACGATGCCGACGACCGGCGGCTCGGCCGAACGGAGGGGCGCAGCGAGCTCTTCCTCCAGGGCGCACGCGTAGCTCGAAATCTCGGCCAACGGAAGCGCGCCGCCGCCCGCGCGGGCCACCGTCTCCTCCACATGGCCACCGGTTGCCGCCGCGAGCCGCTCGGCGCGGGCTCGCACGGCTTCGGCGGGCTCTTGCAGCATGCGCATCACGGGCGTCTCTTCCGCACGGCGGTAAGCAGCCAGCGTTCCCTCGAGTGCGGCCAGGGTGAGCTTGTCGGCCCGCACTGCTCGCTGGAGCGGATGGCGGCGGAGGCGCTCGACGAGGTCGGCGCGCCCGACGACGATGCCGGCCTGAGGCCCGCCGAGAAGCTTGTCGCCGGAGAACGTGACGAGGTGGGCTCCCGCTTCGAGGCTCCCGCGTACCGTCGGCTCGTCGCCCAGCTCGCCCAGCTCGTCCAGGACACCCGAGCCGAGGTCGTCGACGAGCACGAGCCCGCGGCGGTCAGCGAGGCGGGCCAGGTCCTTCAAGGCCGGCTGCTCCGCGAAGCCGACAATGCGGAAGTTCGACTGGTGCACCCGCAGGATCGCGGCGGTGTCCTCATGCACCGCGCGCTCGTAGTCGGCGAGGCGCGTGCGATTTGTGGTCCCGACCTCGATGAGCCTGGCGCCGGAGCGAGTCAGAACATCGGGAATGCGAAAGCCGTCGCCGATCTCGACCAGCTCGCCGCGGGAGACAACGACCTCTCGTCCCTCGGCGAGCGCCGCGAGGGCGAGGAGCACCGCGGCGGCGTTGTTGTTGACGACGAGGGCGGCCTCGGCCCCTGTGAGATCGCGAAGGTCCGTCGCGAGGTGATCCTGGCGAGAGCCGCGCGCACCCGCGTCGAGGTCGTACTCCAGGTTCGAGTATCCGCGACCGACCTCGCGCACCCGGTCGAGGGCGTAGTCGGAGAGCGGCGCGCGTCCGAGATTGGTGTGCACCACGACTCCAGTGCCGTTGATGACGCGGCGAAGTCGGGGAGCAAGGAGCCGGTCGAGCTCCACGATCGCGCGGGCGGGCAGGTCCTCCTGTTCGAAGCCGGCCTTGATTTCCTCGCGCGCGCGCGCGAGGGCGGCGCGGGCCGCGGTGAGGACGAGCTCGTGACCGTGCTCGTCGGCGAGCGCCCGCAGGCGCTCGTCGGCGAGCAGCCTGTCGACAGAGGGGAGGCCGCGGAGCGGGTTTCGATTCGCCACGGGAAGAAAATGATATTGACCTCCGTAAGCTCTAATCTCCAATTCCCATGACAGAGATCGCTGCCCGCCTAGTTCGGCCGATCCGCCGGCTTGGGCCTTTGAGCCTCACGGCGATCTGCCTCGTCGTGCTCGTGGCAGCTGCCGGCGCGACCGTGCTCGTGCGCGCGTACACGCTGCAGGACTCCGTCCTTCCGGGCGTTCGCGTCGCGGGGGCCGACGTCGGCGGTCTCTCTCGGGCCGACGCACGCGGTCGGATCGAGACCGTGATCGGCGAGCGGCTGCGCCAGCCCGTCGACGTCGCGGTCAGCGGGAAGACCTTCACCGTCAATCCGAGCAACCTCTTCACGGTGGACGCGACGGCCACCGAGCGGCTCGCCTTCGAGTCTGCCCGAAGCTCCTTCTTCGATCGGGTCCGCGCACTGGCGGTTCCCTTCGCCGTCGACCAGGACGTCGAGCCCGTGTTGACCGTGAACCCGACGGCCAGCGCGGCCCTCTCTCGGGAGCTCACGAAACGTACGGACCGCGCCGTGTCGGCGAGGATCTCGATGAAAGGAACCGAGCCGGTTGTCGTTGCCGGCCGGTCCGGGACGCGAGTCGACCAGGCGGCGGTCCTAGCCCTCGTCCGGGACGCCGCCTTACGCGGAGTGCCCGCCATCGAGGCCCCCGTCGCGCCGGTCGCCCCGGCTCTGACGACGGCGGCTGCCGAGCAGGCGGCTGCCGCAGCGCGAACCGCGGCCTCTGCACCGGTCGCCCTTCGCTTCCGCCACCACGACGTCGGCGAGCTCGGGCCGAGGACGATCGCGAGCCTCCTGCGTTTCCAGCCTCACGGTCGCGCTTTCGAGCTCTTCCTGGCGCCGGAGGGCATCCGGCGCGAGCTCGCGCCTCTCGTGGAGAGGTTTACGAGGAAGCCCGCCGACGCCTCCTACCGGATCGTGGGCAAGCGCGTTCGTGTCGTCAAGGGGCGGGACGGGACGATGCTGGACGTCGCGGGAGCGCAGGCGGCCGTTCTGGGCGCGGCCACCGAGTCGGGCGTACGCGAGGCCGCTATCGGCTTGACCGCGCGCGAGCCCAAGTTCAGCACCCAGGACGCGAGGGCGCTCGGGATCAGGCGCCGGGTCTCCACCTTCACGACCGACATGGGCCCTTCATCGTCGAACCGGATCTGGAACGTCCATCTGATGGCCGACTACATCGACGGCACGATCATCAAGCCGGGCAAGACGTTCTCGTTCAACAAGGTCGTCGGCCCGAGGACGCCGGAGCGGGGCTTCCGGGAGGGTCAGATGATCCTGGGCAGCCTCCTCGTTCCCGCGATCGGCGGCGGCGTCTGCCAGACGGCGACCACGCTCTTCAACAACGCCTTCGAGCTCGGGCTCCCGGTCAAGGAGCGGCACAACCACTCCTGGTACATCAGCCACTACCCCATCGGGCGGGACGCGACCGTCTCGTGGGGCGGGCCCGATCTGCAATTCAAGAACGACCTCGACCATGCGATCCTGATCAAGACGTCGTACACCGACTCGACGCTCACGTTCAGCTTCTTCAGCACGAGGCAGGGGCGGAAGGTGGTCTCCTCGACCGGACCGCAGACGAACTTTCGCTCGCCGAAGCCGAGCTACGCGTACGACCCGAGCGCGCCGAAAGGCTCGAAGCGCACGGTCGCCGGCTCGCATGAACAGGGCTTCGATATCACCGTCGTCCGCAAGGTGTACGAGCACGGGAAGCTGGTGCGCAAGGATTCGTTCACGAGTCACTACGTGGCGGTGGGTGACACCGTCATCTACGGGCCCGGCACGGATCCCCCCCGGATCGACTTCGTCCTCCCGTCGATCTAAGCGGCTATAAGATCCGGCCCGCATGAGGCCCGACGCCGCGACACTCAGACTGGCTGTCTTCCCGCGCTCGAGCCTGCTCACGGACGTGCTGCTCGTCCTGAGCGGGGCCGGGCTTGTTGCCGCCGCGGCCCAGTTGGAGATTCACCTCGGCTTCACGCCGGTTCCGATTACCGGGCAGACCTTCGCCGTCCTGCTCGTCGGAGCCAGCCTCGGCGCCGTGCGCGGAACGGCGAGCCTCGCTCTCTATCTCCTGGTCGGGATGATCGGTGCCCCCGTCTACTCAGGCGGCGAGGGGGGTGTCGAGTGGGTGACCGGGGCGACCGGCGGTTATCTGATCGGATTCGTACTCGCTGCGGGGCTGACGGGCTATCTGGCCGAGCACCGTTGGGATCGACGTTTTTCCTCCTCGGTCGCGGCGATGCTCACAGGCAACGTCCTCATCTACCTCTTCGGGTTGCCCTGGCTGGCGGCAAAGATCGACACAGGCTTCGAGGGCACGCTCGAAGCAGGCCTCTATCCCTTTGTTTTTGGAGATTTACTCAAGCTTTACCTCGCTGGTGCGCTCCTTCCGGGCGCCTGGCGCCTGGTGCAGCGCTTCAAGGGTTAGCCCCCGCCGACCCGGGTAGGTGAATGGGTGGCAAACGAGCCCCAAAAAAGGAGGGGTCAATGGCACGCGTCGAAGAATCGATCGAAGTCAATGTCCCGGTTTCGACCGCCTACAACCAGTGGACTCAGTTCGAGGAGTTCCCCGAGTTCATGGAAGGCGTCGAGTCGGTGAAGCAGATCGACGACACCCACTTGCGCTGGGTCGCCAAGATCGGTGGCAAGCGGCATGAGTGGGAGGCCGAGATCACCGAGCAGAAGCCAGACCGCAAGGTCGCCTGGCGGGCAGTCGACGGCCACCACAACTCGGGCATCGTCACGTTCGAGCCGGTCTCGGAGCACGAGACCCGGATCACCGTCGTGATGGAGCACGAGACCGAGGGCATGGTCGAATCACTCGGCAGCGCCCTCGGCGCCGACAGCCGGCGCGTGAAGGGCGACCTCGAGCGCTTCAAGGAGCTCGTCGAGAGCCGCGGCGCCGAGACCGGCGCTTGGCGCGGCGAGGTCGAGCACGGCCAGCGCGTCCGCTGACGCACTGGACGGCGGGGCTTAGCCGGGCAACGCCCCGGCTTCGCCCCCGCCTAACGCCGCTGGCGGCAGGCTGCTGTCCTCGCGGCGCCTCCCCGTACCACTCGTACTGTCTCGGCACCGCTCGGTTGCATCTTTGCCACCGGCGCTCCAGAGCGCCAGCGAGGATCACTGAGCGTCGGCCTTGGCGGGTGTGGCAGGTAGGTCGGCGCACCTGCGTTCGTAGCAGGAGACGACGGTCGCCACCGCCTCCGCCGGCTCGTCCGTGACGACCAGGAGGTCAAGGTCGTTCGGCGAGATCATGCCTTCCGCCAGCAGGCGCTCCCTGATCCAGCGCAACAACCCCGCCCAGTAGTCCGCGTCGAAGAGGACGACCGGGAAGTGGAGCACCTTGCCGGTCTGGATCAGCGTCAAGGCCTCGAAGAACTCGTCGAGCGTCCCGAAGCCTCCGGGGAAGATGACGAAGCCCTCGGCCGCCTTCACGAACATCGTCTTCCGCACGTAGAAATGGCGGAAGGTGAGGCCCACGTCCATGTAGGGGTTCGAGTCCTGCTCGTGCGGGAGCTCGATATTGAAGCCGACAGAAAGCCCGCCGCCTTCCTTGGCCCCGCGGTTCGCGGCCTCCATCACGCCGGGGCCACCGCCCGTGACGACGGTGAAGCCTGTTTCGGCGAAGAGCCTCCCGGTCGCGACGGCGGCCTTGTACGCGGGATGATCCTCGCGCACGCGGGCGGAGCCGAAGATCGTCACCGCCGGCTTGGCGATCTGCGCGACTGTCTCGAAGCCCTGCAGGAACTCGTCCGAAATCTGCTTGACGTGCAGAAGCTCGGCGTGCTCTTCCGCTTCGAGGATCCGGCGGTCTTCCATCAGGGCAGGAGGCTAGAAGCTGCGCTCGATGTGCGTCGCGCTCATCGCGAGGGCTAGCAGAGCCGCCAGCCCGACAAACGTCCCGGCGACGGCCAGCCGCTGCCACGGCTTCACTCGGTAGTAGTCGGCCGCAGCCGGATCCTTCCGCGCCTGCCAGCGGTGCCAGAGCTCGAGGCCGCCGAAGACGAGCACGAGGAGGAGAATCGGGTTCGGATAGAGGAAGGCGAGGACGACGAGCGCGGCCATGCCGACGGCCCAGAGCGCCGGATGCACTGCGGCGACGGCCCGGCCGCCGTCGAGCGGCACGACGGGCAGCAGGTTGAAGAGGTTGAGGAAGAAGCCCGTGAAGGCAAGGGCGACGAGCAGGTCGGAATTGAGCGCCTCCCCAGCGGCCCAGACGCCTGCGGCGCCGAGGCTGCCGAGGATCGGGCCGGCGAGCGCGACCTGCGCCTCCCGCCAGGCGTCGTGGGGCATCTGCTTCATTCCTACGACGGCGCCCAGGAAGGGGATGAAGAGGGGCGCCGAGGCGGGGATGCCCTGCCGGCGCAGCTCGATCACATGGCCGAGCTCGTGCACGAGCAACAGGAGCACGAATCCGACGGCGAACCTCCAGCCCCAGATCCAGGAATAGGCCGCGATCGAGACGAGCATCGTCCCCGAGGTGGCGAAGATCTTGAACTTGAAGACCGCCAGGAGTACGGCCTTGAACTTGAAGAGCAAATACCCGAGCCCGGCGATCGGCGCCCACAGCTTCCTGCCGACCTCGCGCCAGCGGCTGCGGGGATGGATCGGCTCGTAGTCGCGGACGGGTTCCGGCTCGAAGAGCGGGTACTCGGGCTCCTGCTGGGGCGTCAGCTGGCTCACCAACTCATCGTAGCCGTCGCGACCCAGATCTTCGCTTTTCGGGTTGAAACTACAGCTTTTGCGTAATAGCGTCGGCGCCGACCTCGGGAACAGACGGGGAGAAGGGCTGGCGGCAGCCGGCCCGTCCTCATACCCCTAAAGGAGGGTGTTCAGATGCAGAAGGAAGGCAAGCGAGTCTCGCGCCGCTGGCGCACAGCCGCGGTCCTCGCACTCGGCATCGTCATCGGCACGATGCTGCTGACGACGTCCGCGGGAGCGCACGTCGGCGGCACGGTGTCGCATTTGTGGACCGTGCACATCAAGCCAAAGACGGACGCGCGGTACCTGCAGAACACGAAGACAATCGTGAAGGCCGGCAGCACCGTCCCCATCGGAAGCTTCGCCTCTCAGACCGTCATGTGCCCCGCTGGCTGGCAGGCCATCGGCGGAGGCGTGGACATCAACCAGATCGCCGGTGGGCACGTGGCCTCTTCGCACCCCCTCATCAACGGACAGAGGGCGCTCACCTTCGCGGACGGCCAGCATCAAGCCGCGAACGGATGGTACGGGGCAATCAACAACGCGAGCGACTCCCCTTCTACGGCACCTTTTTGGGTCGTCGTCGTCTGCTCGAAGTAGCGGACTGACGCAATCAGTGGATCGGGCGCGGCTCACGAGCCGCGCCCGACCCACTCCTCGCCGCCCTCGTAGACCTCCTTTTTCCAGAGCGGCACCGTGTGTTTGAGCGTGTCGATCGCCTCGGCGCAGGCGGCGAGCGCGTCCTGGCGGTGGGGCGCTGAGACCGCGATGGCGACGCTCGCCTCGCCGACCTCCACTCGGCCGACGCGATGGGTGATTGCGACCTTCGTCAGGTCGTACTTCACCTTCAGGACTCCGGCGAGCTGGGCCATGACCTCCTCGGCCATGCCCTCGTAGGCCTCGTACTCGAGGTAGAGGACGTCGCGGTCGCGCGACCGCGCGCGCACGGTGCCGACGAAGGACGCGACGGCGCCCGCGCTGTCGCTCTCGACCTCCGCCAGCACGGCCGTCACGTCGATCGGCCCGTCGACGAGCCGGAAGGCGCCGCCCGACACGGGCGGGATGATCGCCAGCTCGTCGCCGTCCGAGAGCGCATGGTCGCGGTCGACGTACTGGCGGTTCACGGCGTAGGCAAGCCCGGCCGGCTCAGGCCCGAGCTCGAGCAGCTCCCAGACCTCCCGCGCCCGCGCGCCCTCCGGGAGCTCCACCTCGTTCTCGCCCATGCCGGCCCGTTCCCGCAGCCCCGCGAACAACCTCACCCGGACTCGCATAGCGATTAGCCTAGATCCACATGGGCCCAGAGGCAGACCGGCGCGAGACCGACTCGGGCATCGAGATCAAGCCGGTCTACACCGAGGAGGACGTCGCCGGGCTGGCGCTCGAGGCTCCGGGCGAGTTCCCGTTCACGCGCGGGCCCTACAAGGACATGTACCGCGGCCGGCCGTGGACGATCCGCCAGTACGCGGGCTTCGGATCGGCGCAGGAGACGAACGCGCGCTTCCGGTACTTGCTCGAGCGGGGACAGACAGGCCTCTCGGTCGCCTTCGACCTTCCGACGCAGCTCGGCTACGACTCCAGCGATCCCCGCGCCGCGGGAGAAGTGGGCCGCGCGGGCGTTGCGATCGACTCGCTCGCCGACATGGAGATCCTGTTCGACGCGATTCCCCTCGGTGAGGTCTCCACCTCGATGACGATCAACGCCCCGGCGGCGCTTCTGCTCCTTCTCTACGAGCTCGTCGCCGAGAAGCAAGGCGTACCGGGGAGCGAGCTCCGCGGGACGGTCCAGAACGACATCCTCAAGGAGTACGCCGCCCGCGGGAACTACATCTTCCCGCCCAAGCCCTCGATGCGGATCACGACCGATCTCTTCGCTTACGCCCACGAGCGGCTGCCGAAGATGAACACGATCTCCGTCTCCGGCTACCACATCCGCGAGGCTGGCTCGACGGCGGTGCAGGAGCTCGCTTTCACGCTGGCGCACGGGATCGCGTATTCACAAGCGGCGATCGACGCGGGGCTCTCCCCCGACGAGTTCGGCGCCCGGCTCTCGTTCTTCTTCAACGCCCACAACCACTTCTTCCAGGAGGTGGCCAAGTTTCGAGCGGCGCGGCGGCTGTGGGCGCGGATCATGCGCGACCGCTTCGGCGCGACAAACCCCAAGGCCCAGGCGCTGCGCTTCCACGCCCAGACCGGCGGCTCGACGCTCACGGCTCAGCAGCCGGAGAACAACATCGTGCGCGTCGCCGTGCAGGCGCTCTCGGCCGTCTGCGGCGGCGCCCAGTCGATCCATACGAACGCCTTCGACGAGGCCCTCGCTCTGCCGACGGAGAACTCCGTCCGCATCGCGCTCCGCACACAGCAGGTCCTCGCCCATGAGGCGGGTGGGACGGACTCAGGAGACCCGCTCGGTGGCGCCTATTTCGTCGAAGCGCTGACGCGTGAGCTCGAGGAGCGCGCGTGGGAGCTGATCGAGCGGATCGACGAGCTCGGCGGAGCCGTCGCGGCCATCGAGCAAGGCTTTACGCAGCACGAGATCGAGGACGCCGCCTTCGAGCACGAGCGCAAGGTGGAGGCAGGCGAGAAGGTCGTCGTGGGCGTCAACCGCTTCGTCGAGGGCGAGGAGGAGGCGATCGAGCTCCACGCCCTCGATCCCGAGTCCGAGCGGCGCCAAATCGAGCGCACGCAGCGTGTGCGCGCAGAGCGGGACGCTGAGGTTGCGGAAGCGGCGCTCACGAGGCTCCGCGAGGCCGCCCGGGGAGACGAGAATCTCCTACCGGCGATGCGCGAAGCGCTGGCTGCCATGTGTACGGTCGGGGAGATCTGCGCAGCTCTCCGCGAGGAATTCGGCACGTACGACGCGCACCTCGCGCCGTGATCCTCCAGGACGAGCAGATTCTCCTTCGGCCGCTAGCCGAGGCAGACGTTTCGACTGTGGCGGAGGCATGCCAGGACCGCGACATCCAGCGCTGGTTGTCGGCGCTGCCTTTTCCCTACGGGGAGGAGGACGCGCGGACGTTTATCCAGTCGGCTACGGACGCGCGAGCCATCACGGATGCCGCAACAGGCGAGCTGCTCGGCTGCATCGGTTGGGACGAGGTCGACCAGGGAAACCTCCAGATCGGGTACTGGGTCAAGCGCGAGGCTCGCGGACGGGGCGTCGCGACCCGCGCCCTCAGTCTCCTCGCACGCTGGGCGCTCGAGGAGCGCGGCTCCCCGCGGGCGCAGTTGCTCGCTGAGCCCGGCAACGTCGCCTCGTGCCGGGTTGCCGAGAAGGCGGGGTTCAGACGCGAGGGTCTGCTCCGCTCCTATCTCGATTTCAAGGGCGAGCGGCGCGACGTCCTCATGTTTTCGCTCCTGGCCGAGGACCTCTAGACGCGGCCCAGGTGCGTGTCCTTGAAGCCCGTCGGGTACTTCAGTCCGAGCCCGAGGACTCGGTCGATGCCGATGTGCGCGGCCCAGATGAGCGCGATCTGCACGGGCAGGCCGGCGTCGCCCGTGAGCAGGCACCCCGCTGCGAGCGCAACCGGGAACGCGTAGGTGTGCGCGAGGTTGTAGATCGCAGCGCCCACCTTCGGGCCGGCTGCGTAGGCGGCAATGGCAAGATCGGGCGCGAGGAGGAAGGCGAAGAAGGCCCAGCCGGCGTAGTCCCCGTCGAAGTAGAGCGCAACGGCGGCGACGACCACGGCGAGGCTCTCCAGCCGGAGGAAGCCCGCGGGAAGGCTCGTAGGCATCGGCCGCGATTCTGAACGAGAATAGGGCTCGTGGCGAGGGCGGAGGAGAAAGGCACCAAGGCCAAGCTGGAGGAGCTCGAGCGCCTGCGCGCCGAAGCTTCCCACGCCGGCGACGAGAAGGCTGTCGAGCGCCAGCGCTCCCGCAACAAGCTCCTCGCCCGCGAGCGGATCGAGAAGCTCCTCGACCCTGGGAGTTTCGTCGAGCTCGACCGTTTCGTTCGGCACCGCAACCCCGAGTTGAGCGAGCGCCGGCCCTGGGGCGACGCCGTCGTCACCGGGTACGGGACGATCTTCGGGCGCCGGGTCTTCGTCTTCTCGCAGGATTTCACCGTCTTCGGCGGGACGCTGTCGGAGGTCTTCGCCGAGAAGATCTGCAAGGTCATGGACCTCGCTCTCAAGTACGGCTGTCCGGTGATCGGAATCAACGACTCCGGCGGCGCGCGCATCCAGGAGGGCGTGGTCTCCCTCGGCGGCTACGCGGAGATCTTCTGGCGGAACGTGCAAGCCTCGGGCGTCGTTCCGCAGCTCTCGCTCGTGATGGGGCCGACCGCGGGCGGCGCCGTCTACTCCCCGGCCATGACGGACTTCGTCTTCATGGTCGAGGAGAGCTCGTACATGTTCATCACCGGCCCTGAGGTCGTGAAGACGGTGACCGGGGAGGAGGTGACGTTCGAGGAGCTGGGCGGAGCGGTGACCCACGCCTCGCGCTCCGGGGTGGCGCATTTCACCGCCGACGACGAGGAAGCCTGCCTGGAGGACGCTCGCTACCTCCTCTCGTTCCTCCCGCAGAACAACGTCGACCCGCCGCCGTACTTCGAGCCGTCAGATCCGATCGGGAGGGAGGACGCCGAGCTCGACGGAATCGTCCCGGACGAGCCGACCAAGCCCTACGACATGCGCGGGATCATCGATCGTGTCGTCGACGACGGGGAGTTCCTCGAGGTGCACGAGCGGTGGGCCGAGAACATCGTCTGCGGCTTCGCGCGTCTGGGCGGACATCCGATCGGCGTCGTCGGGAACAACCCACGTGCTCTGGCGGGGACGCTCGACATCGACTCGTCGGTGAAAGCGGCGCGTTTCGTCCGCTTCTGCGACGCGTTCAACCTCCCGCTCGTGACCTTCGTCGACGTACCCGGCTTCCTGCCCGGCACGGCTCAGGAGTGGGGCGGGATCATCCGGCACGGAGCCAAGCTCCTCTACGCGTACTGCGAGGCGACGGTGCCGAAGATCGCCGTCATCACCCGCAAGGCCTACGGCGGGGCCTACGACGTCATGAGCTCGAAGCACATCCGCGCCGACTTCAACTTCGCCTGGCCGACGGCCGAGGTCGCGGTCATGGGTCCCGAGGGCGCGGTCAACATCGTCTTCCGCAAGGAGCTCGAGGAGGCGGACGACCCCGAGGCGAAGCGCGCGGAGTTGATCGAGGATTACAAGGAGCAGTTCGCCAACCCATATACGGCGGCGGAGCGCGGTTACGTGGACGACGTGATCGAGCCGCGACGCACGCGGCCGGTGTTGATCGACGCGCTGAAGACCGCCATCACGAAGCGGGAGCGCCGCCCCTCCAGAAAGCACGGGAACATCCCCCTCTGACGCTCTCGGGCGACGCGGCTTCCGCCGGGCGAAGCCCGGCTCGCCCGCGCCTGGCACCGCTGGCCGCGAGATGCGTCGCCCTCGGGGCTAGGCTCGAGTAACTGAACGCGGATGCGTTGTCCGTCGCCCCTCGGGCTTGCCTCTCTTGCCAGCGGCACCCCGAGCGCGTCAGGTCAAGGGAGCCAGGCTAGGTCGTACGCCACGATCGGCAGGCGGCGGACGCGCGCCTCGGCCTCGTTCGTGCGGAAGACGAAGACCGAGTGCGCGGTCGCGGCAGCCGTCCAGCGCTCGTCCGGAGACCAGGTCACGGCCTGTACCGGCGGGATCGTGGGGAAGGTGACCAGATCTCCGTCACGATCGCGCACGGTGACGAGACTGTCGCCGTACCAGGCGGTGAAGAAGTTACCGCGTGGACTCGCCTCGAGTCGTAAGCCCTCGCCGAACTCGCTGATTACCACTCTTCCGATCAACTGCTCGTTGATCACCGAGAGGTGCTCGCGGTAGCCGCTGACTCCGGCGTCGCCCACGACTGTGACGAGGCGCGTATCGCTCAACCACTCCAGGTCCTTCAGGACGAGTGGGCCGGAAGCGTCCGCGGTGAGGAGAGCGCGGCGAAGGTTGCCGCGCGACAGAACGACTCGGCGGCAACGCACCTTCGCGCTGTCGCCGGTGAGCCCAAAGAGTCTCGATCCAGGCGGACATTCCGTCGTCCATTCGACGACTTCGTTGTCCCGCACGTAGGTGAACGTTTCATCGGGCCTAAAGGCAGGTGCGCGCCCGGGGAAGCGGAGCGTCTCGTGCGAGAAAGGAGAGCCGAACTCAATCATCCCGTCGATCTCGCGTGCGTACACGCCCCCGTGTGGCGACCAGGCCGCCTTGCCGGGGAACGCGGCCTGCCCGTTGCCCGAGATCGAGAAGCGGCAGCTGCCCAGCCGCGGCGATCGGGCCGCCTCCAGGCCGGGCATGATCACTCCTTCGAGGCGGCAGCGGTGCTCGGCGTTGCTGTAGTAGAGGACGCCGCTCATCGCCGGTGAGGCCGGCTCGACAGGTACGGTCGTCACCGGGGGCGACGGTCTCGGTCTGGGATTCGAGCTCACGACCTCTCTTTCGCTCCCTCCCCGAAGCGCATCCGCGACCGCGACCGAGCCGAGCGCGACGAGCGCGCCGACGAGGAGCCACGTGGGCCACCGGCGCATGCGGCCACCTTACGCCCGTCGGCGGCCTGCCGTTCTTGGCATTCATGGCGGCGTGTTCGAGGGCTTAGAGCTTTCGTTTGTAGACACCGGCGAGGCCACCATCCGTGTGCGCCACGGGGGAAGCGGGCCGCCGCTCCTCCTCCTGCACGGTCACCCGCAGACACACGCGATGTGGAACCTCGTCGCTCCGCGTCTCGCGGAGGATTTCACCATCGTCGCCGCCGACCTGCGCGGGTACGGAGAGAGCTCGAAGCCGCCGACGACACCGGACCACGAGCCGTACTCGAAGCGAGCGCTGGCGCGCGACCAGGTCGAGGTCATGCGCCAGCTCGGGTTCGAGCGCTTCGGCGTCGTCGGCCACGACCGGGGCGGCCGCTGCGCCTACCGCCTGGCGCTCGACCATCCGGAGCGGCTCGAAAAGCTCGCCGTGCTGGACATCGTGCCGACGGGGGACATGTGGCATCGAGTCGACATGGAGTTCGGCCTCGTCGACTGGCACTGGTTCTTCCTGGCGCAGCTCGCGCCCTTTCCCGAGGAGGTGATCGGGTCGAATCCGGACGGCTACTACTTCCACGGCGACCGCAGTCGTTTCGATCCCGAAGCGCTCGAGGACTACCTCCGCTGTGTTCGCGACCCGCAGACGATCCACGGGATGTGCGAGGACTACCGGGCGGGCGCGACGATCGACTTCGAGCTCGACGAGGCCGACCGGGGCAAGCGGCGCATCGCGTGCCCCGTGCTCGCGCTCTGGAGCGGTCGCGACGAGCTGGGGCGCTGGTTCGACGTTCTCGACGTCTGGCGTCAGTGGGCCGACGACGTGCGCGGGCGGGCGCTCGACTGCGGGCACTTCCTCGCCGAAGAGGCCCCTGAAGAGACCTACGAGGAGCTGCGGAGCTTCTTCGGAGGAGGTTAGGAGGGCTGACGAAACATCATCTGTGCCGCCGGAGGCGCGCCGCTCGCCCCCAGGCTGTGTCCTCGGTCGCCCCCGTATCTGAAGTCGATACGAGGGCTCCCTGCGTCCTTGCCTCGGAACGACCAGCGCGTCCCGGCGACGAGTGACGTTCCGCCAG
>Ga0209874_1000207_pt1 | contig 16208 bp, 17 predicted proteins | sample GWRWN1_20_30_FD_187216 | JGI IMG/M metagenome (GOLD analysis project Ga0209874, IMG submission 187216) | Riverbed sediment microbial communities from areas with no vegetation in Columbia River, Washington, USA - GW-RW N1_20_30 (SPAdes)... | ecosystem: Environmental > Aquatic > Freshwater > River... | reverse complement strand
GGGCAGGTACCACGCTTCGGCGTAGCCGTCGCTGTCGTCGTGGACGCCCACCGCGCCGTGCACGTGAGTGACGATCGGCACCGGACCGGTGTACGGGCCGGGCGTCTCCGTGAACGTCGGCCGGCTGTCGCGGTCGGCGGTGCCGCCGGGCGGGTTGGCCCAGTGGAGGGTCTGATCGACCGGAAGCAGATGGGGACGGAAGTTCCCGCCCGCGTCCAAGAGCTCGTTGATCCATTTGACCCGCACGGGCCTGTTCACCATGGCCTCGATCGTGAGCGAGGGGGCGTTGTGGACGAGGAGGCCGCGGTTGCTCTGGGCCGCCTTCCCGCCGTAGCCCCACACCGTTGTCTGCGGCATTCCCGCCGGCAGAATTTGCTGGGAGATCTGCTTCATCGAGATCTCGTAGTAGTCGACAGGCTTGCCGCCCGGCGCCCTGAGCACCGCCGCTCGGGGCATCACGGGTGGGATGAGCATCGGGGTGACGAACTTGGTCACGTCGCCCGAGTCGAGCGTGCCACCCGGGATCTGGGCGAGCGCGACGGGTGCGCTCATCCCGGGAAGCCGTCCGAACAGGTAGAAACCGGCGCTTGCGCCGCCTGCCCAGGCGACAAACGTGCGCCGAGTGAATCGCCGCTGGGTCTCCATCAGTCAGCTCCCTCCTCCCCTTCTACGAGCCGACGCAGCCTCAGGCCAGCAACTCCCGCCGCATCGGAGCCGTTCGGCTGTAGGGTGACGCGTCGATCTTCCTCCAACTCGGATTCGATCACAATCTCGAGCGGCATGTCAATGCTGTCGCCTCAATGAGACACGTGTGTCTACTCAAGCGGGGTCGGTGACGGGCCGAGACCAGGGCACGAGGCGGCGCATCATGCTCGCTGCGGCACGCGTTCTGGCCGCACGAGAAGGTGCGAGCATGGCGGACATCGCAGCAGCGGCGGAGATCACACGCGGGACGCTCTACCGTCACTTTCCGGGACGCGAGTCGCTCATCCATGCGCTCGAAGCCGCCGCCAACGAGGAGGCCGGACGCCGCCTCGCGGAAGCAAATGTCGACCGAGTGCCCGTCGAGGAAGGGCTAGCGCGCGCGACCCGCGCCCTGGTCGCCGTCGGTCAGGACTTCGTTGTCCTCTTGCGCGAGCGGCGTCCTCCCGAGCCTGGGTTCACCAAGCCGCTCGAGACACTCCTCGAGCGAGGGCGCGAGGGTGGCCAGATCCGCACCGACGTCCCACTCGCCACCCTCGTCGAAGCATTGCTGGTCATCATCGGCGCGTCTGTCCGAACGTGCAAGCCTGCCGGACTGGGAATCGAGGACATGAGCTCAACCGCACTCCGACTTTTCCTCACCGGCGCCCGTCCCCCAGCGACCGATGATTGCCCTTCCGAGGGATGAGTGCGAGAAGTGGCGCCGAGGACACGATGCGTAAGACGTCGCCCGCCTGGAGCAAGACGCCCATCGAGTGGCGGTCCGGCCTTTGTGGAGCGCGAGGACGACGAGATGATGCGCCCGTACGTGATGGGCGGCGAGCCATAGGCCTTGGCTAGCCTCGTCTGGCTCATCGTCTGGCTCGTGAAAGGAACGCCGAACCTGGAGTGGTTCGGCGCCTGGAATGACTGGGCGGTCGCGCTCCTCTGTTGCGCCATCTTCGACGCCTTCAGCGGACGCGACGCCGGACGGGGCCGTCGCGCAGCACGGTAGGCCGCGTCGCGACGAACTGCTGGAAACGGCGTTATCCCCCGAAACGTCAGCGTCTCTTCTGACTACGAAGATGGCCGGAACGGAAGCTGACCACTGATACCCGGTGCCTCTAGTGCGGAGGTTCCGACGCTGGTGCAGCGTTACGTCGACCGTGCCCTTGCGCCCGGCTCACGTGTGCCGTCATGCGTGCGCATCACCCAGGCAGGAGAGATGTGGCTCAAGCCGGGCGGTCGGGCGCTTCGGTTCGAGGCCGTGGAGGAGTTCGCGGTCGACGAGGTCGCCTTCTCCTGGCGGGCCCGGTTCCCGATCGTGCCGCTCGTCTCGCTCCGCGTCCTCGATCGGTACGCGGCCGGCGAAGGGCAGCTCGAGGCGCGCCTCTTCGGTCTCCCGCTCATGCGCGCTCGTGGCCAGGCGACCGCCGAAGGCGAGGCGATGCGCTACCTCGCCGAGCTTCCGTGGGTTCCCCAGGCGATGGCTGTCAACCGGCAGCTCGAGTGGCGCGAGCTCGATCTACGGACCGTCGAGGTGGCGACACGCGTCGGGCTGGCACGCGTCGCTGTGCGGCTCGAGTTCAATGCTGAGGGCGACATCGTCGGCGCGTCGACAGACGCGCGCCCGCGCCCCGAAGGGAAGACGATCGTGCCGAGGCCCTGGGGTGGCGTCTTCGCCGGCTACGCCGTCTTCGGTCGCATCCGCGTGCCGCGTCAGGCCGAGGTCCGCTGGGATCTCCCAGAGGGTTCGTTCACCTACTGGCGCGGCGCGGTTACGTCGCTGGAGCTCGACAGCTAGAGGCTGATGTGAAACTCCCCGCTCTCGAGCGCGCCGGCGGGGGGGCGCACCGCCTCGACGTCGAGGCCGCTGCGGGCGATCAGCCAGGAGGTGAGCGAGTTGGAGTTCCACATCTCACCTGCCTGGAGCTCGTCCCGTCCCCAGACGGGAGTGGGCACATCGGGCACCAGTTCAAGGATGCGCTGCGCGACAACCGGGTCGTCTGTCAGCCGCTGTGGGCTGTCGACCGCCTCGTCGACGTCTGGGATCAACCCATCACGCCAGCGTCGGATCTCATAGCGGAAGATGCGCAGCGAGCGCGCCCAGCGGCTGCCGACAGGGGCTTCGGCGACAACGCCGCGCAGGGCTCCGTTCCCGTCACGGACGGGTGCCATCTCGATCACGAACTTTCCCTCTGGCACTCTGACTTCGAGCGCGGAGTGGTAGAGGTCACTGGTCGTTCGCTTTTCGAGCCGCGCCACCACTGCCTCGAAGATGCGTCCGTTCAGCCGCACTGAATGACCACCGGCCCCTAGCGGGAGTCAGTAGAGGTCAACGCCAGATTGCATCTCAGTGCTCATAAAGATGGAAACTCTTGGGAGGCGATAAGCGTGCCTCTGAGTCGGCCCGCCCGCGTCCGAATGAAGCCCGATTCGACTTGCGGCGAACTACTGGTTTCGATTGGTGATCAGCGCCCGACCAGAGCCTGGTGACTGTTCGACGTGTCCCGCCCGGCGGCGACCGTCACACAAGCCTCTAGCTCGTGATGCGCCTGGAGCTAGGCTCTCGCCACGTGGCGCAGAGATACCGCCTGACGATCATCCGGCGGCTCCAACGCGGCGATCAAGCCGCTCATCCGCCTCGGGCTCGGCGGACGGCACACGTACATGCTCACCGTCCGCGGCCGCAAGAGCGGACAGCTCCACTCGACGCCGGTGACGCTGGTCGAGGACGAAGAGCGCTGGCTCGTCGCCCCTTACGGCGACGTGGGCTGGGTGCAGAATGCGCGCTCGGCCGGCGAAGTCACGCTTAGCCGCGCCGGACGGGGCGAGACCTTGCGGATCGATGAAGTCGCGCCCGAGGAGGCGGCGCCGGTCCTGCGAGACTACCTGAAGCGCGTTTCGGTCGCCCGCCCCTATTTCGATGTGACCCCACACTCCCCGCTCAATGAGTTCGAGGCGGAGGCGCCGCGTCACCCAGTCTTTCGCCTGAACGAACGGCAACGCGGCTAAGTGGCGAGTCACACCAGGCAGCCCTGAAGCCCGGCCAAAGCCTTGGACTCAGACGTCCCTCGGGACGTTGCCCTTGAGGGTGAACACGAAGCGCATCGCCTTGTGCCCGCGATCGGCGGTCGGGTCGAACATGCAGGGGCAGCCGCCGTCGATCACGGCGATACCCCGCTCCCGGCCATAGTCGGCAGCCGCCGCGGAGACGCTCCCGGCGCCGGGCCCGCGGTGCATCCACACGTGCTTGATGCCGAGATCGGCGCACTCGCGCATCGTCTCTTCGGCGATCTCCGGCCTCGTCCCGATGACGACAGCGTCGACGCCGCCGGGGATCGAGCGCAGGTCGTGATAGCACCTATCACCTTCGGCCTCGTCTGCGTTCGGATTGGCGGCAAAGACGTCGTAGCCCCGCTCCCGCAGGCGCTGGTACACGACGTTGCTTCCATGGCTCTTCGGGTGCCTGGAGACGCCGGTGACCGCCACTCGCCTGTTGGCCAGAAACTCGATTGCAGCCTCTTTGATCTTCATTTCTCCGACCTCCTAGAGGTGCGTGGGGAGCGGAGAACGGCGCCGACGAGGGTAATGTATGCGATCACGCTGGCCACGAGGCCGTCGATCTTGTGGCTCTGCTTGGCCGTGCGGAACTTCCAGTGGCCGGCATCGCCTGAGCGTCGCGCCTACCTCGCGGCCACCTCCGGCTCGTGGCGCACCGTCGTTTCGGGGCCGGCCACGACCACGGGGCACGGCATTCCCTTGACGAGCTTCCGGCTCACGCTGCCGAGCACAAGCTGGCCGACGGGGCCAAGCCCGCGGGAGCCCGCGACGGCGACATCGTAGCCGCCCTCGGTCGCCTCCCTGATCAGCTCCTCCGCCGGATCGCCGTGACGAATCTTCGTCTCCGCTTCGATTCCGCGCTCGCGGAGGAAGTCGTGGGCGATCTTGAGGTCTTCCTCCGCATGCGGAGGAAGACCAAAATGGCCGCCAGATTTGGTGCCGCGCGCGGTCGGAGGGACGACGCCGACGACTGTCACCGTCGAGGCGCCCTCAGCGGCTAGCTTCGCCGCCTCTTCGAGCGCGTGCTTCGAGTACTCGAAACCGTCGTATGCAAGCAGGATCTTCATGAGATCGTCCTTTCGTCAACGCGGAGCACGGTTCGTCAGAGCCTCGCCGCGCTGATCCACTTGAACAGGATGTAGGCGCCGAGCAGCGCGCCCCCGCCCACAATCATGTACGCGATCGTCGTCCAGAGCACTTCCATGTCGGCCTCCTTTGCGGTCACGGTGGCGTAAACCCCGCTCGGGGGCATCCGTGGACGCGCTGATTCGCCGTCAGGGAATCCACTGATCGGCTCGGCCTGTGGCGCGGATGCGCTTTCAGGCCGGCGGGGCCATCCACCGAATCCGACATCCGCTGCGGCCAAAGCGGCCGGGGTGAACTCAATCCGCCGCGGCCAGAAGAGGGCTGATGATGCCGACCGCTCTCGACAACGGCCAGCGGCTCCCCTCGCAAGCTGCTAGGGCCGTCATAGCGCGGCTGCTTGGCCGCAAATGAACTCTTGCGCGCCTCAAACGGTCCGGCGCTACTTGACCGTGAAGTCGGCGTACATGCCGGCCGGGTAGTGCCCAGAGATGTTGCAGACGAGCGCGTATTTCCCGGCCGTCAGGTCGAGCTCAAGCGTCTTCGACTCGCCGACGGGGAGGTCGGCCACCTCGTCGATCGCGCCGCTCTCGTCGGCCTCGCCGTCCGTGCCGAGGTTCGCGGCGCCTCTGTCCGTCTTGATCACGACCATCTCGTGTACAAGCGTGCCCTCGTTCTTCACCTCGAACGTGACCGTGCCGGCGGAGATCTCCGTCGGCACGGGGGTCATCCCATACTCCGATGGCGTTCCCATCGTCACCTCGATGGTACCCCCTCCGCCGCCCCCGTTCCCGCCGCCGCATCCGGCCGCAAGGGCCATCGTCGCAACGACACCGACGAACGTGCCTGCCACGGTTCTCATCTCGCTCCCAGTGTCGGGACATGCCGCACGTCGCGCATCAGTAGACGCGCGTATCCGCGCTCGGGAGTAAATACTGACCTGCCAGCTAGCTTGACAGTCGGCTTCGGACGCTCATGGGGGATCCGCGGTCCTGTTGCGGGTTCCCCGCACGAGGAAGCTCACTCGCTCTTCAGCCTCCGAAGAGTCCCACGCCGCTGGGCGCCCGAGAGCCCCGAGCGACTTCGGCCGCGCAGGTGCGCAGCGTCGCCTTCGACCGCACCGCGCGACTTGGGGTCGTTCCGCCGCGGCCAGCGGCTACGGAGTGAGTTGCTCAGAACGGGATTTCGACGTCGCTGACGTCGAGGCCGAGCGACTGGGCGAGGCGGACGCCGGTGTCCAGGTCTTCGCGCAGGCGGCGGACATCCGTGTCGTGCATGAGCGCGCCCACGCGCTCCCGCGCCTTCGGACGCCAGAGCGCGTGCTGGGTGAAGATCGGCAGCATCCGGTTCGACGCCTCAATGATCGTGCGTTTCGTCTTCTCCGGCGCATTCGTGATGAGCACGCGCGCGTAGGCCATTCCCGATCCGTGATGGATCCCGTCGTCCACCGTGAGGCGGTTGCAAAGGTCCTCGAGCACGGTCCCCCGCGAGGAGCGGGCGATCAGGCGGAAGCGAGGGATAATCAGCCGCTCGTAGAAGACCTGCATGTTCACGACCTTCTCCTCGAGCGTGTCCGCTTCGATGTGCATCTTCGCGAGCCGGTCGAGGTAGGGGTCGGGCTCACCCCGGCCGCCGGCCTCCTCGACCAGGCGAAGCCACGCCTCCGTGTGGCGCGACTCGTCCTGCACCATGGTCGTGTAATAGAGCTTCGCCTCGGGATCTGGCGCCATGCGGAAAAGCTGGGTCGCCATCTCGACGGCGAGCTCGTCGGCCTGGAGCTGCTGCGTGACGACCGAGCGCCAGAGATCTCTCCGCCGCGCGAGCTTCTGCGGCGACCCCTTGTACTCCGGGATCGGCGGCAGGTCGTTCCAGGGAAGGTCGCGCACCTGCCATTCGGCCCGCTTGGCGAGCTCGTAGTAGCGGAGCACGCCGGCGTAGGCGCTGCGATCCTCGGCCGGCTTGTCGGGGACTTGGGCAGTCTCCACGCGCCTGAGAGGCTAACGTGTCGCGCCGTGACTGTCTTGATGGATGACAAAGCGCTCGCCGGGCGCTTAGGTCCGAGCTGGCGCACGTTTCTCCGCCAGCAGGCCGCCAGCGTGAGTCTTGACTGGCTGCTGGTCCTCGGACGCCGCCACCTCGAACGAGTTCTCCGCGCCTACACCGACCACTACAACGGTGAACGGCGCCACCGAGGACTCGCGCTCCTGCCACCGGCGCCGGCCGACAGCGCAGATCTTTCAACCAGCGACCCCGTACGCCGTCGCGACCGACTGCGTGGACTCATCCACGAATACCATCGCGCCGCGACATGAACGGAACCGGAATTTGAAACCCCTCAGGGCAGCCTAGGTCTGCAGCGCGGGCGACGCCTGGCCTCCAGGACATCCTTGAGGCTGGCCCACACGGTTCCTCCCGTCGTTGCCCCATGCGGGCGATCGAGGTCATCAGCTTGAAAAACCAACCGGGAGCGCGCCCACCGGCTGGCGGCTCGATTGATTCGGCGTGCAGATCGCTGCGTGCGATACAGCCATAAGATCACTGAATCTTGACTTCTCGCGCCGAGTTCGTCGCGGCCCCAGACGGGCGGCGGCGCGTAACGGCATTAGGTCAAGCGGTCGTTGTGCTCGACGTCGATCGTGGGTCAGTCGCCGCAGACTTTCGACTGCCTCGCCAAAGTCGGGGATGAAACCGTCGCGCCTAGCAGCGCAACTCGTACCGGAAGATCCGGAAGCGCCCCGCCCAGCGGGCCCCGACCGCACCTTGCGAACGGCGCAGTTCGACGCAACTACGGCCCATCAGGAGACCCAGGGGGAGCCGGGTTCGGCCATCTCGGCGACGATGTCGTGCGTCGAGATCAACCCAAGGGGAACCGCATCCGATTCCTCGGGGTCGGCGACCACGAGCCGGTGAACTTCGTGCTCGAGCATCGAATCGGCCGCAGCGCGGAGCGTGGCTGTGGGCGCAATCGTGATTGGTGGGTGCATCAGCTGTTCGGCTGTCACCTCTGCGTCCGCCTCGAGGAGGTCATGGCCAGTGACGACGCCGAGGGCTCGTCCGCGCCGGTCGAGAACGACGACCGAGCGGGAGCGGCGCTCGCTCATTCCCCGTGCGAGTTCGGGCACGCGCGTGTCGGGGAGCGCTACGACGATCGCGCGAGACATAACCTCGGCGACGGTGCGGGGGCGCGTAGGGGCGTGCGCGAGGGCTCGCACGAAATCGGAGACGGCGATGACGCCGACGGCTCGGCCGTCCTCGGCGACGACGAAGCGGGACAAGTGCTCGTTCCGCAGCCGTTGCGCCGCCTCGTTCGCGGGCGCATCGGCCTCGATGGTCGTCACCGGCGTCGTCATGAGCTCGCCCGCGGTCAAGGTGCGCATCGTCTCGAAGCTCTCCGGGTCAGTCGCAAGCCACTCTCCCGCTAACAGGTCGCTGTCGGAGAGAACGCCCACGGGCTCGCCCTGCCCGTCCGCCACGACAACGGCGTGGATGCGGTTCCGTACCAACAGTTGGGTGACCTCACCCAGCTTCGCGTCCGGCGGGCAGGTGATCAGCCCCTTGTGCATGAGATCGCGGACGAGCATGGCGAAACTCTAGACGCCCGAGCCCCAAGTCCAGACGTCGCCGCCCACGGCACCGAGGAATGCGCGACCTCCGCGGCAATGGCGCACATACTGGCGCACGGGGAAAAAAAGTTCCTACAAATTTCACCATTCGTAACGGTCTCGAAAACCGTTAACCGTCGTTAGGCGGATCAAGGGCTCGAATCCCTCCCCCTCCGCTCAACGAAGCGGTTCCTGGTCGGGGAGCCGCTTCGGTGCGGGTGCGTGCGGTCTTTCAGACCGCAACGCCCAGTCCATGGAAGTCCGTCGAGGTCTACGGAGGTCCACTGGTTTGAGGGGTCACTGGCGCACGACTGGCGCACCATGGCGACGCTCCTCGTTCTCTCGAGAGGCAACTGCTACACCGATGGACCGGCTGGTCGAGCGCGCGTAAAAAAGCCGAAGCCCGGTGACCTTTCGGTCCTCGGGCTTCGACTAAGCAACCATTTCACTCGACGCGATCGCTGTCAACGTTCATCCCACCTCGTACGGGCGCCTATTGCCCTACATCTTCGTCGCCGCGCGGCCAGGCGAAACCCTCCTCGGCAATGCGAGGCGGCCCTTCGAGGCACTCGCTCCACGCGGTCGCGGCCTTCCACACGGCGGGAACGCGGGCGAGCTGCTCGACTGCCCGCTTCACATCCTCACCCTCGAAGACGAAGACCGCCTCCCGCTCGCTTACGAACACGTGGTGGCGCTCGAACCGGACGGCCGGATCGAAAGGCGGCCCTTCGCGCACGAGGGCGCGGGCGTTCTCGACGCTGCCCGCCTTCAGCGGCACGACCACGGCCACGGAGGTCGTCAGCGCCGTCTTCTGCGCTCTCAGCTCGACCAGCAACGCTCCGATCTCGAAGATGGCGCTCATCCTCTCCACAGACGCAAGGTGGATCGGATCCTCCCTCTCCGATTCGACGATGAGCGAGCGGAGCCCGTTCACCCGCTCATGCTCGGCACGTCCGATGTGGATCCCGGCAAGCTCGTCGTACGGAATCGAAACGGCGCTCAAGGCGCCTTGGGGGCCGGTCCCTGCGAGCCGGAGACCCCGGTCGTCCACATCGATCCTCCCTCTGTAGAGCTCGCCGCCCGGGCGCCGCCACACGACTGCCTGACTGAGTGGAGCAGCTTGCTTCGGGTTCGGCGTCAGCGTTTGCACTTCCGCTCTTTCAGTAAGAGAGGTCTCCGATCGTGCGCACAAAACGAGGCTCGAGCATCCGGGAAGGCGCGGATTCGACTGGGGCAAATTACGGAGATGCGGGCGAGTAAACTCTGCGAATAGCAAGGGAAGGAGACGTCGTGGGCGCGCGTTCGGTGCATTCGCCACCGGCATCGGCTGGCGGCAGCGCCGCGGGCAGACGCTTCCTGAGGAGGGGCGAGTGAGGCGAAAATCCTCGCCCGCCGTCTTCGAGGCGATCGTCGTTCTCGTCGCGCTCGCCGTGGCCGCCGGCGCGGGTTTGATTGGCTGGTTCGTCGGACACGAGATGGCAAGCGCGTCAGCGAGCAGCGCGACGGCGACTCAAGCGGCGTCCGTTCCGGCGGGTCACGTCGGCGGCCCGAATCTGGCCGTTTCCGCGATTGGCGACCAGGCGAAAGGCGCAGAGCTCTTCGAGAGCAAGGGCTGCTCCGACTGTCATTCCTTCAACGGCCAGGGCGGCGAAGACGCACCTCCGCTCGACTCGATGATGGGCCATCTCTCGGCGCGGGAGATCGCCAGTATGTCCGGAGACATCTGGAACCACGTCCCGCAGATGATCCACCACTTCAAGGAGGAGGGACTCACGTTCCCGACCTTCTCGGACGAGGAGATGGCGGACCTCATCGCCTACCTGCACGGCGGGGCGCCCGCCGGCATGGGCCCGAGCGCCCAGACCGGAATGGAGACCGGGATGCAAATGGGCACGGAGACCGGGACGGGAATGGGGACGGAAACCGGTTCGCCGTAGGCCGATCGCTTTGCGGGAAACCCGCAACCGGATTCGAGGGTTTCCCCGATGAGCGTCGGACACCCGGCTGTCAGGCTGGCTTCAACGTCGAGCACGGAGCGCAAGTAGGAAGAGGCTCCACCAAGAGGCAAGACGCGAAAGCGAAAGGTCACTCGGTGCAGCGGACGAAAGCGCCACCGGCTCGACGTCACCTTGTTTCGGAGCTTCGTGCCGTTTCCTAAACGGGTGACCAGGTTGAGTAATCGCGAGGATCGAGCTCGAGCTCGATTGGGATCGCGCCCTCGTGCACCGGGCCGACGACAGTCTCGGCGAGTCCGAGCTTTGCGGCCAGAAATGGAGTCAGGTAGCGGCCGACGATCTTCGCCGGCGGCCACCAGAGGGGTTCGATATCGAGGCCGGGCCTCGTTCCCGCCTCCGCGCGGAGATAGCGCGGAGCCATGCCCGTGAGGAGGAGCCCGCGCAGGACGGGCCGGAAGGGGGTCGGCTCGACCGGGGCTCCCGAGCGGGCTGCGATCGCGGTGGCCGCGGCATCGGCCTGCTGCGCGGCGATACCGCCCTGTTTGAGCGGGAACTCGGTCATGTCGCCCGCCGCGTAGACATCCTCCTCGGAGACGACGCGGCCGAAGTCGTCCGTCGAGACGAAGCCGCGCCGGTCGCACGGGATGCCGGGGAGTCGGGGCCCCTCGAGCCGCGGCAGCGCGACGACTCGGTCGGCTTCGATCACGGCTTCGGGCGCTACGTGGAGGGCCCCGCCCTCGAAACGCAGAGGCACGCTGCGCAGTCGCAAGTCGATGTCGCGGAGCCCAAAAAGCTCGCGGATCGCATCGCTTGCCTCGGCTCCGAAAAGCGCGAGCGGAGCATCCTCGGGCGTGACGAGCGTGATCGCGACGCCCCTCGTGCCCCGATCAGTCAGATACGTCCCCGTGAGGAGGGCGAGTTCGTAGAGGGGTAAAGGCCAGCGGGCTTCGACCGGAAGCGCAAAGACGATGCTCCGCACCACGCCGGCAACCGCCTCCTCGAGGAGCGCGGCAAGGGCCGGCCCGTCTTGCGGCCCGCGGAAGGTGAGCGCGTTCGCCACCGCTGGCGTCGGCCGCGCGCCTAGCGCGAGCAGGAGCACGTCGTAGGAGATCTCTTCGCCACTGTCGCCCACGACGACATGTCGCTCGGGATCGACCGAAGTGATCATCCCCTGCCGCAGCTCGGCGCCGGCGGCCTTCGTCAGCGTCGCCAGCGGGAAGCGCCCTACCTCACCGACGCGAAACGGCTCCACGACCGCGAGTGGTCGATACGTGAACTCGCGCTCGGGGGCGACGAGCCGGAGCGCCACGCGGTCCTCGGCGAGCGCGCCCAAGGCGAGCATCGCCTCGAGCGCGGCGACGCCGCCGCCGGCGATGACGACCCGGACCGCGTGCGCGGACGACGACGACACACTCATTGCTCGTCGCGTGCACTCTTGCACGCGCGTGTCGAGCTGGCATCGGTGTCCGCATGGGTGGGCGCTGACGAGGCCCTCTGACCAGCGGAGCCCTTCGGCCTTGCGATGAGCGGAGCGGTCGTAACGGCGGCTGGTGGCGCATAATCCTGCCGTGTCCGAGTACGGATGGGCGCTCTTCTTCCATTTGCTCGGCGTCGCGTTCCTCGCGGGCGGAATGGCGGTCGCCGGCGTCGGCCTCGGCGCCGCGTGGCGGCGCGAGCGGCCGAGCGAGGTGGCGCTCCTCCTCGGAACGACCCGCGCTGGCGTCCTTCTCGTCGCGCTCGGGAGCGTGCTCGTGCTCGTCTGCGGCTTCTGGCTCATCGAGGTGACGAGCCACGGGCTCGACGAGGGCTGGCTCGCCGGCTCGCTCGGCCTCTTCGTGGCCGGCGTTGTCCTCGGCGCGCTCGGCGGCCGGCGGCCGAAGCAGGCGCGACTCCTGGCCGAGCGGCTTGCCCGCGAGGGCGATCAGCCGAACGCGGAGCTTCGCCGTCGGGTCCGCGATCGGGTCGCGCTCGCGCTCAATGCCGTGGCCGCGCTTGCAATGGCGGCCGTTCTGCTACTGATGATCTGGCAGCCGCGCTGACAGTCCGACCGTCGCCGCCGAGCGGCGCGGCGAGACGAACGCCGATGATGCCTGCGAGCGCGAGCGCGCCGCCGAGCAGCAGGACCTCCGCCGGCGCGTGGTTGCGTCCGATGCCGATCGCGGCGACGACGATCGAGAGGACTACGAGCATCAGGGCGAGACCGCGGTGGAAGCGGCCTGCCTCGGACCGCACCCAGGGGTCGAGGAAGCGAACGACTTCTCGCCCCTCGTCCGAGTCGGTGCAGCGGTGCTTGGAGGGACAGGCGTTGCAAATGTGCGCCTTCCCTCGGTAGCGGACAAGGCGGCGCTCGTGGTCGTGCTCGAAGGGCCAGAGGTGCTGACCCTCCGGGCACTCCCACGCGTCCAGGTGCGCGTGATAGTGGAAGCCTGCGACGCGAAAGCGCAAGGAGCGGCGGTGGGTGTGGCGCGCGAGCACGTCCACCGTGACGGCGGCGGCGAGCAGGAAGCCCGCATAGGCCGCGGCGAGCAGCGCTTCCGTCCCGATTCCGCTCATGACCCCGAAGCGGGCTGGGGTTCCGCCGGCTCGGTGATCTCGGTGAAGAGGATGTCTTCCGGCTCCTCGAGCGTCACGCGCGGCACGGTGTGGCGGATGCCGGCCCAGCAGAGGTAGATGAGCGGCACGACGCCGCCGAGGATGAAGAGCAGGTCTCCGGGCAGGCGGATCCACTCGATCAGCCGGTTCGTGTCGTTCGTCAGGAACTCGAGCGTGCGCGCCGAGAAGTAGCCCTTGTTGACCGACTCGTAGAGCTGGAGGAGGCCGAGCGGGAAGAGGGTCGCGAAGCACATCCAGGCGAGCCCGAGGTTGAGCGACCAGAAGCTGATCCTCGCCGCCTGCTCCGACCAGCGCTCCTCGGGGATGAGGTAGCGCAGGCAGAAGAGAGCGAGCCCGACCGCGAGCATCCCGTAGACGCCCATGAGCGCCGCGTGGCCGTGGTTGGCGGTCAGGGCGGTCCCGATCTCGTAGTAGGAGACGATGGGGAGGTTGATGAGGAAGCCGAAGATGCCCGCCCCGAGGAAGTTCCAGAAGCCCACGGCGACGAGGAACATGACCGCCCAGCGGTGCGGGAAGGGCGTCCGGGACTTCGACTCCTGGCGAGCCCCGAGTTGGATGAAGCTCCAGGCCTCGATCGTGAGGAAGGTGAGCGGGATGACCTCGGCGGCCGAGAAGAAGGCACCGAGCGCCATGTGCTCGGCGGGCGCGCCCGAGAAATAGAGGTGGTGCATCGTCCCGATCACGCCGCCGACGGAGTAGAGGAGGATGTCGAGAAAGATGACCGTGAGCGCGACGCGCTCCCTGACGACGCCCAGGAGCACGAAGATGTAGGCGACCATCACGGTCGTGAAGAGTTCGAGGAAGTCCTCCACCCAGAGATGGACGACCCAGAAGCGCCAGAAGTCGGCCGTCGTCCACGTCGACTCCGACTGCGCCAGCAGCCCGACGGCGTAGAACGCCGGGATGGCGAGCGCGGCGAAGAAGAAGAGCCAGGGCATGTTGCCCGGGTGCTCGCGCCGCAAGCGCACGCGCAGGACCCGCCAGAGCATGAACACCCAGGCGAACAGGCCGAGCGAGAGCAGGATTTGCCAGAAGCGCCCGAGGTCGAGGTACTCGAACCCCTGGTTGCCGAACCACGACCAGGCGCTGCTCAGCCATCCGTGGATGCCGGCGAGCTCCCCCAAGAGGCTCCCGACGACGACGATCACGAGCGCGCCGAGGAGGCCGAAGGCGAGCCAGTTTTGTCGCCGCGGCTCACGGCGTGCGATCATGGGCGCGAGGAAGATGCCGGCCGCGAGGTACGAGGTGGCCACCCAGAAGATGGCCAGCTGCAGGTGCCAGGTGCGCATGAGGTTGTAGGGGAACCAGGCGGCGAGGTTGATCCCGAAGAAGCTGGCGATGTCGGAGCGGTAGTGCTGTGAGGCGGCGCCGACGAGCGTCTGCACGAGGAAGAGGCCGGCCATGGCGAAGAAGAACCAGGCGGTCGCGCGCTGGGCGGGCGTGAGGGCGACGTCCCCGGGGGTCCGGAACGAGAGCGTCTGCTGCTCGCGTCCGTGCCAGCCGAGGAAGTTCCAGCGCCCGAAGGCGCCGAAGAGGAGTCCCACACCGCCGAGGAGAGCGACGAGCGAGAGGACGCTCCAGACGATGACGTTCGCGGTCGGACCGTTGTCGACGAGCGGCTCGGGCGGCCAGTTGTTCGTGTACGAGTAGTTGTGGCCGGGGCGCTCGGCGGCGGCGACCCACGCGGTCCAGGAGAAGTAGGCCGTGAGCTTGCGGATGTCCTCCCGGCTGGCGATCGAGCGCGTGCGCAGTCCGTTCTGGCTGCTCGGCGCGCCGAAGAAGCTCTGGTAGTGCGCCTGCAGCCGCTCGAAGGCAGTCGCCTGCGCGTCGGTGTAGGGAAGCGTCCGGGTGCGCTCGTCGTAGCGGTTCGTCCGGAACTCGTCGATCGTCCGCTGCCGAGCCCGGTCGGAGCCGACTCCGCCGGCCGCGTCGCGGACGATCAGCGCGGCGCGATGGAGGTAGTCGGCCGTGTAGTCCGGCCCGAGGTAGGCGCCGTGCCCGAAGATCGAGCCGTACTCCATGAGGCCGTTCTGGAGGAAGATCCGCTGCCCGGCGCGAATGTCGGCGCCCGTGAAGAGCGTCCGGCCGTCGGAGGCGACCACGCGGTCGGGGATCGGCGGCTCGGCTGTGTACGTCCGGTAGGCCAGGAGGCCGAGGACGAAGAAGCCGAAGAGGAAGACGAGGACGACAGCCTGGAGCCACCACTTCGAGACGAGCAGCGGGCGGCGACCGGGTGTCTCGGGTGCGAAATCCACGAAGGCGGCTCGCGCAGGCGCGGGGCATTCTGAGGGCTCGCTGTCGCGTGCGTCAAGGGACGGACTGCGGGAAATCCGCAACGGGAATCAGCGAATGCCCCGATGAGTGCGGTACCCGCTGGTGGCAAGCTTCGCGCAACGTCGAGTACGGAGCGCGAGTAGGACGAAGCTCCACCAAGAGGCCGGACGCGCAAGCGAAGAGTCACTCGGTGAAGCAGACGAAAGCGTCACCGGCTCGACGTTCTTCTTGCCGCTCGGCGCTCAGGCGTGTGGCAGCATCAGCTCGTGCAGAGCTGCGGGGTCGGTTTCGATCCGCAGGATGTCTCCCTCATTCGGCTCCGCGGCCACGTCGAAGACGCCGAGGTTCGCGAGGAACGGAGCGAGACGGCGACCGATGATCTTTCCAGGCTGCCACCAAAGAGGATCGAGAGAAGCGGTCGAGCTTTCACCGTGACCGCCAGTGAGCTCGACTCGCAGAAAGGTCGGCCTGCCTCCGCTCAGGAGGAGCGCACGGAGAACGGGTCGGAACGGCCTGGGGTTGATCGCAGCGCCCGCGGCGGCGGCGATTGCTTCGGCGGCCGCATCCGCCTGCTGTGCGGCCAGGCCGCCTTGCTTGATTGGGAACGCGGTGAGATCGCCGGCCGCGTAGACGTCCGGAGCTCCGGCCACACGACCGTGCCCGTCTGTCCGGACGAAGCCGTTCCGATCGCGCGGAACCCCGTCGATCTCGGGCCCGCTTAGCCGGGGAAGCGCGACCACGCGGTCGGCCGGCACCTCGCCTTCCGGGACGCACTTGAGCAGGCCCTCGTGCAGCTCAGCGGAGTACACGCTTGCGTGGACGGTGATCCCGTGCTGGCGGAGAAGATCCTGGACGGCCTCGCTTGCCGCTCGTCCGAAGAGGGCGAGAGGTGCGGGCTCGGACGTGACGATCCCGAGCGTTGCCTCGCTCCCTTCCC
>Ga0209874_1000206_pt1 | contig 16283 bp, 11 predicted proteins | sample GWRWN1_20_30_FD_187216 | JGI IMG/M metagenome (GOLD analysis project Ga0209874, IMG submission 187216) | Riverbed sediment microbial communities from areas with no vegetation in Columbia River, Washington, USA - GW-RW N1_20_30 (SPAdes)... | ecosystem: Environmental > Aquatic > Freshwater > River... | reverse complement strand
GGAAATTTGAAAATCTAGAACATGACATAAACGCTGTACTAAAGGCGCTACGGCTGGAAAGCCGACCGCTTCCACATGTGAACAAGTCGCAGCACGGGCATTACAGCGAATACTATACTGAAGAGACAAAAAACCTCGTCGCGGAAAGATACTCCCGAGATATCCAATTTTTTCGATATCAATTCGAGGGGTCACCTCGTGAAGCACCTGACGAGGCGATGCGGCGACCACTAAAGGTGGCGGCCAATGTGGGGCGTTGAACCATCCGCATCCGCTACCTGATTGTTTTTTTCTCTTCACCTTCGTGATCAGTATCTACGGGGATTAAATCCGCACCCGCATTGTAAGTCCGAACTCGATCTTTGTAGCTTGCCGCATCTCCGCGACTACTTCTTCACCGCGCTCGATTAGCAGGGGAGCATCCGTCTTTGTTTGTCTGCGAAACCCATGACTCCGTTCCTTCCTGCTCCAGAGATAAGGAACCCGAGCACCGCTAAACTGTGACCTAGGAGCTGAAGGAAGGAACGACTTTTAATAACAGAATGCCAACTCTCGTGAAGCAGACAGTTCTTCTTGCGATACTCCTCGCGTTGCTTTCAAGCGACGCTCCGGCACAGACCCTGTCGCCGGAAATGATTCGTTATGCGGATCTTATCCTGCACAACGGCAAGATTGTAACTGTCGATGAGCGCTTTACCATAACTCAGTCAGTCGCTGTCAAGGAAGGGAAATTTTTAGCTGTTGGAAAAGACAAAGAGATTCTCAGGTTCGCCGGTCCTGAGACAATCAAAATCGACCTTAAAGGCAAAACAGTCCTCCCGGGCCTCATCGATACCCATAACCAAACCCTCTACCACAGCCTAAAGAGGTATGCTTCACGATCCGTACCAGAGCTGCAAGAAAACGTCGTTAGCGGGGATAGTTTTCAAGAATTCCTCGACGGCATTAAGGCTATTGCCGAAAAGGCGAATCCAGATGAGTGGGTTATAGCCCGGCTAGAGTCGAATGAGATCGCGTACGATTTCTGGCGGAAGCATAGTTATCGAGACCTGGATAGGGTGGCGAACGGAAGGTTGGTATTGATCCTTCAAGGGACGAGGGGATTAACAACTTCAAAGGGTCTTGAAGCCCTGAGGAAGAGGTATGGCTTTGACACTGAACTGCTCCGGCTTCCAGGTCTGGTTGATAAAGAGGGTAAGCTCACTGGTCGTTTTCGGCAGGAGGTAGTGAGACTTATTCAGACAGATCTAATCATGCAAGGGAAAAAGACGATTCTGAGGGACGCCTATCACCACGCCCTGCTCGATCTCGCAAAGTACGGCATCACAACCTGGTCATCAAGTATCCAGCCTCTCCAAGCCTTGGAGGCCCTCGCTGAGCTTGATCGGGACGGAAAACTCCCCGTGCGGTTTGGTTACACTCATGCTTTAGGATTCGCATCACTTCCTTACCCCGCTGCCGTTTATGAGCCCCTGGCTGCCAAGCAAGGCTACGGTAGTGATTTTCTTTGGCTCATTGGTGCCAGCCCGGCAACCATCGACGGGAGTTATCCTAACCTATGCACATCGGTTAAGGCGCGCGAGGCTATTAAGGAGAGAGAGGAATGCCTCGCGAAGCCAGGCGATTTCAAAAGGGTCGGAATAGAGACCATAGTCCGATCCGGTAATCGCATAACCGGATTGCATGTTGCTGGAGATCTAGCCTTGGATCATCTCATGGATGCCATCGAGAAGGCGAGCAAAGAGGCTGGCTTCAAGTCCCATGAGATCCAGGCAAAAAGGCATGCGATCGATCATTGTCTGATGAATCCGCGCCGGGATCAGTATGCGCGGATCAAAAGGTTAGGCATCATTGTAAGTTGCGCGCCAGTATATATAGAACTCGACGCGCCTCGCATCCTACGCGACTACGGCGAAGAGTATTTGAAGTGGAACGTACCGGTAAAGAGCCTGACCGACGCTGGCATTAAAACCGTTATGGAATTGGATACGGAGCTCAAACCAAGCAAGAATGCCTTCTATTACATTCAGCTCCTGCTCACCCGGGAGGCCGCAGGGAAGGCCTGGAATCTAAGCGAGAAGATAGAGAGAGTAACAGCCCTGAAGATGTTTACCCGCTGGGCAGCAGAGTATGTCCTAAAGGAGAATGTCATAGGTTCTATTGAATCGGGAAAGTGGGCTGACCTTATCGTCCTAGATCGGGACTATATGACGGTTCCTGAGACTGAGATAAGCAAAATCCAGGTCGTCCTCACCCTTGTTGGAGGTCAGATTGTTTATCAGGATTCTGTCATGACAGCTGCCGAACGCTTTGGTCGGCGCGTACTGGACATTGTCAAATCAGTAGTCGAAGCAAAGGCGAAGCCCGCCGACGCCGAACACTGAGCGTGCCAATTTAAAACTTCAAGCACATCCTTATCCCCTTCGTCCGCCCGGCTATCGTCATGTGATGTTGGCAGAAGCCGAAAAGGTCGAATCGAATCCTTTCCACACGCTTTGAAGACCCGTCACAGTGCGAGAAGTTAGCCACCTATAACTGACTTCTTTGCGGTCACCCGTCATTTACTGCCATGAACCATAGCACATCTGCTTTAGGCAAGTTGGGGGCTGCGACTGAAGCCGAGAAGGTTTACTGGCCCCCGACCGGACCCGATATCGCACCGGTCTCTCGGTTTGAAACCCTCTCTTGGCTTATCCAGGCCTTGTTCAGTCTGATGGGGCTTGTGCTTCTATTCCCAGTCATTCTACTCATCGCTATTCTAATCAAACTCACCGACAGGGGACCAGTATTCTACCGGGGAGAGCGTGTTGGGATCGGGGAGCAAATCTTCCGGATCTATAAATTTAGGACGCTTGTCCCCAAGACGGAGGAAAAAATCGGGGCCCGATTGCTTAATAAAGAGGACCGGATCCTCTATCAGACCAAGATCGGAAGGTTTTTGAAGCGCACTAAGCTCGATGAGATTCCCCAGCTCATTAATGTGATTCGGGGTGAAATGCGCCTGGCAGGTCCTAGGCCTATTCGCCCCGTCTTCCTAGATCAGTTTAAGCAGGAGATTCCCCATTACGCTTCCCGTTTTCTCGCGTGCCCAGGCATAACCGGAATTGCCCAGCTTCGGGGTGGCTATTATACCTCACCCAGGAACAAGCTCCGTTACGATCTAATCTATCTTAAAAATAGGTCCCTTTTGCTCGATCTTAAGCTCGTTCTTCTGACATTCGCCAAGATTCTCAACCGCTGGCTCAGCAGAGGCTTCTTCGTTCTATTCCTTTTCCTCTTTGTCTCGTTTATCCCTCCCAGCTTACAGCCTTTGTTGTACTTTTCCTTGTTCGGCATAAACGTCAGTCTCATTCATCTCTTCATTCTCCTTGTATCCTGTTGGATTTTCCTGAAAAATGGGCCCGCCCAAATATCTCTCTTTCGATCGCCGCTCAACCTCCCCATTCTTTCATTCATCGCCCTCAGCATGGGCCTGGCTCTTTTCTCGCAGGATCCCTCCGGCGTCGCTCAGGGTGCGACGTACTATGTCGTGACCGGCTTTTTGGTTTCTTTCATGATTGTCAATAGCGTGGGAACGACGGCATTTATCACTCTGATGGTTCGAGTCGTTGCGTTGACCTCGGTTTTGCTATCCTTGCTCGGTCTCTTCCAAATCTTCATCGTCAATTACACTATGGCCTTGGCTTCCTCTTTATCGCCGGAAAGACTTCTAGAGAGTTATGTAAGGGCTTCTTCCATACCAGGAAACCCTAAGGTGCTGGCGGTATATCTCGTTCTTGGCATCCCTTTGCTGCTCTCGGAGGTGATACGTGCGCGCAGCCAGAGAGAACGTGATTTCTGGCTCGTGTCTACGACAATCTCTTTTATCGGGATCTTTTTCACTCAGAGCCGTCTCGGGCTTTTGGCTCTCATGGTCACAGGTACACTCTTTCTGTATCGTCGTCTCAGTCACGCCTTTTCTTTCTTTATGATCTTTCTCCTTTTTCTTCTGTTTCTAGTCTCGCTGGGAATCCCGCGCTTCTCTCCACCCGGGATTCGCGGTGATTTGGCTGAATGGATCACAGACAGGACGGATATCATTGAGACATTGCCGGCCAAGGCGTGGCTGCTTGGTTTAGGACCATTGGCGCTTCCTAACCCCATCACAGAACCTCAGGATGGCGAGGTGGATCAAAGGGACAAGGGATTGATTAATAACATGCATTTGACTTTGATGCTGGAACATGGAATCGCGGGGTGGCTTATTATGATGTGGCTCATTTTTTCTAGCGTGTGGGCTATGAAGAGGGCCTATGACAGGGCAACAGATGAACGGCTAAAGACTATCTTGTGGGCCATTATATCGTCTGTCCTGGGCTTCCTGGTCTCTATGAACGGGATGAATACTTTTTATAACCTAACCGTTCAAGTCTTTTTCTGGAGTTTAATCGGCATCGGTCTCGCAATCGTAATTCAACTCAATGGCCAGTTGCGATACAACCTGGTCTGGCGGTTTGGTGACGCTGGTGACTAAGACATGACGAATTGCTACGCTACCGCCGAAGACTAGAAGACCGACGCCTGCTTCGTCCTGCCGGAACCGAGACGGCACTATTCCGCGCTTCATGCTGTATGTCGTGGATGTTAAAGACGACAAAAGAGGAAGTCGTTCCGGCGATCACGCATGTGGAGGTAGAGAGATTACAAACGGTAAACGAAACCACCAACCCCGGTACTACCGGCTCATCCAACGAGATTTAGTAGCGCCTATAATAGACTGCTCTGACCTGGAGAGCTGGTCTAAGAAATAATCGTCCTCCAAAGGCTGGAGCGTTTCCGTGAAAAAGTCAGGCAAATCGTTCCTCTGGGTCTGGCTGATTCTGGCAATCAGTCTCACCCTGAACCTTTATGGAATTAACTGGGGGCTGCCTAACGGAGACCAAGATTGGGCAAACGATTCGATAGCCCCACTGGAGCCCTTGGCTTACGCGAAACGCCTCATCTATCAAGAACCCTGGTGGTCCAAATACCCTCCCTTTCACTTTATGGTGCTTGCCCTCTTTTATGCACCCTACACGCTCTATTTGTATTTTACCGGAGGCCTAACTTCCCCAACTGACTTTTATCCTTATGGTTTCAAGGACCCTGAATTCTCCCTTATGGTCTTTACCCTTATCGCTCGAGTTACCAGCGCTTTGATGGGTACGGGCACTGTCCTTGTTAATTACTACACGGTAAAAATCCTATATGGCTGCCGGGCCGGTTTGATATCTGCCCTGCTTATTGCTTCCTGTTATCCAGTCATTTACTACTCCCACAACGCTAACGTGGACGTGCCGCAACTTTTCTGGATTTCTCTGGCCCTCTATAGTTTTGTTGCACTTTTCAAAACATACGAAACAAAATATTATCTTCTCCTGGGTCTATTCACCGCGCTCGCCATCGGCACTAAGGATAGCGGTTATGCGCTCTTTCCCGGAATCGTCCTAGTTCTACTCTATTTTCACCTCCGCCACGAACAGGCAACCAGGGGGAATGGTCAATTCCTATCAGCGCTAATCGATCGAAAACTTCTATATGGGTTTTCGGTCTTTGTCATAGCTCTGATCCTGGTCTTTAACCTACCCTTCAACTTGCAAGGGCTCGCCGCTCATGTCCAGTTTCATCTAGGACGGTCCGTAGAAGGAGGCCAGGTGATAAGAGAGTCAGCATCAGTAGTCCATGGCGATCTCAGGCTCATAACCAAATACCTCATCTACTTCATTCAGGCCAATGGTCTTCCGTCTTTCCTGCTTTTAATAGGTGGTTTCTTTTACTGCCTGGTGAGGTTCCCGAAATCTTGGATCCTCGTTATTCCGATAGTCACCTACTACATCTTTTTTCTCCGCATCTACGTTGCGGATCATTTGCGCTACATGCTGCCAGCGTATCTCATTCTCACCTGGCAGGCGGGAAAGTTTGCTGCAGATCTCTTGGAGTGCAGGAAAATACCCAAGCTGATATCCACCACCGCCATATCTCTTATTCTCGCTCATTCCTTGGTATACGGATTCTCTCTAGATTTGCTTCTGATCCGGGACTCCAGATACTCTGCCGAAAAGTGGATGAAGGAAAATATCCCCAGCGGGACCGTTGTCGCAGCAGTGGGTCCTGACTACGGCCTACCACGCTTCCTGGCGGGCATGCAGGTAAGACGCATTCGACCCACTAGAGGTGAGATAAATATACCGCTTCTGGATTCAGCGGAATCCGCCTATCTCATTCTAAACATGAGCCTGCCAAGAAGAGCGCCTCAGAGGTCAGCGATCTACCAAATGCTTCAGGAAAAAGATTTTCATCCGGTGGGTTCGTTTAAATCTCCCACACCCATCTTTGGCGCTGATCTATTTCATGCAGTCAACCCAGAAATAGTCATCTTTCAACAAATTCGCGATAGATCTCGCTAAAAATCACTGAAGTCAATTCTCCACCCTTTACAGTCTTAGGAGTTTGTTTTTAGTCGGCCAGGGTTTATTCGCAGGCTAGGCCATACCGCAGGATTTGTTTGGCTGTGCGAGGCTAAATTGTAGCAGACGTTCACGAAATCACGAAGAGTTCTGCCCAGCCGATTGTCGCTGCTCTGTTCTTCTTGGCTTTTTCACTTCGGATCCGCACGTCCGTTGAGGCTGTCCGCTTTTGGATCAGCAGTTCGGCGCACTGAAAATAGAACCGCACCGATTATTCATCTCCACACTCAAAATCAGGAGGCTTTGTAAGACTCCTGCATCGGAGTGCACCTCGGCGTTTGAAGAGTAGCTGCGGTAAGATCTGAATCTGTCCTTCTATCGGAAACTCAGTAAGCGGTCGACTTGCGAGATGAGGACATAGTTTGTGTCCTCGTGCCAGGTACTGCAGTTCAAAAACCTCGTGGATCTGGGAATATCGATCGGAAAATTCCAGAGATAATCCCAATTAGTTGTTATTTCTTAGCGGCTTGGCACGAGAAAAAAGATGAACCGGACAGATGTAGTCCCGGTTAATGATAATCGGCTCTTATGGAGGTTTATGGCTGCCGAACAACCGGATACGCCGATGATTTCGCTCATTATCCCGGTCTATAACGCGTCGGCTACTCTAAAGTTATGTCTGGATGCCGTCGTAACGTCGGACTATTCCTCTTACGAGTGCATCGTTGTTGACGACGGATCGAACGATGATTCGGAAACGATTGCCCGGGAGTTGCCGGTGCAGGTTTTGGAGCTTCCTGAAGGACCGTTCGGACCTGCTTATGCGCGCAACCGGGGAGCCGAAGTAGCCCGTGGAAAAATTCTTTTCTTCGTAGACGCAGATGTCGTGCTCGCCCCAGGAGTGATTCGGCGTGTTGCAAAGATATTTCAGGAGCAGCCTAACCTGGCTGCGGTTTTCGGCTCGTATGACGCCTACCCTAGGGATAAGGGAGTGATTTCTCAATATCGAAATCTCCTGCATCATTTCGTGCATCAGAATGGCGATCCCGAGGCTTCAACCTTCTGGGCAGGCTGCGGAGCAATCCGGCGCTCCGCGTTCGAGCAAATCGATGGTTTTGACGAAAAGCGATTTCGACGCTCTTCCATTGAAGATATCGAGCTGGGATACCGCCTTCGCCAATGCGGATATCGAATCCTTCTGGATAAAACGCTCCAAGGGACTCATTTGAAACGGTGGAATTTCTATTCCCTCATCCGAACCGACATCAGCTGCCGTGCTATCCCGTGGGCGCGCCTCATTCTACAAACGAAGAAGCTTCCAAACGATCTAAACCTCAAGTGGGGACAGCGAGTGAGTTTTGCATTGGTGGCATCGGCTTGTGCATCTCTGCCGCTTGCCTTGGTGCAACCGGAATTGCTTGCCGGGTCGGTCGCTGGTCTTTTCGGAGTGGCCGTTCTTAATCGAAAGCTTTATATCTTCTTCTTTCGACAGCGTGGAACTTTGTTTGCTGCTGCGTGTTTTCCTCTTCACGCACTCTATTATCTTTATAGCGGGCTCAGCTATTTTTATGTTTGGGCCGAATTTCAGCTCAGCAGAGTGGCGACACTCTGGCGCGTCTCTGCTCTAAAAGCAGCGGCTCAGTCCCTCAAGACCCAAAAACCTTGAAGCAGATGAGCCGTCTTCAACGGCCTGTAAAGGCTGGTAAAAACAAGCCGGGTATCTCGGTGAGGTCCTATGGAAACGCACATTTCAAATCAAGATAAAAATGTCGTTGTCATTGGAGGCGGCCCCGCGGGTCTAACCGCAGCTTACGAGCTGACAAAGCTCGGTCGCAGCTCTATCGTGATCGAGAAGCAAGATAAGGTCGGCGGCATTGCGCGCACGGAAAATTACAAAGATTTTTACTTTGACATGGGCGGCCATCGCTTCTTCACGAAGTCCTCGGAAGTCAAGAAGATGTGGCACGAAATTCTAAAGGACGATTTTATCCGTAGGCCGCGTCTGTCGAGAATCTATTACAAAAAGAAATTTTTTTATTACCCGTTAAAGCCGCTCAATGCTTTGATGGGACTTGGGCTGGTGGAAAGCGTGCTGATCATCTTGAGCTATTTTCGTTGGCATTTTTTCCCGTACCGTAAAGAAGACACATTCGAGCAGTGGGTAACGAACCGGTTTGGAAAAAGGCTCTTTCTAACATTTTTCAAGTCGTATACGGAAAAAGTCTGGGGTATTCCCTGCTCCGAGCTAAAGGCAGAATGGGCTGCGCAACGGATTAAGGACCTCTCGCTGAAAACGGCTTTGCTCAACATGTTTTTTACGTCGAAGAATACCATAAAAACGCTGATCGAGGAGTTTGACTATCCACGGCTTGGGCCGGGGATGATGTGGAATGCGGTGAAAGACCGAATCGAGCGTCAGGGGAGCACGGTGCGCCTCAACAGCGACGTGACCAAGATTTGCCGGCGGGGAAATCGAATTGAAAGTGTGATCCTGTCGAACAACGGTCATTCCGAAGTCATTAAAGGCGCTCATTTCATCTCCAGCATGCCGGTTACCGAGCTCATCAAAAAACTCGATCCCCCCGCGCCGGCTCCCGTGTTGCGGGCCGCGGAGCAGCTTCATTATCGCGACTTCCTGACCGTTTGTTTGATAATCGATAAGCCGGATCTGTTCCCCGATAATTGGATTTACATCCATGATCCGGAAGTGAAGGTTGGGCGCATTCAGAATTTCAAGAACTGGAGCCCCGACATGATTCCGGATGCCGCCGCAACGAGCCTGGGCTTGGAGTACTTCTGTACCGAGGGAGAAGAGCTATGGAACACGCCGGATACGGAGCTCATCGAACTTGGGAAGCGCGAGGTGGAGCGGATCGGGTTGGCAAATGCAGCGGACATCAGCGACGGCTGTGTTGTGCGCGTGCCGAAGGCGTATCCGGTTTATGATTCTGATTACAGCGAATACCTAACGACCTTGAGGAAATTCGTGGAAAGCCTGGAAAATGTCCAGACCGTCGGTCGTAACGGTCTACACCGCTACAATAACCAAGACCATGCCATGCTGACGGGCATGCTGGCGGTCCGCAATTTGGTTCTCGGGGAGCACAATGATCTCTGGAGCGTCAACACCGATCAGGAATATCACGAAGAAATCCGGACCGAGGATGGGATCCGAGTGCCTGATATTACCGAGGCACTTCAGGGAGCGCTCGCCCAAGCCTTCCCTAAGCTCGATCGCGTAGCGCTCGGCCTTTCTATGGGTACGGTGAGCGGGGCGCTGCTATTTTTGGCAACCCAGATTCTTCTCATGAAGGGTGGCGATGTGGTCGGTCCCAACCTGCAACTTCTCAGTCAATTCCTTCCCGGATACAGCGTCACCGTGTTCGGGAGCATTCTGGGGCTCGGCTACGGATTCGCATCTGGTTTCGTAGGCGGTTGGGGCTTTGCCTTTTTCAGAAATGCCGGCGTGTTTCTGTACATGGCGCTCACCCAACATCGGGCGGAGCGCGAGGTTTTACGAAAACTCCTGGATTACTTTTAGGTGAACTCGATCGGTGTTAATGGGCGTGGCCATGCAAGTTGCCGGCTATAGAAAGAGAAGAGCGCAACAGAGCCACGTCATGTGGCCGGACCGAAGTCTCCAAAGTAACGAATGGAGATAGCACCGTGATGAGAATGGCGGAAAAGTTCAAAACGACTGACGCGTCGAGTTATGATTCCGTTACGGCGGAGTTTGACCGTTTTACGACCGTTTTACAGCAGGTTTCGCCGCTCAGCTGGTATCGCTGGCTGAACTATCGATCGGCGAGCGCGTTCTCGATATTGGAACCGGCACGGGCATCGTTGCGATCGAGGCCGCAAGGAAAGTAGATAGGGCGGGGAGAATCACAGGAATCGATCTATCCGATGGCATGTTAGCGGCTGCGGAGGCGAAAGCCGTTCGCATGGGCCTCGGCAACCGGGTCGAGTTTCGAAAAATGGACGCTGAAGCGTTGAACTTTAAAGACGGATCCTTCGATAGTGCCTTGTCTTTATTCGCGCTGCTCCATTTTCCCAATCCGTCGGCTGCTTTGAAGGAAATGTTTCGCATCTTTCGACCGGGCGGCAAGCTTGTGGTCGCGGTGGGCAGCGGTCCTCCGTTGCTTTCAGTTCCGGGACTTACTCATCGAATCAAACGGCTAGCCGAAATCCTGCTCCAGCTTCAGGGCAAGAGGCTCTTCGCTCCAGCTTTTCTCAACGCCTTAGTTGAAAAATACATTCCTGCGAACGGTGAGGCGGAGGAATCGGCTCTGGCCCGGACGCATCACAATCGGACGCGCAGTGTTCCGGGGCTGGTTTACCAAGCAGGCTTCTTCAACGTGCGCTCTTATTGGGAGGGACGGCAAGGGCTTGTGAACTCACCTGAAGAATTTTGCGATCTGCAGCGAACGTTCTCCAGCATTGCGCGCAAGCGTTTGTCACGGGTACCGCAACAGACGGTCGACCTACTAAAAATGGAATTTCTGAAAACTTGCCGGGACGTTCGATCTCGGGGCGGCCGGCTCATCTATCCTTTGGCCGCGTTTTACGTGATAGCCCAGCGTTCCCTTTCGTGAGGAAAATATGACTGAACAGAGTGGACTGGAAAACAAAAAAGCTCTCGAAGACATCGTGCTCACGCGAGTACTGTGCCTAAACGCCACGATCCAAGGCACGGTCGTAGGACTCGTTGTTGGATTCGGGATCTTCCTTGCGACGAACTGGCTTATACTAAAAGGAGGGGAGACCGTAGGTCCGCACCTTGCCCTGCTTGGCCAGTTCTTTATTGGGTACCGGGTGACATTTGCGGGTAGCCTTATCGGTTTTGCCTATGGGTTTGGCTCAGGATTTCTCGGCGGTTACATGGTCGCAAAAATCTACAATTGGTTAGCGAGCCGAAGAGAGCACCATCGTTCCATGGTTGTCTCAGAATCCGCTAAAAGCCCGGTGCGCTAGGGTGTCCAAAAAGGAAACTGCGTTGCGGCTCGGGCTAATCGGGTGCGGCGAGATCGGGACCCTGCGGGCGCAAGCCATCGACCGCATGCCAGGATTTCGCTTGCGAGCGGTCGCGGACGCGGATCTCGATCGCGCCCGAAGGGTTTCCTTCCATTATGGCAACATGCTTGAAACGGACTGGCGCACCTTGGTCCGGCGAGACGATTTAGACGCGGTCGTGATATCGACACCGCCTCCACTTCACGCCGAAATGTGTATCGAGGCGCTGGAAAACGGGAAGCACGTGCTTTGTGAAAAACCGCTCGCACGCACTCCCGAAGAATGCCAGCAGATTTTGACGGTGGCTCAACAGAGCGGTCGCGTATTGGCAACGGGTTTCAATTACCGCTTTTATCCTGCGATTGTGAAAGCGCGCGAAATCCTCGACTCCGGCCTCATTGGCGAGCTCGATCATATTCGGAGTTACGCGGGTCATCCGGGCGGGAGAGAATTTACTCATCCCTGGGTGCACGATGTCAAAGTCATGGGCGGCGGCGCTCTTCTCGACAACGGCATCCATATGATCGACCTTACACGCTACTTTCTGGGCGAGGTGGCTGAAGTGAAAGGCTATGCGACCGATTCGGTCTGGGGTTTCCACGGCTGTGAGGATAATGGCTTTGCCCTACTGAAAAGCCGGGCCGGTAAAGTAGCAACACTCCAGGCGAGTTGGAGCGAGTGGCGCGGTTACCAGTTCCGGATCGAGGTGTATGGCACGCGAGGCTGTGTACGGGCCTCCTATCCGCCGATGATGACACAGATGGCTTGGGTGGAGAAGCTGGGTGGCCGTCCACGGCGGAAATTTTACCTCTTTCCGAAGTTGCAAGTCGTGGAGCGATTGCGCTCATACCGCTGGACGGGCCTCCAGAGTTTCGTCAAGGAGCTCATGGCATTCTCACTCACGATCGCTGGCGAAAAGACTTCGCTAGCGCTTGGGAGGGACGGGTTGAAGTCAGTGGAGATCGCTCATGCAGTGTATCGAACTTCACAGAACGGCCGGTCAGTCGTACTTGACGAGTAGGTATGAAGAGATACCAAACCACCCGTCACTCCAAAGTATGTGAGGGCCAAAGATCGAAAAAAGGTGTGAGAAGAAAGGATTTGATTTAGGGAACAGATGTAATGTTGGTAATCTCCCAGTCCCTGATTAGCCTGGAGCCCATCAGAACTTCACCAGCAGGAAAGAGTATTAGGAGGGTAAGAAAACTAGTTATCAATGACGACTATTTTTCCTGCCGGTACAGATCGAACGGCCTGACTGCAATGAGGAAATCTTTTGACTCTGAGAAGATTGTCGGCAACATTCTGGCCCTGGGAAGCGGCGAGATTGTGGCTCGAGGAGTAGCCTTTATCGGGACTGCCTATCTCGCACGGGAACTAGGACCTACCGGGTTTGGCATTATCGGTTTTGCTGCGGCCATTTGCGGATATTTATCCCTCTTGGTCAGTGCGGGTTTTACGGATATCGGAGCCCGGGAAGTGGCCCGCCGGCCGCACGAAGCCCCTGCTATTGCTGTCAGTGCAATCCTCGTTAGGCTCGCGTTGGCTTTCATGGCGTTGGTTGCTATCGGGACAGTGGCCTGGTTCCTAGATAAACCGCCGACAGTAAGGCTGGTCGTCGTTTTTACAGGGCTATCTTTCTTCTCCTTGGCGCTTGATACATCCTGGGTGTACAAGGGGCTTGAACGGAATCGTTTGGTCGGTTTGGCCTTGGTTTTAGGGCAAGTCTTGTATGTGGGAACGGTAGTGATTGTAGTCAGGGGTCCCGAGGATGTCATATTCGTGCCTTTAGCCCAGTTCTTAGGCGAGGGAAGTGCGGCACTCCTCTTGCTCGTATCTGTTTTTCGTCTTGGAGAAATCAAGCTGGACCTTCATGAGGGCTTGAACATTCTTCAAAGTTCAGGTCTTTTGACCCTTTCGCGACTTTTGAGGACGCTTATCTTTACCTCCGATGTGGTGCTCCTAGGACTCCTGCTCGGTGAGCGGGAGGTTGGGATATACGCCGCACCGTACCGCTTCTGCTTTGTGCTTTTGGCTATCGCCACTGCAATACACGTTTCCTATCTGCCAGCTCTAACTCGTGCCTCGGTCCAGGGTCCCGGGCACGTTGCTGACCTCGCCGACCGCTCGCTGGAACTTTCCTGCGCTCTAAGCGTCCCCTTGATTGTCGGAGGAATGATACTAGCCGACCCTTTGCTGAGCACGCTCTTCGGACCGGGATACTTGGAAGGGGCAGCGGCTTTCCGGCTTCTGATTCTCAGCATCGGCTTTATCTTCATTTCCGGTGCTATCCATAACATTCTGCTAATATACAACCGTATGCTGGTCGAGATGTGGATTGTGGCCACCGCCACAGGGCTCAATATCGGACTCAACATGATTCTTATTCCTCGCTACGGCCTGGTCGGAGCGGCATTTGCTACGGTGTTGGCGGAAGGGTTTATCTTGCTCGCAGGGCTCCTTGCAGTCTATAAGATCGGCATCCGGCTGGACTTTTGGCCTTTGCCGCGACTTCTTTTAGCCGCCGGGGTGATGGGAGCAGGCTTGATCGCGCTTGGACCCAGCTGGGGACTGGCCCTATGTCTCAGCCTAGGATTTATCCTTTACGTCGGAGTTCTAGCGGTCTTTAGAGGCATCCCCCAGGATGCCCGGACATATCTGTGGAGGCTTGGCCGTGTTTGCTGATAAGTTGCGTGAGCGGTTCGGGAGAGTGAGGCATTTTAGGGTTGGTGCGACGGCTCAGCAGATCGATGAGGTGCAGAGAATTCTATCTGGCCGTGAGTACTACTACCTCTACGATGATCTCTATCGTGCAGTGCACCGCGCCGGCGGGAGCCAAGAGCGAGACTCTGAAATTGTCAAAGTCCGGTTGCTGATTTACCGTGACTTCGAACGGATCCGCAGTGCTGGGCTGCTCTGTGGGGTGGGGACCCGCTTGCTAGACCTTGGATGTGGGGAGGGCGACAATGCCGCCTACTTCGCGCGGCTCGGCTTTCAGGTCACCGGCATAGATATCTCCCCAACGGCCATAGACGTAGCGGCCCGTCTGGCCAATGAGCAAGGTTTGCGGATCGACTTCCGCGTTGCGGATGTTTTGGAGCTGGCTGAGTTTCCAGATAGCTCCTTTGATCTCGCTACAGATATTGGCTGTTTACACATGCTCGTCCGGGAAGAGCACCGGCGCCGTTACCTGAGGTCGGTCCGCCGTATTCTTCGATCCGGAGGTGTTTTCTTCCTTTTCAACCGGGTTGCTTCTCGCAATGTCAGGCTATTAGACGAGGACGCAGCTATCCTACGAAGTATCACGCTCATGCAAACGCGTTGGAGGGCCAACGACGGCTCTTGTTTGAACGTCCGGGGATGTGGATTCCGCAATGCCTCTATGCCCCAGTACAGGCAGGAGCTTGAGGCTAGCGGTTTCGAAATTGTCCGGTCTCACCGAGGGTGGGGGAGGCATCGTCGTTTCGCTATGCTCCTTGCGCGAGCTTCCTGACGAACCGGTATGTCCACCCCTGGTAAGCAAAAAGTATTGGAACAGTGTGGAAAGGGGGATAAAGAAAGTGAGCTCGAATCTGATGGAGAGCACAAAACACACAATGGCTCAGCCCCCATCCCAGCTCCAACTGGGGGAGTGACCGAACGATTAACTCGAAAGCGTTGCTAAAGGCGGAGGGCTTACCTCCCTTCTAGAGGCGAGACCATTAGTCGACTAACGGCACTAGTGTCCGATTGAGGAAGAGATCAGACGCATTTATGCAGCCCTGGAGGCAACTTTGAAGCTAGGGATTAACGGCTGGCGTATTCATGGCCAACGGACGGGCGTTGGACGTTACCTCTTGAACGTGGTCAAAAACTGGACGCCGGACAAGGCCTGTGGACGGTTTGACGAGATCAACTTTTACACGCCGAAACCCCTCGACCGACAGGACATTCCTCTGCCGGAAAACATACGCGAGCGAGTCATCGAACCGAATTGGCGTATGTTAGTATGGGAAAATCTGCGGATGGCCCCAGTCGCCGACGATGATGTCATATTCTGCCCATCGTACACAAGGCCACTGCTGGCGCGAGGGAAAACTGTAGTCACGACACATGATGTCAACGTTCGCATGTTTCCGGAACTTTTTCCGCCTTCGGCGCGTGTATTCTATGATCGTCTCTACTGCTGGAGCGCCCGTCGGGCTGTTCTCGTACTCACCACTAGCGATGCGGCTCGGCAGGCCGTCGCGCATTGCTATGGCGTACCGCTGGAGCGCATCCGTGTGGTGCATCTAGCTCCAGCTGAGATCTTCAGGCCTCTGCCCGACAACGGACTTCTCGCCGAAACACGAGAGCAGTACCTCAGATCGTCCGCGCCGTTCTTCCTGTTTGTGGGTAAGCTTACCGCACGCCGCAATGTCCCCAAACTCATCAAAGCCTTCGCCGAGCTGAAGCATCGAACATCGTTGCCGCACAAGCTCCTTGTGATAGGCCTGAACACCAGCAACCTGAACATAACTGCACTAGCGGACGAGCTTGGGGTATCGAACCATGTTGTCCACCGTGATTACGTTTCGGACGAAGACCTCAACCTGCTGTATAACGCCGCGGAAACGTTCATCATGCCATCTACTTTCGAGATTCTTTCCCTGCCGGTGATGGAAGCACAGGCGACAGGTACACCAGTGGTCACCATTGACACCCCCGGCCTGCGGGAGACCACGGGCGGCGCAGCGTTTCTGATGTCAAAGGCAGATGTACCGGAAATGGTTGAGGCGATGTCCCGGCTGGCAAGTGATGCCGCCCTGCGCCGTGAGTTGGCGGAGAGGGGGCTTATCAGTGCGCAACGCTTCTCCTGGCAGCGTT
>Ga0209874_1000204_pt1 | contig 16298 bp, 20 predicted proteins | sample GWRWN1_20_30_FD_187216 | JGI IMG/M metagenome (GOLD analysis project Ga0209874, IMG submission 187216) | Riverbed sediment microbial communities from areas with no vegetation in Columbia River, Washington, USA - GW-RW N1_20_30 (SPAdes)... | ecosystem: Environmental > Aquatic > Freshwater > River... | reverse complement strand
CCACCGCCTCATCTTCTCGACGTGCGACATCGGCTCGGCCGAGTGCGCGCACGACAGCGGATCTGCGCAGGGCGGGTTCCCCTCCATCGTGAGCAAGTTGAACCGACACTGGGGGCAGAACACGTCCAACTCGGGCGGGAGATACGGGCAGTCACCCCAGGCGCACGAACGCTCGCCTTCGCCCGTGGCGAAGTCGTACGCGCAACCCGGACACTGGGTGAATCCTTCCCACCGCGCCACGGGACCTCACCTCCAGGGCCAGGGGAACACGCGGCTGGAGGCTGGACCACGGCAAGAGGTCCTGTCATCCGGGGGCCAAACGACCAGGGCTCCTTGCCCGCTCCGAATGGGACAGAATGCCCTAGAGGCGCACGCTGGGCACGTACCACACTGGGGCCGAGCACGGAAGACGGACGAAGGGGGAGCCATGCACCTCACGTACAGGGAATGGTGGGCGGTCGTCCACGGGATGGGGTTGGGAGCCCTGTTCCTGCTTGCCTTCGCGGGGGGGCTGGCCGGCCTGTACAGCTTGCGGCCCGGGTTGCTGTCGGACCGGGGCGTCCTGGAACGGACGCGGCGTCTCCAGATCGGGACCTGGGTCATGGCGATCGCAGCGTGGGCGACCGTCATCACCGGCACGTAGGTCGTCTACCCTTGGTACCGCAGCACGGCAGCGGATAGCCCCAAGTCGCTCCTCCTCGCGAATCCGAGCACGGCCGATTGGCACGAGTTCGGGATGGAATGGAAGGAACACATCGCATGGATCGCGCCGCTGCTCGCGACAGCGGTGGCGTTCACGGTCACCTATTACGGGACGTCACTCATCAAGCACCAAGGGGTCCGGAGGGCGCTGATGGCCTTCTTCACGGCCTCGTTCCTGATCGCGGGCGTCGCCGGCGCGCTGGGGGCTTTCATCACGAAGGCCGCTCCGGTTCACTAGGGGGGTGGAGACCATGGAAGAGACCAGTTCCATGCAGCACGTATCCGCGCCTGGAGCCGGCGTGGACAAGCCGTTCGGGCCGGTCGCCGCGGTGTTCCTCGCGGCGGGGATCGGGGCGCTTGTTCTCGGGATGCTGACCACGCTGGCGGAGGCGAACGAGGGCATCAAGTCCTGGCTCGAATGGTCCACGTCGGTCGGTCCCCTCGCGGGCAAGACGATCATCGCTGTCATCGCGTTCGTCGTCGCATGGGTCGTCCTCGGCATTGGGTTGCGAGGGAGGAACCCCAAAGCGAGCAGCGTCTTCACGTGGACGGCCGTGCTGGTGGCGGTCGCGGTCGTGCTCACGTTCCCGACGTTCTTCCAGGCATTGGCGCCGGAGGAATAGAGCAAACGTGGTTGGAGGCAGGAGGTCGTCATGATGCCGTACGGGTGGCACGACGGAAGCTGGGGCATCCTCTGGATGGTGGCGTCGTGGGTGACCATCGTCGTCCTCGTCTGGGTCATCGCGCGGGCGATAATCGGACCAAGGGGCGGCGAGAGACAGCGCGATCCGAAGGAGATCCTTCAGGAGCGATTCGCTCGGGGAGAGATCGACGAGGCGGAGTACCGCTCGCGTCTCAACGTGCTCGAGGCAGATCGCAAGCTAGGGACGCCGTGAGGGTCGAGGGGGATCCGCAGAGGAGTGGTGGGAGGTGGTCATGGACGACACAAGCGGGAAGGATCACAGGGTGGAGCTCGGCTTGGTGCGGGACTCGATGACGAAGAGCGTCGTGACTCTCCGGCCCGAGCAGTCGCTCGACGACGCCGCCTTGGAGCTCGAGCGGGCCAAGGTCGCCGGTGGACCGGTGGTCGAGAACGGCGTCGTGGTCGGGGTGGTGACCTTGCGCGACCTGTTCAAAGCGGCCGATGTGCCGCTCCACGCGGCCGCGACGTCGGGGCCATGGCTTCGCTTCGAGCACGTGCTGGCACGCTCAGGGAGGGCCGTGTGGGTGATGTCATGACCAGGCGTGCCCTGACGGTGGAGGCCGACCAGTCGGTTGCGGCCGCGGCCGTCGTCATGTGCGAAGGCGGCGTGAACCGCGTTCCCGTCATCGACCAGGAACACCACGTGGTCGGGATCCTGACCCGTGACGACGTGGTCGCAGCTGTGGCCCGTGCCCATGAACGGGCCGGTGGGTGCGATGATGCCTCGCTCCACCCGCGGATGGCCCCGGACTGAACTGGGTTGGACCGATAGGAGGCAGCCTCGGGCCTTACCGCACGCATCAGCACCGGAAGGTCGGCGAAGAAGTGGACGACCTTGTGGGCAACACTCCCCACGAGCAGGCGGTCCCAGTCCGAGTGCCCATGACGATGAGCGCCGCGCCTTCCTCCTTTGCCACGTCGAGGCGGCCCAGTACCCGCCGCCGACGCCTCGCTGGTGGAGTCCCACCCGAGGAGCTCGCCGGTCGCCTGGACGGTCCGTCCGTGCAAGGTCAAGGTGTGCAGCCGATCAGTTCTCCGACCACGCACGGTGATGAGCATGAGTCTCCGGCTCAGGAGCAGTGGAAGCGGGAACGAAGGACGGTCCTCACAACAGCATTCATGGACCTCGGCGCGGTCATGTGCCGGCTGGGAGCTTGTTGGGCGCTCACGGCTACCTCCTGTCTGGACCACCCCTTTCATGGCCAGCTCTGTCGAGCACCACCCCGCCAGAATCCCGGTGAACGCTCACAGTCGGTAGATCTCCTGCTGGATCTGCTCTTCGGAGAACTCCTGCCTTCGGTAGACATCCCACGCGTGGAACGCGAGACCGATGCCCCAGCCGGCGATGGGGAAGGCCGGCCAGAAGAACGACGCCCCGGTGATGGCCCAAATGACAACGAGGAACCCGTTCACCAACACGTACGACAACAGGTGCGCCCGAAACTCTGACTTCTTCCTCAGTCGCTCGACCGCCCGCTCCCGAAGCTCTCGGTCGGCCTCGGTTCGGATGTTCGCGCTCTGCCCTTCCATCGTTCCTTCCCTCCTCGATACTGCCTCTGACACCGGACCGCCATCGTCAGTCGGTCCGTGACGCGACCCCGGCGCCGATCTCTCGACCAATGCGGGAGGCCCACGCGCGGATCTCGGCGAAGTTCCGGTAATCCCCGGCCATTTGCTTTGCCATGGCGCTCGCTGCATATCCACTAGGATGCGAAGCGAGCCGGCCGCCGAACGTCGCATGGTCACGAGCGCCGATCCGCTCCGCGAGCTTGGCGACGAACGGGACCGGGGGGACATTCCTCTCTTCAGCCGTGAGATCCAGCGGTCCACTGCTGAACAGCCACACCGGACGTTCCCGGAGGGCCCCGGCGAAGCGCCGGCCGAACCGTCTCGCGTCCCGGTGCCACCGGTTCATGTACACGGCGCCGCCCAGCACCACGGCCTCATAGGGAACCACGTCCTCGACCTCGGCCGCAGGGCGGACGTCCACTTCCACGCCCAGCTCCTCGAAGGTCCAACCGATCGCCTTGGCGATCTCGCCGGTGGACCCTCGCTTCGACCCGTATGCGATCAGCACTCTGGTCATCTCACGGCCTCCCTGTTGTCTCCATGCTCTCGACGAGGAGGGTGGCCGGCACGGGCCGGTTGGACCTGTAATTCGGGGACCGAAGTCCCGAGGCGCTACGGCGGACCGTCCGATGCTCGTGGCTGGTCGCGGTCCGGGATCAACAGCCGGAGCCCGGTGGCAACGATCGCCGCGATACCCACGGCTGCCAGCCACTCGATGCCGGAGGGCAGGCTGAGCGCGAAGAACTCCCGGATCGAGACGATGGCCATGACCGAGAGGAACGCCGCCCCCATGGCCACGACCAGCGCCCGCCGGGGGAGCGTGAGCGGCGCCGCCACCATCGTCAGCACGACCAATCCGACCCAGAACAGGACGAGGGTGGCCACGGTCCGAGCTTCCTCTAGATCGACGCCCTCCCGCCGGACAAGGCCGTATCCGGCCAGCGTCGCGGCGGCCGCCATCAGCCCGGCAGGGACGGCGAACCGAATCACCCTCGGGACGAAACCCGGTCTTGCTCTGCTTGCGTTGGGGGCCAGGGCCAGAAAGAAGGCGGGGACCCCGATCGTCAACGTTCCGACCAGCGTGAGCTGCCTGGGCAGGAAGGGGAAGGGGAGCCCCAGCACGCCGACGGCCAGTGCGAGCAGCATCGCGTACACGGTCTTGGTGAGGAACAGGTTGGCGGTGCGCTCGATGTTCGCCAGCACCCGCCGGCCCTCATCGACCACCGACGGAAGCGAGGCGAAGGAAGAGTCCAGGAGAACGAGCTGAGCCGTGGCCCGAGCGGCCGGAGATCCTGAGGCCATGGCGATGCCGATGTCGGCCTCCTTCAGGGCGAGCACGTCGTTCACGCCGTCACCCGTCATGGCCACGACGTGTCCTCGGGACCGGAGCGCCACGACCATGGCTCGCTTCTGCTCGGGCGTCACCCGGCCGAAGACGCTCCGTTGCTCCATTGCGTCGGCGAGGAGGGCGGGATCATCGGGGAGGTCGCGTCCATCGAGGGCTTCCGCGGACCCTTTCAGCCCGGCCTGATCGGCTGTGGCCATCGCGGTCCGCATGTGGTCTCCGGTGATGAGCTTCACCGCAACGCCCCGTTGCGCGAAGTACCGCAAGATCTCCGGTGCATCGCTCCGGACCCGGTCGCGAAGGACGACGAGGGCGGCCGGCTCCAGGTCGTGCGGAAGCCCTTCCCTAGTGAACTGGCCTGGCGCTCGGCTCAGCAACAGGACGCGACGGCCCTCTGCGGCGAGCTCGCCGGCTCGGGCCCGCACGGCCTCCGCGTTTCCGGGACCGTTGAGCAACACGTCCGGCGCGCCAAGCACCCATGCCCCGAATCCATCGAAGGACGCGCCGCTCCACTTTCGGGTGGAGGAGAACGGGACCGCGGCGATGACCGGCCATTTCCCGGCCGAGGCGCCGAAAGCCGAACCGATGGCGAGCATGGTCGCGTTCGGCGAGGGATCGACCGCGGCGAGGGCGGCCAGGGCCTCCTCCGCCCGAGCCTCGCCAGCCACGGGCTCCACACCGTCGACGGTGAGCCGGCCCTCGGTGAGGGTCCCGGTCTTGTCTGTGCACAGGACGTCGACCCGTGCCAGTCCCTCGATGGCGGGGAGCTCCTGCACCAGGACGCTGCGACGCCCAAGGCGCACGACACCCACGGCGAAGGCCACGCTCGTGAGCAAGACCAACCCCTCGGGCACCATGGCGACCGTGCCGGCGACGGCCCCGCGGAGCGCTGCCTGCGTTGACGACAGGGAGCCAAGTTGGCTTACGAACAGGAGGGCCGCCGTAGGCAGCAGCACGAAGGTCACCATGACGATGATCCGATTGATCCCGGTGCGCAGCTCCGAGTTCACCAGGGTGAATCGGCGGGCCCGCTCGCTCAGAACATGCGCGTAGGCGGCGCGGCCGACGCGGGTCGCTCGATACCGGCCGGTCCCGGCGGCCGCGAAGCTCCCGGAAAGGACGGTGTCGCCGGCCTCCTTGCTCACCGGTTCGGATTCCCCGGTCAGCAGCGACTCGTCGATCTCGAGGCCGTTCGAGGTGACCAGATCGCCGTCCACCACGATCTGGTCGCCGGGCCGGACCTCCAGGACGTCGTCAAGGACAACTTCGCCGACGGGGATCTCCCGAACCTCGCCCTCCCGCACCGCCCGGGCCTGGGGGGCCGTCAGGACGGCGAGCCGGTCCAGCGTCCGCTTCGCCCTGAGCTCCTGCACGATGCCGACGAGGGCGTTCGCCACGAGGACCCCGCCGAACAGGGCATCCTGGATCGGTCCGACGACCAGGATCACCACGAGCAGCGCGCCGAGCAGCGCGTTGAAGGGAGTGAAGATATTGGCTCGGACGATGTGCGACAGCGTTCGGCTCGTGGTCTGCGGAATGTCGTTCGTCTGGCCTCGGCGGACCCGCTCGAGCACGTCGGCGTCCGTGAGCCCCGCGAGGTCGGATTCCATCTTGGAGCGAGCGTGTCCTCGACCGAAGTTCGGAACGGACGCGCTCGTCATCCGTCGGGATGCCGGTCGGTCCTCGAGGACGAGAGGTACACGAACCAGTACACCAGGCCGACGAGGACCGTCCCGCCCACGATGTTGCCGAGGGTAGCCGAGAGGATGTTGGCGGCCGCGCTGCCCACGCCGAGGTGCGCCAGTTCGGGTGGTGGAAGCGCCGCCGCCTTCACCACACCCGCCTGGTCCTTGAGCAGGATCCCCAAAGGAAGGAAGTACATGTTCGCGATGCTGTGCTCGAAGCCCGCGGCGACGAAGGCCGAGATCGGGAACAGGATGGCGAAGATCTTGTCGATCACGCTTCGGCCGCCCGATGCCAGCCAGACCGCAAGGCAGACGAGGGCGTTGGCCAGGATGCCGCGCATCAGCACCGCTCCGAATGGGAGTCCGGCTTTCGTCACGGCGATCGTCAGGGCGGTCGCCCCCACGGCATCGTCGGCCTGAGACCACCACTGGCCGATGTAGACCATTGCCACCACGCTGAGCGCACCGATGAGGTTGCCCACGTAGACGATGGCCCAGTTCTGGAGGAGCCGACCGATCGGGATGTGGCCGCTCACCCAGCTCATGACGATGAGGTTGTTCCCGGTGAAGAGCTCGGCGCCCGCCACGATGACCAGGATGAGTCCGAGCGAGAACCCGATCCCCGAGAGGAATCGGGTGGGCCCGAAACCCAACTCAGATCCAGTTCCGATGATGGTGGAGAGGACCCCGCCGAGGGCGATGAACGCCCCGGCGACGACGCCCAGCACGAACGTGGTCACGGCCGGCGCTCGCGCCTTCGCCACGCCTCGGGTCTCGACCAGCTCGGCGATCTCTCGGGGTGAGAAGGTGTCCATGCCGGCCATCGGGTGGGGCCGGTCTCGAACGGCCCTGACTCCGCTCATGGCTTTCCTCCTGTGTGCCATGCGATCGAGGGTCGGGTGAGCTTACGTGCTCGTGGGCCAGCCTTCCTTCACATCAAACAACGAAGGCGGGGGTGGGAGCCCCCGCCTTCGCCTCGGGCCGTTCAGTGGTCCCGATGCCCTACTTCAGGATGGGGTACCGCTTGACCAGCGGGACCCTCTCCCAGTACTTCCCGAGGCCCAGGTACCGGCCGGCTGCGACGTAGGCGATCCCCGCAAGGACGATCGCGTACACGACGTGCTCGTCCACGAACGGGTTGTTCTCCGGCCAGATGGCGCCCGCGGTGTAGAACAGCGCCATCCAGATGATGCCGCCGATCGCCGCGAGTCGCGTCCCGATGCCCAGGATCAGCGCCAGCCCGATCAGCAGCATCGAGAGCATGTAGACCCAGTCCACCCAGGTCTGCCCGGCGAGCCCGGCGTAGAAGTCCTTGAACGGGCCCTTCGTGCCGAACTCGAGGAACCCGGCGGTCGGGTGTCCGCCGTTCAGCCAGGCCGCGTCCTTGGCGAAGAAGTCGATGCCTCCGCTCTCCAGACGCCCGGTGGCGAACCCCAGCGCGAATGCCTTGTCCAGGAAGGCCCACAGGAACACCCATCCGAGCGCGATCCGGGAAAGGCCCCAGAACACCCCGCCCCCAACGGCCCCGTCGGGAACCACGACTTGAGCCGGGACGTCCTTGACGGACGTCACGGTCTGCCCGTTCGTCGTGTGCTTCTCCAGATCGACCTGTCCGATCATCGCTCCCACCTCCCTTTCCAGAGGGTTGTCTTCTCTCGTGGAGCATGAGGGAGGGAAGGGGGGGCGGCAGCGGCCATGCGGCCCCCTTCAGGTTGGGCCTGGGGCCCATTCGACGCGGGACCTTCGCCCCTTTGGGCTCGGTGCCCAGCTCGTCTCCGTACACGTCGAGGAGGCCCTCTACTGTCTTGGTTCACGCGACTGATGGGATACTCCCGGAGGTGATGCAGGTCGAGGCGTTCCTCGTCCGCCATCCCCCGTTCGATTCCCTGGAGACCGCGGACCTCGAGAGGGTGGCCCGGTCGGTCCAGATCGAGTTCTTCCCCGCCGGGACGACGATCCTCCAGCAGGCGGGGAAGCCCGCCCGGTCCCTCTACGTGGTCCGCACCGGCGCGGTGGAGCTGCTCGACGAGGGCCGCGTCCTGGACCTCCTGGGAGAGGGCGAGGCCTTCGGGCACCCGTCGCTCCTCTCCGGCCTGGGCCCCGCGTTTGCGGTCCGTGCCCACGAGGACACCCTCTGCTACCTCGTCGACCGGGCCGTTGCCGAGGAGGTGATGGCGACCCCGTCCGGGCTCGCCTTCCTGACCGCAAGCCTGCTGCGACGAGAGCGACGAGCCGGGCTGGCGCGGGAGGGGGAGTCTGCAGCATCGGTCGGGCTGGTCCGCGTGGGGGCGCTCATCCGTCGCAGCCCCGTGATCTGCGCCCCCGAAGCGACGGTTCGGGAGGCCGCCGAGTTCATGACGAAGGAGCGTGTCTCAGCGGTACTGGTCTCGACCGAGAAGGGGCTGGGGATCATGACCGATCGAGACCTGCGGTCGCGCGTGCTGGCATCTGGTGTGCCGGGGGAGACCCGTGTCCGCGAGGTCATGTCCTTCCCCGTGGTCACGGCCTCGGTTGACGCCACCGCGAACGACGTGCTGCTGCTCATGCTGGGGCACGGTTTCCATCACGTTCCCGTGACCGATGGCGAAGGCAACGTCGTCGGCGTGGTCTCGGACGGCGATCTGTTCGGCTTGGAACGCATCGCTCCTTTCTCGGTCCACCGCGCGATCGAGACGGCGACCACCGAGGGCCACGTGGTCGAGGAGGCGGCACGGCTGCCGGAGATCGTCGTGGCGCTGGTCGAGGCGGAGACGGACCCCGTCGAGGTGGGGCACATCATCGCGGCCACCGTCGATGCAACTACCCGACAGCTGATCGCCCTGAGCCTGAGAGACCTGGGTGAACCTCCGGGATCCTGGGCCTGGCTCGCGCTTGGGAGCGAGGCCAGGCACGAGCAGTCGCTGCGAACCGACCAGGACCATGCGCTGATCTTTGATCCCGCCGACGGCGCGTCGGACGACGCCGACGCCTACTTCGCCGAGCTCGCGGCCCGCGTCACCGACGGGCTGGAGAGGGCGGGGGTCCCGCGATGCCGAGGCGACGTGATGGCGACGAACCCGTTGTGGCGGAGGTCGGTCACCGCCTGGGTGGCCGAGTTCCGGGCCCGCTTGGCCGATCCCGGGCTGGCGGGGAAGGTCTTCACGAGCATCGCGCTCGACTATCGGCGAGTGGCCGGCTCTCTGGATATCGAGTCGGCTCTGGACGGGCTCATCCGGCAAGCTTCTCGAGACCCGACGTTCGCCCGTCGCCTGGCCCGTACCGCGCTCGAGTTCCGGCCGCCGACCGGGTTCTTCCGCGACTTCGTCGTGGAGGCCCGAGGGTCCCACGCGGGAACGCTGGATGTGAAGCACGGTGGGATCACGCCCATCACCAATCTGGCGCGCGCATACGCGGTCGGGAACGGACTGACGGGCAACCGGACCCTGTGGCGCCTCAGAGAGGTGAGCGCGATGGGTGTCCTCGACCCGGACGTGTCCTTCGGACTGGAGGAGGCCTTCCGGCTTCTCTGGCGGGTCCGGCTAGAGCACCAGGTGGCCCAGGTGCGGGCAGGCCTTCCGGGAGACGACGCGGTGAACCCTCGATCGCTCGGCGCACTGACCCGTCGAGGCCTGAAGGACGCCTTTCGTCTGATAGCACGGGCGCAACGTGCCCTGGCAAGCGAGATGGGGTTGCGCATCTCGTGAGACCGGACCTCCCGGGACCCGCCCGACGGCTTGGCCGACGCCCGTGGACCGAGGCGGAGTTCGCCTCCCTCGACTTCGAGACGACCGGCCTGGATCCCGATCGCGATGCCGTGGTGTCGTTCGGGGTCGTGCCGGTCCGGCATGGCCGGGTGATCCTGGCCGAGAGCGTGTATCGGGAGATCGCACCGGAAGCCCCGTTGACCGCGAGGTCGATCGTGGTTCACGGCCTCAGGCCGCTCGACCTGCAGGGCGCACCGGCGCTCTCCCAGGTGCTGTCGGATCTGCATGCCTCCCTCGAGCGCCGATACCTCCTGGCATGGTCGGCCGACGTGGAGGCGGGCTTCCTCTCCCGGGCATTCGGCGGCTCGGCGCGATGGTGGCGCCGGCGCATCGTGGACGTGTTGCTGCTCGCCCAGGTCGCCGATCGTCTCGAGGGTCGCGCGGCTCGGCCGGGCGACTACAACCTGACCACGGCGGCGGCTCGCGTCGGAACCCCCGTCCATGCCCCGCATCATGCCCTCGACGACGCTCTCACGACCGCCCAGGTATTCCTGGTGTTGGCGACGAACCTCTCCACGAGGGGATACGGGACGCCGGCCCGGCTCTTGAAGGCGGGGAGACGCCTACGAGCCCAGCGGTCAGGCCGGATGGGGTGACCGCCGTTCCAGGCGCCCCACGGTCATAATCCCTGGGCGAACGTCGGACTCGACCGGGAGGTGGCCATGTCCAAGGGCGATGACTACGTGAAAGCAGTGATGAGCGCTCCGGTGGTTCACGTCGCTCCCGATGCCACGGTGGCGCAAGCCCTTCGGACCATGATCGACCGCGACATCGGCTCAGTGATCGTCGCGGAGGGCGCATCGCCCGTCGGGGTGTTCACGGAGCGGGATCTGACCAGACGGATCCTGGACGATTCCGGCTTCCTGGATCGCAAGGTTCGTGAGGTCATGTCCTCCCCGGTGACGACCGTTGGTCCCGATGACGAGGTAGTGTTGGTCTTCCGGCTGATGAACGAGAAGGGGATCCGCCGGCTGCCGGTCGTTCAGGACCACCGGCTGGTGGGGATCGTCACGGAACGCGACCTGCTTCAGTGGGTCGACGCTGTGTCCAAGGAGTGAGGCGGCCCAGATCGCCAGAGGTCGGGAACGGCGGGGCCTCGACTTCGCGGAAAACGAGTCGATGGTCCCGTCCGCAGCGGACCTCATGGCCCATCGGCCGCACACGACGGGACCTAGCATCGTGGGACATGGATGGACGTAGATGTCACGGAGCAGGGAGGCGGAAATGAGAAGGTACTTCCAGTACGGGGGCTATCTCGCGAGCGCGGTCCTCATCCTGTTCGGCGCCGGGACGATCGTTGTCGGCGCCCTGGGATTCTCCGAAGTGCGGGACACGATTGCCCGAGAGAAGATCACCGCCACGCCTGACGCGCCGGAGATCGGCGTCAACCTGGAGCCAGGCGAGCCGATCGACACCGGCGCCGAGGCGAAGGAGTTCGCGAAGATCATCCGGACCCACGCCCTCGAAGCGACAGGCGGACGGACGTACGCGGAGATGGGTCGGTTCCTGACGCCCAGCGGCGAGGAGACCAACGATGAGGCCCAGGCCGCGACGGATGAGCAGGGGAATCCGGTCCAGAACCAGGCCCGAAACCTGTGGGTGACGGCGACGGCCCTGACGTCCGCACTCAACACGGCGTTCCTCGCCGAGCGGATCGCGCTCTTCGCGATCGTCATGGGTGTGGCGCTGCTGCTGACCGGGATCGGCTTCCTCGTGCTCACGATAGGTGGCGCGCTCCGATCTCCAGCGGCACCGATGTCGCCGACAAGCTAGGCCGGGGTACCGGGAATGGTGGTGTGCCGGGCCAGGTAGGCTGCGGCTTCGGCCCGGCGAGCCACCTCGAGCTTGGACAAGATGCTCGAGACGTAGTTCTTCACGGTCTTCTCAGCCAGGTGGAGCTCCTCGCCGATCTCCCTGTTCGTCTTCCCGTCGGCGACGAGGGACAGGATCCGCTCCTCCTGGGGCGAGAGGCGCGCCAGCTTCTCGTCCCTCAGCAGGTGCTTGCCCTTCCGGAGACGGTCCAAGACGGCGCTGGTGACGGCAGGGTCGAGCAGGCTCTCGCCCTTGCCCACGGTCCGGATCGCCCGGACAAGCTCCCCACCCTTCACCTGCTTCAAGACGTAGCCGGACGCCCCGGCCATGATCGAGGCGAACAGGGCCTCGTCGTCGGCGAACGAGGTGAGCATGATGACCGCGGTCTTCGGATGGCGGGCTCGGATCTCGCGTGTCGCCTCGATGCCGCTCCCGTCGGCGAGACGCACGTCCATGACCACGACGTCCGGTCGGGCCCGGTCGGCTTCGTCGATTGCCTCGCGGACCGAGGAGGCCTCGGCGGTGACGATGATGTCGTCGGTGGCCTGGAGCAGCGCCTTGACGCCATCCCGTACCACCTCGTGGTCATCGACCAGAAGGATCCGAAGCGGTGGTTCGGACATGCCGGGAATCCTAGCCGACGGCGGTCTGAGAGCGTCCTAGACTGATGCGCCGCTCACCCGGGCTCGAATCCCCTCACCAACTCGGTCCATGAAGTCCTTGATCGTCGCTTCGGCCACCCGGTGCAGCAGCACGCGATCGAGGGCCTTGCCCACGACCCCGAGCGGGGGCCGGTACCGGGCGCTGATCGAGAGTTGCGTCCGGCTCCGTCCCAGAGTCGCTATCTCGAGATCGGCGTCGAGCGAGGGAAACAGGCGCTCCGGGCCGGTGGCCTTCCACGAGAGCGGCAGCAAGGTCTTCCCGGGCATGCGGTAGGGAGGTTCCAGCTCGATGTGAACCTCCTTGCTCAGGCGACGGTCGTCGTCGAACGAGAACCCCACCTCGCCAAGGAGCTGCTCACCCCTGACTACGGCCTCGCGGGCGACTCCCGGAAGCCACATCTCAGGGTCTGCCAGGAGCGCTTCCTCCACCTCCTCGAAGGGGAGGGAGAGGTCGAGGTAGTACCGAATGAACATGACCACACCATCGTCGCTCCGCGGATGTCTCCTGAGGGTCGATGGTCCTGGCTACTCCAGGACCTCCGGCACGACCCTCGCGTTCCGCTCGCAGGGAGACTCCGGATCATGAATAAGGATCTTGAGGCTCAGGGGGTCGTGCTGGTCGTGGAGGCGGACCCGGCGGAGCGGGAGCTGTATTCCTCTTGGCTCGAGGGATCCGGGTTCACGGTGATCGCGTGCCCTGGCCCAACAGAGCCCGACTTCACGTGTGTGGGTGACCGGAAGGGCACGTGCCCGCTTGCGGAAGCGGCCGACGTCGTCGTCCTGGACATGAGCCTCGAAAGTGAGGCCCTGATGAGGGGGACGGCAGCGGAGGATCTGCTGGGCCTGTACCTCGTATCGGGTCGGCCCGTCGTGACCCTGGGGTCCCGGGACGGCGACGAGGTTCCGGGGGAGCTGATCCGGCTCCGAAGGCATCCGACCCGAGAGACCCTTCTCAAAGCTGTGCGCGGGCTGTACGCACCTGTACCCGACTGGCGGGTCACAGGGACAACGCCACTTTGATCGTGGTGCCCTTACCGAGTGCGCTCTCGATGGAGAACGTCCCGCCGAGAGCCCGAACCCGTTCCTCCAGGTTCGTGAGGCCATCGCCGCGCATGCTCGTGTCGGGATCGAAACCCTCCCCGTCGTCGTCGATCTCGAGCATCAGCTGGTCGTCGCTGCGGTAGAGGGACACACGGCAGGTCGCAGCCTTGGCGTGGCGTCCCACGTTCGACAAGGCTTCCCGGGTGAGCTGCAGGATGTCGGCGGCAGCGGAGGTGAGCTCGGAGGCCACGGTGGGGTCGACGTCGACCACCGTGATCACCCCGGTCCTCTGCTGGAACTCCTCTCCGAGGTTGCGGAGCGCCTCGTCGAGCTGCCGGTCGGCCAGGATCCCCGGTCGCAACCCGAAGATGTAGTTGCGGAGGTCTCGGATGACCCGATCGATCTCGGCAACGGCGCCTTCCAAGCGCTGGGCCAGCTCCTCGTCCGAGCTCATCAGGGCTGTGCCCTGGAGTCCCATCCCCACCGCGAACAGGGCCTGGATCACGCCGTCGTGGAGCTCCTTCGCGATCCGTTCCCGATCCTCCAGGACGGCCAGGCGGTGGATCTGCTTGTACAGGCGGGCGTTTTCGATGGCGACGCCGGCCTGGGCAGCAAGCACCAGGAGGTCCCGTTCGTCCCGCTCACCGAACTCGGGGGCCCCCTGCTTCTCGGTCAGGTAGATGTCGCCGAACACCTCGCCCCGCACGACGATCGGGGCGCCGAGGAACGACCTCATCTTCGGGTGGTTCGGGGGGAAGCCCACCGAGCGAGGATCTGCGGAGATGTCGGGGAGACGCAAGGGTTTGCCTTCCTCGATCAACGCGCCCAGGATGCCGCGGCCGTGTGGCGGCGCACCGATCCCCTCGCGCTCCCCGGGGGTGATGCCGGTGGTGATGAACTCCTGGAGATCGCCACCCGGGCCGATGACGCCCAGGGCTCCGTACCGGGCATCGGTGATCTCAACGGCAAGCTCGATGATGCGCTGGAGCACGGCGTCAAGGGAGAGCTCGGATGCCAGGATCATCCCGGCCTCGATCAACCGGTCGCGGCGGTCCATCGACCCGAGCGTACCCGGGCGGTGGTGCCCGTGCGGCGACGGACGTAGCATCGCGGCGTGACCGGCGAGTGGTGAGCTCGGAGCAGCCACACGCGTTCGGCCGGATCCTGGCAGGCACGGACGGGTCGGAGCGGGCGGAGGAGGCGGTCGGGCGCGCCGCCCGGCTCGCATCCGTTACCGGCGCTCCGCTGGACCTCGTCTACGTCATCGACACGAGCCGACCCCACGACGACGCGGAGGTGGAGCCGAAGGCGGAGGCCGTGCTCCAACGGGCCGAGGCCATCGCCTCGACGGGGAGTGTGCCGGCCAGCACCAGGGTCGTAGCCGGCGACCCTGCCGAGGCGCTCCTGGAGGAGGCCGCCGACCACGCAGCCGACCTGATCTGCGTGGGCCCGGACGCCGGGCTCCTGGCGGGGACGGTCCGCGTCGGGAGGGTCGCCTCCCACGTCCTCCGGCACGCCCGGTGTTCCGTCCTGGTGGGGCGTGAGGCCGGCTCGACGTTCCCGGGGAGCATCCTGTGCGGGGTGGACGGCTCGGCCAGCTCGATCGAGACCGCCGGCCTCGCCGCCCGGATCGCCGTCGCGGCCGGAGCCGAGCTTCGGCTCCAGCACGTCGTCCCGGTCTTCGAAGGTGACGAGCGGGAATGGACGCTGGACGACGACGAGCCCGACCCGCTCGAGATCGAGTCTGCGGCCCGGGTGGCCCGCGCCGTCGGCGCCCGGCCCATCCGCGAGCGAGCCCTCGGCCGGCCCGAATATGCCATCCTTGAGGCTGCCGGGCGCGAGCGGTCGGACCTCGTGCTCGTGGGGAGCCGCGGAGTCTCGGGAGTGGCCAGGATGTTGCTCGGCAGCGTCAGCGAATACGTGGCCAGGCACGCGCATTGCTCCGTCCTGGTGGGACGGCCGGCGACGGCCAGAGCCGGGCCCTAGCCCTCTATCCCGTTGTTGGGCGAGAAGCGAGGGGCTTCGGCGCGGCTGACTCCTGGACCCGGACCCTCGCGTCGACGATGACTGCGCCCTCGGGCAGCACCATTACCGGGTTGCAGTCCATTTCGGCGATCGACGGGTGAGCGTCGACCATCGTCGAGACTCGGAGGATGACCTCCTCGAGCGCCCCGATGTCCGCCTTCGGGGCGCCGCGGTACCCGTCGAGGAGCGGGAACGTCTTCAGCGAGCGCACCATCTCTGAGGCGTCGAGATCGGTGATCGGCGCGATCCTGACCGAAACGTCCCGCAGGAGCTCGGCCGCCGTCCCGCCGGCGCTGCACGCGACGACCGGGCCGAAGAGGGGGTCTTGAGCTACGCCCACCAGCATCTCGACGCCACCAGCGACCATCTCCTGAACCAGGAACCCCTCCAGCGTGAGGCCGGCCTCGTCGATTCGCCGCGCTACCTGCTTCGCCGCGGAGATCACATCGTCGGGACCGGCGAGCCCCAGGCGTACCGCCCCGACATCGGTCTTGTGCACGACGTCCGGGCCCAAGGCCTTGAGGGCGACGGGGCCGCCGAGGCTCGAGGCGACAGCGGCGGCTTCCTCCGGCGTGGCCACCCGGGCCGAGCGCGCTACCGGCAACCCGTAGCAGCCGAGGAGCTCCTCGAGCTCATCGGCCGGCAGCCAACCGCCGCCCCGCCCCAAGGCGCCCGCGATCACGGCGTACGCCTCGTCCCGCCGGACGTCGTCGAACCTAGGGACGGTGCCCTCCGGCCTGGTTCGCCACCGTCCGTATGCCGCCGCTCGGGCGACGGCGATGGCCGCCTGCTCAGGGAACGAGTACGACGGGATCTTCGTTCCGTCGGCGCGAAGCTCCGATTCCACGGCCGAGCCCCCCATCAACGTGGTCGCCACCGGGATGTTGCCTCCAACGTCCCGGACGGCTCGGGCGATCGCCCGGACGATCGCCGCCGCCTTCTCTACCTGGGGCGGGATGTAGATGACGATCACGGCGTCCACGTCCGGGTCGCCGGCGACGGTTCGGATGG
>Ga0209874_1000203_pt1 | contig 16367 bp, 16 predicted proteins | sample GWRWN1_20_30_FD_187216 | JGI IMG/M metagenome (GOLD analysis project Ga0209874, IMG submission 187216) | Riverbed sediment microbial communities from areas with no vegetation in Columbia River, Washington, USA - GW-RW N1_20_30 (SPAdes)... | ecosystem: Environmental > Aquatic > Freshwater > River... | reverse complement strand
GAGGGGAACATTGCTTCGAACTGGCTCGGCGCGATATAGACCCCTTGCGCCAGGAGATGCCGGAAGAGCGCTGCGTACCGATCGGTGTCGCAGCTCTGCGCATCCTCGAAGTCCCGAACGCGGCGATCGGTCATGAAGAGCGTCGCCATCGCGCCGACGCGCCGAACCCGCCCGTGAGGCGCAAGCCCGTCCTCGAGCCGGGCGGCGCGGCGCTCGAGCTCCTCGTAGACGCGCGGGTCGCGAAGCCGGCGAAGCACGGCCAGACCGGCGGCGGTCGCGAGCGGATTCCCGGACAGCGTTCCGGCCTGGTAGACGTCGCCGCTCGGCGCGAGCCGGTCCATGATCTCCGCCCTGCCCCCGAAGGCCGCCAGCGGCAGCCCGCCCCCCACGATCTTGCCGAGGATCGTGAGATCGGGAGTGACGCCGTAGAGCTCCTGCGCGCCGCCGCGGGCCACGCGAAAGCCTGTGATCACTTCGTCGAAGACGAGCAGAGCGCCCGATGCATCACACAGCTGACGCAACGCCTCGAGATAGCCGGGCTCGGGCGGGACGACGCCCATGTTCCCCGCGACCGGCTCGACGATGATGGCTGCAAGCCCCTCGCCGTAGGTGGCCACCGCTGCGGCTGCCGCGTCGACGTCGTTGTAGGGACAGACGATCGAGTCCATCGTCACCTTCTCGGGCACGCCGGGAGTCGAGGGCAATCCGAGCGTGGCGACGCCCGAGCCGGCGCTCGCGAGCAGCGCATCGACGTGCCCGTGGTAGCAGCCCGCGAACTTGACAATGCGGTCGCGCGAGGTGAAACCGCGCGCGAGGCGAATCGCGCTCATTGCGGCCTCCGTCCCCGACGAAACAAGTCGGACCTTCTCGACGGACGGGACCGCGTCCACGATCTCAGCGGCGAGCTCGACCTCCGCTTCGGTGGACGCGCCGAAGCTCGTGCCACGCTCGGCTGCAGCGCAGACAGCGTCGACGGTTTCCGCGTCGGCGTGGCCGAAGAGCAGCGGACCCCAGGACATCACCCAGTCCACGAACCGGTTGCCGTCGACGTCCTCGAGGTACGCGCCCTCGCCGCGCCGCACGAAGAACGGTTCGTCGAGCCCCACCGCACGCATGGCGCGCACCGGCGAGTTGACACCGCCGGGAATGAGGTCGAGCGCGCGTCGGTACAGGTCGCTGCGCGTGCTCAGAGCCAGCTTGCGAGCTCCTTCGTCCAATACGAGAAGACGAGGTCGGCGCCGGCGCGCTTGATCGCGGTCAGCGACTCGATCGCCGCCTGGCGTTCATCCATGAAGCCCTTCGCCGCTGCGGCCTTGACCATCGCGTACTCGCCGGAGACGTTGTACGCCGCCAGCGGATGGTCGAAACGCTCGCGAACCGCGCGGATCACGTCGAGATACGGCAGCGCCGGCTTGACCATCAGGATGTCGGCGCCCTCGGCGACGTCCTGCTCACACTCACGCAGCGCTTCGCGGACATTGGCGGGATCCATCTGGTAGCCGCGGCGGTCGCCGAAGGCCGGTGCGGACTCCGCGGCGTCGCGGAACGGGCCGTAAAACGCCGAGGCGTACTTCGCCGAGTAGGCGACGATCGGCGTATCCGGCAGCTCGTCGCGGATCGCGCCGACGCGCCCGTCCATCATGTCGCTGGGACACACGGCGTCGGCGCCCGCCTCCACGTGGCTCACGGCGGTGCGCGCGATCAGGTCGAGGCTCTCGTCGTTCGATACCTCCCCGTCGCGAATGACCCCGCAATGTCCATGGGACGTGTACTCGCACAAGCAGACATCGCTCAGCAGCACGAGCCCACTGCCCTGCAGCGCACGCAGTGCCCGCTGCACAATGCCGTCCTCGTCGTACGCCGCCGAGCCCTCCTCGTCCTTCTCCTCCGGGATGCCGAAGAGGATCACCGCTCGGACCCCGAGACTCTTCAGCTGATCTGCTTCTGCGACGACCGACTCGACGGAGTGACGCGCGAGCCCGGGCAGCTCGGCATTCGCGCGCGCCTCGGGACCCACGAAGAGAGGCATGACGAAGTCGTCGAGGTCGAGCCGCGTCTCACGAACGAGCCCGCGCAGCCCGCTGGTCCGGCGCAACCGCCGCAAGCGGGTAACGGGAAAGCTGCTCATTCCTACAGCCTAGACCGCAGTTGGCCCCGTGGCCGGTGCCGGACAAGAGCCACGCCCCTGGGACAGTCCCTCGGACATGGCCGGTGCCAGGCACGAGACACGCCTAGACGGATCAGAGGGCGTCGCGGTTGCGCAGGCCCATTCCGGCGTCGAGGTGCTGCAGCCCGAGCCGCTCGTAGAACGGAACCACGTCCTTGTCACAGACGAGGTCGACCATGTAGAGCGGGCCGAGGGCGGCCAGCAGGCGACGGACCAGCTCGGTGCCGATCCCTTGACCCTGGTACTCCGGCAGCACTTCGAGGAGCGGGACGTACGCGCTGAGCACGCCATCGGAGATCGCCGTCACGAAGCCGACGACACGAGCTCCGTCACGCGCCAGGACGACCTGCGAACTGCCGCGCAAGACCTCCAGGTGTCGCTCCGCGGTGAGCGGGGTGGGCCAGTCGACGAAGAAGCCCTCGAGCTGCTCCGGCTCGACGCCGTCCACGGACAGGACGTACTCGATCACGCGAGCAGCCTTCGGGTCGCGGCCCGCGCCAGCCCACCGAACAGCAGCCCTAGCCCGGTGAGCCAGCCGAGCTCGCGTGCGAGCACGCCCCACGGGCTTCCGTCGTAGAGCGCCGACGAGAAGTACCGGACTGCGTGCGCAAACGGCAGCCCGTCGCTGAGCCAGCCCGCTACCGGCGCGACCTCCCGGGGGACGAGGCCGACGAACACGATCGGCATCACCACGAGGATTGCGACGAGCGAAGCCGTGCGTGTCTCGCGCGCAAGCGCACCGAGCAGGGATCCGAGCCCGCCGAGCGCCGCCCCGGCGACCAGCAGCCCGAGCGCGAGCAGCGGCAGCCGTGACCACGGCTGACCGCCGACGACATCGCCCGCCTCCATGATCAGCCCGAACACGATCGCGATTGCCAGTCCGAGCGCAAGCGCCACCACGGCGGCCAGCGCCACCTTCGCAGTGACGAGCTGGCCCATCGAGACGAGTCCCCGCCGAAGCCGCCCGATCGCGTTCTCGTCGCGCTCGCTCGCGATCGCGCCCGCGGCGAGCAGCAACGCGAGGAACGTCACCGTCAGCGCGAGTGCGTACGACTGGACCTGGGCAGAGAGGAGCGAGCTGCGCGACTCCTCTCGGGCCCGGCGGAGCTCGATCGGGTTCGCCGTCGACGCCAACAGGTTTCCCGTCTGCGCCAGCGCGATCCCGGCGATGCGTGCGAACTCGGCGATGCGCGCTCGTTCCGGGCTGCGCGGCAACCGGGCCAGCAAGTCCTGCATGCGATCGAGACCGAGCACGTCGTACGTCTGGCCGCTGATCTCGGTCCTGCCCCCACGCAGGATCAGTCGCACGTAGCCGAGATCCGTCTCGACGTACGCCGTTTGAAGCTGACGGTTCAGCCCGTACACGAGGGCTTGCACCTGCTGCGTCACGCGCGACGAGATACCACCGCGGGTGGTCTGATAGACGAGGCTCGGCGAGTGCAAGCCGCTCTTCAGGTCGGCAAGGAAGCCGGGCGGCACGGTCAGGGAAGCGACGACACGACCGGTCGACAGTGCGCGGCGCGCCTCGTCCGTCTCCATCCGGACGAGATGGACGTTCCTGCTCACCTCGTCGATCGCGTCCTGGATGCGAAAGCGGTGCCCGCCGACGCTCACGACCTGCGGCAGATGATCCTGATCGACGAGGGCGACGCGCGGCTTCGAGCTGCCGTAACCCGCAACCAGGCCGACGAGACCGGCAACGAGGAGCGGGTACGCAAGCAGTACGCCGAGCAGCAGCGGAGACCGCGCGAGGACGCGGAGGTCTTTGGCGAGGATGAGCCCCGCTCGTCTCACGCGAAGATCTCCTCCGCGTGGAGCCGGCCGTACTCCGCGGTCGATCCCAGAAACGCCACCGTGCCCCGCTGGAGCACGGCGACGCGATCCGCGTAGAGGTCGAGCTCCTCGAGGTTCTGCGTTGCGAAGACGACCGAACCGCCCTCGCCCCGCAGAGCACTGACCGTCGCCCAGAGCCGACGCCTCTGACCCGGGTCGAGTGATGCCGTCGGCTCGTCGAGGAGCAGGACGCGCGGCTCGCCGAGCAACGCGAGAGCGACGTTCAGCCGCTGCCGGTTTCCGACTGAAAGCTGGTACGCCGGTCGGTCGGACGGAAGCTCGAAGCGCGTGAGGAGCTGATCGGCGCTCGCCGCATGCGCGCTCTCTCCCTCCAGCCGCGCGAAGAGCTCCAGGTTCTCACGTGCAGTGAGCCGGTCGTACAGCGCCGGACGCTGCGGCACCCAGCCGACGCGCACACCGTTGACGCGCTCGACCTTGCCGGCGCTCGGCTCGAGTGCGCCGGCGAGCACCGCCAGGAGCGTTGACTTGCCGGCGCCGTTCGGCCCGATCAGCGCGAGCGTCTCTCCCGTGCGAACGTCGATGTCTGTCGGCTCGAGTGCAATCTGCGATCCGAACCGGCGCGCAACTCCCCGCGCGCGCAGGTACGTGTTGCTCAACGGCTTGCCGCAGCGGGCGGCGGCTCTGCCTCGCCCAGCTCTACCTCGACGGGAACCGTCTCCCCTTCCCGCCAGGGCTCGAGAGCAAGCCGCTCCGAGAAGAACTCCCACATCGCGCGACCGGCGGCGAGCATCGGCAACGCGATGAGCGCACCCGGCAGGCCGTAGATCTCGCCGCCTGCCAGCAGTCCGAAGATGACGAGCAGCGGATGCAAGCGCAACGCGCTCCCCATGACGTTCGGCACGACGATGTGTCCCTCGATCTGATGGATCGCGAGGAAGAGCAGCGCGACCCACACCGCGGAGATCGGGTGCACGACAAGCGCATAGATGAACGGCGGGATCGAGCCGAGCCACGGCCCGAGGTACGGGATCAGCTCGGTGATCGCGACCCATGCACCGAACAGCAACGCGTACTTCTGTCCGGACGGCAGCCAGCCGAGCACGCCGAGCAGCCATAAGCCGACCCCGGCGCTCGTCCCGATGATCAGGGACACCAGCGCCTGCCCTTTGATGTAGCTCGTCAGCGACCGCTCCATGCGGAGCAGCAGCGGATCGGATCCAGGATGCGGCGGGAAGCGCCGGCCGATCGCGCGTTCGAGCTTCGGAAAGTCAAGCAGCATGTAGATCGAGGCGACGAGGATCACGATCACGCTGAACAGCAGCTTGCCGATCGAGATCGCGGCACCTTCGAGGAAGTTCACAACCCTGGTCGTGTACTGACCGACGTCGCGACGGCGGATGTCACGCACGAGCCGATGGCCGCGGTCCTGGACGTCTATCGCGCCGAGTCGATGGTCGTCGAGCCAACGCTGCAACCGGTCCACATCGCGGTCGGCTTCGACCTGGCCGGTTCGTCCGTTCACCTCCGTAAAGTAGGAATCCACCCGTTCCGCGGCCGTCTTCGTCTCGTTGACGACGACGGTCCCGATAGCCCCTATGGCCGCGATCAACGTGACCGCGAAGACGAGGTACACGAGCGCGACTGCGAAGCCGCGGGGGAGACGGACCCTTTGCACCACCCGGACGACAGGGTTCAGCAGCAGCGCGATCAGGAGCGCCACCAGGAACAGGAAGACCACGTGACTGACCGCCGTCGCGAAGACCCAGAGGAACAGCAGGAGAACGGGCAGCCCGACCAGCTGGATCCAGCGCGGGATCTCGATCTTCGCCGCCCGGGCGGCCATACGAGTGATCGTACAGCGGTCGTCGTACCGCTCAGACCACCCGCCTGGGACTGGGACTGGGCTCAGGAGGGCAACCTGGCGCTCGACCGTCACGAGCTCTGGGACGAAGACCGGGCACCTCCGAAGCTTCCCCCGTTACAAACGAGCCACGCTCGCCGGTTGAAGTACCGGCCAAACATCGTTACGGTGCCGCGAATGCCGGCCCCCTCCCGCCGAGTCCCCGCGGCGCGCCCGCACACGCGGCGGACGCCTGCCCACTACCACCGCGCCCGGCGACTCATCGCCCTGACCGTAGTGATCGGAGTGCTGGTCGGGACGCTGCTGGTGACCGCGTTCGGGCAGAGCGCGACGCGCGAGCCCTCAAACGCCCTGCCTGGCCCGTCGAGCCGCCTGTTGCCCGTCGGCCCGCCGACTCCCTTGACCGTCGCGCTGCACAGTGGACTGCGGATCCAGCTCCCAATCTCGCAGAGCCGCGTGACCGCGATCGGCTACCACGCGTCTCAGGACGGCGCGCTGCCGTTGCGCGCGCTCGGCCGCCAGGGCAACGCCGGTGCACTGTCACGATTGGCGCACAAGATCTTCGGCGGTGGCGGCGGCGGCTTCGTCTACTACCAGCTCAGCGGTGGCGAGACGGCAGTGCTCGACGTCGGCGCGGCGCCGGGGACAGACGTGTACGCACCGGTAGACGGAACGATCGTCGGCATCTCGGACTACATCCTCAACGGCCGCGTGTACGGCTCGCGCATCGACATCCAGCCGTCTTCTGCGCCGTCACTCGTCGTCTCGCTCACGCATCTCATGCCGAATGCCGCGCTGAGCGTCGGCTCGATGATCGCAGCCTCGAACACGAAGCTCGGACATGTGCTCGATCTGTCGGGGGTCGAGAAGCAAGCGCTGGCGAGGTACACGCAGGACGCGGGCAATCACGTCTCGATCGAGCTCCGCCCCGCGGCTACGCTAACCCTGCCCTAACCGCGAAAAATGCTGCGCATTTTCCGCGGGTCTCATTAGACCTTCGCTTCGCTCGGTAAACGAAGAGAATGACGCCATGAGGATCCTGTTCATCGCCGACGCAGTCGGCATTCCGGGCCGTCGCGCCGTCGAGGAACGCCTGCCGTCCCTGCGCCAGGAGCTGCAGGCCGACCTCGTGATCCTCAACGGCGAGAACCTCGCCGACGGCGTCGGGATCACGCCGAAGCTCGCGGACCGCATGCTCGCGTCCGGCGCCGACGCGATCACGCTCGGCAACCACGTCTGGCGACGCCGCGAGATCGTGCCCTACCTCGAGACGAGCGACCGCGTGATCAGGCCGGCGAACCTTTCCAGCCGCGCGCCCGGCAAGGGCATGACGTTCGTGGCGGCAGCCGACGGCACCGAGGTCGCCGTCATCAACCTGCTCGGCGCGCTCTTTATCGTACCGCCGCACAGCCCATTCGAGGTCGTCGACGACCTGGTCGACGAGGCGCGCACGCGAACACCGCTCATCATCGTCGACATGCACGCCGAAGCAACGAGCGAGAAGGTTGCGATGGCACGCTGGCTCGACGGGAAGGTCACGGCCGTGATCGGCACACACACGCACGTGCAGACGAACGACGCGCGCGTGCAGCCCGGCGGCACCGCAGCGCTCACGGATGCCGGGATGACGGGGCCCCACGATTCCGTCATCGGCGTCGAACCCGAGCTGGCGATCCGCCAGATGCGCACCGGCATGCCCGTGCGGTTCGAGACCGCGTCCGGCGACGTCCGGCTCGAGGGCGCGTTGGTCGAGTGCGGTACCGACGGTCGCGCGACGCGTTGCGAAGCCGTCCGCGTCGCGGTTCCGTGAGCCTGGATATCCGTTACGCCCAGAGTGGCGGGGTCACCGTCGCGTACCACGTCGTCGGCGACGGCCCGATCGACCTGGTGATCTCCATGGGCTCGCTCACAAACCTCGAGGTGATGTGGGATCGGCCGGAGTACCGACGACTTTGCGAGCGCCTTGGATCGTTTGCGAGGCTCCTCATTTACGACAAGCGCGGCATGGGGCTCTCCGACCGAGTGCATTTCGGCACGCTCGAAGAGCGGATGGACGACATTCGCGCTGTGATGGACAGTGCAGGCTCGGATTCAGCTGCGCTGATGGGCATCTCCGAGGGCGGACCGCTTTCGATGCTGTTTGCCGCCACGTACCCGAAGCGGACACGCGCCCTCCTCCTGGTTGGAGCGGAGGTCAAGGAGGAGACAACCGAAGACTGGCCCCTGGGGCGAATCCACACGCGCTGAGCTCGATGAATACCTGGTGCCGGCACGGGTGATCGAACGGTGGGGCAAAGGGCTGGTGGCCGACACGTACGTCCCTAGTAGGAAAGGAGACGACGAATACCGTGCCTGGCTAGGGCGGCTGCAGGTGCAGTCGGCAAGTCCGACGGACGCCATCGTTTTCGTGCGCATGGCGTTCGACATCGACGTGCGTCACGATGTGCCGTCAGTCAAGGTTCCGACGCTGATCATCCACCGCGTCGGCGATCGGGTGTGCCACGTCGAGAACGCACGCTTCCTCGCACGGGACATCGAGGGTGCGAAGTACGTCGAACTGCCTGGGGAAGACCACTCGATCTGGAGCGGCGGCCCCGAGATCGGCGACGAGATCCAGGAGTTTCTGACGGGTGTCCGCGAAGCCATTGAGCCGGACCGCGTACTTACGACCGTGCTCTTCACGGACATCGTCGGCTCGACGGAACGTGCAAGAGAGCTCGGGGATCAGCGGTGGCGCGACCAACTCGACCAGCATCACGCGGTCGTGCGCCGCGAGCTCGAGCGCTTCCGCGGCCGCGAGATCGACACCGCCGGCGACGGCTTCTTCGCTACCTTCGACGGCCCGGCCCGCGGCATTCGCTGCGGCAAGGCGATCGTCGAGTCCGTGCGCAGCATCGGCCTCGACGTGCGTGCCGGCCTCCACACCGGCGAGGTGGAGCTCGCAGGCGACGCGGTTCGCGGGATCGCGGTGCACACCGGCGCGCGGGTCGCAAGTCAGGCCGCAGCCGGCGAGGTGCTCGTGTCTCAGACGGTGAGGGATCTCGTGGCCGGGTCCGGCATCGAGCTCGAAGACCGCGGTGCGAAAGAGCTCAAGGGGATTCCCGGCGAGTGGCGCCTCTACGCAGTGACGTGACGAGGAGCACGGTCAACGCGACTAAGGCGAGGTCGCGAGCCAGAAGCAGGAACGACAGCCCTTGCTCGAAGTCGATCGCAAGCCGGAAGTAGCGAAAAGGGAACCAGAGCTGCGTCATGACGAGCGCAGCGGCGAGCAGGGCGCCGGCCCAGAGCCCGCGCCGCCCGCGCACGAGGGGCACGACCGGGATCAGCCAGATCAAGAACTGCGGCGACAGCACCTTTCCGAACGCGATGAATGCGCACAAGGCGGCGGCCGTCGCGCAAACGAGCCGCTCGCCGGTCGCCGGTCCCCGCGCGAAAGCGGTCCAGATCCACACCAGCGCGGCAACCTGCGCGACGGTCGAGCCGATCGCCACTGCGTCCGCGGCACCCCCGGCGAGGTTCTGCGAGCCGTGACTGGTGTCGCCGGTCACGCCGGCGTCGAACAGGTGATGCGCGGCGAGCAACAATGCGGAGCCGAGGCTCTCGACCTGTAGCGGGCGCCTGAGCTGACCGCTCACGCTCTCCCAGACACCGTGCGGCGCCACCGCCACGAACGGTAGGAAGACGGCGGCGATGACGCCGGCAGCGACTCCGAGGCAGGTAAGCGCCTCGCGCCTCCCGGCCCGTCGCCACACATACGCGACCCCGAGCGGGAGCAAGACAGCTGGGTAGAGCTTGGCGGCCACACCGAGGCCCAGCAGCATGTGGCCGATGCGCACGCGGCTCGAGACAAGGGCGGCCAGTGCTGCAGCGACCAGAACGGCAGGCCAGAGGTCGAACCGGCTGAGGATCACCGAGCCGAGCAAGAGCGGCGCCGCCACGGCGAAGGCAAGCGGGGGCCACACTTGCACCGTCGGTCGTCGCAGTGCGCGCAGCACGACCGCCATCGCCAGCAGGGCACCCGCGCCGCAGAGCCACATCAGCTGCTCGAACGTGCGGCGGAATCCCGGCGTGACGTGGTCGTCCTTGCCCGACTCCACGAGCGCGGGGACCGCGAACACCGGCAAGGCGCCCGGGGGATACTCGACGGCGAAGTCGCGATAAGGGACTTCTCCGCGCACGATCGCGTTGCCAAAACGCTGGTATACGGGCGTGTCGATGATCTGCTTCTGCGTGTAGAAACCCACGTGCAACAGCGCCCACGAGCCGATGAACAGCGCGATCGCCGCGAGCGCCGCTGCTAATACCGAACGGTCAGCCGGCAGGCTCGGGCTCCACGCGACGCTTGGTCGCGAGCACTGCGAACGCGACGAACGGGAAGAACCAGGGGATGTACAGATAGAACCAGTGCGTCAGGACGATCTCGAAGCCGATCAAAAGGGCGCCCGTCAGCGCCGCGAGCTGAAGCGGCGTCTTGCGCGCCGGGAAGAACGCAGCCGAGACGGCGCCGACGACAAGCAAGCCCTCGAGCACCCACTGGACGACGTGAAGATCGGGGATCCCCCGCGCGTGGTACTGCGCCCAGTCCCACAGGGAGAAAGGCGATTCGCGCGTGATCTGCGTCTTCAACGTGCGGTCGTAGAAGGTCTCGGCGGCCTGGATTGGGTGAGCGTCGAGGAGCAGGACGGAGAACGCAAGAACCGTGGCCGCTGCGAACCCGGCCGCGAACGCGAGCGCCGGGCGGGGTCGGCGCACCGGACCGGGATACGTGAGCCAGAGCGGCGCGACCACCAACGTCGCGAACTTCGTCCAGCCGGAGAGCGCGACGGAGGCTCCACGTAACCACGGCGAGCTTGCCAGCCAGAAGCCGAAGATCAGGAACACGGGCACGATCGTGTCGTTCGTATTCGACATCGATACGTACTGCGTGAACGGGAAGGCCGCCCACGCGAAGGCGAGCGCCGCGCCAAGCCAGCGCCCTCCAAAACGGAGGCCGATGAGGCCCATGCCGATGACGCAGAGCACGTCGAAGATGATCGAGGTGAGGTGGACCGCCGGTAAGTCGTCCCACTTCCCGGACCAGCCGCGAATCCAGTAGCCCGGCAGGTAGGCGGCGTACGCGACCGGCCCGTAGGTGTCGCCGAGCGGATTCGCCGATTCGCAGCGGCCGTTCGGCTGGATGCGGTCGCGAATCTCTCCCTCCGAGTCCGCGGGCCCGCACGGCTTGAGGTCGCCCTCCTCCGGGAAGTTGTCGTACGGCACGACGCCGTCCGCGATGCGTTGCGCGCCGATCACTCCGGCGTAACCGACGTCGATCACGTTCGACTCTTCGAGGTTGAGCCCGACGCGGAAGCCCACGAGGAAGACCGCAGCCGCAAGCAAGACGGCCGGGCTCCACAGTGGACGTGCCATGCTCGTCGCACGGCCGCGGACGCCGATCCAGAGACAGCGCGCGAGCAGGTAGAGCATGGGCGGATACGCGAGTGGGACGCTGGCGAAGATGTCTCCACGGTTGAAGAGCCCAAGCGAGACCGAGAACGACAACAGAACAAGCAGATCGAGGTTGCGGATGGACAAAGGCCGGCGGAAATCAGCGAGCCCGAGCAGGAAGACGACGCAGAACGCCAGCCAGAGCGGCAGGCTGTTGATCTTCTTGCCGCCGAAGGCGCCGTCATAGCCGCGGGCCATCTTCCACGCGACCTGCGGTCCCGTCCACGCCTCTCGAACGACGCTCGTGCGGTCGTCCACCTTTCCCGTTGCGATCTGGCCGGCGTCGACGTTCCCGCCCTTCCACCAGGCGTGAACCGTCCAGCATCCTCCTCGAATGCCGGCCGGGCACTTCGACGAATCGGCCTCATAGGTCGCGTCCGTGATCCGGCCCTTTCGGGGATAGCGCGCGAGCCAGTCCGCCACCTTGTCGTCTTCGAGGAAGATCGCGGTCGCACGTTCCTTCGTGAGCCTCGCGCTGGCCTTCGTGGGCGCGAACGGCGTCTCGACGATCCGGCCCGTCGAGTCGTAGACCGGAGCCGACGGGGTCGCCGCCCACGCCGCGGGCACCAGCACGAGGGCGGCCATAGCCGCGACGACCAATCGGCGCACGGCGCTCAGGTTAGTCGCGGGCGCGAAATGACCAGAGCTTGTTGCCGACGAAGTTCAGCGGCGTGACGAGTACGATCGCGATCGCCTGCGAGAGGATCTCGCCGACGCCGAGCTCGACGAGCGCGGTCAGGATCGCGAGGTTGCCGAGGTACACGAGCACGGAGACGATGAGGAATCGGAGACCCTGGTAGGCGAAGTGGCCACGCCGGTGGCGGAAGGTCCAGAAGCGGTTCCAGAGGTAGTTGTTCGTGACGGCAACGAGGAACGACCCTGTTGCTGCGGCGCGGTAGTGGAAGTCGGCGCCGTTGAGCAGGGCCACGTATACGAGCAGGTTCACGACATAGCCCGACGCTCCGACGATGCAGAACTTGACCAGCTGCTCCCAGTTGTGCCGCTGGCGCAGGGCGTTCGAGGCACGGGCCCGCAGGCCCGCGTCGGCTGCGGCGTCCCGGTGCTCCATAACCGGGGCGAGCCTAGCCGCTCACGCTGCGCTGGGTACTAGAACCCTTCCTCACCCACCAGCGGCACGAACCGGCAGGGGACCGACCGCAGGACGGCCGGACCTTCTGGGCTGCGAACGACCACCTCGAGCCGCTGGACGCCGTGCTTGCCGACGGGCACGACGAGCCGCCCACGCGGTTCGAGCTGCTCGTAGAGTGTCCGCGGCAGCTCCGGGGCCGCTGCCGCGACCGCAATCGCGTCGAACGGAGCGTGCTCGGGCAGGCCCCGGGTTCCGTCGCCCAGGTGCACGCGGACGCGGTCGTAGCCGGCAGCAGCGAGATTCGCGCGCGCCAGCTCCGCCAGCTCGGGAAGCCGCTCGATCGTGTGCACCTCGTTCGCGAGCTCCGCGAGCACGGCGGCCTGATAGCCGGAGCCCGAGCCGACGTCGAGCACTCGCTCACCGCCCCTGAGCCCAAGTGCCTCGGCGATTCGCGCGACCATGTACGGCTGCGAGATCGTTTGCCCCCCGCCGATCGGAAGGGCCGCGTCGTCGTAGGCGCGGTCGCGAAGGTACTCGGGGACGAACAGCTCGCGCGGGACTCGCTCCATCGCCGCGAGCACTCGCTCGTCGACGACGTCGCGGCCGCGCAGCTGGCGCTCGACCATCGCCTGGCGACGCTCGGCGGGATCAGGCGGCACGCGTGAGCGGACGCGCATACGCCGGCGGTTCCACGCCGAAATGCTGGAGGACGGCAGGTGCGATCTCGACGATCGACTGAGGTTGTGCGCCGACGCCGATCGTGAGCATTGGGACCTCGGAGTCGCCGCGCCGAAGCGACCCGTGGCTGCCGCCGCCTGCGTGGTGCCGGCCGGCGAGGTCGGCGAACTCGTAGCCCGGCGCGGCCGAGACCAGTAACTCCCCCGCGTTCGGGTTGTTGAGTGCCGCCCAGGCACGGCTGAGCCCGTCGGGATAGCCGAGGATCCCTTCGTCGCCGCTCGTTCGCCACGAACCGTCGTGCCGCGCGAAGCGCAGCTCTTCCTGCGCGCGCCGGGCGACGGCTTCGCCGCCTTCGAGGAACAGAACCGTCTCAGCTGGTTCGTGGTCGTCGAGTCGTTCCGCCAGCCCCCGCGCGTCGAGCCGGCAACCGCTGAGGCAGTACACCATCCCTGCGCGGTTCGACGCCGTGACGAGAATGCCCGGCAGGTCCGCAAACGGTGCCTGGAGGCTCGCGTGCTCGGTGACGTGAGTCTGCCCGTGGTCGGAGCAAAGCACGACCGCATAACGCTCGAGAAACTCTTCCGGCCCGCCGGCGGCGTCCAGCAGTGCGCCGATGGCCGCGTCGGTTCGTTCCAGCGCCTCGAACGCACCGTCGGGACCGTAGGCGTGCGAGGCGAAGTCGTAGTCCGGCAGGTAGTAGACGAGGAAGTCGAACCCGTCGCGCGTGACGAGCCAGCGCCCGACGGCGGCCGCGTAACCGTCGATCGAGCCCTGCGCACGCGCGAAGACCGCAAGTGGTGCGCCGGTCGGGTCGGACTCGAACAGGTTGTAGAAAAAGAAGCGCTTGGGCCCGTACGCAGGAATCGTCAGGCCGGGCAAAGTCGGCACATGGCGCGTGCGACCGCGATAGCAGGTGATGTTGATTGCGGCGGTCGTCAGCCCGGCGTCCTCCAGCGCCTCGTACACGGTCACGGCGCCCTGCCCGAGATGGAGGCGGTTCATGTTGATGATCGTGTCGAGGAGCGACCGGGCCATGCCCGCCGCGCGAATGGCGGCGAACGACGAGCCGTACTCGACGACGCGCGAGCGGCCACGGTCGTACCACACGAGATGCGGGATGCGATGGACGTCCGGGTGCGCACCGGTCGCGATCGACGAGACGCAAACCGGCGTCAGCGAAGGGAACGTCGAGATGGCGCGCGAGTACGAGCCCTGTTCGGCAAGAAAGGACAGCGCCGGCGCGCGGTCGTCTCCCACGGCCGCTTCGAACGTCGACGGCGTCAGCCCGTCGATGACGATCAGGATCAGCTTCTTCGTTGCGGTATCGCTCACCTAGTCTTTGGCAAGAGAGCGCAGCCCCGCGTAGCGCTCGGGAGCGCGGTCGCGCAAGCGTCCCGCTAGCGCGGGCAGGAGGGTGGCTTCCAGGTAGCCGACCGCCGGAATCCAGGCCAGCCCCGCCAGAATGAGCGCGGCCAGGCCGACGAACACCGCTGTGCCGAAGCGATCGCCACCTCGCCGGAGCGTTCCGGCAGTCACCCGCGCGGCGCCGAGCGATCCGAGCGCGCCGCCGGCACCGCCGCCCACCGCCTCGTCCCACTGGCCGATCAGGAAGCCGACCCCCACTCCGGCCGCAACGGCCAGGACGAGCGAAGCCGTCAGCGCTGCGCGTGTCCCCGCGAGCACGCCGGCCAGCAGGACGCCGACCGCGACGCCGAGCCCGGCGCAGACCCCGATCCAGTACCAGCTCCCCATCGCCAGCCAGTGTAGTTTGAGCCGCCGTTTGCAGGGAAAAGAAGAGGAGCCGCCCCCGCGGAGTCAGCCAACCCAGGAGGAAAGACCAAAGTGAGCCACGACGCCAGGCCCCTGCTCGTGTTCTTCTCTTCCCAGCGTTCGGGACCCGCACGCCGGATGGAAAGCCAGCTCGCTCACCTTGCGCGCAAGGAGCGCCTACGTCTCCGCGTGATGCGCGTGGACATCGACGAGCAGCCAGAGCTGGCGGAGCGCTTCAGGATCGCCGACGTCCCCACGATCGTGCTCGTCAAGGGCAACCACGTCGTCGACCGCATCGAGGGCCGCGCCAGCGCGCCTGCGATCGAGGCGATGCTCGAGCCGCACCTCGCGGTGCTCGCAGCAGCGTGACCTCTGCAGACCGGCGAGGGGCGCGGCCGCGGCCGCGCCCCTCGCTGAGCGTTTTAGCGCCGGCCCGAGATCTCGTAAATCGCGCCGTTCGAAAGCGACACGACGAAGAGACTCCCGTTCGGGCCGGTCTTGATGTCCGTGACGATGCCGAAATCGCGGCCGAACACCAGACTCTCGCTCTCGGTCATGTCGTGGAACGTGGGGTTGTCCGCGACGCGATCTTCGAGCCTGGGATCGTCGACGCCGATCTTCCGCCGGTTGCCCGTGAGGTTGAACCGGAAGAGCGGCCCCCCGAGCGTGTCCAGCGTCGAGAAGCCCACGAAGAGATCGCCCTCGAACTGCGGTCCGAGTCCCCGCCCGCTGACGAACCCGATCGCCGACGGGGCTAGGACGTGCTTCCAGCTGAACTCGGGATCGCTGTAGCTCGAGCCTGGAAGGACGAACATGCGCGACAGCGCTTCCTGCGGGGTGTCGGCGATCTTCTCCGGGCCCCATCGGAACTGCTGCAGGTTCGGGAAGTCATCGTGGTGCAGTGACGTCGTCTCGATCTGCTTGTACTCCCCGATGCGGTCGAGCGGCCCGGTGATCTGAACCCAGCCGCTGTTCATACCGCGCTCGATCAGGTTCAGTTCGTCGAAGGCGTCCTCGCCGTTCTCCTGATCCCAGAGATTCCCGGAGCGCGGATCGAAGGCCATCCCGAAGCCGTTGCGAATGCCGTAGGCGTAGATCTTCTGCACGTTCCCGCCGAGACCGAAGAACGGGTTGTCCGCGGGCACCGACCCGTCGTCGTTGAGCCGGAGGACCACGCCCGTGAAGTGGGCATCGTCCGGCCCGGGACCACCGAACTGATCGTCGGGCGTCGGTGGCATCGGCCCGAACGGCAGGTTCTGGAGCTGGCCTCGGCGCCCAACGTCGCCCACGAAGACGTACAGCTTCCGGTCGGGCCCGAATGCGAGCACGCCGCCGTCGTGGTTCCCGCGCGCAATCTGCTGTCCGTGCGGGCCGGTCGCGTCGTCGCCCTGGCCCGGCGGCGTCGGCGCGCCGTCGTTCTGGAACGCGAGCAGCGTGATCAGGCGCCGATCGAACGTGAGCGTCGATCCGTTCCAGACGAAGCGGTCGACCCGGTTGCCGAGCAGCGGCACCTGGAGGAC
>Ga0209874_1000201_pt1 | contig 16430 bp, 15 predicted proteins | sample GWRWN1_20_30_FD_187216 | JGI IMG/M metagenome (GOLD analysis project Ga0209874, IMG submission 187216) | Riverbed sediment microbial communities from areas with no vegetation in Columbia River, Washington, USA - GW-RW N1_20_30 (SPAdes)... | ecosystem: Environmental > Aquatic > Freshwater > River... | reverse complement strand
CAAGGAGTGGAATACCACCTCTCTCACGGCGACTGGATCAAGCTCCTGCACGCGAACGAATTCGAGGTCGAGAATCTCATCGAGGTCTACGCGCCCCCGAACGCGGAAGAGCACGGCTACTACGAGACCGTAACAGTCGAGTGGGCGGAGAAGTGGCCTGCCGAAGATCTCTGGGTAGCTCGGAAACGTGGCTGACGCGCCTCCGGCACCTCCACTGTTGCTCGCGTCGACCTCGCCGCAACGAAGGGCGATCCTCGAGCAACTGCACATCCCGTTCGAGGTCGTGACGCCACGGTACGAAGAGGAGACGTCGGAGATTGCAGACGCGGTCGAGCTCGTGCGCAGGCACGCCTGCGCGAAGGTACGCTCCGTCGCCCGAGACGCGGACGAGCGCCCCGTGCTGGGCGTGGACACCGCTGTCGTGCTGGAGGGCGTGATCTTCGGTAAGCCCTCGAGCGCGGCCGAGGCCGAGCAGATGCTCGAGGAGCTGAGCGGGAAGACGCACGTCGTCGTCTCCGGGCTGTGCCTTCGGACTCTGGCCTGGGAGGACGTCGAGCACGAGGCGACGCGCGTCACCTTCCGCGAGCTCACGCCCCGCGAGCTCGGCACGTACGTCGCAACCAGCGAGTGGGAAGGTCGCGCGGGTGCCTACGCCATCCAGGGGCGGGGCGCGTCGCTCGTCCGCTGCATCGAGGGTGACTACCTGAACGTCGTCGGTTTGCCGGCTGCGCTGCTCGTGCGGATTCTGGCCGAGCGCTTCGCCGGCGTGTACGGCTTTGGCTAGCCGCGGATAGACTCGGACGGCTCCATGGGCCTCTTCGACAATCTGGGCGGCTTCGGCGGCCGCGATATGGCGGTGGACCTCGGCACGGCCAACACGCTCGTCTACGTGCGAGGACGCGGAATCGTGCTCTCCGAGCCGTCGGTCGTCGCGATCGACCAGCGAACAGGCGAGGTGCATGCCGTCGGCGTCGAGGCCAAGCGGATGCTCGGCCGCACGCCGGGGACGATCTCCGCGATCCGTCCGCTCAAGGACGGGGTCATCGCCGACTTCGACGTCACCGAGCAGATGCTCCGTCATTTCATCCAGAAGGTGCACCAGCACCGCTTCGCGCATCCGCGCGTCGTCGTCTGCGTTCCCTCCGGTGTGACCGGTGTGGAGAAGCGCGCCGTGGAAGAAGCAACGCTCAGCGCGGGCGCGCGTCAGGCGTACCTGATCGAGGAGCCGATGGCCGCAGCGATCGGTGCAGGCCTTCCAGTCGCAGAGCCGACCGGCAACATGATCGTCGACGTCGGCGGCGGCACGACCGAGGTCGCAGTTATCTCGCTGGGAGGGATCGTCGTCTCGCAATCGCTACGTGTTGGCGGCGACGAGATGGACGAGGCGATCATCAATCACATCAAGCGCGACTACAAGCTGCTGATCGGCCAGCAGACGGCGGAGGAGATCAAGCTCGAGATCGGGTCCGCGTACGACCTGCGCGAGGAGCTGCAGGCGGAAGTCCGCGGGCGCGACATGCTCACCGGCCTGCCGAAGACCGTCGTGCTGAGCTCGGAGGAGGTAAGGCGCGCGCTGGACGAGCCGGTCCAGCAGATCATCGAGGCGATCAAGTCCACCCTGGACAAGACCCCTCCGGAGCTGGCCGCGGACATCATGGATCGAGGCATCGTCCTGGCCGGCGGCGGCGCCCTGCTCTCGAACTTCGACGAGCGGCTCCGCCACGAGACGCAGATGCCGGTGCACCTGGCGGAGAGCCCGCTGACCTGCGTGGCGGTGGGATCCGGGCGCAGCCTGGAGGAATTCGAGGCGATCCACCGGAGCGCGAAGGCCCGGCGGAACAACCACCGGCGCTAGACGCAGTCCTGCTCTGCTCGACTTTGTGGCTCAGAGCCACTAGCTCGTTCCACGGGTCGGCGGGGCCGGCCAGAAATCCGGATTCACCGCTAACGTAGGACGCCTCGTGCCTCGCCACCGCAGTGTCAGCGCGGTCCTGGGCTCGTCCGCATCGAGACCGAGACCCCAGCCCTTCCCCTCTCGCAAGCGCTCGAATCTTCGGCGCCGGCTCGTGGTGGGCGGCCTCGTGCTGGTCTCGCTCGTCCTGATCACGATCTCCTTCCGCGAGCCCGCCACCGGCGTGGAGCACGGGATCCAGAGCGCAGGCGCAACAGTTCTGCGCCCGTTCGAGGTCGCAGCTGAGCGGGTTGCGCGTCCGTTCCGTGATGTCTACGGCTACTTCGCCGGGCTCGTTCACGTCAAGCGAGAGAACGAGCGGTTGAAGGAGGAGATCAGCAAATTGCGCCAGCAGGCGCTTCAGGGCGGAACCGCGCAGGACCAGCTCGAACGGCTCCAAGAGCTGATGCAGTTCATCGACAGCCCTCAGTTTCCGAAGGACTACGAGCAGGTCAGCACGCGGATCATCAGCTTCGATAGCGAGTTCGACCAGCGAGTCGTCATCGCCGCAGGCTCTGACCACGGTGTTCGTGAGGAGACTCCCGTCGTCACGCGTGGCGGCCTCGTCGGCAGCGTGACGCAGGTGGCAGGGAGCGTCGCTCAGGTGACGCTGCTCACCGACGAAGGCAGCGCCGTACAGGCGCGCGACCAGGACACCAACGCCATCGGCCTCGTCCGCCACGGTCAGGGAAAGGGATCCCTCATCCTCGACGACGTCACGAAGGACAAGAGGGTCGAGCAGGGCGACATCATCGTCACCGCCGGTACGCGCTCCGGGCAGTACCCATCGCTGTTCCCGCGCGGGATTCCGATCGGTGTCGTCACGTTTGTCGGACAGAGCGACACATCGCTCTACAAGCAGATCCAGATCGACCCGTTCGTGGACTTTTCGTCCCTCGATGCCGTCACCGCATTGATCACGCGCAAGCGAATTCCACAGGCTCCCTGATGGTCGCTGACGTGATGAAGGCGGCCGGCTTGCTCTTCCTTGTCGTTGTTGTGCAGCTCTCGATCATCGCGAATGTCGAGATCCTCGGCGGCCATCCGAATCTCGTGCTCGTGACGCTCGTCTCGGTCGCGCTGTTGCGAGGAGCGACCTTCGGCGCGGTTGCCGGTTTCTCTGCGGGTCTGCTCGCCGACACGGGAGTCTTCGGCACACTCGGCTTCACCGCGCTGCTGCTCACGCTCGCCGGTTACTGGACCGGACGCTACGGCGAGACGACGGGTCGGGATCGCGCGCACGCGCCGCTCCTGTCGATTGCGGTGATCACGGTGCTGTACCAGATCTCGGCGCTGATCCTTCGATTCATGCTCGGCGCCCATGCGCCGGCGGGTCCCATCTTCGCTGCGCTCGTGCCGACCGTTCTCCTGAACCTCCTCCTCACGGTTCCGATGTATGCGCTCTCACGCCGTTTGCTGCGTCCACGCGAGTGGGTTCCCAGAGAGGTGCGCCTGCTTGGCTAAGCGTGTCTTGTCACGCCGGTTTCTTCCGCCCGATCCGAGGGTCGAAGAGCCGTACCGCCTGACGCCCAAGCTGGCGGTGCGCATCGGGATTCTCGGCACGCTTGCAGTGGCGGTCTTCGCGGTGCTGTTCCTGCGCCTGTGGTCGTTGCAGATCCTGAACGGTGAGCAGCTCCTGCGGGCCGCACAGAACAACCAGCGTCGTGACGTGCGCATCCAGGCGCCTCGCGGCCCGATCCTCGACCGCAATGGTCAGGCGCTGGTGACGAACGTGCCTGGAAAGGTCGTTCAGATCTGGATCTCCAACCTCCCGAAGAGTCGCGACGTCCGTCTGCGCGAGATCAGGGCGCTGGCGCGCGTTCTTCAGGTGCCTGCGTGGCAGATCGGCCGAGCCATTCGGCGTCACCGTGACGACCCGCTCACCCCCGTCAAGATCAAGGAAGGCGTAACGAGGATGCAGGCTCTCTACCTCGAGGAGCGCGCCTCGGACTTCCGCGGCGTCGAGGTCGCCGACACGTTCCTGCGTTACTACCCGCATCGCGAGCTGGCTGCGCACGTGCTGGGTTATGTGACCGAGATCTCCGCGGAGCAGCTGAAGGAACGGAAAGACGACGGCTACCGCTCCGGGGACACGATCGGACAGACGGGGGTTGAGGCCTATTACGACAAGTACCTGCGCGGAAGGGCCGGACTCGCCCAAATGCGTGTCGACTCGCTCGGACGGCAGAAGAGTCCGGTGCTCCCCGTGATCCCTCCGCATCCGGGTAACGCCGTTCGCCTGACTCTGGACGTGAAGCTGCAGATCGCCGCTGAGGAGGCGCTGCGCTATGGAATCGAACGTGCTCGCAACTCGGAGTGTTACGGGTGTTGGAACGCGAACGGAGGCGCGATCGTCGCACTCGATCCGCGGGACGGATCGATCAGGGCGATGGCGTCGTCTCCGACCTTTAGGCCGTCCGTCTACGTTGGCCGCGTCCGCCAGAGTGCCCTCGACATCGCCGGGCTCACTCCACGCACGGCCGAGTCGATGAACTTCCCGGCGCTGAACCGCGCGGTCGACGCCGCCTATCCGCCGGGTTCGACCTTCAAACCGGTAACGGCGCTCGCCGCGATGCAGGAGCACATCCTCGAGCCCTTCGAGTCTGTCCCGTGCACCGGCTCGTACGAGAAGGCCGGTACGACGTTCAACAACTGGGATCCCTTCGTCAACGAGGCGATGACGCTCCCGACGGCCATCGCTGCGTCGTGCGACACCTACTTCTACGAGGTGGGCCATCGCTTCTACACGATGCCCGGGGAGGCACGCCTGCAACGGTGGGCCAGCCGGTTCGGTTTCGGGCAGTCGACCGGGATCGACCTCGGCTCGGAGCGCACCGGCCTGCTGCCGACTCCCAAGTGGCGCAGGGAGACCTACACGAAGAAGAGCGATCCCTGCTGCTGGGAGATCGACAGCCTCTGGAAGCCGGGCGACTCGATTCAGCTCGCGATCGGCCAGAAGGACCTGCTCGTGACTCCGATGCAGATGGCGCGCTTCTACGCGGCGGTCGCAAACGGCGGTCGCCTCGTGACGCCGCACCTCATGCTGGACGTGGAGCAGCCCATGTCGAACGGGCGGCGTGGCCGCGCCCTGCCGACGCCCCCACCGGCCCCTCCCGAGCCGACGAATGTCGACGCGGAGGCGCTGGCAGTCGTGCGTGAGGGGCTCTTCCAGGCGACTCATTACTCATTCGGGACGTCTGCGGCGATCTTCAGCGGCTTCCCCGTGGCGATCTCGGGCAAGACGGGCACCGCCGAGAAGGAGATCGATCCCGGTGACGGCTATCCACGCCTGTTTGACCAGGCGTGGTTCTGCGGCTACGGCCCATCGAATGCGGCGGAGCTCGTCGTCTGCGCGTTCATCGAGAACGGGGGTCACGGCGGTGACGTCGCGGCGCCGGCGGCACTGAAGGTGTTCGAGGCGTTCTTCGGCAAGGAGGGGGTCCAGCGCGGACCCATCCACAGCGACTAATGGTCGAATACGTCCCCAACGCCAGAGCAGAAGCGCGCGCCCGCCGCCGCGAAGCCGCGGACGTCGCGTCCTTCGTTCGGCGCCTGGACTGGGTCCTGATCGCATCGGTCGGCGCGGTCGTCGGCTACGGCCTCTGGGCGATCTCAGGCATTACTCAGCACGACGTCTCGGGCGACCCAAACTACTACTTGACGCGTCAGGTGATCTTCGTCTGCATCGGGGCGGTGGGGCTGCTCGCTGCGTTGATCGTCGACCCGGATCTCTACCGCACTCGCTGGCGGGTGATCTTCGGCAGCACGGTCTTCATGATCGCGATCGTCTTTCTCACGGGCCCGATCCGCGGCTCCAGGCGTTGGCTCGATCTCGGCTTCTTCCGCTTCCAGCCGTCGGAGTTCGGCAAGGTGCTGTTCGTGCTGGCGCTCGCAGGGTTCCTCGCCGAGCGGGCGAGGCGGCTGAACGAGCCGCGCACGACGCTCACGGCGATCGGAGTCGCATCGGCCCCAATCTTTCTGGTCTTTCTACAGCCCGACTTCGGCACCGCGCTCGTGTACTGCGCAGCCGTCGCCGCCGTCCTGTTCGTCGCGGGTACGCCGTGGTTGCACCTCGCTGTGCTGGCGGGAGGCGCGGTCGCGGTAGCCGTCCTGATCCTCGGCGCCATGCCCGCGGTCGGCTTACCGGTGCTCAAGGACTACCAGCAGAAGAGACTCACAGGGTTTCTTCACCCCGACATCGACCCGGGTGGGACGACGTACAACCTCACCCAGTCGAAGAACGCGATCGGCGCAGGGGAGTGGGACGGGCGGGGTGTCGACAACGCGACGCAGACGACGCTGAACTTCCTGCCCGAGCACCACACCGACTTCGTCTTCGCGTCACTCGCGGAGCAGCGGGGCTTCGTCGGAGCAGCCTTCCTGCTGATGCTCTATCTGCTCGTGGTATGGCGAGGGTTCCGGATCGTGGCGCTCGCACGCGACCCGTTCTCGGCGATCGTCGCAGGCGGGATCGTCTTCGCGCTGCTCTTCCAGATCTTCGTGAACGTCGGGATGACGATGGGGATCGCCCCGATCACGGGCATCCCGCTTCCCTTCGTCAGCGTCGGCGGCTCGTCGATGATCGCGAACCTCGTCGCGGTCGGCCTGCTGCTAGCGATTCACGTGCGGTCTCGCGGCCGTCGCGCGTGAGTCAGGCGGCTTCGGCGGCCGGCCTGAGCTTGGCGCGGCGCGTCTTGATCGCGCGCAGCCGCTGAGAGAGCCGGGCCCAGGCCCAGGGCTCGACCTCCTTGTAACGGAGAGCGGACTGACCCCGGGTCGCCTCGAGATACTCGAACCAGGCGTCGGCTTCCTCGATCAACAGCAGCTCGTGCGCTTCCCGTCGTCCGGCCACCGTAGTCCACCTCCCGGTCGATTTGATAAGCGGAAGAGTAGGTCCCCTGCCGGACGTAACGGATGGCCACACTCTGGCGTGCCGACAGGCAGGCCCTCGGCCTAGCATCGAGCCGAGTCTGTTCTGGGAACGCCGCCGTTCGCCGGCCGCTGCGGGCTTTGCCCGCGGCGGCCGCAGAGGCTGGAATCGACGCCCTCGGCGGAAAGTCAGCATGGCTCGCCGGAGCGCGAGCCGGACTTTCCGCCGAGCTTGCTAGCCTGTGTGCAGATGTTCAACACCATCAATCACAACCTGCCGCGCACGCTCCGCGCCGCCGCCCTAGCAGGCGTTGCTGCAGCGCGCGCGCACGAAGGAGATTTCGCTTGCGCTGGTTTCGACGAAAGAACAAGTCCGACGAGCAGGCGCCCATCGAGGCTGCCGCTCCCACCGAAACACCCGAGCCCGTAACAACTGAGCCCGCCGACGAGGCGGGACAATCGACCACTGCCGGAGCGAGACGCCGTCGCGGCAGCCGCGGTGGCCGCGGTCGCTCCCGTAAGGCGGCCGACGCGCCGTCGGAAGCGCCGCAGTCGAGAACGAAGACCGCGACCAAGGCGACGAAGCCGGACCGCAAGCCGGCCTCACAACGCCGCGAGCGTGAGCGTCCGCAACAGCGACGCCGCCGTGAGCCGCCACGTCGCGCGCCACTGCCGGAGGCGAAGCGCGAGCTGCTCGTCTCCCTCGACGTCGGCGAGCAGCGTGTCGCCGTTCTGGAGGACGACCAGGTCGCCGAGGTCTACCTCGAGCGACCCGAGCGGCGTTCGATCGCCGGCAACATCTACCTGGGCACGGTCGACAACGTCCTGCCGGGGATGGAGGCCGCGTTCATCGAGATCGGCCTCGAGAAGAACGGCTTCCTCTACGTCGACGAGATCGTCACGCCCGAGCTGGAAGGCAAGCGGCATGGCAAGAAGATCCAGGACCTGATCAGCCGCGGCCAGACGATCATGGTGCAGGCGGTCAAGGATCCGATGAAGACGAAGGGCGCGCGGCTCACGACCGAGATCTCGCTGCCCGGCCGGTTCGTGGTCTACCAGCCGAACGGCGACGGCTTCGGCGTTTCGCGCCGGCTCGACGACGACGAGCGGGCGCGCCTCAAGGACGTCCTCAAGAGTCTCGATCTGAAGGGTGGCGGCGTCATCGTGCGCACGGCCGCCGAGGGTGCGTCCCCCGAGGACATAGAGCGCGACCTCGTCTTCCTCCAGAAGCTCTGGAAGGCGATCGACTCACGGGCAAAGAAGGCGAAGCCGCCGACGCTGCTCTACCAGGAGGCCGAGCTGCCGCTCCGCGTCACGCGAGACCTCTTCACCGAGAACTTCGAGCGCGCGCTCGTCGACCAGGATCGCGCGTACAAGCGCATCGTCGGCTACCTGAAGAAGACGTCCCCGCACATGGTCGAGCGCGTCGTCCGCTACAAGGAGAAGCAGCCGCTGATGGAGGCGTACGGCGTCGACGCGCAGATCAAGTCGACGCTCAGCCGGCGCGTCGACCTTCCCTCGGGCGGCTACCTCATCTTCGACTACGCCGAGGCGTTCACGGTCATCGACGTGAACACCGGCCGCTTCGTCGGCTCACGCTCGCGGTCGTCAGGTGCGCGACTCGAGGACACGATCACCAAGAACAACCTCGAGGCGGTGAAGGAGGTCGTGCGCCAGCTCCGGCTGCGCGACATCGGCGGCATCATCGTCATCGACTTCATCGACATGGCGAACCCGAAGAACCGCGCCACTGTCGAGGAGGCGCTGCGCAACGAGCTCGAGCGCGACCGGACGAAGACGTACGTGGTCGAGATCTCGCCGCTCGGGCTCGTCGAGATGACGCGGCAAAACGTCACGGACGGGCCGCGCGAGGTGATGACGAAGAAGTGTCCGACGTGCGGCGGTGACGGGATCGTCATCTCGGAGGCTTCGGCGGCTCTCGACGTCGAGCGACGGCTGCGCGCTCTCGCCGCCGGCTCTCGCCACCAGGCCTATCGCGTCGAAGTCGCGGCGAAGATCGCCGCGATCCTGATCGGCCCCGGCGCCGCGCGCCTCGCCGAGCTCGAGGAGCAGACGCGGCGCCGCTTCTATCTGGTGCCGAAGGAGGACGTCCACCTCGATCACTTCCTCGTCCTGGCCGAGGGCAAGCGAGACGAGCTCGCGCCGCAAGCCCCGGTCGAGGAGGGCGCCAAGATCGACGTGAAGCTCGTCGAGGTCGGTCTGCACGATCCTGATGCAGGCGTGGGCAAGCTCGACGGCGTCGACGTCTGCGTCGCCGGCGCAGCCAAGCTCGTCGGCAAGACGGTCAAGGTCCAGGTCGAGCGCGTGCTCGACGGGACCGCCTACGCGACGCTCGTCCGGGGCAAGACGCCGGCCGAAGAGCCGATCACCGCGGAGAGCGAAGCGGAGAAGCCGACGCGCCGCGCTGCGGCCAGAAAGGCCGAGCCGGCCGCCGCCGAGCTCCAAGCTGAAGAGCCCGAGGACCGGGAGGAGGAGCCGGCAGCCGACGACGACGCCGAGCCCAAGCCAAAGAAGAAGACCCGGCGCGGCTCGCGGGGCGGGCGCGGCCGCAAGAAGAAGACGGCGACCGCGGCTGCCGCTACTGGGAACGGCGCCGGTGAGCCGGAGGACGTCGCGCCCCCCGCCGCGGCGAAGATCCACGTGCCCGCTCCCGATCTCGGCGAAAAGGAGGAGGAGCGGGAGCCCCCGGCCGACGTCGCAGACGGTGTGGAGTCGCCGAAGCCGAAGAAGAAGACCCGGCGCGGCTCGCGCGGGGGGCGGGGTCGCAAGCGGAGGACCGCTGCGACCGTCGCTGCCACGGACGGAGGGCAGAGGGCGGCCGCCGCGAGCGCAGCCGAGGAGGACAAGCCGACGGACTGGGAGTACGTCCCGATGTCCGAGTGGGAAGACGAGGTCCTCGGCAACGGCTAGGGTCGCCAGGCGGGCGTGTCTTTGTCCGCCTGCCCGCTCGTGAGGCGCACGATGCCCGTGCCGTCGGCGCGCATCACGTAGAGCTGGTCATTCCCGTGACGGTCGCTGATGAAAGCAATCCGCCTGCCGTCGGGTGACCACGCAGGAGCGAAGTCATTCGTCTCGCCCCCAGTAAGGGCGCGACTCGACGCTGTGTGGCGATCGCGGAGACATATGTGCCAGTGATCGTCGATGAGACACTCGTAAGCAAGCACGTCGCCTCGCGGTGACCACTCGGGGTAGCGCCCCAGATCGAGTTCGGACGAAAGCTTGCCCTCAGGCGACCACACGGGCCAATGAGTGTCTTCGGCGGTCTTTCGTGCCCCGCCGCCGCTTGCCGTCATGACGTGGAGATCGCCGTCGCGGACAAACGCGATGAGCTTGCCGTCTGGTGACCAGCGCGGCTCGCCCTCGGCGACGTCGTTGTCAGTGAGCCGTCGCAGCCCACCACCCCCGTCGGCGCTCATCGAGTAGAGCTCCCAGTTGCCGTCGCGGTTCGACTGAAAGACGAGGCGGCCGTCCAGAGACCAATCGGGCGCCAGCTCGGACTCGTCGCTGTCCGTGAGCTGCACGAGCTCGCCGCCGCGCGTGATGAAGAGGTGCGACCTTCCCTCCGGTGCGTACGCGAACACGATGCCGTCGAAGGACCCGAGCGGCGTTGCGTGGCTCTGTGCGCCGTGTGCGAGCCCGATGACGAGCAGCGCGGCAATGCCGAGCTGACACGCGGTCGGCCAGAGAAGCCGTCGGTGGCCGATGAGCTCGCCGGCCGAGACGCGGCGGAAGAGCACGAAGTACGCGACGACCGCGAGGACGATCAGGACGAGCCAGCTCCAGCCGAGCGTCGGCACGAGCATCGACGGGATCTCTAGGCTCGTCACTTCCCGCTTCACCAGCTGCTCGAACCAGAAGTCCTGCGCCAGGTTGGCGAGCCCGTAGGCGAGCATGAGTCCGAGGTAGATCCCGAGCACGCTGCGGAGCGTCGGGCCGACACGCCCGAGCGTGCGCGACAGAAGGATCGCGGTCAGCGCTAGCAGCGTCCCGTCCATGCCGTGGTGGTGCCCCTCGTGCACGGCACGGTGAAGCCGCGCGTGGCCGAGCCTCGCGTACCACTCATCCGAGTAGAAGATCGACCCCAACGCCGGCCAGCGACCGACCAGGAAGCCCAGGTCCGCTGCGATCCACGGCAGAGAGATCAGGACGAGAATGGCAACCGCGACCAGCCGTAGGCGATCGCTACGCACCCGTGAGCGTGGGCCGAGCCCATCTCGACGAGTGACTGCGACTGTGAGGGCCAACGCCAACACGACACCGGTTGCGGCGATCGCGTTCCACCACTTCGCGTCGAGATCGACCTGGTCGACGACGCCGGGCCAGGTGACCGCCGCGCAGAGGACTACTGCGACTAGAGCAAGTCTCGAGATCGTCCGACTCCGTGCCTGAGCTGACACGACCGCGACGAGCGCGATGGCCGCGAGCGCCGTCGGGAAGTTGAGGACGACGAGGGCTCGGCTTGCGCCGCCGGTCCGGCCGTTGGCGCTCACGTGGTAGAGGTCCTGGACGGGCAGGCGGGCGTACGTTGCGAAGACTGCGGCCGCGACGAGCCCGTACAGAGCCCAGAGGGCCCAGACCTCGCGCAGACCTGGGTTAGTGTCCCTCCCAGCAATACACGCCGGTCTCTGGCCCGCGATCACGCTGCGCCCCAGTCCACCCTCGTCCTTACCAAGGCTGCCAGCCTTGGCTGCGGACGAGTGCGGCCTGTGGCTTGGTGCTCGCGACCCAGAACCTCGGCAGCATTACTGGAAGGGACACTACGGCCATGGCGGACAGTCGCCATCGGCGCTAAACTGGCTCCGCTCGCGGGCAAAACGCCCGCGTTTTCAACGAAATGGCAGCGACGTACGCAATCATCTCAGTCGGCGGCAAGCAGTACCGCGTCCGCGAGGGCGAGCGGCTGCTGGTCGACCGGCTCAAGACCGACGAGGGGAAGACGTTCCAACCCGACGTCCTGTTCCTGGGGGGTGACGGCGACGGAACGCTCGCGCCGCGGAGTCAGGTGACCGCCAAGGTGGTCGGGCACGTCCTGGGCGACAAGATTCGGATCGGCAAGCGCCGGGCGAAGAAGGGGTATCGGCGGCAGACGGGCTTCCGTGCCAGTCTCTCGCAGATCGAGATCCAGTCGATCGGCGCCGCGAGCCGGAGCACGGCCGCTCAGAAGGAGGCACCCGCGCCCAAGGCGAAGGAAGCGCCGAAGCCTGCGGCCAAGGAAGCCGCCACAGCTCAGCCGCCGCGCGGGTACGCGGACTTCACCGTCGCCGACATCAGCGAGAAGTCGAAGCGCTGGAAGATCGAACAGCTCGAGGCGGCGCTTGAGTTCGAGCGTGCCAACGCAAACCGCAAGGGCGCGATCGCGGCACTGGAGTCCGCGCTCGCGGCGAAGGAGAACTAGATGGCCCACAAAAAGGGACTCGGCTCGTCACGAAACGGGCGCGACTCGAACCCGAAGATGCTCGGCGTGAAGATCTTCTCCGGCCAGGAGGTCAAGGCCGGGATGATCCTCGTGCGCCAGCGCGGCACCCGATTCCGGCCGGGCACGGGCACCGGCATCGGCCGCGACGACACGATCTTCGCGACGCGCCCGGGAACGGTCGCCTTTCGCCAGAGCGGCGAGCGCCGCTTCGTCGAAGTCCTTTCCGGCTAGTAGTCGGAAAGGACTAGCTGTTGAGCTCCGGCAATCGCGGAACCAATGGCCGGACCTCGAGCAATTAGAGATTCGCGGCATAGTCGCGAATCTCCGTTTCACGACCGCGCCCGCATCCAGGTGCAGGCGGGTCGCGGCGGCGACGGCAGCCTGCACTTCCGCCGCGAGAAGCACGTGCCGAAGGGCGGACCCGACGGGGGTGACGGCGGTCCCGGTGGCGACGTCGTCCTCGTCGCAGACCCCGACCTGCGCGACCTCTCCTCGTTCCGTGCCAGGCGTCGCTTCCGCGCGGGCCACGGTGAACCGGGCCGCGGCGCGCTGAAGCACGGCGCGACCGGAGACACGGTCGAGCTGCCGGTCCCGGTCGGCACGCAGGTGCTCGACGAGGACGGCCAGATGATCGCTGACCTCGCTGCTCCGGGAGCACGCGTGGTCGCGGCTCGCGGCGGCATCGCCGGGAGGGGAAACAAGCGCTTCGCCTCGCCGACCCGCCGCGCTCCTCGCTTTGCGGAGACCGGTCTGCCCGGGGAGGAGGCGACGCTCGACCTGAGGCTCAAGCTGCTCGCGGACGCCGCGCTTGTCGGCCTGCCCAACGCCGGCAAGTCGTCGCTGCTGTCGCGCATCTCGAACGCAAAGCCGAATGTGGCGGACTATCCCTTCACGACGCTCGCACCGATCCTGGGCACCGTCGATGCCCCCGACGGCACGAGGCAGCTCACCGTCGCCGACGTCCCCGGCCTGATCGAGGGTGCGAGCGAGGGTGTCGGGCTCGGGCACGCGTTTCTCGCCCACCTGGAGCGAGCGAACCTCCTCCTCCACGTGATCGACGCATCGGAAGACGACGCCGCTGAACGTTTCGCGGCGATCGACCGCGAGCTCGCGGCGTATGGGGCAGGCCTGGACGCAAGGCCTCAGGCAATCGTCCTGAACAAGACAGACCTCCGCGTCGATCCTCCGGCGTTCGATGTCGATGACGAGCGCATCGTGCGCGTCTTCCGAGTTTCGTGTGCCACCGGAGCTGGGATCGAGGAGCTTAAGCGCGCACTCTTCGAGCTCTGTCCGCCACAGGCCCCCGTGGCGGCGTCCGAGGATGGCCTGGTGGACTTCCTCGTCTACCGGCCGCGCCCCGGTGGCCGCCGCTTTCGGATCCTCCGCACCGACCGGGGCTTCCGGATCAGCGGCGAGGTACCCAAGGAGGAAGAGGAGCTGACTGCGGCGCTGAAGGCTGCGGGTGCACGCAAGGGAGACGAGGTGGAAGTCGACGGCGAGGTCATGGAGGTAATGTGAGCCGGTGATCGGGTTGCTCGGGGGAACGTTCAACCCGCCGCACAACGGACATCTCGAGCTGGCGCGGGCGGCACAGGAGCACTTCGGCTTGAACGACCTGGCCGTCCTCGTTGCGGTTCGCCCCGGCCACAAAGAGGTGCAGCTCGACGCAGACACGCGGTTGCGGCTCGCGCAGGCGGCGTTCCCGGGCAACCACGTCGAGCTTGACCCGCATGAGCGCACAGTCGACCTCCTGAAGTCACGTCGCTGGCGCGATCCCCTCTTTCTGATCGGCGCGGACCAGTTCGCCGATTTCCTGACGTGGAAGGACCCGAACGGCGTGCTCGCCCGCACGCGCGTCGGGGTCGCCACCCGGCCCGGCTTTCAACGCGAGAGTCTGGACGAGGTGCTGACTCAGCTGGCGCAGCCAGAACGGGTGGAGTTCTTCGAGATCGAGCCCGTCCCGATCTCGTCGCGGGACATTCGCGACCGCGTCGCGCGCGGCGACCCGATCGACGGCCTGGTGCCTCCTGCCGTGGCGGAGCTGATCGAGTCACTCGGGCTCTACAAGGGTGCCTAGCCAGATGGCTACACTTCGCACGCACGCGGAGAGGATCTGAAGCCACACTGACGCCACTCGAACAAGCACGCCGCATCGCCGGCCTGGCACAGGAAAGGCTGGCGCAGGACGTCGTCATTCTCGACATGCGGCCGGTCTGCTCCTATACAGACTTCTTCGTGATCGCGACGGGCCAGAACCCGCGCCAGACCGCTGCGATCTACGACGACGTGCACGGTCGGATGAAGCACGACGACGTCCGGCTGCTGCCGCAGTCCGTCGACGGCCAGCGTGAGGCGAGTTGGATCGTCGCGGACTACATCGACGTCGTCCTGCACATCTTCACCCCAGACGCGCGCGACTACTACCGGCTCGAGGACCTCTGGGGCGACGTGCCGTCGGTCGAGGTCGCGACGGGCTAGCAGTCCGCGTCGAGCCGGGCGAGCGCAGCGCAGGCGGTGCCCCGGAGCTGCAGCAAGTACGCGTGCGCGACCGGAGTCGCCGCGATGAGCGGGCCGGCCGTCTGCAGCATCTGCGCGGTAGAGGTCAGCGCTTCCCGTCCGCTTCGGAACGGACCACGGTTGCGGAGAAGCAGCCACGACTGCGACTGGTGGACGTCGATTCCGGCGCGGCGTAGGTCCCTGACTCTCGAGATTGCGATGCCTTCGGGCAGGGGCAACGAGACGAAGACGCTCCCGACCTCGTGCGTTCTCTGAACGGCACGCGCCAGCGCTACCGGCTCGCGGGAGTAGCCGCGGGCCTCGGCAGCCGCGGGCAGCGCTGCGAGGAAAACCGGGGAGTAGGGATAGAGCATGTCTCCGGGCGAGACGTGCTCGCGCAGCCAGGTTGCGGGCGCACTGATTGCATCCTTCTCGCCCGTCGAGATCGTGCGCGGATCAGAGATGGCAGACGGCGCGAGCGCCGCGGCCACGACGACCGCGATGGGCACCGCCATGCGCGCTCTCGCTGGGATAAGCGCGGCGATCCGCGTCGCGCCCACAGCGACGAGGCCTATCCAGAGCGGGAGGGCGAAGATCAAATGGCGAGGGCCGAGCCGGTCGCTTGTCGCGTCTGCCGCGGCGGCGATCGCGAGCAGGATCGGCGGTATCGCGATGGTGAGACCGGCGAAGACCGCGACCGCCCGGCGATCTCGCCCGAGGGCGACAACACCAACTAAGCCGAGCGCGACGAAGATGCCGAACAGGATGCCGTAGCCACCGGTAGCGCCGCCGAGCGCGCGAAGCGCCGCCTCTCCGGCCGAATAACCCCCGACGAGATTGTCGCCTGCCTCCGGGGCGTAGCGATCTGACAGGCGGAGATCGGCGACCAATAGAGGTACAGCGAGCAACGCAGTCATGAGCACCGGCAGCGCGGAGCGAATTGCTCGGCCACGCCACAGCCAAGCTGCGACGACGACCTCCGCCGCGAACAGGAACGCGCCAAACGGATGCACTGCGAGTGGGAGCAGCGCGGCGGCTGCGGCGGTGACGGTCCGCCGTCGCGTCGGCTGTTCGAGTGCTCGGACGAAAAGGTCGGCTGCAAGAGCACTCGAGAACGCGAACAAGGAGTACATGCGCCCGAACGTCGCGTAGATCGTGAGCAACTGCGATGTCGCAGCGAGCGCCGCGGCCGTCAGTCCGGCCATCTGTCCGCCGAGTCTGCGTCCCAGGTCGTAACAGAGCGGAACCGTCGCGAGCGCGAAGACGACCGAGAGCCAGCGCAGCGCTTGCGGCGACGAGTCGACGCTCAGCGTGAGGTGCGCCAGCACGAAGTGCAGAGGCGCGCCGCCGCGGTCCAGCACCACGGTGTGGAGTAAGTCTCCAATCGGGCGCGCGGAGATGAGCCCTGCCACCGCCTCGTCCTCGTGTAGAGGCTTTCCAGCGACATCGGGCAGCAGCCGAACGAAGAGGAACGTCGTCAGCCCGGCAACTGCGAGCGGCAGACCGAGGCTGCTCGCGTTGAGAAGCGCATGGCGTTCGATCGCGGCGGTGGCCAAAGCGCCGGGACCCTAGCTCCAGTTACCCGTCGGTGTGCTTGAGCTCGGATTCCTGCTGCTGCGCGTCCGCGAGCGAGAGCTCGCCGGCGCAGACCTTGTCGTTGAGCTCGTGCTCGATCAC
>Ga0209874_1000199_pt1 | contig 16465 bp, 13 predicted proteins | sample GWRWN1_20_30_FD_187216 | JGI IMG/M metagenome (GOLD analysis project Ga0209874, IMG submission 187216) | Riverbed sediment microbial communities from areas with no vegetation in Columbia River, Washington, USA - GW-RW N1_20_30 (SPAdes)... | ecosystem: Environmental > Aquatic > Freshwater > River... | reverse complement strand
TGCCGTTGCTCGTGTTGGCTTACCGACATCTGTTGAAACCGAACGGGCTGGGATTTGGGAACGGACTGGGCCTGTGGCCGTCGTCAGCCGGTTGGGGCCGGTGTGCATTTGCCGTTCCGGCCGTGGTCGCAGTTGGGCTGCTGGGTGAATGGGGGGTGAGCCTCGCGACTGACTCCCTGGGGCTGTCCAGCCATTGGACCGAATGGTTCGACAGCGACCTAGTCTGGGGGACCGGTCCGGTGATGGCGGTGAGTCTGCTGGAATATGTGATCATCGCGCCTGTGTTCGAGGAGATTGCCTTTCGCGGGCTGCTTTTCGCCACCCTTCGTCGGAAGTTTGGATGGGGCGCATCGGCCCTGATCAGCGGGGCGATCTTTGCGATAGCTCATGGCTATGGGGTGGTGGGGTTTGTCAGCGTCTTCTGGAGTGGACTCGTGTGGGCCTGGGCCTACGAAAAGACCGGCAGCTTGCTTCCCGGTATGGCAGCCCATATGCTGAACAACCTCGTGGTTTGTCTGATGGTCCTCTGGTTGCTCCGCTTCTAACAGGATAGGGAAGAAGGCCTCCGCATGTCCCTCTCCAGCTTTCACCCGATCATTGCTGCCTGGTTCCAAGGGCGGTTCGGCTCGCCCACTGACGTGCAGGCCAGGAGTTGGCCTGCCATTGCGTCCGGGACGGATGTCCTGATCGCTGCGCCGACCGGCTCCGGCAAAACGCTCGCTGCCTTTCTCTCCTGCATTGATGCCCTCTTCAAACAGGCACTCGGAGGCGAACTGGAGGACCGCACCCAGGTGGTGTACGTGTCGCCGCTGAAGGCGCTCAGTAACGACGTTCAGAAAAATCTGCAACAGCCCCTGGTCGAGATCGCGGATGCGGCGCTGGCAGCCGGACGGCTGATGCCCGAGATCCGTGTGACGGTCCGCACCGGCGATACGCCCGCTTGGGCCCGTCAGCAGATGCTTCGTCGGCCGCCGCACATTCTGATCACGACTCCGGAATCACTCTACCTGCTGCTCACGGCGGAGAAGAGCCGCCAGATTCTGCGCGATGTGCGAACCGTGATCGTGGATGAAATCCACGCCGTGGCGCCGAACAAGCGCGGCGCGCACCTGGCGCTATCACTGGAGCGACTCGAAGCGATGACGCGAGCCAAACCTGTGCGGATTGGCCTCTCAGCGACGCAGAAACCAATCGAAACGATTGCACGGTTTCTGGTCGGAAATCGGGAAGCAGTCCAGGAGTCGGCCTTCATACCCCTCACGCCTCACCCCTCACGCCTCACGGATCCCTGCCAGATCGTTGACATCGGCCATCGCCGCAAGATGGACCTGGCGGTGGAGGTTCCGAAGGACGAGCTGGGCGCGGTGGCGACGAATGCGATTTGGAGCGACATCTATGACCGGGTGGCAGAGCTCGTCCGCGAGCACCGATCCACGCTGGTCTTCGTCAATACCAGGCGACTGGCGGAACGGGTGGCCCATTACCTGGGCGAGCGGTTACAACACTTAGGCGGGCAGGCGGTGGCTGCCCACCACGGAAGTTTATCTCGGCAGATCCGCCTCTCGGCTGAGGAACGGCTGAAACAGGGGCAGACGCGCGTCGTGGTCGCGACTGCCTCCTTGGAACTCGGCATTGATGTGGGGACTGTGGACCTGGTCTGCCAGATCGGCTCGCCCCGCGCGATCGCCACCTGCCTGCAGCGAGTAGGGCGGTCCGGTCACTGGGTGGGCGCTTTGCCGAAAGGCCGGCTCTTCGCCACGACCCGCGATGAGCTGATCGAGTGCGCCGCGCTCATCAGAGCGATCCGCGCCGGGACCCTGGATCACATCGAGGTGCCTCCGGCTCCCTTGGACATTCTGGCTCAACAGATCGTGGCAGCAACCGCGACCCGAGAGTGGCAAGAGAATGAACTGTTTGCCTTGTGTCGGCGTGCCTATCCCTACCGCGATCTCGAACGGCGGGAGTTTGATGCGGTCATCCGCATGCTGGCGGACGGCATCGCCACCAGCCGCGGTCGAGGCCGTGCGTATCTCCATCACGATCGAATCAACCGGCGCATTCGCGCCAGACGAGGAGCCCGCCTGGCAGCGATCACCTCAGGCGGGGCGATCCCGGACACCGCCAATTACGCGGTCATCGCCGAGCCGGACGGAACCGTGGTCGGTTCGGTGGACGAAGACTTTGCGGTGGAGAGTCTGGCCGGAGACATCATTCTGTTGGGCAACTCGTCCTGGCGAATTCGCGGCGTGGAGACCGGGAAGATGCGGGTGGAGGACGCCCACGGTGCGCCGCCGACCATTCCCTTCTGGCGTGGCGAAGCTCCGTCACGCACCACGGAGCTGTCCGCAGAAGTCGCGTCTCTACGATCTGAGTTGGACCGCCTGATTCCGAGGGACACAAGCGTTGAATCAGATCATGACCTCTCGCCACAGGCTTCGCGCTTCACGCGCGACGCGTCAGCTATCAGCTGGCTTCAAGCGCAGTGTGGTTTGGACCGGCGGGGCGCGGAACAAGCTGTGGCTTATGTCGCAGCCGGTCGCGCAGTGTTGGGAGCAGTGCCGACTCAGCAGAGGATCATTGCCGAACGGTTCTTCGACGAAGGCGGCGGGATGCAACTGATCCTGCACACGCCGTTCGGCGGTCGTCTCAACCGCGCCTGGGGACTGGCGCTCCGCAAACGATTTTGCACGACGTTCGACCTCGAGTTGCAGGCTGCCGCGACGGATGAGGGGATCGTCATCTCTTTGGGCGAGCGGCATAGCTTTCCGCTCGATGCGGTCTTCGGATTCCTGCGGTCAGAGACCGTGCGGGAGGTGCTGACTCAGGCCATCTTGGCTGCGCCGATGTTGATGAGCCGCTGGCGCTGGAACGCCACGCGCGCGCTGGCCCTGCTCCGGTTTGCCAACGGGCGAAGGGTGCCCCCGCAGATCCAGCGCATGCGCGCGGAAGATCTGCTGGCCGCCGTGTTTCCTGCTGCGACGGCCTGCCAGGATAATCATCCAGGTGGCATGGGTCATCTGGCCATCCCCGATCATCCACTGGTTCAAGAAACCATTCGCGACTGCCTCACCGAGGCCATGGATGTGGACGGATTGGAATCCTTGCTCAGGCAGCTCGAGCAGGGAGCAGTCCAGTGCCTCGCAGTGGACACGCCCATGCCATCGCCCTTCTGTCATGAAATCCTGAATGCTAATCCCTATGCGTACCTGGATGACGCGCCGCTGGAGGAACGGCGCGCACGAGCTGTGGAGATGCGCCGGAGCCTACCGGCAGACCTGGCGGGCAACATCGGCGCGCTGGATCAGGCCGCCATTGTCGAGGTTGCGGAAGAGGCCTGGCCGATTGTGCGCGATGCGGACGAGCTGCACGATGCGTTATTGAGCCTGATCTGGGTACCGGAAGATCAGGCAAGAGACTGGGCGATCTATCTGCCGGCACTGACGCAGACCGGTCGCGCGACGATCCTAAAGGCCAGTGCCCCAACGCCTCACGCCTCACTCCTGATGCCTGACGTTGTGTCAGGCTGGGTGGCGGCCGAGCGTCTGGCTCTTCTTCGGTCCGTCTTCCCAGAGGCTGAATGCAATCCGAGGCTTGACGGAATCGCCTCTGAAGCGACGCCGGAGCGTGAAGAAGCGATCCTCGCAATTGTCCAGGGCTGGATGGAGAGCACCGGGCCGACGACCGCCAAAGAATTAGCCGAGAAACTTCATCTCTCAACTGGGGAGGTCCACACAGCGCTGCTTGGGCTGGAATCCCAGGGTCAAGTCCTGCGCGGCCGCTTCCGGCCTAACTCAGCGCTCAGCACTCAGCCCTCAGCACTCGACTCGGTCGAATGGTGCGACCGCCGGCTGCTCGCACGTATTCATCGGCTCACGATCGGCACGCTCCGGCGCGAAATCGAGCCGGTCACGGCGGCGGACTTCATGCGGTTTCTGTTTCAATGGCAACATATCACGCCTGGCTCACGGCAGCATGGAGAGCCTGGCCTCCTCAAGGTGATCGAGCAGCTCGCCGGTTTTGAGGCAGCGGCGTCGGCCTGGGAGTCGCAGCTCTTACGCGGCCGCATGGCAAAGTATGAGCCGGAGCTGCTCGACCGGCTCTGCCTCAGCGGCGCCGTGGCCTGGGGACGGCTGACGCTGCATCCTCGCTTGGCGGGCGCGCCGGAATCCGAGCAGGGGCAGCGCGCCCGGCGGATCGTCCCGACCAGCGTGGCTCCCATCAGCCTGTTTCCTCGCGAGGAGATGGGGTGGTTGCTGGGGCTCTTCGGCGATGGGCCAGGTTCTGCCCGACCGGAGGACGGTCCAACAATCAGCTCGATCGCACGGGATATCCATCAGCAGTTGTATCAGAATGGGGCGAGCTTCTTTGCCGATCTGGTCAGAGGCACCGGCCACCTCCAGTCTGAGGTAGAGGACGGGCTCTGGGAATTGGTCGCGGCCGGCCTGGTGACGGCGGATGGGTTCGACAACCTGCGGGCGTTGATGGATCCGCGTCGACGGAGGGCTGAAGGGCGCGAACGGACGAGGCGACCGCGCCATGCGGCCGGCCGCTGGTCGCTCCTGCAGAATGCCATCAGCCATCAGCCATCAGCGTTCGGACCACAATCCTCAGCACTCAGTCCTCAGTCCTCGCCGCCGGTCGAACAGGTGGCCCGCCAGTTGCTTCGACGATATGGCGTGGTGTTCCGCGATCTCCTCGGACGCGAGTCGCTGACCCTGGCCTGGCGGGACCTGCTTGTCCAATACCGGCGGTTGGAGTTGCGTGGCGAGATTCGAGGTGGGCGATTTGTCAGCGGCTTCACCGGCGAGCAGTTCGCGCTGCCGGAAGCGGTCGAATCGTTGCGGGCGATGCGGCGGGCGAGCGGAGCCACTGGGTCTGCTCAGGAGATCAGGATCTCAGGCGCCGATCCCTTGAATCTGGTGGGCGTCATTTTGCCGGGCACTCGCGTTCCGGCCATCTGGTCTAACTATGTGGTGTTCCGTGACGGGGTTCCGATCCGCACCGGCACCGTCCGCGATTCCAGCCAACCCGACGATAGGTCGATCAGCCTCATGGAGCGCGAGGCCGGCCGTTAGTTCTTCACGCCAAGCTTGTTCAGATTTGGGCTTGCCGATAGCTCTCGAGAGAGCGTGGCCAGCATCTCGCCTGGCGTGGTCCGGTCTGAGCTGACCAAGGAAGGGTATTTTGCCTGCGCAAGTGCGAAGAACTCCGCCTGATGATCCGCCGGCACACCTATCAGAGTCCCCAGGGAAGTAAGATACTCACCCTGCCCTCGTGCCATGTCTTCTTTCAGGTTCTGAAAATTCAGCGTGGTGAACGCTGTGACTTTATACTCGTCCTTGACGAGGCCCTCACTCGTGAACCAGGCTCCAGGAGTTGTGGACGATAGGAAGTTTGTGATCCCGTCGGAGGTGGTCTCAAACGTCGCTTTCAGGGTGCAGGATGACAAGGCCAGTCCAAGGGCGACCACAGGGACGATCAGAGAAACGGACAACTGCGCTGGGATTCTCATAGAAACACCTCCTTGAGTGTGCCATCCACTGCATCCCTATATTGCCCTTTCCTGAGCGGACAATCAACTCATGTGGTGGAATCGTGAGGCGAGGCCCGACTGTTCAATCGGTCCTCACCCACCACGAACAATTCTGTCAAGTCGTGCTGAGTTGCGGCGCGATGTACCTCACGGCTTTGAGTTCCGCGAGTGCGGCCAACTTCTCAATCGGCAGCCGGCCGATTACGAGCTTGCTAGTCTTGGGCTGGAGCAGCAACTCGAAGCCGAGCTTCTTGAGTTGCCCCAGCGACTCGGCTGATGTGTCTTCGAGCCAGATTTGCACCTCGGCCTTGCCGTCTTTGACGAACACAGCTTCGTCGCCAACCGGTGTCCCGTTCTTCTCTTTGACCCGCTTCACGATGGCCGCAAGCCTTCGATCCAGCTTGGCCGTATCCGACCTGGCCTCGGTCTGCGGTTCGAGAATCTGGTCGGTCTCGATGAAGGCTCGCTGCTCCATCGCCTTCCCTAAGATACCCCCTCGACTCGCCATGGGCGGAGTGGACAGCACGCCCATCGATGGAATTGGTCCCTTTGCTTCTCCGCTACTTCCGAAGATGCCTTCGTAGCTCACGCCTTCGGGGATTTCGACCGGTACGTCAATCCGGCGGGGCTGGCCACCATCCGTAATCGTCATCTCTTCAACCGCGACGAAGGAGGTGAACTGGGTCATGAGGTGATAGTCGAGGCCCAGTTGCGTGATCGCCTGACGGACCTCGGCCTTTGTGGTTCCCTGCTGAATCCCGTTGAAATCCTGCCCCATCAGATCTCCGATCTTGGTCCTCGCCCAGAGGGTCGCCAGCACATCGTGTTCCGCTTGGGCGCCTGGGAGATCCACCTGGATCTCGCGGGTCACCGTACGACTTGCAAGCTTGCCGTGCAACCGCAACGTGCCTTTGCCTGGTGCCGTGTAACGGCCGGTCAGCACAACCGGCTTGGCACTGAAGAGATCCGGCAGGCGCTTGGGATAGACCTCCGTCACCTTGAGGCCGTCCCATTCGACGGTGAGATCGGTCAGCAGCGGGTTCCGCACCCGCTCGTGAAAGCGTCGCGCGGCCGCTGAGCCGTCATCCTTGAGGCCGACGTATTCCACTTCGCCCCGGCCATCCTCCGCCATCTTGTCCAGCAGGAAGCGATTCACTGAACTCCCGATGCCGAACGAGAAGACCCGCGCGTTCGGATGCTTCTGCACCTCAGCGATGATTTCCATATCATTCCCGACATACCCATCCGTCATGAAACAGACGATCCGGACGTGGTCCTGAGAATCGGATTGGTCTAGCGCGGCGCGGATCGCCTTCATCATTTCGGTCCCGCCGCTGCCGGTGCGGGAAGCCAGGAATGTCTGGGCCTTCCGGAGATTCTCTTTGGTGGCCGGCACCGGTTCGGGAAACAAAATGTGGGTGTCGCCTGAAAACGTGATGAGATTGAACGTGTCCTGCGGGTAGAGGCCCTCGAGGGCCAGCTTCATGGTTTCCTTGGCCTTCTCGATCGGGAAGCCGGACATGGAGCCTGAGGTGTCCAGCACGAAGACCAACTCTTTTGGCGTAACCTCCGCGGGCGTAACGCGATCCGGCGGCTGGAGGATCAGCGTGAAGAAGCCATCGTTCCCATGTTGGCCGTTGCGATGGGTGAGTACGGCGTCTGCGATCTTCTTGCCAGCGACATCGTACTTCAGGATGAAATTTTTGTTGGGGATGGTCGCCTTGTTCGTGAGGCGCACTAGGGCGCGACTTGGCGTCGGCTTATCGACACTGACTTGGTGTGTGATGGAGGTGACTGATTCGAGGGGGAGTCCGGCGTCGAGCGATAACTCGATGGAGATATCGTGCCCCGCGCGCATACCTGGAGGAGTCACTGGTGGCGTGATGCGTGACGCATCGGGAACTTGATTCGTGTCAGGAGCCCAGCCGCCTCCTTGCTTCCCTGTCGGCGTTCCCGGGATGTACCGAGGGCCGACGACCATCGGAAACACCAGCTCATAAGAGCCGTCTTCATACTGGAGCGTCTCCACGTAGCTGATCGTGACGGTGATCTTTTCGCCTGGCATGATGTTGGCGACAGACTGGGTGAAAATGTTCGGCCGTTCCTGATCCAGCAGCCCCGCTACATGGCCTTTCGTGCGTGCTGCTTCGTAGATCGCCTGGGCTTCTTCCCGTCGCTTGATCTTGGCCTTCACCATGCGCTCACCTATCGTCAGAGTCATGTCATCCACGGCGGCCCGCTGGGGCAAAGGAAAGGTATAGACCGCTTCGATCTTCTCCTTGTATGGGTTCTCAAACAGTTGAGTGACATGTGTGCGCGCCAGAAAGCCGCTCACCTCGATCTTCACGTCCGTGTGCTTGAGCGGTAAGAGCTGGCTCGGCTTTCCTTCGGGATCGAGGCTGATGAGGCAACCCTGGGGTTCATGGTGAACAGAAGCTTGGGCCGGCACAGGCTTGATCCTGCTGGCTAGAGTGACAGCCGGCCAAGCCGAAACAAGCGCCGCAAGGAAAGCTGCGACGACCGCGAACGGGCGCGAAACAGGCAAGAGCAGAATCGTCCGTTGCATGGGTCTTCCTCCTGGTGATGGGCGGTTCCATACCGTCCTGACGATGGAATGCCGTCAGGGGAGCAATCCTTTCAGCGGCAAATGGGAAAATGTATCTGGAGAGAAAGCGCGGAGTTATCTGGGATTAGGAGGGAAGGCTCGCGGCGCTGGCTACTGTTGGGTCACGGTGATCTCCACGAACAGGGGAGAGCTGGGATCGGGCGAAGGGTCCACCACATAGACCGCTCGCTCCTTCGGTGCGCCTTTTTTGGTGCTGTCCATCGTCTGAATGAGGAAGTGCTGCAATTCGGCATTGCGCCGCGCGCGCTGGATATAGGCGTCAATGAGGGCGGCGCGCGCGCCGCCCTGGCTGGGGTCTCCGGTGATGAGGGCGATGAGGCTGTTCAGATCCGGCTGAGTCTGGCGCGAATAGAGGATGAACGCGTCTGTGCGGACCGGCTGGTCCTTGGCGGTCACGGCACCGGTGAGCGGGAACTCCAGACGTGTTCGGCTCTCCACTCGGGAGTCCGGTCCAGCCGGAGATTCTTTCTGCTCCGGGCTAGGGTATAAGACTGTCCAGATCCTGGAAGGACCACGTTTCAGGATATAGAGAAACCCTGATGCATTGACCTCGACCGTCAACTTGAGCGTCGCGCTGGCCTCGAACTTCTCGGTAGGAGCGACTTCGGTTTCGACTCCCTCTTTTCCCTGCTTAACGATACTGTACCGAAGACCGATCGGCTGGTTCCTCACTTGGGGGGAGGCCTGGATCTTGCCTAACGCTCCGAATCGTTGGGCTGTACCTTCTGCCTCTGCCTTCGGGGCTTGGGCGACCATCCGTTGCTCCTGCTGTTCTTCCGTCGCCTTGCCACGGTCTGCTCTGGCCGGTTCCGCTTGCGCGTAGAAGAGTGCGCGCGCCTTCGATTGTTGGCCTTCGCGTCCTGTGCCCTTCTCTCTTTCTAAGGATGGCAGCAGGTCGGTCGAAATCTGGCCCGCTTCTTCATTCGACTCCGCGATGGTCGTCTCCGGACTAGCCGGTGGCGGTGCGGCTGCGAGACCTTGCTGTGCTTCCTTCGGAGGGGACGACACCGCCGGTTCCTGTGGCCGAGGAGCAGACTTCAGTGCTGAGGATTTTTGATCTGCCTCGGGCATCGATTCCCGAGGTGGGAGAGGGGGCACCTTATCTGCCTTGGCCATCCGTGTGTCAGATGAAGTCTTCTGGGTCGTCTCAACAGCAGGTTGATTCGTGCGACCTGTGGCTGGCATGACAGGCTCTGCGGATGGCGCAACTTTCGTTTCCACCGGTCGCCCACCCGCAGACTGGGCTGACGAGGACTTCGCCTTTGGGGAGGCTTGTTTCGCTGGCGCGAATGGGCGCGCCTTTCCGGAGGGGGCGCTGCGTCCTGCATCAGCCGTCAGCAGTGGCTCGGTTGATTTTGATCCGACCTGGAGTAGCAGGTGAGTCAAGGCGATGACCGCCACCAGGGCTGACGCGAGACTGCCTGAGAGCGCCAAATTGGCAGGACGTCGGAGCCAATCCAGACCACGGACAATCCAGGACTGCGCCGGCGAGGGGCTCGCTCGCTCCAAGGATTCCAAGATGCGGCGGCGGCTTCGCGGATCGTCCAGCAACCCCTTCAGCACCTGCTCGCGGGCCAAGGCTTCAAAGAGCCGTTGGTCGTATATGGCTGCCTCGAAGAGGGCGCGACGTTCTTCTTCTGTTAACGTGCCTGTTGCGTAACCGCCGAGGAGTCTTTCGAGATCACGTTCGGGCATCAACGGTTCTCCCAGGTTCCACCTAACAAGTCCAGGAGCTGTTTACGGCAGCGAAAGTCCCAAGTGTAAATCGTGTTGATCGAGCTTTGACCCATTAGGGATTGGATTTCCGCAAAGGTCTTCCCCTGCAACTTCCAGCGAAAGAGGTCACGGCAGCGCGGGCTGAGCTTGTTCATGGCCTCGATCAACCGTTCGACCATTTGTTTGCGCGCGATGTCGGTTTCCGGATCGTCCCCCGGGTCTGGCAGGGGCAGGTCCTCGATCGGTACTTGATTATACTCTCCCCGGCGCAACGACCTCCGATGGAAGTCCAGCATCTTGTACCGCAGCACCTGAAAGGAGAGGGGGAGGAGTTCGATCAGGTCCGTCACGTCGCTGTACTTTTCGTGGAGGATGAGGAGTACCTCCTGCGCGAGGTCCTCCGCCACCTCCCTCGATAATCGAGATGCGGCGAAGGCCACAATCCTTTCACGAATCTTTGAAAGAATTTCGTCTCGCTCCATGATAGCCTTTTGCCGGTCTGTTCAATCCTTCCCTTCAGGTACCGGCAGGCCTTCCAGCGCCATGATGCGGAGCGCGTTGGTGGTCGGGCAGGGGCCGGGGCGAAGCCGGTAATCGAACTGGAGCTCGTTGGCCTCGACCGTCTCCCTGAAGTGAGCGTTGGCGGCGTTGGGGATTTCCTTTTCCAGTTCCGCCAGCTCCAGGTCGTGCGTGGTGATGAGGCCGAACCCGTTGCTCACGGCCAGGGCCTTGACGAACGACCTGCTTCCAATGAGCCGCTCGCGGTTGTTGGTCCCCTTGAAAATCTCATCAATCAGAAACAGCACCGGTGGCGCGGAGCGGTCGCGGGCTTCATCCAGGAGCCGCTTCAGCCGTTTGACTTCGGCGTAGAAGAACGAGAGCCCCGCTTCCAGCGAATCATCCACTCGGATACAGCAGGAGATCCTGACCCAGGTCCATTCGAACAAGGCAGCGCAGACCGGAGCGCCGGCCTGCGCCAGACATGTGTTGATGCCGAGCGTACGGAGGAAGGTGCTCTTGCCCGACATGTTTGAGCCGGTGATGATCAGGATGCGGCCGACGCTCCAGAGGTTCAGGTCGTTGGTGACCCGATGGGCACCTGGAATCAGCGGATGACCCAGCGATTGCGCGACAATGCTCGCGGGCCGGCCGTTTCCAGCGGGACTGATCAGAGAGGGCCAGCGGTAGGCCGGATTGAGATAGGCAAAGTTGCCCAAGGCGGAAGCCGCTTCCAGTTCCGCTAGCTTGTCCAGCCAAGTTGGAATTTCCAGCTGCATCTGCCTGTGCAGTCTTTGGAGGCGATTGATCCACCAGAGATCCCACGGTCCGACCGCGTTGACGGCTAGATGAACGAGTGGATGCGCGCGCACACTCAGGGCTTGGCAGACCCGTGCGAATCGTTGACCGTATTCCGATGGCCGTCTGGCACCGCTGGTCAGCGGGGCGCAGAGGCGTCCGAGTTGTGGCGTCGCGGCGTAGGACCGGCGCGCAAGATATCGGAACACGGCGCCCAGTTTCTCCAATTCATGATGCAGCAACAGCGCCCGGCCAAAGATCGGAGCGGTCTGGCCGGAGATGAGCATGTAGATGATTGCGTAGGCGCCAAAGGAGAGGGGCCAGTAGCTGGGTATTCCGCCCAGTACTGAGGCTAGGGCCAGCACCAAGGTGGCTGCGGCCAGGGCTGATTCAGTCACCAGGGCCGGCATAAGACCCGAAAACCCGGCAGGCGCCTGGAGCGCAGCGTGCATCCGGTGCCCATTAATTTCAGCCTCGCCGATCAAGGACGCTTCCAGCACGAGGCGGTCGCGAAAGAGAGGGAGTGATGCTAGCTCTTTCACCAGATCCTGTCGGGCCAACCACTGTGTCGGCCAGTCCCTATCGCTGGATGGCTGATTCAGCAACCAGGCAGCCAGTCGGTCTCGTCCGTTCGAGGAAACCGTGGTGTTCAACAGACTAAACAAGGAATGGGGGCCGGTCATATCGAGATCAGTTGCGTAAGGATGGCCATCGGGGGATGGGGGCGAAATTGTGTGAATCGCCTGCCAGTCCAGCGTGAGTCTGGCCAGGTGAGTGTGTTTGATGCCGCGCCAGAGTCGAAGCCGGTGCATCCGGTCTTCCAGCCTGTTATGATACCGAGCCACCACGAGAAAGATGACAAGGAACGAGCCCATTGCTGCGTTGCCGAGGTGGTACCACTGGAGTTTGTATGGGATGACCGAGCAGAGCACTCCGGCCACAAAGATGGCGAGCCGCCAGCGCGTGAAGCGCGCGCTCATTCGTTCTGCTCGTTTGAGCAGCCGATCAACGTGGGCGATCAGCCGCTGCAAGGTCTGTTCTCGTGTCCACTGGTGTGCGGGCCGGTCAGTGGTGGGCATGGTTGAATTGACCATACCCGTACCTCAGCGGTGGCGTCAACAACAGGGGACGCCATTGTGCAGCAGGTTCGAGAGCGCGTTGGCTGGCGGCTGATGGAGAGCTTCGTTCCTATATCGTGCGAGGGGCCATCCTAAGATGGATCGCGTGACCCTGCGTACGGCTCCCCACGTACATCAGATCAACGTGTCCAACGGCGGGGTGCCGAAACTGCCGGTGTCTGAGGCCCGCATTACAAAGGAAGGGGTCAGTGGGGATCGCCACAACAGCCCCCAGATCCACGGCGGACCGGACCGAGCGGTCTGCCTTTTTTCGCTCGAGGTGATTGAAAAACTGCAAGCTGAGGGACATCCGATCAAGCCTGGCTCCAGCGGGGAGAACTTGACGCTGGCGGGAGCGGACTGGGCTGGGCTCAAGCCGGGTGATCGCTTACGCATCGGGGAGTCGGTACGATTGGAGATCGTGAGCTATACCTCGCCCTGCGAACACAATGCCCGGTGGTTTGTTGACGGAGACTACAAGCGGATTTCCCAAAAGCGACACCCGGGGTGGAGTCGACTCTACGCACGGGTGCTGAGCGAAGGGATGGTGCGGCAAGGAGACGCAGTTGTGGTGGAGGATAAGTCTATGTTTGATGGCTGATGGAATAACAGAATGAAGTTCATTAACCATTAGCCATCAGCCATATGCTCTTGTGAGTTAGTGACATGATGCCACGTGTGCTTGAACCAGAATTGATGGATGATCCCGAGGGGGCGCTGGCCTATGCGAAAGCCGATTTCGAGGAGGAGAACCAGGGCTTCGTTGATCTCTTCCGGCGGTCTTATCCGGACATGATTGAGGGGCATGTGCTCGACCTGGGCTGCGGTCCGGCGGATATTCCGATCCGGCTGGCCCGCGCGCTGCCAGGATGCAAGGTGACCGGCGTGGACGGCTCCACGGCGATGATCCGGCTTGCCCAGGACGCGGTGAAAGCCGCCGGTCTGAGCAACCGAATCACGCTTCGATGCGAGCGCTTCCAGACGCTCACCTCGCAGGAGCCGGCCGATGCCGGGGTTTCCAACAGCCTGCTGCATCATTTGCCCAATCCGTTGCAGTTCTGGTACCACCTCAAGAAGTTGGTCAAGCCGGGCTCGTTCGTCCTGGTCATGGATCTTCTTCGTCCCGAGTCACCGGAAGCGGCTCAAGCGATTGTGGACCAGTATGCGAAGGATGAGCCGGCGATTCTTCGCCGAGACTTCTATAATTCCCTGCTCGCGGCCTTTACGGAGGATGAAGTGGCATCGCAGCTGGCCGAACTGAACCTGAGTCGCCTGTTGATTGATGTGCCGGATGATCGCCACTGGGTGGTCGGTGGACGGATCTATTAGCATGATGAATGCGGAATTATGAAGGATGCTCTGTCAGTCTTCATGGCGATGCTCATCCTTCTGATCTTCGCTGTCTGGGTTCTTCCAGGCGTTGCCCAACTCGAGCGGCTGCGTAAGCCCAAACAGGACAACGAGACTGTCAAAGGTGATGATGCACCGATGGGCGTCATTCCCGCTGGCGAATTCTGGATGGGTATTGATGGAACCATCGGGCTGGAAGATGAGCGGCCTCGCCACAAAGTCTGGCTGGATACCTTTTCTATAGATCTTTATGAGGTGACCACCAGCCGCTATGGGAAGTTTTTGGCTGCCACCGGGAGGACTCCACCGTGGTTGTGGGACTCGGTCAGATTGGCCATCCACGGCGAGCGGCCTGTGATCGGGGTGGACTGGGATGACGCGGACGCCTATTGCCGATGGGCGGGCAAGCGCTTGCCCGGAGAGGCCGAATGGGAAAAAGCAGCTCGGGGCACTGATGAGCGTCTGTATCCCTGGGGCAATCAGCCGCCGACGGCCGACCTGGCAAACTTCGCCGTCGGGGCGCGATTCAGCTACAGCCAAGCCCTGATGCCGGTGGGGCGGTATAAGGAGGGCAAGAGCCCCTTTGGTCTTTACGACATGGCCGGCAACGTCTGGGAATGGGTCCAGGACTGGTACGAAGGGGCCTATTACGAGCGAGGCCCGGATCGCAACCCGACCGGACCGGAGGAAGGACAGTTTAAAGTGCTTCGCGGTGGAGCCTGGTCAGAACTGCCCAAGTATCTGCTGGCCTATGGACGCTTCAAGCTGCTGCCCAACACCCGCAACAGCTATACCGGCTTCCGCTGCGCCAAATCTTAAGGGTAGGAAAAGTGCTGAGGGCTGAGTGCTGAGGACTGAGATGAAAGTCCAACTATATTCCTAATTACTCAGTCCTCAGTCCTCTTTACTCGGCCCTGGCGAGTTGGTTATGGGCGGAGGAGGACAGCTGCGATCACAAGAACAGTGAGCGTGGCAAGGACGGTGAGATAGACGATCACGCTGCGATCGCCGAGCCAGGCCGTCTGCCAGTGCTCCGGATAGAGCGCCTTGCCCACCAGATAGAGCCCTTCGTCATAAAGCCCTAGGACTCGTTCGATCTCGATCAGCGCTTGTTTGGCCATCCGGTGGCGATTTCGCTGCTGGAGGATCAGGTATGCAAACATCGCGGAGAACAATGCGACCCCGGTGATGGCAAACAGCGCAGTGGTGAAGTTTGGGTGAGGCCTGCTCGGTGCCACGAGCATCGTCACCAGCAGCAACACCAGAAATGCGCTTGCGAAGGCGGTCAGCCGCATCATTTGCTCGCGTCGCCGGAAGACCTCTTCCTTGTACCAGGGGTAGAGGATCTTCAAGACCTCGATTTGTTCTTCTCGTAGTTGTTGAATCTCCGGCACCGGCAACCTTCCCCGGTTACAGTCTCTCGGCGGGCAGATGCTGGACTATCCAATCAGCCAGCAAGGTCGTCATCCTGCGATAATCCTCCGGTCGGCTGAATCGGTGATCCGCGCCGGCCAGGATCTCCAGGCGCTTTTCTGACTGGAGCGCGCTGTACAGGCGCTGGCTCTGGTGGAGGGGGACATATTCGTCCTGATCGCCCTGGACGATGAGGGTGGGGGCTGTGATGATCTTAGCGGCATTATAGCCAAGGTGGCGGGCGCAGTCTTCGTAGAAACCGTACTGAAGCTTGACGTGACCTTCTCCGCCGGTCACGTCCGGAATCGTGTCGGTCCTCTTCCACTCATCCATCCCCTGCTTGCCGAATTCCAGTTCCAACATCTCAGGGAAGTCCGGCACCGGACACTTCAATGCCAGACAGGAAAGAGATGGACATTGTGCCGCCGCTACGAGCGCCACCAGTCCACCAAAACTGGAGCCGACCAAACCGATCAACTGATAGCCTTTCGAAGCGACGAGGTCCAAAGCAGCTAACGCCTGCTTTACGGCGAGGGACACGGAGATCTGCTCGAAAGGACCTTCGCTCTCGCCCTGGCCAAAAAAATCAAACCGAAAGGCAGCGATTCCTTGTTCACACAACAGAGTAGTCAAGATCTTGTTGGTCACGCTGTTCTTGTTGGAAAGAAAACCGTGACAGAGAACTGTGGCCCGGTCGGTGTGGCTCGGTGGTGAGGCCAGAATACCTGAGACCCTATGGCCTTCATGATCCTTGAAGGTCAGCGCCTGCTCAATGACAGCCATGGCCCGCCATTGTAGCAGACATTCAGACCGTTACGAGGCCAATGACTCCTAGTCCATCTTGGTGCAGGAGGGGAGATCGCTATGCAGGAGGAATAGACGAGGGAGTGCCGTCTGCCGGTGGGATCGTCAGCTCCACAAGCCCTATGAGCCGATCTGCATAAATGCCCTCTTCTGCCGCGCGCGGCCGTTCAGAGGTTGAGGATGAGCAGCTCGATTACTCAGAATGAGCGGGTCCAGCACTTCTCCGCAGGTGACGCACCGCCAACCCTTAAAATATAAACAACCGGTATCGTCTTGGAGATCTTCAAATATTTGTTCCACCATGACATTGCGACAGCGTGGGCATCGCATTGTCTCACCTCCTCGATCACGAGGCATCGCTTGAAACCGCCGGGGATTGCGGCGTCCTGTAGAGCAAGGCGTTCCTGTAGGCCTGAGCGCATTCCGGGCAGTCGGTATGTGAGAAGTCGATGTCAATCGGTCTGAGGTCATACTTGATCAGAAAATTTCTGAGATCACCCCAGGTTCCCTGGCCAACTTCGATTCTTCCATCGTCTCGCACCCTCCTACAGATAGAGCATTTCGCCACCAGCGGGCTCATGGCTGACCTCCTATCATGGTTGTTGTCTT